>OLSC01000171.1_pt1 | contig 85035 bp, 92 predicted proteins | sample 1672881 | NCBI WGS metagenome assembly OLSC01 (sample SAMEA3136733, study PRJEB25190) | human gut metagenome | biome: human gut; feature: human-associated habitat; material: faeces | place: Austria | collected 2013 | reverse complement strand
ATTAGGGCTATGCCCGAAAATGAAAAACCACCCGCTAGGCGGGTGGATGTTTATTATTGACGGCGGCGAGTTGAAGTCCGGGCCTGTTCAAGACATTGACGGCTGTCTGTAATTCCGGAATATGACTCTTGGCATTTTCGGTGATGTCGCTTAAGAAAATACCGTGTTACATTAAGACGGGAAAGTCAGATTGTAAGAAAGGGGATATATAATGAAAGAAGGACAGGCTTTGCAGGGAAGTCCTTATGTAGAACAGATTGAAAAATATGCAAGTTCGCTCAAACAGCTTTCCCATACATTTTTAGAGTTAGAGGCACACAAAGAAGAGTTTTCGGGAGCCGATATTGACGGGATGTTTGACCGGGTGAAAGAAAGGGTCTGCAAAAAATGTGAAAAGAACGCGTGGTGCTGGGGAGAGAACTTTGTTCATACGTACCAGATGGGATATGACGTGCTCTCGGCGGTCGATCATTATGGAAATGAATTAAACGTAGAGACAAAGAGAAAACTGATGCAAAGATGCGAGAAAGCTCCGAGATTTTTGCGGGAGATGCTGGAAGGTTTCAGGGATGCGAGACAAACGATCATATGGACAAACCGTCTGGCGCGAAGCAGGGAAGGGTGTGCGTTTCAGATGGATCTTTTTGCCGATATTATGAAACAGACAGTGCGGGAATTGGAAAAAAGTATTTTTACGGATGAGCGCATGGAAAAGAGGATAGCAGGGGCGCTTAGAAAATGTGGAATGCGAGTTTTGTATACATATTTGTTCTTAAATGGCGAAGGAAAGTTTGAAGTACATGTGACAGTACGAAGTACAGGCAAAGAGAAAGGGACGGCAAAAGAAGTCGTTCAGGCCGTATCAGAAGCAGCGGGAAGACGTTTTGTCCTTGCACATGGAAGTCCGCAGGTAGTCGGATTCCGTTATATGACGATCGTATGCAGAGAGGGACCGTCGTACTATACGCTGTCAGGTACTGCCAAGATCGGGAAAGGATGTGCGAAAATATCGGGAGATAATTTTACACTCATGGAACTGCCGGGAGGAAAGAAGGCGGCGGCTCTTTCTGACGGGATGGGCGCAGGTGAGACGGCATGTAAGGAGAGCACGCTTGTGATCGAGCTTTTGGAAGAATTGCTTGCCGCGGGATTCCCGGAAAAAGCCGCCGTTCAGATGATCAATACAACGCTGGCGACAGGGCGGGAGGAGATTCATTATTCGACTGTGGATCTCAGTGTGTTTGATCTGTATTCGGGAGAATGCGAGATCGTAAAAGCAGGAGCTTCCTCGACATTTATTAAGAAAAAAGACTGTGTGGAGCATCTAAGTTCTACGAGTCTGCCGATCGGGGTTGTCCATCATATAGAGATTGATTCTGTAAGGAGAAAACTTGAGGACGGAGACTTTGTGATCATGGTTACGGACGGGATTCTTGACGCCCTTCCGGTAGGAGAGCAGGATATATTGCTTGAAACGATCATTCAGGGAAGCGCTATAGTCAATCCGAAAGAAATGGCGCATCATATCCTGGAACAGGTCCTGGCGTGGACAGGCAGAGAGCCTGCCGATGATATGACGGTGATCGTTGTGGGAATGTGGGAAATATGTGACAGGAATACTTTACAGGCGCGGATGGATTCGGTATAGTATGCGTATAGTGAAAAGCTGTGTATTGCGCGGCGCTTCATACATAAAAACACGGATTTGGTATAGTATACATATGATGGAAAAAGCAGGAAGAGAAACAGAAAAATTAATAGAGGAATTGATCGTACAATTTCATATGATCGAACATGGAGATGTTGTGATAGCAGGCGTATCGGGCGGAGCGGATTCGGTATGCCTGCTTTTGACGCTCTGCAGTTTGCGGGAAAAGTTCGGTTTCGAGGTAAAAGTGTGCCATGTGAACCACTGCCTGCGCGGAGCGGCTGCGGATGCGGACGAGGAGTATGTAAAGAAGCTTTGCGGCGAACTTGGAGTGGAGTGTCGTGTTTTCCGAAAAGAAGTGGAATTAATCGCTGAAAAACGGAAACAATCTTGTGAGGAAGCGGGAAGGGAAGTACGAAGAGAAGCATTTGAACAAATGTGTGCCGAAAACGGAGGAACGAAGATCGCAACCGCGCATCACAGAGACGATCAGGCGGAGACGGTTCTGCTTAATATAGCAAGAGGAACGGGAATACGCGGCCTTTGCGGGATCGTGCCTGTCAGGGACAACCGGATCAGACCGCTTCTTTCACTTACAAGAGACAGAATCGAGTCTTATCTGCGGGAGAGAGGAATCGTCTGGCGCGTCGACGCAACGAATGAGGAGGACGATTATACACGCAACCGGATCCGGCATAAAGTGCTGCCGGTATTGGAAAACGAAGTAAACGATCAGACGGTGAAACATCTGGAATCGTTATCCCGTCAGGCGGAAGAAATATGTGAATATCTCGATTACAGCGTGCGGCAGTTGTGGAAAACCTGCGTCAGCGTGAGAAAAAAGGACCAAGAACAGAAGGAATCGCCGATAGAACTTGTCATAGAAAAAGAGAGCTTTTTTCAAAGTTTTCCGGCAGTGAGAAAACTGCTTCTGCAAAAATGTATCGGTAAAGTGCGCGGAGGACAGAAAGATCTGACGTCTGCCCACCTTCAGTCGGTTTCGGAACTGTTTGACCGGCAGGTGGGAAAACAGATCGATCTGCCGGGAGGCGTTGCGGCGAAGAGGACATATGACGGGATAGAGATCATAAGGCAAACACAAAGCAGGGCGGAAACGAGAAAAGCGGCGCCGGAGTCAGACACCGCCGGAAAGTTGGAACTGCGTTTTGTGGAAAACGGAGACATTTTGCAGGCAGAAGAAATCCCGCAAAAAAGTTACACGAAATGGATTGATTATGATATAATTAAATGCGGTCTTTGCGTACGGACAAGGCAGAGCGGCGATTATCTCGTGATCGATGATCAGGGGAGACGTCAGAAACTGAAAGCATGGTTTATCAACGAGAAGATCCCGAAGGAAGAAAGAGACAGGATGCTTCTTGTCGCAGACGGAAGCCATATTGTGTGGATACCGGGATACAGGATGAGCAGAGCGTACAAAGTGACAGAAAAGACAAAAAATATTGTTGAGATAAAGATTACGGAGGAAGAAAAAGATGGCAGAAACGATCAGAGAGATGATTTCGGAAGAGAAAGTTGACGAGAGGATCAGGGAACTCGGAAGACAGATCAGTGAAGATTACGCAGGAAAACAAATTCATTTGATCTGTGTGTTAAAGGGCGGCGTATTTTTTATGTGTGAGCTGGCTAAGCGGATTACCGTGCCGGTTTCTATGGATTTTATGTGTGTCGGAAGTTACGGAGACGGAACGGCTTCGAGCGGAGTTGTTCGTATAGCGAAAGATCTGGATGAGTCGATCGAGAATAAAGAAGTGCTTATTGTGGAAGATATCATTGATTCCGGGAATACACTGTATTACCTGATCGATGTGCTGAAAAAGAGAAATCCGGCAAGTATGCGCCTGTGTACGCTTTTGGATAAGCCGGACCGCAGAGTGAAAGATGTAAAGGTTGATTACTGCGGATTTGAGATCCCGGATGAATTTGTTGTGGGATATGGGCTTGATTACGCCCAAAAATATAGAAACCTTCCGTATATCGGCGTAGTGGAAGGCGTGGAATAATCAGGAGGATCAGTTTTGGATAATAACAGAAATTACAGAAGTGTGAATGGATTTACGATCATTATATTTATGGTGATCGTTTTTGGCGCGCTCTGGATGGCAAACCGGATGCAGATGCATCGACAGGAGATGACATACACAGAGTTTGTTAAGCAGGTTGAGGCAGAAAATGTAACAGAAGTATATATCGATCAGAATAAGGCAGTTCCGACAGGTACGGTAGTGTTTGCTCTGAAAGATACAGATGAGAACCGTTCGGTCAATGTGTCGAATGTGGAAAAAGTAGAGAAACTGCTTGATAAAAACGAAGTTTTATATCAGGTATCCGCAATTCCGGAAACGTCGATGCTTTCTTCCGTTCTTCTTCCGACCGTGATCACGCTTGGCGGGATCATGCTGCTTTTCTTTCTTATGAACCGTCAGGGAAACGGGGCAAATGCAAAAGCGATGAACTTCGGAAAAAGCCGCGCCCGCATGACAAATCATGACGAGATAAAGGTGACGTTTGCAAATGTAGCGGGACTGCAGGAAGAGAAAGAAGAACTTGCGGAGATCGTCGATTTTTTGAAAGCGCCGAAAAAATATGTGCAGGTAGGCGCTCGTATTCCGAAAGGCGTTTTGTTGGAAGGACCTCCGGGAACAGGAAAAACACTTCTTGCAAAAGCTGTTGCAGGAGAGGCGGGAGTGCCGTTTTTCAGTATTTCGGGTTCGGATTTTGTGGAAATGTTCGTAGGTGTCGGCGCATCTCGCGTGCGTGACCTTTTTCAGGATGCGAAGAAAAATGCTCCGTGTATTATTTTTATTGATGAGATCGACGCTGTGGCAAGACGAAGAGGCAGCGGACTTGGCGGCGGTCATGATGAAAGAGAGCAGACGTTGAATCAGCTTCTCGTTGAGATGGACGGATTCGGCATCAACGAGGGAATTATCGTGATGGCTGCGACGAACAGAAAAGATATCCTTGACCCGGCAATATTAAGACCGGGACGTTTCGACAGAAACGTACTTGTAGGCCGGCCGGATGTCGGCGGCAGAGAGGAGATCCTGAAAGTTCATGCGAAAAACAAACCGTTGGCGGAAGATGTGGATCTGAAACAGATCGCTCAGACGACGGCAGGATTTACAGGGGCGGATCTTGAAAACCTGCTGAATGAAGCTGCGATCATAGCTGCAAAGGATAACAGAATGTTTATCCAACAGAAAGATATCCGTCATGCGTTTGTAAAAGTAGGCATCGGAGCGGAGAAAAAGAGCCGCATCGTATCTGAAAAAGAGAGAAAGATTACGGCTTACCATGAGGCGGGACATGCGATTTTGTTCCACGTTCTTCCGGATGTAGGACCTGTATACAGTGTGTCTATCATTCCGACCGGCGGGGCAGGGGGATATACGATGCCTCTTCCGGAGAAAGACGAAATGTTTAATACAAAAGGGCAGATGCTTCAGGAAATTACGGTTTCCTTAGGCGGTCGTGTAGCTGAAGAAGAAATATTTGACGATATTACGACAGGCGCTTCGCAGGATATCAAACAGGCGACTGCGATCGCAAAATCAATGATTACAAAGTTTGGTATGTCCGAACGCCTCGGATTGATCAACTACGACAATGACAGTGACGAAGTGTTTATCGGACGCGACTTCGGGCATACGTCAAGAGGATACGGAGAAAAGATCGCGGGAACGATCGACGAGGAAGTAAAACGTATTATTGACGAATGCTATGCCAAAGCCCGTTCTATTCTTGAAGAATACCATGATGTTCTTGAGGCGTGCGCAAAACTTCTGCTTGAAAAAGAGAAGATCACACGAAGCGAGTTTGAGGCATTGTTTGAGGACGGAGTGTCGGAGGAGGGGTAATATATGAACAGAGAGGCACTATTCTGTGACGGTACGCAGGATTATGTCATCCCTGCAGAACCGAAGGAAAACGAAAAGATCAAGATTCGGTTTCGCACGGCTCACAACGATGTGGAAGAAGTCCATATTTTGACCGGCAATTCGTCGTATCCGATGTGGAAGATTGTTTCGGAAGGCGAATTCGATTTCTATGAGATAGAATGGCAGCTAAGTGATGTTCCGTTCAGTTATCTGTTTGAAGTAAAAAGCGGAGATCAGATATGTTATTTCAGCAGGTGCGGCGTTTCCGATCAGAGAGAAGATTTTTATGCGTTTATGATCGTTCCGGGATTTTCTACTCCCGAGTGGGCAAAAGGCGCGGTTATGTATCAGATTTTTGTGGATCGGTTTTGTAACGGCGATCCGACAAATGACGTGGAGGACGGGGAATATATTTATATCGGCGCTCCGAGCGTAAAGATCAAAGACTGGAGTAAAGTTCCGGCGGCGATGGATATCCGTAATTTTTACGGAGGAGATCTTCAGGGCGTCATGGATAAACTGGATTATCTTCAGGATCTCGGCGTTGAGGTTGTATATTTTAATCCTCTTTTCGTTTCTCCGTCAAATCATAAATATGACATTCAGGATTATGATTATATCGATCCACATTATGGAAAGATCGTCTCGGACGGCGGAGAGACGCTTCCTAAAGGAGCGAAAGATAATACAGGCGCTACAAAATATCAGAAGCGAACAGGCGATATCCGCAATCTTGAAGCGAGCAACGAGCTGTTTGCAAGGCTTGTGGAGGAGATGCACAAAAGAGGGATGCGTGTGATTCTCGACGGCGTATTTAATCATTGCGGATCGTTTAACAAATGGATTGACAGGGAGCGGATCTATGAACAGCAGCCGGAATATCCAAAAGGGGCATATGTGAGCGGGGAAAGTCCGTACCGGAAGTTTTTCCGTTTTCATGATGAAAGAAAAGAGGCGTGGCCTTACAATAAAAGTTATGACGGATGGTGGGGACATGATACGCTGCCGAAACTTTCTTATGAGGATTCCCCGGAACTTGAGCAATATATTATGGATATAGGAAAGAAATGGGTTTCGCCTCCGTATAATGCGGATGGATGGAGACTTGACGTTGCGGCGGATTTAGGGTGCAGCAACGAATATAACCATATGTTTTGGAAGCGTTTTCGCAAAGAAGTAAAAGAGGCAAATCCCGAAGCTTTGATCCTGGCAGAGCATTACGGCGATCCGGGAGAATGGCTGCAGGGGGACGAATGGGACAGCGTTATGAATTATGACGCGTTTATGGAACCTTTGACGTGGTTTTTGACCGGAATGGAAAAACACAGTGACGAGCGAAGAACAGACCTGTGGGGAAATGCAGACAACTTCATAGGCGGAATGCGCCATTTTATGGCAAGTATGCTCACTCCTTCTTTGCAGGTCGCGATGAACGAGCTGTCCAATCACGATCACTCCCGTTTCCTGACAAGGACGAATCACATCGTAGGACGCGCCGAACATGTCGGTGCGAAAGCTGCGGAAGAAGGCGTTAACTATGCCGTTATGCGTGAAGCGGTTACGGTTCAGATGACATGGGTCGGAGCGCCGACCGTTTATTACGGAGACGAGGCGGGAGTATGCGGATTTACAGATCCGGACAACAGGCGCACATATCCGTGGGGCAGGGAGAATAAAGAACTGCTCGCGTTTCATAAAGAGATGATCCGAATCCATAAACAGGAAAAACCGCTTAGGAAAGGGTCGATCAAGCTGCTCTATGCGGAAAGAAACGTACTTGCATACGCAAGATTTCAGGAAGATGAGCAGATCATTGTTATCTTAAACAACAGTAAAGATTTAAAAGAGCTGACAGTTCCGGTCTGGTTTGCGGGAGTTCCGAAACAAGGCAGGATGGAAAGGCTTATGTATACATATGAGGAAGGATATACGACAGAGTATGACGAGTTCATTGTAGAAAACGGAGAGATCGTCATCAATATGGGGCGTCATTCCGCAATCGTAATGAAACCTATTTCGGAGGGAGAGAAAACATGGCAGGGAAAGTAGCGGTTCTAAATGATCTGGCAGGCTTCGGAAGATGTTCGCTGACAGCCGCAATCTCGGTATTGTCGGCGATGGGGGTGCAGCCGTGTCCTCTTCCGACAGCCGTTTTGAGTGCACAGACAGGGTTTGAAAGTTATTTTTTTCAGGATCTTACAGAGCAGATGGGGATGATTACCGAAGAATGGAAGAAATCAGGCGCGCAGTTTGACGGGATCGTTACAGGGTTTATGTCAGACCACAGACAGATCGGGGAAGTGAATCACTTTCTCGATCTGTTTCACAAAGAAGGCACATTTCTTCTTGTAGACCCGGTGCTCGGAGATAACGGAAAACGATTTTCTGTTTTTGACGGGTTATTTCAGAAAGAGATGAAACAGCTTGTTAAAAGAGCGGATATCGTGACGCCGAATGTGACGGAACTTTGTCTTTTGACGGATTATGATTATGATAAGATTCAAAATATTTCGGAAACGGGAGACAGAGAAGCTCTTTTTTTGGAAGTGTCGAAAGCGGCAGGCAGACTTTTGGACAGTGGCGTATCGGAAGTGATCGTGACAGGGGTGTTATTTGAGGAGCAGGACGCTGCGAAAGAGTGTACAGTCGGAAAAGAGACCGGAACAGGCGGCAGGAAGGTCGCAAATCTTACGGTGACGCGTGAGAAAACAACGGCAGGGATCTCTTCTTTTATCGGGGCAAGTTACTCGGGAACAGGAGATCTGTTCGCTTCCGTAATTGCAGGCGGAAAGGCTCGCGGAGACCGTACAGAAGATTCGGTCAGACTGGCGGGAGAGATGATCGAGAAGGCTGTTAGGGAGTCGGCAGCGCTTGGAATTTCGGGGAAAGAAGGAGCAGAATACGAAAAATATCTTTGGATGCTGTGCAAAAAGACGAAAGAAAGCGGTGAAAAAAAGGGAAAATAAAGAGCGGATGTGGAAAAATATAGAAAAATATCACAAAAATGAGGAAAACTTAAATAGATCAGGCGGCAGGGTTGTAATTCCTATATGCGAGTGATAGAATACGGATATATTCGTACAAGGTTGGGGAACTTGTACAGATAAGTATAATACTAATAAGTACGAGGGTGTATAATGGGGAGAAAAAACAGAATATTTAAGGGGAATCTGAAAGCATCGCAAATCTTGGCGGTGCTTATGTTGATCGTTATGATCATCCGGCCGATTATGGAAGTCTCGGCAAAACCAGGTGAAATTACAACAGAAAACCCTTCCGCAGAGGTGGGGAAGGAAGGAGAAAGTCTGTCCGACGGAATAGATGGGAGCGCCCTATATCCGTTAGAAGAGAATGGGCAAAACGGGCAGACGTCTGAAAACGATGCTGTACGGCAAAACGGGCAGACGTCTGATGAGACAGACGCGAAGAACAGTCCGAATGCATCGGATAGAACGGTTTCTGAAGGATCATCGGAAGAAGAGAACATGACATCTGCGCAGCAGGAAAGCTTGTGCAATGATGAATATTGTTCTCACATCTATTATGATCTGGATGGGAGGCAACATGCGCTCTGCGCTCTCGGGGAGCGGATGACAGAGACGGATGTTTACAGAACAGCGGAAGACAGCGCGGTATATGAAGCAATGTATTTTGCAAGTATCCCGAACTTGTATGAGGCAAGTGCGTTCGGCGGAGCGACAACGTTTGAGAAACTGCATGTAAATACAGTCTACGCATTGTTTTATAAAGAAGATCCGATTGAACCGGGGAATGCGGGGAAAAAGGAAATACCGAAGACATATCGAATGATCAGCGTCGACGAAGCGGGACTGTTCGGAACGGTAATACCGGAAGGCTGTTCTTATGTTGCGTTTGAGATGGAAGTAACGAATAAAAACGGAGAAGCGAGAGAAATAGACTCTCAGATCGTATACAATCTGCGTCAGGCCGCAAATCCGAACGACCCTTATCATGAGATAAAAAAAGAGCCGGTAATAGACGCCGCCGGAGAGGTAAAGCAAAGAGGATCGGGATCTTTTGTATTTACGCAAAAGACAAGAGACTGCTTTTACTGGGACATGTCCTATCACACGTCCTACTGGGGAGGTCATCCGTCATCAAGTAATAACATCTTGGATGAACTGGCGATCTATGTTGATAATGACAAAGACGGAAATTATGATACGAAAACAGATAAAGTGTGGGATGAGTTATGGGTATCTTACGCAGATAAAAACGGAAAGATCGTATCAAAGAAAGTTACAAGAGAGACCCGCTATGAATTATGTACTTATTATGCGTTTGGAAAAGGATCAGGTCTGACAGAACTGTCGCTTCTGGCAATTTCAAACGGAGAGCTTAATGAAAAAGGCGGTTTCAAACATCCTTCCGATAATAAAGAAGACGATAAAGTATATTATCAGTTATATAATATTGCATCAGGCGATAACTTTTTCATTCTGAGGAACTTGGATGACAGTCATCGTATTTGGAGAAGTTATGAAACAGACGGCGATCGGTATGTCGCGTTTAAAGATCAGATGTACGGAACGTCGGGAGCGCTCGTTGCAAGTGGTGTAGAAGGCGGGAAAACAGAAGCGGCGGATACGGTGGAATATCGTCTTTGCGAAAACCCGGAAGACGGGCAGGCAGTGGAAACCGAATGGAAAAAGATGGATCAGGCGCTGCCGGAATCTTCGGGAACGGGTCAGGCAAGCGAAGATATGGAAAATGAAGTTTTTTATAAAACATTTTTTACACATGAAAAACTGTCGGATAAAGAAAAGTATATTCAATTTCGTATATGTGAAAACAGAGCAGACGGCAAAGTTGTAAAATATAAGACGGATATAACTGAGATTGACGATACTTATGCTTTTCCATGCTTTTTCGCAGACGTACTTCAGAAGAAAAGTTTAAGTTATACGAGTGAGCAGTCGAAAATCAACGGAACATGGAGTTCGATCTTTAAGGCGAGCGATCACGGAGATGAGGGAAAGAACATTCCGATAGCGAAAAACAAGTCGTATGATCCAAAATACTATTACGCAAATACGACGTTTTATGATTATTATTCGGATTATGAACTTCAAGGAAAAAGATTGAGCGAAGTAAACGGATCGCCGTACGAATATGAAACGAGTTTCGGAATATTGAACGACGGCATCTCCAAGTATTTCCAAGGGAAAAATGAAAAAGCGGCGGCGTGGTATTATGGAAAATATATCAGGCATCCGGCTGTAACAGACGGAGATAATCCGCTAAATAATTCTTCTCCGGGCAATATGTCGGGAAATCAGATCGGACCGAATGACTGGCATTCGGGAAATACGTTAAAGTATGCTTACGGGCATGTCGATAAACAACTGGAAGATGGAAAAATCTCAACTGCAGGTGTGAAACTTCCGCAGTTTGACGAGAGTTTTCTTCGCGGAAACAATGCGTTTCACTCGGCGCTGGGATACGTGTATAATAACGTTTCATTTCCGTTTTTCCTTGCAGATGACGGCTATTGGGAGTACAGTAGTTTGAAGTCCGATCATGTGCTGCGGTTAAAAGAAGATCCCGATAAAGGCTATTATTTAGACGTAGGAGAAAAGGAAGACGCGCTGAAAACAGGTGACAGAGATGTCGCAATGGGAAAAGATCAATTCGGATTTTTCCCGTTTAATGACAAAAACGACGCAACGAAAGAAAACTCGTTTTACCGGTTGGATAGGATGAAAACGAATTTCTGCTTCGGTATGAAGATGGAACTGGAATTTAAGCTGACGGAAGACGGAAAAGTGCGTATGCCGGGAGAAAAGGCAGGAGAATATATTGAGAAGCCGATTGAATTTGAGTTTTCGGGAGACGATGATTTCTTATTGTATATCGACGGAAAACTTGTACTTGATATGGCAGGGAAACATAATCCTCTGGAAGGTCATATTAACTTTGAGACCGGAGCGGTAGATGTGTACGGATTAAATAAAGACGGCGCAACAGAGGACGGATATCCGATCAATAAAAATCAGCATCATGCACAGGCGAATATTTATGAAAAAAATGATGCGAACGGTCCGTGTTTAGATATGGAAGAACTTTCGCAAGGCATACATAAGATCACGATTTTTTATGCGGAGCGCGGAGCGGGTGTTTCCAACTTAAAGATCCGTTTTAATTTCCCGAAAACGAATCAGCTTGATCTGACGAATCAGGTAAGCACTGCTTCGGCAAATCAGGACGTATTCGGAAAAGCATTAGGATATATCGGAAGTTTTACTTATAAAATATTGAATCAGGCGACAAGCGGAAGGCAGATTCCCGTGGAAGATTCGGTAGGTTATCTCCGTAACGAAGGCGCTGTTAAGTTTAACGATTTTAAAAACAGCGGAACATACAGAGGGTCTAAGACCGGAGAAAGTGAGCTCAAAGAAGCAGATCCGGACGCAGAGACAGACGGCCCGATTATCGGTGAGCGCAGCGATGTGATAAAGCTTGTGAATAAAGACAGCGGCAAAAATCTCGATCAGTATCAGATGTCGGAAGAAATTGCTTCGGGAAAATACTGGACAACGATCGACTGTGCGGAGAACGGAGGCAGTGTGGATCTGTCAAAAGCGGCATATCTTCAAATGTCAGTTTATAATAACTCGGATGCTTCCAGCGCTACCGGGTGGTCGTTAAAAGCGAGACTGACAGACCGGCACGGAAATGTGATCACCAGACCTGCCAGTCAGATGACGTATTACGGATACAGTAATTCGATGCCGAAAGGCCAGTGGTCGATCGTTCGTCTGAATCTGGCAGACTGGAATTCGGGAATATCGGATTTTGATATGAAAAATGTCGCCAAAGTGCAGTTCGCCTTTGCACGTGACAGAGGAAGTCTGTATATGGCGGATATGGATTTTAAAGGAAAGATCATTCCGAACCAATCGACCGGATTTTATGCAAGCGACGATCAGATTTCAGATTATGAATCGCTGGGAACAAAAGAGCGGCCTCTTAGCTATAATGAGGCGGTCTTAAATCCGGTAAGCGGAGCGTTCTTCCGGTTGAATCCGATACAGGAAACAGATGTTGTGAACAACGGAAATGACCTCATGGTCAGATCGAGAGGACTGTTGGAGCTTACAGATGGAAACAAAGCGTCTTTTGTCGATAAATTCCGTGAGGGAAGTTATTTGCAGATCACACAAGACGATCCGCTGAGAAACAAAGTATTTCGGACTTCGTGGTCGATTTTGGAAAATGCGGTATATGACGGTGCGTCGGGAATGTATACGGAAGGTTATATTGCGGATAACATTCTTGCGCTGCATCCGACGGCAAGAACGGTGGAAAATGATCCGGAGATTTTGAATAATACAGTGACGGATGTAAGAACATATACGGCGTCAGACGACAGAAATGTAAAGAGCGCGGACGGAAAGGGGTATCACTATCCGAGTTCAAACAGAGAAGGACATGTATCGGAAAAGAACGAGACTTTTGTTTTCAGAAGCTATCTCGATCCTGACAACCTTCAGAAAAACGGGATCCATCTGACTGTGGCGTATAAAAACGATCTGATCAGCGGAGGACTGATCATTACAAAAACCGTCGATCAGATCGATCCGAAAAAAGATCATACATATAAATTTCATGTTCATTATACTGACGTAGCCGGAATGAGCCTTGAAGGAAATCTCGGATCGGGAAGCATGTCGGAAAGCGGAAGCAGTATTGTTCAGGAAATCGACGTAACTGTTCCGGCGGGAAAACAGACTGCAAGCGTAGCAGTGTACGGTATTCCGAAAGAGACTGTATATACGATCCACGAGGAAAATGAGATACCGCAAAATATCGAGATCGGCGGGAATTATACTTATCCTCAAAACGTGGCAAAAAATTTCGTGCAGACAGATCCTGACAGAGGCGGTGTACGCACAGGTGATGAGTATGACCACAAGGTGAAGGTGGGAACAAAGAAATATAATGTGAACGGAACGGAAGTCGAATATAAAACGGCGGAAGGTACAATGAAAGAAAGCGTACAGGAAGTTACGTTTGCGAATAAACAAGTGCCTGCTCACGGAGAAATTAAGATTACGAAAAAACTTCAGGGAAAAGCGTATGGAGAAGAGCGGGGTTATTTGTTCCATATCCATTATAAAACAACGGATGAAAACAATAAGGAAAAGGTCGTTGTCGTTCCGCAGACTGTAGTTGTAAAAGCAGGGGAATTGACAGGAAGTACTGTCTATGAAAATATCCCGCTTGGCGCACAATATGAAGTACATGAAGTAGATGAAACCGCTCTTCTGACTTTGGAAGCGGACGCAGGATCAACGGTATTGGGAAGTGATGACCCACTTTCGGATACCGAACAGAATCATTCTCATACAGATGTAAAAGCAGAGAAGAAGCATATTTCGATCATTCCGGAAGAAGAAGGGGCGATCGGAAGCGAATGTGCGAAGAAAGGGTTTTGGACAGCGCAGGGCGGAACGGGAGAAAGCCGTCATAATTTTACGTTTACAAATATCGGCTCTCATAATGTTGCGGTCTTGAAAACAGACAGTTCCCGAAACGTGCCTTTGGAAAACGCAGGTTTTACGCTTTATGATACGGAAGATAATATCGTTCAAAACCGGACGGCCGTTTATATGTGGCAAAATGAGATCAGTATAAGCGATCCGAATTATGACAGTTCGAGCGGAAGGTATCATCGGGGAGATACGTCTTATACGGTATATACGCTGAAAGGCGATCCGGCTGAGAAAAACGTTTATTATGTACCGCTGACGAACGAAGAGATTGCCGCATATAAAAAGGGAATGGAAGATCCTGAAAGCGCGGAAGGAATGGATGCACAGAATCGTGAAAAAGTTCGCGCGGCGGCATGTTTCGAGAACCTTGCGGCAGGAGAATACGTTTTAAAAGAGACGACGCCTCCGAACGGATACGGCGCGTCAGATCCGATTCGGTTTAAATTATCGATACAGGAGGGAGAGGAAAATCAGTTTGTACTTCCTTACGGAGTAAGTTTGGAAAGTCCTCTCTCCAATAAAGAAAATGTGACTCTTCAGGTGAGAAATGAAAAAAACAGCGGAGTCGTAAGCTTTACAAAGGAAAACCGAAAAGGAGAGCCTTTGAAGAACGCGAAGTTCGCTTTGTACCGGCTGATCTGCAGCGATCCGTCTCATGGAGGAAAGCATGATAAAGATCTGATCCGGCACGATGAAAACGGTAGTCTCGACGCCGGATATGCGTATAAAGATTGTTGGAAATTGCAGGGAACGGCGGTTTCGGATGAAAACGGAACAGTCGAATTCCTAAATCTTCCGGCAGAAGAAGGCACAGAGTACCGTCTGGCGGAGTTGAAAGCTCCGAGCGGATACGTGACGGCGAAAGGTCAGTGGAAAGTCACATATGAGAAAGAGACTCATGAACTGAAGATAACCGGAAGCGTAAAAAGGCCTCCGGCATTTTCGGGGGAAGGAACGGATGAGAATCCGTATAAAGTGATCAACTATACTTATGCCGAATTTCCGTTATCAGGCGGAAGGGGATACAGCTATCTTGCAGGCACGGTTCTGATCGCGGCGGCAGCCGGGTTGTGGTTTTGGTATGATTCGAGAAAGAGAAAAACTGTAAGATCACGCGGCATGAGAAAAGGGGGATATAAATAATAAGGAGGAAAAAGTTAATGGACAAGAAAACAAAAATGAAAGAAAAAAAGGCAAGCGGTATTTGGAAAAAAGTGTTGGGAATCTGTCTTGCGGTAATCATGGTCATCGGGATGACGATGCCGGCATGGGCGCAGATCGATGCAGAGTCGAAAGGTTCTATCAAAGTTACGGCAGATGAAAGCGGATGGACAGCATCGGCGTACCGGGTGATCGATGTGAATTTTGATTTTGACAACCAGCAGCCGAAAGAGCCTGCTTATGTGTGGAACAAAAACGCCGCAGAATGGGTCAGAACAAACTTTAAAGATTATATTGAAGCGGACGGCAACGGCGTAACAGAAGCGTTTATAACAATGGATACGGATAAGGATGCGGTTAAGGTAAAAGAATTTGCAGATAAGATGTCGTCGGCGATCGCGGCAGATACGATTCAGATGGGAGCGGCAGGAAGCGTTCAGCCGGGTGAAGGTCAGACGGAAGCGACGATCGGAAATCTTTCAATGGGCGGATATCTTCTGCTGATGACAGGCGGAAGCAAGATCTATTCTCCGGTATTTACACATATTTATCCGAAGTTTAGCGACGATACAAAAGAATGGGCAATCGTAGACGGAGATATTACAATTACCGCAAAGGGAACAAACCCGACGATCAAGAAAACTGTAAAAAATGCAGACGGAAAAGAAATATCTACGACGGCGATCGGAGATACGGTAACTTACGAACTGACAGTTGATATTCCGGTTTATCCTGATAGTGCAAATGTAAAAACATTTGTTTTCGGAGATGTTCTTCCATCCGGTGTAGCGTTGGTTGAAGATTCAGTGGCAATCAACCCGTCAGGTGCGCAGACAGATCTTTCGGAACACTTTATAAAAACAGAAGGAAAATTTGAATACAGCGTCAAAGATTACGGCAATTTGAAAACAGCAGTCAACGGTGCAAGTCAGATTATCGTAACTTATAAGGCAAAAGTTGTATCAGAAGCTTATGAAACACCGGATAACTTGAAAAACGCAGCGTATTTGAAGTACAACAGCGCTTCTTATAATACACAGGGCGTTGAAAAAAAGATCAATGTGGACCGTCAGTTATATACGTATGGCGTAAAGATTAAAAAGGTAGACAACAAGGACGAGAATACGGCGCTTCAAGGTGCGGAGTTTGCTTTGAAAAAAGGCGATACAGAAATAAAGTTTGCGAAAAGCGGAAAGATGTATTATCCGGCAGCAGACGGAGATGCAAAACTGACGACAGATGGAAATGGAGAAATGCTTATCGCAGGTCTTGATCTTGGAACATATACATTGACAGAGACGAAAGCGCCGTCAGGTTATACTTTGCCGAGAAATCCTGAGACGACGATCACGCTGTCTGAAAAAGACGCTGTAAACGGTACGCTGGATGAGTCAAAAGCAGAAGGAACGAATGTGAAAGCAAACTCGGCATCTGTTGATACACAAAAAACATGGCAGTTGAACTTCGTTCTTACAAACGGCAAAAGTAATTTCAACCTTCCGATTACAGGAGGCATCGGAACGGCAGTCTTTACGATCGGCGGAATTATGATCATGGCAGGAGCGGTAATGCTTCTTACATATGCGATCCGCAGAAGCAGAAGATAGGAAGTTTCAGGAAGAAAAGAAAAAAGTTCCGAACGGAAAACAGACAGAGAAGAGGCAGAAAAACAAATAGAGAAAGAAAAAGACAGAAAGAAAAGGGTTTGTCTGTATGCGCGAAAAAAGAAAAAGCCGAAAACGGCACAATAAACGCGGGCAGATATTAACACCGGTCATATTCCTGACGTCCCTGCTTTTATTTGCGGCGGGCGTCGGGATTTTCATTTATCCGGCGTTAAGCAACTATCTGGCGCAGCGTGAGCAAAAAGAAGTCATAGAAGAGTACGCTCAGACTGTAGAACAAATTGATAAAGACAAGATGGCAAGACAGTGGGAACTGGCAGAAGAATACAACGAGACTCTTCTCGGTGATCCCGTTCATGATCCGTTTATTCCGGGAACAGGATATGCGCTTCCCGATAATTATGAAAGTGTGCTGAATGTAAACAAAGACGGCGTAATGGGGTATCTGAAGATCCCGAAGATCAAAGTCGATCTTCCGATCTATCATGGCACAAGTGAAGAAGTTTTGGAAAAAGGCGCGGGACATGTCGACGTGACCGCTCTTCCGATCGGCGGAGTGAACCGGCATCCGGTCATCAGCGCGCACAGAGGTCTTCCAAGCGCGGAATTATTTACAAGGTTAGATGAATTGGAAAAGGGAGATCGTTTTTTTCTCCATATCCTTGATAAAACGCTCGCCTACAAGGTAGATCAGGTGAGAGTTATTAAGCCGGAAGAATTGGAACAACTGCAGACATATCACGATAAAGATTATGTGACGCTTCTGACTTGTACGCCTTACGGAGTGAATACACACAGGCTTTTAGTACGCGGAGAACGGATTCCGTATGAAGTGGCGGAAGAAAATGGGGGTGAGGCGTTCGATGATGAAAAGAATCAGGGAATGCCGCAATGGGTGAAAGAGTATGTTGTTATGATTATCGCAGGAATCTTGCTGCTTGTTTTCGCAGGCAGGATGTTTGCGGCGAGAAAATAAAAGAACCGCAGAACAGAAGAAAAGAAGACTACTGTTCTGCGGTATTTACTATTTCGTCAAAACTTCTACGCCGTCATTTGTGACAAGTACCATGTATTCGATCTGGGATGACAGTCCGTCGTCGATCGTGTATACAGTCCAACCGTTATCCTCATCAACGAAGAAGTCGGGACTGCCTTCATTGATCATCGGTTCGATCGTGAAGATCATACCGGGAACGAGAAGCATTTCACTTCCTTTTGGAGTGACATAGCTGACAAACGGATCTTCGTGGAATTCAAGTCCGATTCCGTGTCCGCCGATCTCTTCTACGACAGAATAGCCGTTTTCCCGGGCATGAGTGTTGATCGCATGCGCGATGTCACCGAGATGTCCCCACGGTTTTGCGGCCGCAAGTCCGAGGTTGACGCATTCCTCTGTTACGCGGACGATTTTTTCGGCTCTTTCGGAAACCGTTCCGAGCTTAAACATACGGGAGGCGTCGGAAAAGTAGCCGTTTAAGATTGTAGAGACGTCAACGTTGATTATATCGCCGTCCTGAAGAATGATATTTTTATCCGGGATACCGTGGCATATTTCGTTGTTGAGCGAAGTGCAGACACTTTTCGGAAATCCCTGATAATTAAGCGGCGCGGGGATTCCCCCGTGTTCTTTCGTGAACGTATATACGATGTCGTCGATCTCGGCAGTGCTCATTCCGATGCGGATGTGCTTTGCGACTTCATCGAGTACAGCGGTATTTAATCTGGCGCTTTCTTTGATCTTTTCGATCTGTTCAGCCGTTTTGAGGATTGCCCGTGTCGGAACAATCTCGCCGCGTTCTGAATGCAGAAGAATTTTTTCTTCGATCGGCATATGGCATTTTTTGTATTTTTTGCCGCTGCCGCACCAACAGAGTTCATTTCTTTCCATGAATAACATCTCCTTGTAGTTATTTTATTACTGTATTTTAAAAGCGGTGAATGAAAAGGCCGCTTCGCAGTTTTGGTTCAAACCATGTTGATTTCGGAGGCATGAGAAGCCCGGCGTCCGCAACGCCCATCAATTCAGTCATAGAAGTGGGATACATTGCAAATGCGATCCCGCCTGTCTGATCTGCGGCGTCTTTCAGCGCGTCAAGTCCCCGGATTCCGCCGATAAAACGGATGCGGGAATCTGTTCTGGGATCGCTGATGCCCAGAACCGGGGAAAGGATGTGATCCTGTAAAACGGAAACATCCAGATCTTTTACCGGATCGCCGGAGAAAAGGTCTGCTTTTGCGTTTACACGATACCAGTTTCCGTCGGCATACATTCCGAATTCGCCTTTTTTCTGCGGGCGGACTGCTTCTACGCCGGCCAAAGCCACATCGAACCTGCTCTTTATTGTATCAAGAAATTGTTCAAATGTATACCCGTTCATATCCGTAACAACTCGATTGTAGTCGTAGATCGCCAGTTCGTCCGCGGGGAAGAGAACAGAAAGAAAATAATTGTATTCTTCTGTTCCTGAAAAATGGAGATCTTCTGCTCTGCGTTTCAGTCCGACTTTGACAGCAGAAGCTGCGCGGTGATGTCCGTCTGCAATGTACAGATGTGGAATCGCCTCAAAAATCTTAGAAATGTCAACGATCGTTGACATTTTATCTATACGCCACACCTCGTGTCTTATCCCGTCGTCAGAGGTGAAGTCGTAGACTTCAGGTGTTAATCGGACGTTTTTGATGATCTCTCCTAGTTTTTTGTCGGCGCGGTAAGCGAGAAAGATCGGTCCGGTCTGGGCGCTGCATGCGTCGATGTGACGGATTCTGTCCTGCTCTTTTGCTTCCAGTGTATTTTCGTGTTTTAAGATCACATTGTTGCAATAATCGTCGATCGAAGCGCAGCCTACAAGCCCTGTCTGTGTTCTTCCGTTCATTGTAAGCGCGTATAAGTAGTAACAAGGTTCTTTGTCCTGAAGAAAAGAACCTTCATCGATCATACGGTTCAGTGTTTCAGATGCTGTTTTATATACTGCTTCGCTGTATGGATTTGTGCCTTTTGGAAGAAGCGTCTCGGCTCGGTCGATCTGAAGAAAAGACTTCGGTTCGGCAGCCACGATTTCTCTTGCTTCCTCGCTGTTGTATACATCATAAGGAAGGGCGGCTATGGCAGAAGCTAAGTCTGCGCGAGGGCGGATTCCTTTAAATGGTCGGATAATGCTCATAGTAGTACCTCCTAAAAATCATCTGTCAGATAACTATACCACAGGCGAAAGCGGTTTGTCACGGGAGAGTCGACCTGAAGTGCGGTAAAAGTGGATATCTGTATGGATGAACTATCGTAACAGTTCAGCCCGCGCCATTCGTAAAACCGCACTGCGTGCTTATTGTGGCTGGCGCCACTGTTTTACTCATGAATAGGCGCTTACCACATACAGATATCCACTTGCAAAAACATGCAAGCATGTTTTGTGCTTCTTGGATATCTGTATGGCTGAACTGTTAGACAAAAACCGACATTTTACTTGCCCGAATTATAAAAATATAGTAGTATTAATTTTTAAAGGAGAGGAAATTATGTGGTATTGGATTATAGTAGCTTTACTTGTGTCGGGCTGTGCCGCGATGTTGTTTGTATCGTTTTCGGGAATCAAACAGAGCAAAGCGGAGTTGGCGCGGGCAGAAGGAAGAGGAAGAAAAAAACGTCGGGATGAATATGAAGATGAGTATGAGGCGGAAGTCCGCACGCGTTCAAAACGAGAACGAGAGGCGCAAGCGTATGCAAAGGATCAGCGCCCGAAACGTAAGAAACGCCGCTGGAAGATCATTCTGGAAGATATTGACAGTTGGGAAAAATATAGCTTTACATTTTGCGACAGCGTAGGGATCGGCAGAGGAAAGGACGGAAGCATGTATGAGAGATATCTTCCGCTCACTTCTGACGGAAGGATCTCCAAGCTTCATTGTGTAATCATACATAAGAATGACAAATTATATGTAAAAGACGAGGATTCGAGAAACGGTACATATTTAAACGGTGTCCGTATCGACCGGCCGATGGAGATCCAAAGAGACGATATCATCGGAGTCGGGGAGACGCGGCTTGAAGTGCAGAGGATTTTGCGTGAGAGCGATTAAACACAGCATATAGAAAAGAACAGTCCGTTTTGCGGAAAGGCAGACAGTTGCCGCACTGTAAAGCGGGCTGTTTGCCGTATAGGAAGCGGCGCGTTTTTGGCAGTCACATTTTCGGGGAATGAACATATAGTACACATATAATATCAGTTCGGGAGTGAGTGCGATGAACGAAAAACTGCCTTATTATATGGCTTATCCGATGCCCTTTTCTTTTGATGACGAGCGGATTGAGAGAATGGATCTTGAATATTTGAAAAGTATGTATCCGAAGATTCCGAAACGGATTCTTCCGTATGTAGAAGAAGAATGCGACCGTATGGAATACGAAAACAGTATGGTGTACGACGCATATCCTGATAAACTGCAGTTGAAGCTGATGTGCACACGGGTGTGTGACAATATCAGACGGCATGAACATATTTGCCGGGAAGAGGATGAGAAGGAGGAAGATTTATCCGAAGATGAAGCAATAACTATGGAGAATCTGAGGGATCTTGTGGAGGTAATGCTGTTTCAGGAGTTATACAAACGCCGTTGTGACCACAGAAGATGTTGTCGCAGATTTTTTAAATAAGCGGAACTGTTTTATGCAAGTTTTGTGAGGCGAAGCGGAACTGTTTGGCAAAAAATATGTTTTAGTTGAAAATTACATGGAATATTTGCTTGAATTTTATGTATATTTTACAGAAATTTTCAAAGAAGCTCTCTTGATTTACTATTAAGATGAAATGTGATAAAATAAATAAGATATAGTAATGTATATTAGGTGGGGAATAAAATAAGGCGGAGAATACATATGAAAAAAAATTTGATTTTTATAGGGATGCCCGCAGTAGGAAAGAGTACGGTCGGCATCGTTGTGGCGAAGCGTCTCGGAATGCAGTTTATCGATACAGATCTGTTGATCCAGGAGCAGGAGAAGAAACTTTTGTGTGAGATTATAGCCGAAGTGGGAGAAGATGGGTTTATTGAGATCGAAAACAGGGTGAATGCAGACGTCGATGCGGAAAACGCGGTCATTTCCCCGGGCGGAAGTGTGGTTTATTGCGAAGAGGCGATGAAACATTATAAAAATATCGGAACGGTCGTATATTTGAAAGCGTCTTATCAGACAATAAAAAAGAGAATCCGCAATCCGAAAAAGCGCGGAGTTGTTCTGCGCGACGGACAGACGTTTCGGCAGCTTTATGAAGAGCGCGTGAAGTTCTTTGAAAAATATGCGGATATTACGATCTGTGAAGACGGATGCGAGATCGAAGATACGATAGAAAATGTCCTGGAAGAAGTAAAAAAACTTGACAATGTACAGTGAACAACACTAGAATGATACGTTGACAAAAGTTGGGATTTAAAAAAAGCCGGATATGTGGTAGAATAAAAACGGCAGACTGAAAAGATATTATAAAGAATATAAGATAGAAAAGAGATATAGAAAAAACGTACGGGAAAGTACAAGTATGATAATAAAATCTAAACAGAGGTGTGATATGGAACAATATATCATAAAAGGCGGAAATCCGCTTGTCGGAGAAGTGGAGATCGGCGGCGCGAAAAATGCGGCGCTTGCAATTTTGGCGGCTGCAATCATGACGGATGAGACTGTTCAGATCGATAATCTTCCTGATGTGAATGATGTGAATGTGATGTTGGAAGCGATCGAGGGAATCGGCGCGATGGTGCAGAGGATCGATCGTCATACAGTAAAGATCAACGGAAGTACGATCGGCGATTTTAATATAGAGTATGATTACATTAAGAAGATCAGAGCGTCTTACTATTTGCTGGGAGCTCTTCTCGGGAAATATAAAAGGGCGGAAGTCGCGCTGCCGGGAGGATGCAATATCGGAAGCAGACCGATCGATCAGCATTTGAAAGGATTTCGGGCTCTTGGAGCGGACGTTGATATTGAACACGGCAAGATTGTCGCAGAGGCGGAGAAACTTCGCGGAACGCATTTGTATTTTGATGTTGTGACAGTCGGGGCAACGATCAATGTGATGATGGCGGCTGCTATGTCCGAAGGTCTTACGATCATGGAAAACGTGGCGAAAGAGCCGCATGTTGTTGATGTGGCAAACTTTTTAAACAGCATGGGCGCGAATATCAGAGGCGCAGGTACTGACGTGATCAAGATTCGCGGCGTGAGATCGCTTCATAAGACGGAGTATTCCATCATACCGGATCAGATCGAAGCGGGAACGTTTATGTTTGCGGCTGCGGCGACAAAAGGAGACGTAACGGTATTGAACGTAATTCCGAAGCATCTTGATGCGACGATCTCTAAATTAGTGGATATCGGATGCGAAGTGGAAGAGTTTGACGATGCGGTTCGCGTTGTCGCAAAGAAGCGTCTGAGGTGTACCCAGGTGAAGACGCTTCCGTATCCGGGATATCCGACGGATATGCAGCCTCAGATCGGGGTGGCGCTCGCTTTGGCAAAAGGAACGAGTACGATCACGGAAAGTATTTTTGAGAATCGTTTCAAATATCTCGGTGAACTGGCCCGTATGGGAGCACAGGTAAAAGTGGAAGGCAATTCTGCGACGATTGAAGGCGTTGAGCGGTTTTCGGCTGCTCGTGTGAGCGCGCCGGATCTTCGCGCGGGAGCAGCGCTTTGCATTGCGGGTCTTGCGGCGGAAGGCATTACGATCGTGGATGATATCGTTTATATTCAGAGAGGATATGAGCGGTTTGAAGAGAAACTTAGAGGGCTCGGCGCTATGATCGAGCGTGTATCCAGTGAAAAAGAGATTCAGAAGTTTAAATTGAAAGTTGGTTAAAAAAGGCAGAACCGAGAAACGGTTCTGCCTTTTGGCTCTTTCGGCGATGGAAGATATAAAAAGAAAAAGTGCGGTTTCCGGGAAGTGGAAAGGAAACTGCACTTTTGGCGTTTTGGATAGTTTTTATCGGATTTTTCGAGTGGACTCCCGTACTTTTAATTCTACAGGGAGAAGGATCTGCTGTTTTAATACGGAGTTGCTTTTGATCTGACGAATCAACACTTCTGCCGCCAGTTTTCCCATTTCGGCAGAAGGAAGCCGGACGGTTGTCAGGGCAGGCGAAAAATTCTTGGAAAGGGAGATGTCATTAAAGCCGACGACACCGATGTCCTGAGGACATTTTAAGTTCAGCTTTTTAAGCTGAGAAAGGATGGCGCTTGCCAGAGAATCCGAACCGGCGAAGATCACTTCGGTTTCGGGATGCTTTGAGAGCAGTTCCTTTACCTGTGCCGCACATACTTTTGAATCCCAGTCGCAGTTATAGATCAGTTCGGGATCGTAAGGAATATTATTTGCCCGAAGCGTTTCACGGAAGATCATCATGCGGCAGCAGGAGTCGAAGTCGGATGGGGCGGATGAGTTGGAAGCGCCGCCGATGTAGGCGATCTTTTTGTAACCGCATTTGATAATGTGGTCGAAGATCAGTTGGTTTGCATATACGGTGTTGTATCCTATATTGCAGTATCCGTCAATATAGTTGTCGACAAATACGATTTTTTTATTGAGCGTTGTAATAAATTCAAGAGTTTCGGGCGGAATTTCCGTAATGATCAGTCCGTCCAGTTCCGAAAGCTGCTTTTTGAGTCCGGGAGTCATATTATGCAGCTGGGAATAGCTTACGATCAGGGAAATAAACGCATTGTGAGATGCGCAGTAAGATTGGATCCCTCCCAGAATATCATTGAAATAAGGATCGGAGTAACTATAAGTAAGAGACATGATGCAGCCGATGTGGAGCTGACTTTTTTTTCCTGTATACTGATAATGAAGTTCCTCTGCTGTTTTCAGAACGCGTTCTCTTGTTTCCTGACTTGCCCGAAAATCGGGATCGTTAGAAAGAATTTTGGAAACAGTAGTAATGGAAACGTTTGCCGCTTTTGCGACTTCTCTAATTGTAGCCATAATATCCCTCCTTGTTTAGTAAACATAGTATCACAAAAAATAGAGAATGTAAACCTAAATTTTATGTAAATTATCAACAAAAAATAAAGTTTAGTAAACAAAATAGGTTAAAATAACTATAAAAACCAGACAAAAATAAAATAATTTGTTAAAATTACTTGAAAATAAATAAAACAAATATTATTATCTAGATAAACAAAGACAGATTGTTTAGTAAACGGAGGTGCAACATGAAAAAATTTACATTTATAGGAGCAGGATCTTTGGATTTTACAAAAGATCTTGTAAGAGACATTCTTACGTTCGAGGCATTTCGGGATGCGGAACTTATGTTGATGGACATTGATCCGAAACGTCTTGAATATGCGGTAAAAGGAGTACAGAAAATCGTAGATGCCGGAAAATATCCGGCAGTAGTAAAAGGAACGCAGGACCGGAAAGAAGCATTGAAAGATGCGGATGGCGTTCTGATCACGATTTTGCAGGGAGGTGTGGAAGTATGGCGTCATGATATCGAGATTCCGAAGAAATATAATGTAGATATTTGTGTAGGAGATACGCGTGGCCCGTCCGGTATTTTCCGTTTTTTGAGAACGGCTCCGGTGCTTCTCGATATTATAAGAGACTGTGAAGAGGTATGTCCGAACGCGGTAGTTCTCAATTATACGAATCCGATGGCAATGCTCGTAAGTTATCTGCAGTCGATGTCTGACATGAATATTACAGGATTATGTCACAGTGTTCAGGGAACGGCGGAAATGCTTGCAAAATGGATCGGAGCAGAAGAAAAGCAGGTTCGTTATACATGTGCAGGAATCAATCATCAGGCGTTTTATCTTGATTTTGAAGTGGATGGAAAAGATGCTTATCCGGATCTTTATAAAGCAATCGAAAGAGAAGAAGTGGCGGCTGAAGAACCTGTCAGAATCGAAATGTTCAAGAAGCTTGGATATTTTAATACAGAATCGTCGGGACATAATTCGGAATATGTGGCATGGTTTAGAAAACGTCCCGATCTGATCGAAAAATATTGTACTCACGGAACAGGATGGAATCCGGGAGCGTACGGATTTATACTGGATGAGTATTTAGGACGGGAAGATACATGGGAAAAGGAATATACGGACTGGCTTGAAAACGGAGAAGTCGATCTTGAAAGAGGAGAGGAATACGCTTCCAATATTTTCAACGCAGTGTTCGGCGATCACACACCTTACTTCTTTAACGGAAACCTGAAAAACCATGGTTATATTACAAATGTGAAACAAGGCGTATGTGTGGAAGTTCCGACAGTCGCAACAGAAGCGGGAATCGTTCCGATCAAACAGATCACGCTTCCGGATCATCTGGCAGTGCTTGTAAATAATTCGGCGCTGATCGAAGACCTTGCCGTGAAAGCTGCCATTGAAGGCGATCCGAACCTTGTATTCCAGGCTGTTTTGTATGATCCGCTTACAAGCGCGGTCTGCAGCATGGATGAAATCCTGAACATGGTTCAGGAGATGCTTGATAAAAATGCAGAGTATTTGAGTTACTTTAAGTCGTTAAAGATAAATATGGAGGTGCTTCATGAAAAAGAGAATCGTTAGTTTAATATTATGTGGGCTCATGGTATTTTCAGCGGCAGGATGTTCAGGCGGCGGAGAAAATAAAGCAGGAAAAGACGACGTTACACTGACAATGTGGACACATATCAATGAGCCGTGGAATGCGGCATATAAAGATGCGATCAAAGAGTTTGAATCGGAAAATGAAGGCGTTCGGATTAAACTTGAGACGTTCCCATATGATGAGTTTGAATCAAAAGTACAGACCGCTTTGATCGATGGTGAAGGCGGAGCGGATATTTATGAATTGTGGGGAGGCTGGGCATTAGATTTTACTCCTTACGGAACATTGATGGAACTGCCGGAGGAAATGGCAGAAAAAGTGAGAGAAGAAAATTACGAGCCGACATACGGAGCACTTGAGTATGAGGATAAAATGTATGGTATCCCGCTGGAATATAATATCGAGTACGGCGGAATGCTTGTGAACGATACATTGCTCAAGGCGAAGGGGCTTACTGTTCCGAAAACATGGGAAGAACTTCGTAAAACGGCAATCGAAGGAACAGAGCACGACGGCAATATTTTCCAGTGCAAAGGTTTTGATTTTGTGAACTGGGATTCTGTGCCATATTATTTCCTTGCCTTTATCCTTCAGCAGGATGCGGATTACATGACGGCGGACGGAAAATTCGACGTGACGACAGATGCGGCTAAGACAGCGTTTAATGAACTTGCGACAATGGTAACAGAAGATAAAGTTACAGATCTTGAAGGACTGACAGGCGGAGCGGATATGGAAGGTTATCAGCAGTTATATGCCGGACGCAACATGATCGTACCGCGCGGACCGTGGACGATCTCCGAAGGAGAACAGTCATTCGGATTAAAACTCGGCACAGATTTTGATTATGCAGCTATGCCGCAGTATGGAAACAATCAGAAATTTGCTTCGGAAAACGGATGGTCGCTGGCGGTAAGTTCCAGTTGTAAAGAACAGGAAATCGCTTTGAAATTCCTTGAATATCTGTATCAGGATGATGTTATGTTAGAGCATAACATACGCTGCACACAGATTCCGGCAAAGAAAAGTCTGGCTCAGAGCGAAGAGTACAAAAAAGAAGTTCCGTACGCGGACGTTCTTGTAGGAATTCTCGATCAGGGACAGTTTATCGGAAACTTTAACACGGATCGTCTGAAAGAAACAATCAACAATACGTTTGTTTCCTATTGTTCCGGGGAATACGGATCGTTGGACGAGGCGATGGAAGATATGAATACGAAACTGAATGGAATACTGGAATAAAATAAAAAGACTGCCGTAAAACGGCAGTCTGACTCACAAGGGGGTGCGTCATGAAAAATAAAAAATTTGTAGGGACGGTCATGGTACCGGCTATGCTGCATATGTTTGTATTTATCGTTATCCCGATCGTGATAGGTCTTGTGATTTCTTTCTTTAACTATAATCCACTCAGTTCAGACAATAAATTTATAGGACTGGAAAACTTTGTAAGGCTTGTTCAAGACGCGGATTTTCGTAAGGCGCTTTTAAATACGCTGTTATTCGTGCTCATCACGGTTACTTTGAATATCGGCATCGCGCTCGTTGTGGCGCAGATGATCTCATGGTTTAAATCAAATAAGGTGAGAAGTTTTTTCCGTATGGTATTTTTCCTGCCGTGTATTGCGCCTATGGTTGCAACATCCGTTGTATTTGCCCGTTCTATCTTCCCGACGACAACAGGATTTCTGAACGTGGCTCTGAACAAGATCGGGATCGACTCGATCAACTGGCTCGGAGATCCGAAAGTAGTGATGATCTCACTTATTATTTATACGATCTGGGTAGACGTCGGTTATAACGTGATCCTGTTTTCGGCAGGTATTGACGGAATTCCTTCTTATGTGTATGAGGCGGCAGATCTGGACGGAGCGAGCGAATGGGTAAAATTCCGCAAGATTACATGGCCTTTGCTCGGAAGAAGCTTTCAGTTTGTCATTGTACAGACGTTGATCTCACATTTTCAGATGTTTGCGCAGTTTGCAGTGCTCATTTTGAAAGACGGCCCTCAGAATTCAGGACTTGTTCTTTCAAGATATATTTACAAGATGGCGTTTGAGTATAAAGACATGGGATATGCATCGGCTGTGTCGCTTGTTCTCTTTGTCATTATTATGACACTGTCATTGATCGAGCAGAAGAAGAGTGCGGTAGACTGGGAGTATTAGGAGGCATATTATGAAAATGTTAAAAGACAAAAAGAACAGAAAACTAAGGATTATTTCATTCGTGATTTTGTTTTTGGCAGCGATCGTGTTTCTTGCGCCGTATTTTTGGATGCTTTCCAATTCCTTTAAATCTACGAAAGAGATTTTGCTGGAGCCTACGAATATGCTGCCGAAGCAGTTTACGCTTGACGGATATGTGAAAGTGATTACAGATTCGCCGTTTTTCAGATGGATGGGAAATTCGCTTTTTGTAACGGTTATTGATACGCTTGTCGTTTTGTTTACGAGCTCTTTGATCGGATTTGTGCTGTCGAAATATAAATTCAAACTGAACAAATTTTTGTTTTATGTAATATTGATCACAATGATGATGCCGACGGCGGCAATGATGATCCCGAACTTTTTGCTTATATCAAAACTGGGATGGTATGATAAGATCATTTCTCTTGTTGTGCCTACGTTTGTAAATGCATTTGGAATTTTCCTGTGCAAACAGTTTATCGACGATATGCCGAAGGAACTTTTCGAGTGTGCGATGCTTGATAATGCGGGGCCGTTTACGATCTATCGAAAGATCGTGCTTCCGGGAATCCGCCCGGCGCTCGGAAGTCTGACGATCTTTACCTTTTTAGGATTGTGGAATGATTACCAGACGCCGTTGATCTATTTGAACAGCTCGGAAAATATGACTCTGCCTCTTGCAATGTCGTATTTTTCAACTCAGCATTTATCGGATCTTTCGGCGACGATGGCTGCCGCTTCCCTTATTATGATTCCTGCGTCGATCGTATTTATTATATTCCAGAAGCAGTTCATCAAAGGAATTACGATGACCGGAATGAAATAACGAAAAATGTGGAAAAGAAAAAGTTAAAAAAGCAAGAAGTATAAAGATAAAATGTAAATGCTAAGAACATAAAAAGAGGAAAACATAAAAAAGAGAATCAGAAGGGGTGATTCTGTATGGAATTGGAAAAATTTGATCCTGTCTGCGCCGCAGTGCTGAAAAAAACAGAAATTGAAAAACCGGCATATCCGGTGATAGATTTCCATATGCATATGGGAAAAATGCTGTTGGGCGAATCGTATGAAACAAAGTATGACACGAAGGAATATGTCCGGGAACTGCAAGATGCCGGCGTTGTATGCGCTGTGAATATGGATGGATATTTCGGAAAAGATCTGGAAAAGATGCAAAAGAAACAAGAAGGATTCGAGGAAATGTTTTTTAATTTTATGCAGCTTGATTTTTCTGCGTATGATGATCCTGATTTTTGCGATAAAACGAAAAAGGTAATAGAAGATTCCTGTATGCGCGGATGCCGGGGGATCAAATTATGGAAAGATCTTTCGCTGTGGGAGCGGGATAAATACGGCAGGCCGATCCGTACAGATGATCCTCGTTTTGATATCATCTATGATACGGCGGCGAAACTGCACATTCCGGTGCTGATGCATGTAGCTGATCCGGCGGCGTTTTTTACTCCGAAAAGTGAAAAAAATGAACGATGGGAAGAGCTTGATGTCTGTCCGGAATGGGATTTTTCAGATCATGAAAAGTATATGAGTTTTGAAGAACTTATGGAAATGCAAGAGAATACGGTACGCAGTCATCCGGAAACGACGTTTGTGATCGCTCATGTCGGAAGTTACGCGGAGAATCTGGAATGGGTAAGCGGGCAGCTGGGAAAATATCCGAATATGTATATAGATGTTGCGGCCCGGCTGGCGGAGCTGGGAAGAGTTCCGTACAGTGCGAAGAAGTTTTTTGTGAAGCATCAGGATCGGATCTTGTTCGGTACGGATTGTACGCCGCTTAGTATGGGATATCATAAGATTTATTATCGTTTCTTCGAGACAAAAGACGAGTATTTTCCGTATCAGCCCGAAGGAGAACTTCCGGGACAGGGAAGATGGGCAATCTACGGAATCGGACTGGAAGATGATATCTTGAAAAAGATATATTATAAAAATGCATGTAAAGTTCTTTCTCTTGATGAAAACCGCTTTGTAGGAGGTGTGAGATGAGACGGTATTTAAGCGTTGATTGTGGCGGAACAAAGACGGCGTTTCTTTTGTGCCGTGAAACGGGAGAGCTGGAAGCTGCGTGTACGTTAGGCCCCGGCAACTATATGGTGAACGGAATCGATCATGTGCTGTCAGTATTAAAAGACGGTATTTTGCAGATCTGCTGTCAGGCGGCAATCGCGCAAAGTGAGATCACTCACAGTTTTATAGCTATCGCAGGGTTTAAAGATATACCGGCGGATGTGCCGGTGCTTACCCGCCTTGTACGGGAAACGTTTCCGAGGATGTCGATCACTCTCGGGAACGATACGGAAAATGCACTGGCAGGATCTCTTCTCGGAAAACAGGGAATCCATGTGATCGCCGGAACGGGATCGATCGGGCTTGGATTTGACAAGGACAGTTACTATGTGCGAAGCGGCGGATGGCATCATCTTTTCGGAGGGGATGAAGGAAGCGGTTATTGGATCGGATGTCAGTTGATCCGGCATTTTACAATGCAGGCGGACGGAAGAGAAGAAAAAACGATGATGTTTGATTATATTTTGGAAAAATACGGTCTTGCGTGTCCTGAAGAGATATTAAGGCTCGTTATTAATGAGTGGAAGGGAGAACGGGATAAGATCGCATCTATGTCAAAAGATGCATATGAACTTGCGGAGCAGGGCGATTCTGCGGCGGCAGGCATTTTTAAAAGCGCGGCGCGCGAACTTGCGAAGATCGTAAAAGGCGTGTACAGAAACGGGAATTTTGATATACCGGTTTATGTGTCTTATTCCGGAGGTGTGTTCAAAGCGATGAAGTATATAAAAGAAACGCTGGAAGAAGAGCTGCGGGACGTATCGTGCGTTTTCACAGAGCCGTGTCTGCTCCCGTCGGCAGGCGGGATTATACTGGCGTGCAGAGCTGCGGGAAACGAAGTGAGTGAACAGATGATAGAAAATCTGCGTACGGCACAGCATATGCGGGTATAAAATTGATATGAAAAAATGAAAGAAAAGTATAAAAAATATATTGGAAATAAAGCCTTTTATATGATGGTCATGGCGATCGCCGTTCCGATCATGATCCAGAACGGACTTACAAATTTTGTGAACCTTTTGGACAATATTATGGTTGGAAGACTGGGAACAGAAGAGATGTCGGGTGTTTCGATCGTCAATCAGATCATATTTGTGTATAATTTATGTATTTTCGGCGGAACAGCAGGTGTGGGAATCTTTACCGCCCAATATTTCGGACAAAAAAATGATGAAGGGATACGCAGTACATTCCGATATAAGATTTGGTTGGCGCTGATAATTACTGTCGGCGCCGCTTTTCTTCTTCTGTTTTTCGGAAAGCAGCTGATTCTTTTGTATCTGACGGGAGAAAACGGAGGAAATGAAAAGCTGGCGCTGGAATATGGGATGACGTATCTTCGGATTATCTTATTGGATCTTCCGGCGTTTATGATCCTGCAGGTTTATGCCAGTACGATGCGTGAGTGCGGGGAAACAGTAGTGCCGATGAAGGCGGGGGCTGCGGCTGTGGCGGTCAATCTTATTTTCAATTATCTGCTGATATACGGAAAGTTCGGATTCCCCCGGCTGGGGGTGGCGGGAGCGGCTGTGGCAACGGTGCTTTCGCGTTATACGGAAACGGCGATCGTCGTAATATGGGCGCATACCCATGAGAAAGAAAATACATATATGACAGGACTTTATAAAACGTTGTCCGTGCCCCGGGATCATGTAAAAAAATATTTTATAAAGGGAACGCCGCTTTTGCTGAACGAAGCGTTATGGTCTTTCGGTATGGCGGTTTTGGCACAAAACTATTCTGTGCGCGGGCTGACGGTGATCGCGGCGATGAACATAGCGAATACGATCAATAACTTATTCAGCGTTGTGTTTGCGGCGATGGGAGAATCCGTGGCGATCATAGTCGGGCAGGCGCTTGGCTTCGGAGATATGAAAAGAGCGAGAGAGATCGACAATAAGATGATTGTATCCTGCGTTCTTATCAGTTTCGCAGTATCGGTTTTTATGTTTCTTTTCGCGCCGTTTTTCCCCCGGATTTATAATACGACGGAAGCTGTGCGAAAGGCGGCTATGGGACTTGTTTTGGCACAGGCGGTGTTTATTCCCCAGAATGCATTTCTCAACGCCGCTTATTTTACCCTTCGGGCAGGCGGGAAAACAGGTGTCACTTTTTTCTTTGACTGTGTATTCTTATGGTGCGTCAACATTCCGATCGTTTTTGTTTTATGCCGATATACCGGACTTGCCCCGTGGGCGGTCTACAGTGCGATGCAGATCGGGGAATGGCTGAAGTGTATTGCGGGCGCGGTAATGGTGAAAAAGGGAGTGTGGCTTGAGAACCTGACCGGTAAAGGGGAAGATGAAAAATATCTTCTGCGGGAAAATGAAGAAAAGCATTGACATTTCCGAGTGTACATTGTAAAGTCTTGTTTGTAACAAAACAGTTTAATAAAAATACTTTCTCTTATTCAGAGCAGTGGAGATACAAAGGATCTGAGAAGCTGCGGCAACCCCTGAACAGGAAGGTGCCAACCTGAGCGAGTCATCGAACAATAAGAGGATTGTTGTGATAGAGAGACAGTCCGCTTTTACGGGCTGTTTTTATTTGCGGCGGCGAGTCAAAGTCCGGGTCATCCGGGGATCTTGACGACTGCTTATGATCCGAAGCAGTCTGCCGCAGGCAGATATCTTTCTTGATCGTAAAGAAATAGAGAAAGTGAACGAAAGGAGAATGGTTATGGAGAGAGAAAAGATTTTATTTACTTCCGAGTCGGTTACGGAAGGACACCCGGACAAGATGTGCGATCAGATTTCGGACGCTATTTTGGATGAACTTATGAAGCAGGATCCGATGAGCCGTGTCGCATGTGAGACATGCTGTACGACAGGCGTCGTTATGGTGATGGGAGAGATCACGACGAAAGCTTATGTAGATATTCCGAAGATCGTACGTGACACGGTTCGTGAAATCGGCTATACAAGAGGAAAATACGGATTTGACGCCGATACATGCGGCGTGATCACAACGATTGACGAACAGTCGTCCGATATTGCGATGGGAGTGGATAAAGCGCTCGAAGCAAAAGAAAATAAAATGTCAGAAGACGATATTGAAGCCATCGGAGCAGGAGATCAGGGAATGATGTTCGGTTATGCGTCTGATGAAACAGAAGAATATATGCCGTATCCGGCGGCGATGGCGCATAAGCTTGCGCGCCGTCTGACAGAAGTAAGAAAGAACGGAACACTGCCGTATCTTCGCCCGGACGGGAAAACACAGGTAACTGTGGAATATGATGAAAACGGCGTTCCGAAGCGTTTGGATGCGGTTGTGCTTTCTACACAGCACGATCCTGAAGTGACGCAGGAGCGGATTCATGAAGATATTAAGAAATATGTATTCGATGAAGTGATTCCGGCAAATATGACAGATGATGAAACAAAGTTTTTCATTAATCCGACAGGACGTTTTGTGATCGGAGGACCTCATGGAGACAGCGGTTTGACAGGACGTAAAATCATTGTTGATACTTACGGAGGAATGGCGCGTCACGGCGGCGGAGCTTTCTCGGGAAAAGATTGTACAAAAGTGGATCGTTCCGCGGCATATGCGGCGCGTTATGCGGCGAAAAATATTGTTGCGGCAGGTCTTGCGAGACGATGCGAGATCCAGCTTTCTTATGCCATCGGCGTAGCGCAGCCGACGTCGGTATCCGTAGATACGTTCGGCACAGGGAAGGTTTCGGATACAAAGCTTGTGGAGATCATCCGTGAGAACTTTGATTTCCGTCCGGCGGGAATTATTAAAATGCTGGATCTGCGCAGACCGATCTATAAGCAGACCGCTGCGTACGGACATTTTGGAAGACTTGACGTTGAACTGCCGTGGGAAAAACTGGACAAAGCAGACGATCTGAAAAAATATCTTGAATCATAAAACAGATTTACCGGCGGGAAAGACCGGTATAGAAAAAGGATAGAAAACTAAGATGACGATTCGGCCGTCTTTTCGATACAGGGTAACGGATATCCATATCGAAGAGGCGGCTGATTTGTTTATAAAAAGTTTCGTTGAAGAAGGGGAGGGGTAACGGTATAATATATAATATCATGCAAAAGTGAGAATCTGTTTTAGGAGGAGCGCCTATGAAGCTTAGGACAAAATTGATCGTGGCATTTATGTCTGTTATGATTTTGCCGATGATCTTTTTGAATGTAGTGATGCATACGTTCGCGTCGCGGGAAGTAGGAGAACTTCAGCAGCTTTATATGATTGTCGTATTCATCACAACGACGCTGCTGATTTATTGGATCTACCGTTCGGTTTCTGTTCCGCTGGCGAAACTGCAGAAGGCGGCAAGAAATATCAAGGAAGGGAATCTTGATTTTGAGATCAGGCAGGAGTCGGATGATGAGATCGGACAACTCTGTCAGGATTTTGAGGAGATGAGGCTTAGGTTGAAGGCGAACGCGGAAGAGAAGGTTGCATTCGACCGGGAGAACAAGGAGCTGATCAGTAATATTTCCCACGATCTGAAAACACCGATCACGGCGATCAAAGGATATGTGGAAGGAATCATGGACGGGGTTGCGGATACCCCCGAAAGGATGGACAGATACATTAAGACAATATATAATAAAGCAAATGAGATGGATCTTTTAATCAACGAACTGACGCTTTATTCCAAGATCGACACGAATCGTATTCCGTATAATTTTACGACGATATCGGCGAAAGGGTATTTTGGAGACTGCGGGGAAGATCTGCATATGGAGCTTGAGTCGAAAGGAATCGAATTTACTTATTGCAATACGATGGAAGAAGACTGCAAGGTGATCGTTGATCCCGAGCAGCTTAGAAGGGTGATCAATAATATCGTATCGAATTCGTTGAAATATATGGACAAGCCGAACGGAAAAGTCACGATGGAAGTAAAAGATGTCGGCGATTTTATACAGGTTGAATTAGGCGACAACGGCAAAGGGATCGCCGCGAAAGACCTGCCGTACATTTTCGATCGCTTTTACAGGACGGATGCTTCCCGCAATTCATCGAAAGGCGGAAGCGGAATCGGTTTGTCGATCGTGAAGAAGATCGTGGAAGAACATGGAGGAAATATATGGGCGACCAGTGAAGAGGGCGCCGGAACAACAATGTATTTTGTAATCAGAAAATATCAGGAGGTATCTATTGATGAGTAAGCGTATTTTGATCGTAGAGGATGAAGAGAGTATTGCGGATCTTGAGAAAGATTATCTTGAACTGAGCAACTTTGAGGTGGAAGTGGCGAATGACGGAGATACAGGTCTGCAAAAAGGACTGGGCGGAGATTTTGACCTGATTATTCTTGATCTGATGCTCCCGGGAGTTGACGGTTTTGAAATATGCCGTCAGATCAGAGATCAGAAGAATACGCCGATTATTATGGTTTCTGCCAAAAAAGACGATATTGATAAAATCAGAGGTCTGGGCCTTGGAGCGGATGATTATATGACGAAGCCGTTTAGCCCGAGTGAGCTTGTGGCCCGCGTGAAAGCGCATCTTGCCAGATATGAACGGCTGATCAACAGCAATGCGGAGGAAAATGAAGTGATCGAGATCCGCGGATTGAAGATCGATACGACGGCGAGACGCGTATGGGTCGGAGGAGAAGAGCGGTCATTTACGACGAAAGAGTTCGATCTTCTTACATTTTTGGCGAGTCATCCGAATCATGTGTATACGAAAGAAGAGCTGTTTCGCGAGATCTGGGATATGGAGTCGATAGGAGATATCGCGACTGTGACAGTGCATATTAAGAAGATTCGGGAGAAAATCGAATATGACACGTCTCATCCACAGTATATCGAGACGATATGGGGAGTGGGATATCGCTTTAAAGTGTAATGGCATGACGAAAACACAGTTTGATTTTATATTTGTAATGAGAGAAAAGGGGTTTCGTTTTTCGGAACTCCTTTTCTATTGTAAATGAGAATAAATGCGTGTATCATATAGAAGTCAAAAGGGAAGCGGCATAATATGGAATATATATGCCGTGTATGGGGAAAACAGATTAAGATCATAGGGTGGTTTTTAGAAATGGAAAAGAAAAAAAAGAGTCCGAGGAGACTGAAGTTCAATACGGTGCAGACGGTTGTTATCGGATTTTTCGGGGTGATACTCGGGGGCGGAATACTTTTGAGCCTTCCGATCTGTAATCAGAAGCCGATCGAGTTTATAGACGCGCTTTTTACGTCTGTCAGCAGCGTATGCGTTACCGGCCTTGTGACGATTGTTCCGGCGGAACAGTTTACATTGCTAGGGAAAATTATTTTACTGCTTTTGATACAGGTCGGCGGACTTGGAGTGATCGCCTGCATGTCTGCGTTTTTCCTTTTATTGGGAAAAAAGATCAATATGAAAGGAAGAATCACGATCCAACAGGCATATGGACTGGATACGCTTTCAGGTCTTGTAAAGTTCGTGATCCGTATTTTAAAAGGAACGTTTTTGGTAGAGGGGATCGGCGCGGTACTTTTTTCGCTCCGGTTTATTCCTGAGTTTGGGTTTATAAAAGGCGTCGGTTACGCAATTTTTCATTCTGTTTCGGCATTTTGCAACGCGGGTATCGATATACTTGGAAGTACGAGCTTTATACAGTATTCAGGGTCGTGGCTTATTAATTTTACGACAATGTTTCTGATCGTTATGGGCGGACTTGGTTTTCCGGTATGGCATGACATTGCGATCAATATAAAAAAGATGACGGGAATCAAGAAAAGGCCTTTAAAATGGCTGTTTACAAGACTTTGTCTGCAAAGTAAGATCGTTCTTACGATGACGGGACTTCTAATCCTGTGCGGCGCCGTCGGATTTTTCCTGCTGGAGTTTAACAACCCCGAAACAATGGGAGATATGAATCTTCTTGAGAAGATGACGGCATCTTTATTTCAGTCGGTGACGACAAGAACGGCGGGATTTGCGACAGTTCCGCAAGGAGACTTAAGAGAAAGCTCGAAGCTTTTGGGCTGTATGCTTATGTTCATCGGAGGATCTCCGGCGGGTACGGCAGGCGGCGTTAAGACAACGACGATCGCGATGCTTTTGCTGACGGTTCTCTGTGTACTGAAAAACAAAAGAGATACAGAGTGTTTTGCAAGAAAGATTGATAATAATATCGTCAGATCGGGAATTACGATCACAATGATCACTTTGATCTTCCTGATGTCGGGAATTACCGCACTGACAATCTTTGAACCCGGAATTGATTTCCTTGATCTTACTTATGAAGCGGCGTCCGCAATGGGAACGGTCGGACTGACGGCAGACCTTACTCCGATCCTGAGCAGGGGAAGTCATGTGATCCTTATGATCCTTATGTATGTCGGAAGGATAGGACCGCTTACTATGGCGCTTGCATTATCGGGAAGAAGCGATAAGATTTCTAAGTTCAGAGAACTTCCGGAAGAAAATGTGATGCTCGGATAAGTGGGAGAGACAACGTAATGCTTGGATAATTGGGAAAGAAAATGCAATGCAGAGCATGAAGATGAGAATATGGACAGAGAAATAAAAAAGTAGAAATGCAAAACCGGAAATGTAAAGACAGAAGCATTTAAAAGGAGGGAACATATTATGGATAAACAATTTGCGGTGTTGGGACTTGGAAGTTTCGGGTCAAGCGTTGCGCTTACATTGGAAAATATGGGATGCGATGTGCTCGTCGTAGACGAGTCTTACGAGAAAGTACAGGAAATATCCGACAAAGTTTCTTACGCGGTCAAAGCGGACGTGTCAGAGCCTGACGCGCTGCAGGCTCTCGGAGGACGTAATCTTGACGGAGTGGTAGTTGCCATTTCGGAAAGTTTAGAGGCAAGTATTATGGCGACGATGCTTTGCAAAGAAATGGGAATTCCTCTCGTCGTTGCAAAGGCGAAAGACAAACTTCAGGGCGCGATCCTGCAAAGAGTCGGAGCGGATCGTATCGTGTATCCTGAGATCGAGATGGGAAGCCGCGTGGCAAAAAGCCTCGTGTCGAAAGAATTTGTGGACTGGATCTCTCTTTCAAATGATTACAGTATGGTAGAGATCGTCGTGCCGCAAAACTGGGTAGGAAAGAGTCTTGTCGATCTCGGAGTCAGAGAGCGTCTGGGAATCAATGTCGTCGGTATTATCAAGAACGGAAAGATCGAAGTCGCGATCAATCCGCAGGAGCCGCTTCGGGAAAAAGAAATATTGATCGTGATCGGTTCTAACGATATTCTTGAGAAATTTGACATGAAAAACAGATAGAAAATGCAGGTGAGAAAATGATTACAAGTACATCGAATATACAAGTAAAAGAATTGCTTCGTTTGCAGAAAAAAAGCCGTGAGCGGGAGAAAGAGGGCGTATTTATCGTAGAAGGACCGCGCATGGCGGAAGAGATCCCACGGGAGCGCATTGTAAAACTGTATGTGTCGGAAAGTTTTCAGGCGAAATGCGTCAAAGAAAAAAACGATCGGTTTATTCAAGAGGCGGAAGTGATGTCGGATACGGTATTTGCGCATGTGTCGGACACGAAGACTCCGCAGGGAATCCTTGCCGTCGTACGCCGGATGGAGTATACGGCGGAAGATATTTTAGGGGAGACTCCGCATGTGCTCGTTCTTGAAAATATTCAGGATCCGGGCAATCTCGGAACGATTTTCAGGACTGCAGAGGCGGCGGGGGCTACAGGCATTGTTTTGAGCAAAGACTGTGTAGATCTGTATAATCCGAAAGTGATCCGCTCTACGATGGGAGCGATTTTTCGGATTCCGTTTATTTATACGGATGATCTGAAAGGAACGATCGACGAACTGAAACGGGAAGGAATCACGGTTTATGCGGCGCATCTTAAAGGGGAAAACTCCTATGATATGGAAGATTACAAGACGGCATGCGCATTTCTTATCGGAAATGAAGGAAACGGTCTGACAGAAGAAACTGCGGCATGTGCGGATCGGAAAATACTGATCCCGATGGAAGGCGGCGCAGAGTCGCTGAATGCAGCGGTGGCTTCGGCAGTACTTATGTTTGAAGCGGGCAGACAAAGGCGGAACAAGAGAAAATAAGGCGGCGCGAGTCTGTAAATGATGATCAAAGTAAATGAAAACAAATGTGAATAATTGAAAGTAAATAAATACAGATAAAAAATAAATGAAAAGAGAGGATAAGACAATGGATTTAAAAGGAAGACATTTTTTGACACTGAAAGATTTTACACCGGAAGAGATCATTTATCTTTTGGACCTTGCCGCAGAATTAAAAGAAAAGAAGAAAAAAGGGATACTTGTCGATCATCACAGAGGGAAAAATGTGGCGCTGATCTTTGAAAAAGACAGTACGCGTACACGCAGTTCTTTTGAGATAGCGGCACATGATCTCGGAATGGGGACGACTTATATCGGAACGATGGGATCTCAGTTCGGGAAGAAAGAGAGCATCAAAGATACGGCAAGAGTACTTGGAAGAATGTATGAAGGAATCGAGTACAGAGGATTCGGACAGGAGATTGTCGAAGAGCTGGCTCAGTATGCGGGAGTACCTGTATGGAACGGATTGACAAACGAGTATCATCCGACACAGATGCTGGCAGATATGCTGACGATCCGTGAACATTTCGGGAAACTGAAAGGTCTGAAACTTGTATATATGGGAGATGCCCGTTATAATATGGGCAATTCGCTCATGATCGCCTGTGCAAAACTCGGACTTGATTTTGTGGCGTGTACGACAGAAGACTATTTCCCGAATGAGGAGCTTGTAGAGGAGTGCCGCGTATATGCAAAAGAATCAGGTTCTGAAATTACACTGACAAGCGATGTGAAAGAAGGAACAAAAGGCGCTGACGTCATCTATACAGACGTATGGGTATCTATGGGAGAACCTGACGAAGTGTGGGAGAAACGGATCAGAGAGCTGACTCCGTACAAAGTAACAAAAGAAGTGATGGAAAATGCAAAACCGGAAGCAATCTTTCTTCACTGCCTTCCGGCGTTTCATGATCTTGGAACGAAAGTCGGAAGAGAGATCGGCGAGCGTTTCGGAATCACAGATATGGAAGTGACGGACGAGGTATTTGAGTCTGAACAGTCGAAAGTGTTCGATGAGGCGGAAAACCGGATGCATACGATTAAAGCGGTTATGGATGCTACATTGAAGTAAAAAATAAGTAGAAAAGAAGATAAAAACAGAGAAGATACAAAGGCAAAAAGCAAGAAAGATAAAGACAACGAAAAGCTGAGAACGTAAAAAAGATAAAAAGTCGAGAGAATAAAAAGACGAAAACTTGAGAAGGCAAAAAGCCAAGAAAGTAAAATCAGAGAAGGCGAAAAGCAGATAAAATTATGAAAGCAGAGATTTTGAAAATGCTGCGGGAAGCAGACGGGTACATTTCGGGGCAGGAAATCTGTGAGAAGTTCAATGTGTCGCGCACTGCGGTCTGGAAGGTGATCCGCCGGCTTCAGGAAGACGGCTACGAGGTGGAAGCTGTGCGAAACAAAGGGTATCGCATGGTGGAAAGTCCCGACATTTTGACAAAAGAAGAAGTGGAAAGCTGTATGCATACGGAATGGGCGGGAAGAAATGTCGTATGTTATAAAGTGACGGATTCAACGAATCTGCGCATCAAGCAGATGGGAGATGAAGGCGCTTTAGCCGGAACGCTGGCTGTGGCGGAAGAGCAGACGGCGGGAAGAGGGCGCAGAGGACGTTCGTGGGAATCACCTGCCGGAGCGGGGATCTTTATGTCGGTTCTTTTAAGACCGAAGATCACGCCGGATAAAGCGTCTATGCTGACGATCGTGACGGCGTGCAGTACGGCGAAAGGAATAAAAAAATATTTTGAAAATGAGGGAGCTTCCTGTCCGGATATTCAGATTAAGTGGCCGAACGATCTCGTTGTCAACGGGAAAAAACTGGCAGGTATTCTCACGGAGATGAGTACGCAGATCGATTATATCAATTATGTGACCGTCGGGATCGGAATTAATGCAAACACAAAAAAGTTCCCGGAAGAATTAAAAGATCATGCAACATCGCTGTATCTTGAATGCGGACATATGGTGAAACGAGCGTCTGTCATTGCGTCGATCATGAAATGTTTTGAGGAAGATTACCGCCTGTTTCTTGAGACGGAAGATTTATCCGGACTGATGGAAACGTATATGTCGATGCTTGTCAACCGGGATCGGGATGTTCTTGTGCTTGATCCAAGCGGAACATATAAGGCAAAGGCGCTGGGGATCGATAAAAACGGAGAGTTGATCGTGAGAAGGGAAGACGGAACTTCGGAACATGTCTATGCCGGAGAAGTCTCGGTCAGAGGTGTGTACGGTTATGTATAAATGCATGTGCGGGATAAGAAATGCATGCATAGGATAAGCTGAGAGATATGGATGAGTATAGACGAACTAAATGCAGATTTTAAGTTCGGAAAAAAACAGGAAAAAGAGAGGTAATGTATGGAAGAAGAGGTTGTGCTTTGTGCGGCAAGCGCATATGAACAGAAATTTTATTTGAATCCTCAGTTTGAGTCGCTGCCGGAAGCAGTGCGTCAGGAACTGCAGATCATGTGCGTATTGTATACGGAAGATGTGGGAGGCATTCTCCTTGTCGTATATGATGAAGAAGGAAATCTCGAGTTAAAAGTAGAGCACGAAGAAAATGATTTTGCTTTTGATGAGATAGGAAGTGTGCTGAAGATCAAACAGCTTCAGCAGACGAAAAGAGAATTGTTTGAATCGCTTGAAACATTTTACAGGGTGTTTTATCTCGGAGAGGAGTAGGGTGTGGAATTTTTACAAAAGGTCATCCAACTGTATGCTGAGAGAAAAGAATGGTTTCTGGATTTGTTTGCGGCACATGTGGGGCTGGCTTTAACGGCGGCTGTGAGCGCGGGGATCATAGGACTTCTTTTAGGGATTTTTATTTCGGAACATAAAAAAGCGGCAGGTCCCGTTCTGACGATCGCAAATATCGGTTATACGATTCCGGCGATCTCACTTCTGGGAATGCTGATCCCGGTTTTGGGGATCGGAGATAAGACGGCGATAACCGCTCTTACGATTTACGGCATCATGCCGATGGTGCGAAATACGTATGCGGGAATTACCGGCGTCGGGGAAGAAGTAGTCGCGGCGGCGGAAGGAATGGGGAGCACGCGCTTCCAGATCATGACAAAAATCAAACTTCCACTGGCAGCGGGAGTCATCATAGCAGGCGTAAGAAATATGGTCGTTATGACAATCTCTGTGTCGGCGATCGCGTCGTTTATAGGAGCGGGAGGTCTTGGAGTAGCGATTTACAGAGGTATTACGATCTATGATTCGGCAATGACGTTTTGCGGTAGTTTTCTGATCGCGCTTCTGGCGATCGTAAGCGATCTTTTGCTCGGATTGCTGGAACGGAAAGTGAAAAAGAAAACAGGCATAAAAAACAGATAAAACAGGAAAACATAAATAAAAAAACATAAATAGAAAAATATAAATAGAAAAATATAAACAGAAAATCATAAAAGGACACTATGAATAAGGAGGCAAAAGATGAGATTAAAGAAGATCACGGCGCTTTTTCTGACCGGCGCGCTTATACTTTCGATGGCCGGATGCGCGGGAAACGGAAGCAAAGATAAGAAAGAAGGAAGTGCGGGAAACGAAGCTCAAGAACCGGTTAAGATCGCCACAAAGCCGATGACAGAGCAGTTTATCCTCGGAGAAATGTTGAAAAAGCTTATCGAGGAGAAGGCAGGTTATGAAGTAGAACTTACAAAAGGTATCGGCGGAGGAACGAGCAATATCCAGCCGGCAATGGAAAAGGGAGAGTTTGATCTCTATCCGGAATATACATCCAGCGGATGGATTCTTGTGCTCGGACATAAGGCAGGTGAAGTAAGCGATGATAAGATGCTTGCAAAACTTCAGGAAGAATACGAAGAAAAATTCGATATGACGTGGGTAGGGCTGTATGGTCAGAACAATACGTATGCCGTTGTCGTAAGAGAAGATACGGCAAAGAAATACAATCTTGAGACATGCTCGGATCTGGCGGCGGTTTCGGATCAGCTTGTTTTCGGAGGAAACCCGGATTATATCGAGAGAGCGGACGGTCTTCCGGGGATGTCTGCGGCGTATGGATTTCAGTTTAAAGAGATCAAAGATATTGATATCGGTTTGAAATATCAGGCGCTTAGAAACGGTGATATTGATGTGACGAACGGGTATACGACAGACGCTCAGATCAGTCAGGATGATGTGAGAGCGTTAAAAGACGATAAGTCTTATCAGGTAAATTATTTTTGTTCAACGGTTGTCCGCAAAGATGCGCTTGAAAAATATCCGAAGCTCAAAGAGACGTTAGAGCTGATGGACGGAATTCTTACAGATCAAAAAATGGCGGAACTGAATTATCAGGTTGAGGAAGAAGGACGTGACGAAGCGGAAGTGGCGGAAGAATTTTTAAAAACGTCCGGGTTACTGTAAAATATTTTCCGAAAACCGTGAGAACAGAACCGTTTGAAGAAACTTTCGAGAAGAAACAAAAAAGTACAGGGGAATGAATGCGTATGGAAATGATACGTCTGGAACATGTGACGAAAAGCTTTGGCAGATATAAAGCATTGGATGATGTGAGCATTGTTGTGGAAGAAGGCGAATTTTTGACGGTGATCGGCAGATCGGGATGTGGAAAGACGACGATGCTTCGGATGATAAACGGATTGCAAAAGCCGGATTCGGGAAAAGTATATGCGGCAGGGGAAGACGTAGGAGAGGCAGATTTGATCCGGCTTCGAAGAAAGATCGGCTACGTGATACAAAATAAAGGGCTTTTTCCTCATATGACTGTTGAAAAAAACATTATTTACGTTCCTGTTATAAGCGGACAGAAGGATAAACGGCAAAACCGGAAACTGGCGGAAGAATTGATCGGTCTGGTCGGTCTGGAGCGTGAGATGCTTGACCGTTATCCCGAAGAACTCTCCGGAGGTCAGCAGCAAAGAGTCGGGATCGCAAGGGCGCTTGCGTCCCGCCCGAAACTTCTTCTGATGGACGAGCCATTCGGGGCGCTGGATGAAATTACAAAGCGGGCTATGCAAAATGAACTTCTGGCATTACAGAAAAAATTAGGAATGACAGTCGTGTTTATTACGCATGATATCAGGGAAGCGATGAAATTGGGAGACCGGGTTCTTGTGATGGAGCAGGGAAAGATCGCGCAGTGCGATACGCCGGAAAATGTAAAGAAAAATCCGGCGGATGAATTTGTGAAAGAACTGATCGGATGAAAAAACTATGAAAAAACGTAATCTGACAAAAGGAAATGTGACGGCTGTAATGCTGCTGTTTGCCGTGCCGATGATCCTTGGAAACATCATGCAGCAATGTTACAATCTGGCAGATACATGGATTGTCGGGAGGTTTGTCGGCGCGGAAGCGCTGGCGGCTGTCGGAAGCGCATATACGCTTATGACGTTTTTAAATTCGATCCTGATCGGCATGTGTATGGGGAGCGGAGCGCTTTTTTCAATCTGTTATGGCCGAAGAGCGTTAAGAAAACTAAAAGAATATATTGTTTCATCGTTTGTGCTTATTTTTTCAGTGACAGTGATTTTGACGATTGTTTCATATGTGTGCCTTGATCCGATTCTCACGCTGATGCAGATTCCGGCGGATATTTACGGACTGATGCGCTCTTATATGGGGCTGATCCTCGCCGGATTGATCTTTGTTTTTCTCTATAATTATTTTGCGTTTCTGCTCCGTTCATCGGGAAATTCGGTGATTCCTCTGATTTTTCTCGGCGTCGGAACTGCGCTTAATATCGGACTGGATTTTTTCTTTGTCGCAAAACTCGGGCGCGGAGTGAAAGGGGCGGCTGAGGCAACGGTTCTTGCTCAGGCAGCGGCAGGACTTGGAATCGCATTATACGCTCTTGTGAAAGAACCGGAACTTAACATGAAGAAAATGAAAGAAGAGGGGATCGGTATAAGGGCAGATCTTTTGAAAGAGATCTTTTCTTATTCTGCATCGACGGGAATCCAGCAGTCTGTGATGAATTTCGGGATACTTATGGTTCAGGGACTTGTGAACAGTTTCGGAACATCGGTTATGGCGGCGTTCGCTGCAGGGGTAAAGATTGATACATTGGCATATATGCCGGCACAGGAATTCGGGAATGCATATTCGATATTTATCTCGCAGAATTATGGGGCGGATAAAAAAGAACGGATCAGAAAAGGAACAAAAAGCGCTGCCGTGACTGTCATAATGTTTTGCGCGGCGGCATCTGCGGCAGTCTTTTTCGGAGCAGAGTTTTTGATGGGGATTTTTATTGATCCGCAGAAAACACAGATCATTCAGATCGGAACAGGGTATTTGAAAACAGAGGGAGCGTGTTATTGCGGGATCGGAATCCTGTTTTTGCTCTACGGATATTTCCGGGCAGTGGAAAGACCGAAAGTTTCTCTTCTTCTTACGATCCTCTCACTTGGAACACGGGTTGTCCTTGCCTATGCATGTGCGCCGTTGTTCGGCGTTGGAGCGATCTGGACGGCGATACCGATCGGCTGGGCGATGGCGGATGCGGCAGGAATCATCCTGTTAAGACGCGGCGAGCGTACTAACAGGATGAATGAAATTATGTAATTGTCGTCTGTCAACGTATAAACTGTTTTCTGTAAGCGGTAGGAGTCATGCCGCATATTTTTCGGAAACATTGGGAAAAATAGCTTGAAGAAGAGAAGCCGCACTGTTTTGCAATCGCTGCCTGGTTCAGATCCGTTGAAGTAAGAAGTTCCTGACTTGTGAAGATCCGTTTCTGAGCAAGATAGTTCATAGGCGCGATCCCGTAAATTTCGGTAAATGTATGGGCAAAATAATATTTATTCAGATGGGTCAGCTCCGCAAGTGTGTCAAGAGTGATGTTTTCTCTGAAGTTAGAATCGATGAAGCGCTTTGCGTAACTGCATTCGCGGGTAATCTTTTTTGAGGAAGGAAGCATTTCTACGGGCGATCCGGTATGTCGTGAAAGTTGAATGATGAGAGCTTCGAGAAGATTTTGACAGATCGTCTCGTAGCTTTCTTTTTGTTCGTCCATCTCCCGGAGGATCGTATGAAAGTAGAAGTCGAGATTTTCGGAGAAATCTTCGCACTGTATATTTAAATATTCTTTGTCGTTATAAATAAGAAAGTTTAGTCCCTCCACGCCGAGGACAATGTATTCCAAGGGAGAATTTTTGTCTGAAACTTCCGTGTGGCGGATGCTCGGGTTGATGATGATCAGATTCTGTTTTCGGATCGGAAATGATTCTTCTTCTACAATGAAGCTTCCGCATCCGTTCAGTACGTAAAAAAGCTCGGAAAAATAATGGGTGTGCGGGTAGCTTTCCCAGTCTTGTTCGTACTTTGAATAACTGGAGTAGAGCAGGCGGTACGGCATTTGTGAAAATGTCGTTTCCTGATTAGAAGTGTTGAATGAATGTCGTATATTTCCCATAAATACAGCCTCCGTTGTTTATCTGGAATAGTTTAGAAATTTTGTTTTTAACTAAAAAAGTAAAAAAATTAATGTGTTTATTATAGTGAATTCTTTAAAAAAAATCAAGGGAAAATGGATGTATTGTAGAAGCGAAAAATTTCAACCTTTTTTTCGACAAAATTTCACTTTCAGCACTTTGTATAATTTCATTCTACTTATGTTGTTAATTTTGCATATATACCCGCATACCTTTAGGGCTGGCGTGATTGTCAGCCCGTTTTTATCCTCGTTCAATCTATGCAAGTTTTCTTATCTCTTCCTCAAACACTTCTGCTGCGCTGCGGTATCCATGTATCCGGCGCGGATACCCGTTTATCCAGTCCTCTACCTCTTGTATCTCTTCCTCTGTCTTTCCGTCAAAATTTGTTCCTTTCGGCACTTTCCGGCGTACCATCTTATTTGTTACCTCATTTGTTCCGCGCTCCCATGAGCTATAAGGATGGCAATAGTATAGCTTTGTCCGTTTCTCTCCCTCATTGATTGCTGATCTCTCTAGTTCTTCGCACAGCGCAAACTCTGTGCCGTTGTCTACTGTGATACTTTTAAATACTTGCTTAAAAAGTTCTCCCCACTTTTTCTCTAATGTATCTAAAGCCGTTACAACTGCCCCTGCCGTGTGATCTGGTAACTTGAATATAATTTCATCCCTTGTTTTTCTCTCCGTAAGTGTGAGCAGAGTATTTTTAGATTTTTTCTTTTGCCCTATTACGCTATCCATTTCCCAGTGCCCAAACTCTTCCCGGTTCTCTACCTTTTCCGGGCGTTTCTCTATGCTTTCCCCTGCCTCTACCCTCTTCTGGTGCTTTCTGACTTTTTTATACTGTCTCTTTTTGTTCGCCTTAACTGGCAAATCCTTATTTGATAATTTAAGAAATATTCCTTTATCTATATAGCTGTAAAGTGTAGTTATACATATTTTTGTGTCAAACTCTTCCCACTTTCCCTGTGCCGTCAACTGCCCCAGCACTGCCGCCGGGCTGTAATCTTCATTTATAATTTTATCTTCTATATAATTTGCCAGCTTAATATCATTTCCTATTTTAAGCTGTGTTCCACGTACCTTTAAATTTTCCTCATACTTCTGCTGTGCAAGGTCAGCGCTGTATCTCATTTCCGTTGTATAATCACTGTTCAGATGTTCATACAGACCGCGCTTTATCTCATTATATATGGTGCTCCTGTGCACTCCGATCATAGACGCAATTTCCGCTTTTGAGTGTCCTGCCTGTAAAAAAGCCTCTATCCTTATTCTATCTCTCTTCTGCAACTGTCTGCTGCCCTTTTTGTTCGCCATACCTTGCCTCTTTCGTATCCATATTAAAAGCCGCAGGCTGTTAAACTCTGCGGCTTTCATAAATTCTGTTATTGTCTGCCCTGTAATATTTTTTCTACAATTAGCTTTTCTATATACTTCGGGCATTTCCGTTCCCCGTTTTCCCAGTTCTGCAATGTCCTGTATGGTATCTCCAGCCAGTCCGATACCTCGCGCCTGCTCATGCCTTGTTTTTTGCGTGCCTCTTCTATCGTCATATCATCACGCCCCTTGCCTTTTTATTTATTCCTGCTATAATCTAATTAAGCACTTGGGGCGGTCAGCAGGAATGTTTAGGTATCCGCCCCTCGTGTACACCCTTTATTCTATTTTCTTATTTCTTCAAGTATCTTATCTATATGCTCTACGGTATGTGTTTCCCCGTTTGTTCTCGCAACTTCTCTGATTGATACCAGCATTGCGATAAGATCAGCTTTGCTCATTTCTTCGTTCTCCATGTTTAACTCCTTTCCTGCCGTTCCCCTGTTACAATTATAGTATATACCCATTGAGCTTATTTGTCAATACTTTTTATACTCAATGAGCTATTTTTTTACAATATAAAACGCCGCAACTTTATTGTTGCAACGCTTCATCTTCTGCGGTCAGCCATTCCATGCTTACGCCCAGCACTTTTGCAAATATTTTCAGCTCATAATCTGTTACAAATCTTGTGCCTATCTCTATCCGGCTTATGCTGTCACGTTCCAGTGTTATCCCCTGTGTCTGTACTCTTGCTGCAAGGTCTGTTTGCGTTATGCGCTTCTCTGCTCTCGCCATTTTAATGCGCCGCCCGCAAAGGTTTTTCTTTCCTTTGTAGCTGTAAATTTTCATCCTTTACCTGTTCCCCTGTCCACCACTTGTTAATAATCAGAATTTTTCTTGACTTTAACACATACGCCGCCTAAAATTGTGTTAAAGGTCAGAAACGATATCTTTTAAGGAAGAGAGGTTTATTTTATGGGATTGTTTAAAAAGAAAGAAAAGCCCGAAAAGCAGGCGGTCTGTGATGTCCGTGCAAATAATCTGTTTGGAAAGATGTTACTTGATGGCGAAAATATAGAGGTCAGCATAGACGGAAAGTGTGAGGCTGAAAATCTCGTCTTTTCCGTAGCTGTTTTATCCTTGACAAATAAGCGTTGTTTTTATTATAAGCAGGACGGCAGCCAATCCGCTACCGAAAGTATTCTTTTCGATAAGATCACATCCGTTGAGCAGATTTCCGGCTTTGAAAAAAAGATGGGAAATTACATAGGAATAAAATTGCAGACAATAGACGGAAAAGTACGGGTTATCCGTTGTCTCAACAATTCCGAAAATCAAAGCAAAATCAATACTATTATTTTTGAGCTTCAAAGCAGATCATAATTTAAGAGCGGGAATGGTTGTTGTGCCATCCCGCTCTTTTTTCATCCTCTCATTATTTCCAGTGCTGTATTTACGTTCTCTTCGCTTAAAAGTTCGCTGCAAGCTCTCTGCTGTGCGTCTCTTCCTGCTTCTGTGTCATATGCCGGGCACTCTGTGCAGCTCCTGTGATTGCTCCCGCAGATCACAAGCGCCGCCAGAATTTTCCCAGCCTCTTCCCTGTTCATCATGCTTTTTTCAAATACTGGCTTGAGCAAAAGCCTGTGATGCCGTTGTATGTAACGTACAGCCATTTTACGCTGCCGACTTTCGTATAGTATCCGTAGCACTGTACTGTTTTTCCGTTCGGGATTTTCCCGAGAGACTTCTTACCCGTTCCTGCCCCGGCTCTGATATGCAGTGCAGATGCCGTTACTTTGTACGCGCCTGCCAGCGACTTATCAAAATCCTGCGCTGCCTCTGCTTTTGTTGAGGATGATACAGAACCGGAACTGTTGCCGCCTCCTGTGCTTGCTCCTGCCTTTGAACCGTTTGAAAGCACAATAGCGGTGTGCCCGCTTGCCAGCAGAATATCCCCGCGTTTCAGATATGCGTCAGAGGTTAAGTATTTGCTCGCCGTGAGTATCTCAAATTTTCCTGTTGCATTAAGCGCGCTCTTTTCGTTTCCTGTGTAAATGTCCTTGCTTACCGTAATTCCGGCAGCATTGACGCATACAGCTACAAGGGCGCTGCAATCCGTTTCACAAGCCGTAGTAATCTTGCTTAAATCCCACCCGCAGGCTTTCGCCTGTGTATAGAGCGTTGTGCGCTGGTACTGATCGTAACCAATTTTATTGTTCGCACAAGCCTGCTCCATAGCCTTTGCGATCTTCTCCGCGTGCGTTGCGCTCTTTGGTCTAATTACGCAAATCCACGGTTTATTGTACCAGCTCCTTGTACAAACCTCTTTCCCGGTCTGATCTCCAGCACTTCCGCCCTGCGCTTTCCCTCTCTCGTCAATAGATGCGTGTCCAATTTTTACAGCCATATTCTTCTCCTGCTTTTATTTTTCTTTCGTAGTTCCTGCCAGCAGTTCCCTTATCTTTTGTAAAGTCTCGTTGATCTGTTTATACAAATTATCGTAACCGAACATAGCTGCATAACATACCAGCAGCCCGATAACTACCGCCGCCAGCCAGTAATACCATAACATTACAATGCCAAAATACTGCGCCAACGCTGCCGCCGCTACTACCGTTGATACAACGGCTACAATCATTACCCATACCTGTACCGGGAATTTATCCCATGCCACTACCTTTTTTGTGATCGCCACAATGATATTTACCCATAACGTGAGTACCATTACTGCAATCAAAACCACTGCTGCTACAAAAATAATCTTCTCCATTTTCATTTCTCCGTCTCTTCGCTTTCGTCCTCTTCTGTATTTCCAAACTGCCCCCATAATTTCGGGTATTTTTTCATTATCCAGTCAAATATCAACGCCCCGGCTAATACGACTGGCAGCCCTACCCACATTATTCCTACTAAGATACTTACGACCAGCACAATTATGCAGTATCCCCACCGCCCGATATTATCCATATCCTCGTAATACTCCGGGTATTTCTCCCTTTCTTCGTCTTCCTTTTTTCCTGTCCATAACAGGAAAATCCCCGTTGCTGCAAATGTCAGTGCTGCGCCGATCAGATACACGGTTAAAAGAATTTTCCAGTATGCCAGTATAAAATCAAGCATCTTTGCGCCTCCTATCCCTGCGCTTCTTCCTCGCTCTCTGTCTGCTGTACTTCCTCCGTCCTGTTGCTTTTTACGATCTTGCAGGCGTTTTCTACACCCGCCTTAATCATGTAACCGCCTACTACCACCCGAAAAGTTTCGTTTGCCTCTGTAATAAGCGTTGTAATTGCCGCCGTGTTTCCCAAAAACTGTACTTCCTGCCAGCTTATGAGCATGGAGAACACAAACGAAACGGCGTATAGAATTGTTACCGTCCAGACTACTTTCTTACTGAACTCCCACAGCCAGTTTATTGCCGCTGTTCTTCTTTTTCTTCTTGTTGTTCTTTTCTGCCTTGTTGCCATTTTAATCCTCTGCTCTCTCCGGCGTGTCGTTCCCATCCACGGGCGGCAGCTTCATAAATCTTTCGTGCATGGCGTGTGCTACGTCATTTCCTCCTAATGCTTCATATGCTTTATATGCCTTTTCCTCTGCCTGCTTTGCCCATACTGGCGCGCTCCCTCTGTCCTCGTATCGCAGGCAGAAATCTATAATTTCCTGCCTTAATAGTGCCTGTACTCCCTCTCTTAGTGCTTTATTCTGTGTGCGCTCCTTTTTCAGCATTGCGATCAGTACGCCATACCCCGCCGCAAATACCCACGCCACCCAGTTAGAGGATACATAATTTATGATATCTTCCACCATTTTCTGCCCCTGTTCTCCGTCCTTTACTCGGTGTATTTCTCTTTTGTGATTTCTTCATACTGCTGCTCTGTAATTCCTCGCCCGGCTAATTTCTTTTCGATCTTTACCCAGCCTTTCAGCGTATCTTTTGTGATGTATCCCATCTCGTACTTTCTTTTTAATGCTTCGTACATCCTTATGCCCCCTCTACTCCCATCAGTTCAAGTGTGATCTGTGTTTCTGCCTGCGCAAGCTGTAATGATGCAATTTCCTGCATAATCATTGTTGTGACCGGGCTTGTAAGCGCTGCCTGCTGCTGTTCATACTCCGCTTTATTCTGTGTGCACTCTTCATATACCCATTTCTTTCCCGTCACTTCTCCCTCTTCGTCAAGCACTGTCTGCTGGGTAATGTTCCGGCGCATATATACCGTTTCCGGGCTGCTCGTTATGTCCAGCTCCTTTGGTTTTTCTTCTGCCGTGCTTTCTGCGCTGTACCATTCCATTCTTTTCGTTCTCCTTTCTTGCGTGCTTAGAAACAAGTGTTTTAAGCACTTTTATTTTGATATAAGGCTTTATGTATCTTTCGTAATATGCATAGGTATCGCTGTGCCATATCCATCCCATGCGCGACAAGAGACACGCCGCATCTACCCACGTTATTTTCCCTTTCCTGCGCACTCTGTTGACTTTTGCCCGGATACCCTTTAATATGCTCTTTCGTAATATGGTTCTGTCTCTGTAAAACTTAAATCCCATAAAATCAAGCGGTCTGCCTCTCCGCTTTCCTTTGCGGTCTATATAGTCAAATCTGAATACCTGCCAATTTTTCTTTATCTCCAGCCCCAGCTCTTCATGTACGAATTTCTCTATTTCTTTTCTCGCCCGGTGCAGCTCCTTTTTGTTGTTTGAGAATAGTACCATATCATCCATGTATCTTATGTAGTGCTTTATCCGCAGCTTTTCTTTTATGAAATGATCTAAAGGCTGTAAATAGAAATTTCCGAACCATTGAGACGGGTAATATCCCAGCGGCAGCCCCGGTGCGTGGCTGTCTATGATGAGAAATAATTTCTTCTGTAAATCCCTGTCTTTGATTTTTCTTTTAATCGCTTTCTTTAGCCGCCTATGCGGTACGCTTTCAAAGAAATGCCGGATATCCAGTTTATAAATATATTTGCAATTCCTGCCGTCCTCCCGTATCCATCTTTCAACCGTCCTTTTCCCTCGGTGCACTCCCTTTCCCGGTATGCTCCCGTATACATGGTAGTACATTCCCCGCATTGCAATAGGAACGAAAACACGCATAACAGAGTGGTGCGCCATCTGCTCATACATATATTTTGGTTTTACGATCTTCCGCGTTTTCTTGCAGGAATTTTCCTGTATAATCTTTGTGTTGTGCCGTCTCGGTATGAAACTGTTGTTTTTCAGCTTTTTATCTAAAATTCTTCTGTGTTTCTCAATGTCTGCTTTTACTTCCGCCGCCTCTTCTCGCTTGCTTTTGCCTTTGGATGCTTTATATATGTCTTTTATCTGCTCTTCTGGTATGTAAAGTGCATCACTCACGTTGTTAAAACTTATCATCTGCAAATCTCTTTCTTATCGCCTTGCGGTACTTCGCCACGCTATACAACTTTAGGCTTGCTGCCTACGGCTACCATACCGCACCTAACGCGGCTGTATTTTCACTTTCAGCGGTATTTCAACCGCCAGCGGTGTAGGAATTTTCCGGGCTTTTGGTTAATCTTCCATAGTTTGATAAGAATGACCGGGCGCAACGTTCCAGTTCGCATTGCTCGCGGTGTTGTTCAAGTTCACGTAAGCGCCACAATTCAGCCCGTTGTTGCAGTTGCCGCCCACAAGAGGCACAGAGACGCCCGGAAAATCCCCTATTATATTTTTACTTTCTTCTTTCCGTAAGTCTTAGCGGGGGATGTTTCCCCCGTTCCCCCTCATGCCGCTACGCGGCGTTAGGCATTTTGCAAGAAAGACCGGGCGCAACGTGCCAGCCCGCAATGCCCGCGGTGTTGTACAAGTACACGTAAGCGCCACAACTCAGCCCGGCGTAGCAGTAGCCGCCCACAAGAGGCACAGAGACGATAGTAGGATTGATATAGCCGTAATCACACGTATATGTTGAGCTGCTGCCGCCGAATGTCTTAAAGAAACGTCCGGCTTTTGTCATTACAGTGTCTTTCACGTATCCACTTGCAACCGCCTTAATTCCTAAATCGGCGTAATCAAACACGGTTTCGAACCCTGCCCCTGTAAAGTTTCCATCTCCGTAGGGCTGTACTTTCACAACTCCTTTATCGCAGATCATGTGGCAAATTCTTTCCCACTGATCTCCCCACATAGCCTCTGTATGAAATACCTTTACCTGCTGATTATTTGTGTTGTATCCGAAAAACTGCCCCTTGTCGTTGAGCGTTCCGGCGGTTAAAATGCCGTAATGCTGCGCAGCGTCATTTACATAGCCGTTCATATTTCCGTTGCCATATGCGCCCTGTAAATCCTCTGTCTTTGCCATGATCTTAAGCAGTGCAATAATATAGTTCCATTCCCACCAGCTCGTGTGTTCCCACGCCTCTCCATTTGCTTTAATGTATGTGCGTTCCTGCGTTGCGTTTTTACTGTACATTGACTGCTGCCCGCTGATTGATCTTGCTACGTTGTTCAGCAACGCTGGCTTGTAAATCCTGCGGTAAAATCCCTCTCTGACAACTCCGTCCGGCGCTGTCCTGTGATATGCGTTGTAGCCATCATCATATTTAACATTGCTCCAGATGATATACTCGTCTGTTTCTGTCTCATACTGACAGAGCCAGCCTCCTTTAAATGCTGCCATGGCGTTCCCGGCATAATCCGTGTTTGCCACATCACTTGCCGTTGTTCCATCCTCTTTTTTTGTGTAATCGTTCGGGGATAATTTATAGTCCTCTGTGCCATCATACTTTACCATGCAAGGGTAATTGTTCTTTACAAACTCTACATTGCCCCAGCTCCCGTAGTTAAATGTACCCTCCGAAAAATTCATTACCGCTGGTGTCATTCCCACCGCATCATATATGTATGTTACCCGGCTCGCTTTTCCGCTGTCGCTCTTGCTGATCTTGATACCGTAGCGGACGGCTTTCTTGTGCTCTCCTCCCTCTTCCTCCAGCGCCGCCAAAATAGCCGCCGTATTTGCGTGTGTTTTGTCCAGTGTCTCTTTATCAGCTACATAAATCCGTGCCATTTTATTCGTCCTCGCTTTCCAGATATATCATTCCGCCGCTTATCCCGATTGTGTACGTTATTCCCGTTGTATCATCTGCCATACTGTTCATTCCGTCTGCGATATTCTCACAGGCTGCCGCTGCCGCCTCTGCCCTCTGTGCTGCTGTATTGGCTGCCGCTGCTTTTGTATTCGCGCTACTCGTTGCCGCCTGTGCTCCAGCCGTTGCCGTCTCTGCCGCCTCCGCCGCTTCATTTGCTGCCGCTGCCGCTGTATTGGCTGCGCTCGCTTTGCTATTCGCTGCCTGCGCCGCCTCGTTTGCCGCCGTTGCCGCTGTATTGGCTGCGCTCGCTTTGCTGTTCGCAGAACTTGCGGCGTTGTTCGCTGCCTGCGCCGCTTCGTTCGCCTCTTCTGCCGCCTCCTCTGCGCTTTCCCCGGCATTGATAGCTTTATCTGTTGCCTGATTAACCTTGATAATGCTTTCCGCCATGTCCAGAAATTCGTTGTCAGAGATCAGCCCGTTTTCTTTGTATACCGTCTCTACGATCTTAGTATAGTATGTGGCGCTCCGTAGTACGTTATCTCCGTTATAAAGAACGATCTCGCCGCGCCCTGTGCCTGCTGCCGCCAGCATTTGCTCCGAATACTCCACTTTAATCACGTTCCCGGATATCGTACAAGGATTTAATGTCTTTTTCCCATCCGGCTTATAATACTTGATCTTTGCCGTTGTTCCGCTTGGTATTTCAAATTCTGTTTTGTTCTCCAGCAGCGTAACCTCTACAATGCGGCTGCCCTTTTCTCCCTGCTTGACTACCACATATTCAAAAGGCGGGTTTCCGTCAAGCTCTATTTGTATTCTCTGCGTGTTCTGTAATGCCATCTTTTTCCTCTCCTGCTGCCTCTTCTGTACTCTCTACCTCTGTTATCTGCTCGGCTGTTAAAGATATCCTCTGTTGGCACTCTTCTGCCCGTATGCTGTCCAGAACTAAATCCATGATGCAGCCCGGCAAATCATACTTTTTCCTTACTGCGTTCAACCCATACCGCAACTCATTTTTTGCCTTTTCAACCTTAATGTTAATCGGCATTTGTGCATATTCCGGCATTTTAGATTTCTCCTTTCATTGCCTCGAATTCTGCGCGGAACTCCCGCGCCCTGTCTATCAGTGTTTTTTCTTTTGTATCATTTATGCTCATTGTCTGTATCTGTGTTGTATCCTCGTCCTCTAATCCTAAAATAATTTCTAGTGCTTTTTTGATATCGTTACTGGCATTTTCCTGTATTTCTTTAGCGTCTGTGCTTTCCTTGCCCGGCGCTCCCTCTACCATTACGTGCTTTCTTTCCATATTCTCTCCTTAAGATCGTGGCGCTGATGTTATTATTCCATTTGATACCGTAATAGAACTCGTATACCATGTTATCCCACCATTGCTGTTATTCTCTATTCTCGTAACGATAGGTATTTCTCCCGTCCATCCTTTGTATCCGTTTGGCGCTACAATGTTATCAAGCCATACATTGTGAATGTCATAATTGTGCATATCTATATCACATCCGGCGTTCAGCATCCCGGCTGAATAACTGGCAAACGCACTGCGGGCATAAGTCCATTTTGTTAAGTACGTTCCGCCTCCTGCGTTTTGTGCAGCCCATGTCATATAATCTCCACTGTCCTCTAAGTCAAAATTAAGCCCCTCCTTGTCGCTGTATCCCTCAAATCCATTTCCTCCGATCATTCCCAGTTCAACATTGTTGTACCATATCTGCATCCGTCCGTTTCTTAGGTATACTTTGTTGTCTCCATTTTCACTGTATAAAGTTCCTTTAATAGTAGCGTTCTGACAGGTCAGTGTTCCGCTTGATGTCATGCTTGAATATGTGGACTCCCACGATATCTTGCCCGCTTTTAGTCTGATCGAGTCCGCTTTCTGTTCTATAAGAGACTCAACATCCGCAGACGATACTTTCAGCTTAATTGCATCTGCATTTATCTTTATGGATGCTTTAAGCTCCGCCTCTTCATTTTTCGCCCTAGTAACCTCTGCTGTGATCGCATCAGCATTTACTTTTAACTGCGCCTCCGTATATATTCGCATCTGTCCTAATACTTCAACGTCCGTTATATACACTGGCGCTCCCTGCACAGTTGCGTAAAAATATAGATATTTTACACTTGTGCTTGCCGTTATAGTTACTTCCCGCTCTACGGTTGTAAATTCCGTGCTCTTAAGCAATCCGGCTGGTGTTGTTGAGATTGATACCATAGTGCACTGCACTCTTGCTGTGCTCTCATATCCCGGCGCTGTGGCTGCCTTGTACCGCACTCTGTAAGTTCCCGCTGGCAATACTCCCAGTTTGCAACGTATATATGAGGATGTAGAAGAACTTTTTAAAATCCTTGCACATTTCCCCAGTGTTGCATCTGTTACAACATAGTTATTTTCAGAATTATTTGTGTACCACTCTTCTGTAAATCCGTCTGCAAAGTCTCCGCCCACAACATAATTGTGCATATTATATTCTTCAATGGTTTTACAGAGCAGCTTAATTTCTTCTGCTGTCGTTTCTATAAGGCTCGTCATTTCCTGCGTGACTGTTTCGCCCATCTGCTCCGCCTTTTCCACGGCGTATGCGTTCGCTATTGCATCCGTTGCCGCTTCTACGGCTGTCTGGTAAGCTGCGACTGCCGCCCCATATTCTGTGTAAGCAGTCCTGTAAGCCTCCATCTTCTGCGTGACTGCTGCCGCCGTTGTCGCATTGATAACGGCATTTACGGCAGCGACCAGCTTATTATATTTTGACGTACTGACTGTGCCGTATGCTGTGTTGTACGCGCTCTTTAAGTTCGTCTTTGGTGTTCCTGTAAGATAAGCGTTTCCGTATATCTCGTTATACTTCCCGTCAGCCTCTTTCTTTTCTTTTTCAATGATCTGTAATATCTTCTGTATTGCCGCCTTTTCCGACTCGGTTATAATTCCGTCTGCTACTGTTGTCTCCAGCGCATTATTGATATCATCAACGGCTTTATTTACGTCCTCAATCTCTTTATCCGTACTCTTTTGTAAATTATCGGCGTATTCTTTCGCCTCTTTTACTGCTCCACTTGCCGCGTTATCCGCGTACTTTGTGACGCTGTTTCTATACTCAACGTCAAGCGCTTCGGCGTATACTGTGCCAGCTTTTAAAATTGCTCCTGTCAGTTCCCCAGCCGTAATAAAATCAGCCACTATCTGACCATCTGCCGTGATTGCTGTTGTAAATGTTCCGTTTATTCCCGTGCTGCTGTGCCCCAGCCCTGCTAAATTCCAGCGCCATACGTTTTTAGCCGTTGCTGTATCCGGCGTATCCATGATAAAGATTTCCTGCGGGTTCTTCTCTGGATGCAGTACAACATACCCGCCAGAATTTCCCGTGATCGCTGCCGTTACGTCCTTTATCGTCTGCTCAATCTGTGCTTTGATCTGCTCCGCCCGTGTCTGGTTCTTAACTACAAGCTCCTGTATCTCCTTTTGTGCGGCGGTCATGCTCTTTGTTAAGTTCGTCCGGGTATCCCCGATCTCCACACTGTCGTAGCGCTCTTTTATGCTGTCATATTTTACTTTCGTAATCTTTGCAGTAACATTGATGCCCAGCTTTTCGATCTTGACCGTTACAGTGTCACACAGTTTTACGCTCTCCAGCGCTTTCATATTTTTATAATCTTTCGTCCTTTTCAAGCTGGCGAAAGAAAGTGTAATGCTGATTTTAGGCTCTGTGCTTAATTTGTTTAAATACTCTGTTGCCTTTTCCCGCAGCATATCCGCTGTAATGATCGTTCCGTTTTCCCACTCCCCGGAAAAATCTACAATCTCACATTTTATATTTGCATAATCGCTGGCGTTTTCATGTATCAACGTCTTTTCCGGCAGGCTGATATATGTTTCCTCTTCCGCGCCCTCTGCCTTATACTTTGCCCATGGGAATATAGCCGTTACCACGTCCGCTATATTTTCCTCCTGCTTTGCGCTTATGAGGTTCTTTCCGTATTCGATTGTTACGCCATTGTCTGCGCCCCTCGCTTTCAGCAGTTCAATGTGGAAATTATCAAAGTGATACTCTCCGCCCCATACATCCAGTATGCTGCCTGTCGTTCCTCCCAGCGCGTTCCTTACGCTTACAACTCCGTCTATGCTTGTGCTGTTCGTTGTTGTAATATCACTGGATGCCGTAAAGCTATGCGGCAATGCTGCCGCATCTAAAAGCTCCTGCATGGCTCGCTGTGCATTTACTCCGCTGACCGTGAATTTCTCTACTGGGTTTCCGTTCGTCTCATAGCTGATATGCTCCGCGTTCCATGTCGTATTGCTCCCTATGGCTTTTCCGGCTTTGTATATTCTGAATAGCTGCGGCTCGTCCTCGTCATTTGCTTTTGCTTTTATGATCGCATCTCTCGTTATGCACTTTGCCAGATGCCCTTTTTCCGGGTACGTCAATGTAAGCTCGTATGTTCCGTTACGTTCTTCCGTGACAACGCAGCTTACCGCATCTGTTAATAATCCTATGCCGTTTGTTGTAAAGTCCTTTTCAAACGCATCATAAAGAACCGGTATCATAATGTACACCACCTTGGTATGATCTCTACTTTACTTACATTTCCCGCCCAGCTTATGTTATTTACCCCCGCTGTCAGCTTCGGGAACTTTGCAGTAATCATTTTACTGTTTTGCAGCGTATCGCCTTTATATGCGTTCATTAGTTCGCTGTCAATCTCGATATAATCACTCACATCTTTAAAACCGTGTGCCCTGTCATTGATATACAGAGTAATTCCGCCGTTTCCCGTTATTTTAATATACGGGCTTGCCGTAAAAAGCTCTGTGTTGTATATAGCTGTTGCTTTCGTGAGCGCTATTGTGCGTTCGCCTTTTATCGCTCTCTTGTACGCCTTGCAGGTAAATTCTATCTCGATTTCTCCCAACAGGCGCTTTGCCAGATCACTTACCGTTGCTTTGCTGGATGTATACGCCATGCTGTAATATTCCCTGTCGTATGTGTCATAAAGCCGACTGTATTCAATTCCCGGCGCATAGAGCCAGCCGTAAAGCCTATGCGCCATATCTTCTAAATTGATATCCTCGTCAGCTACTACACAGCACGTATATTTCTTCTGGTAATCTTTAAAAGGCTGATTGTCCAGTTCATCCGCCCGGCTGTCCTCGATCAGATCGCCCCGCGCTGGTATACTGATTGTTTCTATTTCCGGCTCTGCGCCGTTATCGGCGGCGCTCACTGCTGTTATGAACAAGCCCATATCAAGAGAATTTTTCCCGTTATACGTAAAGCTGTTTGCGCTCTCGTAATATTTACTAAGCATACGCCGCCTCTTCCCTTTCCTTTATTTCTTCTGCGATTTCCAAAATCTCTTCTGTCAGTTCTCTTATGTCCTGCTCTCTGTTGTTATAGAAATTCTCTATTTTCATTTCTATTGCATTTGTGATATTCTTTGTAGCTTTCCCGCCTGCTGCCTCCATTGCGGTATTCTTTGCCGTTGGCGTAAGCGGTGTTACTATCGCCTTGCCGTTTACCATCCGTATCAGCTCTGGTCCTGCCTCGGCTACCATAGCGTCTCCCTCCTGCAAAATACCACCGTGCGCCAGTCTCGGCAGGCTTAAATATCCCAAACGCCCTATGCTTACGCCCGGTATTTTATTGATAAGCCCGATTGCTCCGTTAATCAGTCCGATGCCGCTGTTGATAATACTCTGTATCGAACTTATTACGCCGTTAATTCCCGACCTTACCGCGCCGCTGATCGCTCCAGATATTCGCGTACCGATTGATGAAAATGTGCTGCTTATCCTATTCCACAGCCCGGAAAAGAAGCTGCCCCAATTTGCAAAAACATTTTGTACTGCATTCCATGCAGAACTAAATGCAGTTCTAAAAAAGTTTCCTACGCTGCTAAATATTGTTTTTACACTATTCCATGCAGTCTGGAAGAAATTCGCAAATCCTGACCAGATGCTCTTAATTCCCTCCCATGCGCCTCGGAAATTTCCCGTTAATACGTCCTTTACTACTGAAAAAATTGTCTTTATTGCGTTCCATACCGCCGCAAAATATGAGGCTACAACATCCCATACGGCTTTTATCGCCGTCCATGCGTTGCTGAAGAATGAGCCTAAAACCGTAGCGACCACAGAGAAAACAATTTTGATATTTTCCCATATGGTAGAGAAGTACATAACGACTACATCCCATACCAGCTTGATTGCCTCCCATGCTGCCGAAAACAAGCCGCCCAGCACTTCAATTACGGGCGCAAAAATTGCTTTTATTCCCTCCCACAGCATCAAGAAATACGGCTGCACTAAATCCCATATCGCTTTAATGATCTCCCATGTATCGCTGAAAATCTGTGCAATATCCGCTAAAATCTGCTGTATAAACGCCCATATCATCTCTATGTACGGCTGTATAAATGCCCATATCTCCTGTATTTTCTCCCATACAGACGATATAAAGCCGCCTACTACTTCTACTGCCGTTCCTACAAAATTCTTTATAGCCTCAAAGATGCCGTTTACCATCTCCCGAAACCATTCGCAGTTATTGTATAAAAGCACGATTGCGGCAATAATACCCGCTATCGCAGCTACTATAAGTGCTATCGGATTGGCAAGCAGTGTGGCGTTTAATACTGCTTGTACCGCTGCCAGTCCTTGCGTTCCTGCCGTCCATAGCTTAATGGCTGATACAATGCCCTGTATCATGGTTACAACATTCCATGCCAGCATCCCTGCGGCTATTCCGCCGATTATGGTTATTACCATGTCTCCATTTTGCAAGAAAAAGTTTATAAACTCCCCTACAATGCTCAATACATCACTTAAAATATCTTTAATCTGCGGCAGATTGCTTTTTACTTCATCTATTACCTCTTCCGCTACTGGCGCTAATTCATCCCCCAGCGGCTGCACTACTTCCGTCTGGATATTGCGCCCCAGCTCTTCTATCTGGCTGTTGATGTCGTTGTATTTTTGGTTGTTGATCTCTGCCAGTGCGTCTTTTGTTTTGCTTATTTCTCCCTGTGTCTGTAATAAGGCTGTGCAAGCATCAAGCCCCATGTCCTCGTACATAGTTCCCATGATGCCCACGCCTGCGGTATACTGCACGGTTTCATCATCACAGTTTTTCAGTGCGTCACTGATCTGCTGCATTGCTTCTTTCGCGCTGTCTCCGCCCTGCTGGAATTTCGCTACTACTTCGTCCGCGTTCAGCCCTAAACTCGTCAAATACTCGTTTGCCGTGCCGTCATTCATACGGATATTAAATTCTTTGAAAGCGTCTCCCAGCTTATCTATCGACCATGTGCCCTGCTCCGCCCCGGATACCAGCATATTAAACATTTCTTCCGCTGATAGTCCTGCGTTTGCATACTGCACAGAATATTCGTTAATCACATCACACATATCTTGATTGGCATTTAATCCGCTTTGTGCGCCCTGTGCCATCAAGTTATATGCTTCGTCCGCGCTTATGCCGAACTGTTTCATAAGAGAATTTGCCGCCCTTACGCTTTCTTCCACTTCCATCCCGAATGTATCGCGTAAAAGCAGCGCGTTTTGAGTGGTTTTCTCCAGTTCTTCCCCGGTTGCCCCGGTCTGCGTCTTTACAGTTGCCATTGCGTTTGCTATGTCGTTCAAATCTTCGCCAAAATTATTGTTGTAGATATTGCGCATAGCCGTTTCAAGGCTTTCTGTCTCTTCCTTTGTTGCCCCGGTCTGTGTAATAACATTATTCAGCGCCGCGTCATAGTCAGCATCAAATTTAACCGCTGCAACGCCTGCTCCTACTGCTGCCGTTCCTATTGCAGCAACTCCGGCGGCGGCAGTTTTCCCCATCTCTGCCGCCTTATCCGCTTTTTGCTGCGCTACCTCCAGATTATCTGCAAGTTTCCCCGCATCCTCTCCGGCGTTTTCCATGCTGTCTCCGGCGCTCTCTGCGGTTGCTTTCAGATCATTTAACTTTTGTTCGGTTGTAATGATTTCCCGCTGTAATTCCCGGTACTGCTGCTCTGACACTTCGCCTTTTTCAAACTGCGCCTGTACCTGTTTTTCCGCCTCTTTCAGCACGTCCAGCTTGTTTGCCGTTTCCTGTATACTTTCCTTAAGTATCTGCTGTTTCTGCGCCAGCAGCTCCGTGTTTGTGGGGTCAAGTTCAAGCAGTTTATTTACAGTCTTAAGCTCTTTCTGTAAATTTACGCTTTCCCCGCTCGCATCAGAGAGGGCTTTGGACAGTTTTGTAGTATTCCCGCCAATTTCTATGGTAATTCCTTTTATGCTTTTGCTCCCTGCCATTTTTATCCCTCTCTTTTCTGCTCTTGTATCTTTTTTCTGATCTTCTTTCTGTCGGGCTTTGTCTGCTCCATCCTCCGGCAGTTTTCCAGATATTCTCTACCCTCTTTCGTTCTCATATTCCCGTGTATATATGCCTCACGCATAAAAAACAGGTATAAATCTATCGGCATTTCCTGTACGTCAAAAATGCTGATATTTAAGTAGTCCATTACCAGCTTTTCGCCTTTTGTTGCTAAATCGTATGCCGCCTTTTCCGTTTCCCCTCCCGGATATGACGGCATTTTCAGTTTGGGTTATTCTTCAACGAATTTACAAACTGCCCGTAATCTTTTAAGTATTCTACAAGCTCTTCAATGTCGTACTTCTCATTTTCCAGATACTCTGTTGTGATCTCTTTTCCGGCTTTATTGTTGCTTAAGATTTCCGCCAGAAGAGTAAGAAGATCGTTATACTTTATATCCTCGTCCTCTTCCACTTCTGTAATACTCTGCATCCGTTCAAACACTCTTTTTTCCGGCATATTTACAACAAGCACAGTTCCATCTTTCAGAGTGGTTGTATAGAAACTGCGCTTTAATTTTCCAAAATCAAACTTTCTGCTTGCCATTTTTTACCTCCATTTTCCGGGCTGCGGTATACGCAGCCCGATTGATCTCTTATGCTGTCTGCGGGATTTCTTCATCAAAGATTAAAAGCGTTCCCTCTTTGTCCATAGGGTGCGCCTTAAACTGCGGCTCTATTGTACTTTCCGCATCTTTTGCAAAGCTGAATGAAAATCCTGCTTCGTTCTTTCCTACGATTGTTACTCTGATATCTCCGTCCTCTTCGTCCTCATGCAGGAAACGGATAAGATATTTCTCGTCTGTCTGGTTTTTAATACCGCCGATCTTGACCGTCCTTTTCCTCGTGTCCTCTGTTACTCTCGCCGTTGAACTTAACTTTTTCAGCGTCTTTGCGCACCATGTCAGCAGTCCGGCTTTTAAGATAACGTCCTCATTTGTCAGCTTTGTTTTCGATACAACGCCTAAATCATCTTTTGCGGTGTATGTCTCTGCCGTGTACTCCACGGATGCCCCACCTTTGATGTGCGCAAGCTGGTTATTTTCTGTCTCTATCTCTGTATCCTCCGGGATTTCTCCCGTGAATAACATACAATAGAGTTTTCCGCTGCCTAATGTAATTCTTTCACTGTCCATTCTGTATATCCCCTTTCTTTCTTCTCACTTTTTCGTATATGGTAAATTCATACGCCGTTTGTACCATGTCCTCGTCCTCTATGGTGTCCTGATACTTCTGATAATCAGTATCGAAAAATACTTTTTCCTCTATCAGTTTTTCCAGTTCCCCGTTTGCTGCCTTATCTGTATACAGCTCCAGAGCCGCAAATATCTCATGTACGAGTATTACATCATCTCCGCCGCGTCCGTTTATCTGCGGCGTTATATACACCAAATACGGCGGTTCTGGTAATGGTGTTTCTCTTGTCTCCCGGAACGCATCTTTTGCTATTGGCAGCCCTAAACTCTCTGCCCTTTTTATGATCGTTTCAAGCCTCATTATCCTTTTACCGCCTCTTCTATCTTGGTTTCCAGACTCTCTATCATACTTTCCTCTACGGGCTTAATATGTACCTTTGGCTTTACCCTGCCGCCGTATCTGCTGGCGTGCCCATATTCAAGCAAGTGCGTTAGCTGGTAGTCTGTTTTGTTGTATACCGTGTTTCTCTTTGTTCTGCTGTCGCTGTATGACTGCTTTTTTCTCCAGCCTCTTCGGTAACTCCCTGTCAGTTTCGGGCTCGTTTGCTTTAATTCGCTTACTCCCTCCGCTGCCACATCATCTACAATTTTCTTAATGTCATTTGCTACGCTCTGGTCATACTCCGTAAGCCCCCGCGCGATCTCTGCCGCAACATTGTTTATATCCGTGCTCAACGTCTGCCTAACCTCTTTTCTGCATACAGCTCTATTCTTTCTTCGTTCGGGCGCTGGTACGTCCTGTAAATGGTCAGCCTTTGCCCGCAATACTCTACCTCTGTCTGATCGTTATACTCAAAGCTCCATACAGTAAATTTGTAGCTCGGCTTTATGTCTTTCTGTCCTGCTGCCTCAAACTCGCTTTGTGTGATGCTATCCACTTCACAGAAAATTGTAGTTTCCTCTGTTTCAGTGTCGTTGATCTGCTCTATTAAAGTGATTTCTCCCGGCATTTTATCCCTCTTCCGTGTTGTAATCTCCAGCCAGACACAAGGACTGTTTTTGCAGTTCATAGCTCTGTCTGTACTGTTCGCCTCGGTTCTGGTAGTTCATTTCTGACTTTACGAAAAGAGTAATTGCCCGGATAATAAGCGCGTCTGTTTCATCAATCTTTTTTACCCCGGATACAGATAAATCCTGTTTTGCGGCGGCAATCATATTGTTTATATCGTTCTCAATTACCGCAGACTTGCTTAAAATCCTCATGCTGCCCTTGACGGTATCAGTCAGCACGGTTTCCATGCCGCTCATTTTGTTACAATCTCCGCAACTTTCGCCGCCTCCAGTTCCTTTGCCCTTTTCAGTGAAATGCTGAACTCAAAACCCGGTCTGAATACCTGTTTTGCTTTTTTATCCTTGTATGTCTGGATAACGCGCACTGTTACCTTTTTCTTATCCTCCTGCGCGGTGTCCGTTTCGGACACTTTCGGCGGTTCTTCTGCTGCCTCTTCATCTTCCGCCGCTTTCACTGCTTCTTTTTCCTCTTCTGTCAGTTCGTCCTCTTCGGGTACTTCCACCTCTTCCGCCGCAATCCTTGCGGCCAGTTCTTTTACTGTGCCCTCGTCACTGATACCCATATCTTTTGCCAGCGCTTTCAAATCGTCCTTTTTCATCTTTTCCAGATCTTTAATATCTAAGTGTCCTTTCATTTTTATCTTCCTTTCCGCGCGGCGCTTTTACGCCGCGCATTTTCTTATACGGATGCAATTTTTTTCAGCACAACTAAGCTGTTCTTGTCTACCACTTTCCCGTCTGCCAGCATGATGCCCTTTGTTACCTGATCGTCTGTGTCGTTGTCCTCATACTTCTTTACGCCCATAGCGTAGTTGGTATTAAGCACGTAATCTTTGAAATTGAACAGGAAAGCAAACAGACTGTTTGCTGCCAGTGACGCATCATAGCTTTTCACATAATCGCAGCACACCACAGGACGCCCCAGCAGTGTACGCTCCGGCTTTCCTGCAATTCCGTAGTTTACGCGCCCAATCGGCTGCCCGTTTGCATCTACCAGCCCGTAATACTGCATGAATGTTTTTTTGCTCATGCACCATACTGCCCCGTTTTCATATGCCATTGGCAGCGCCGCCTCTGCCGCGATCAGATCAGCATAAGCGGGTTCTGATACCTCGATTGTCTGCCCCGTCTCCGGCGTTTCCGCAAGGATGCCTTTCGGCTTTCCTGCTCCGTCTCCGTCAACAATGGACTGCTCCAACGCTTTTGTCATAGCCTCAACAATATTGCTGATAAGCAGTGTCTCAAATGCGCTGATTGCCATTGTATCCACTTCCAGAGATACGGCTACCGCGCAGCGCAGCTTGTGGTAAGCAAATGTAATCATTCCATCCTTTGTGGCGCTGTGTTTCTGCTTGTCGCTGCCCTTGCTCTCCGCTACCCATGTAGCAGTAGGCTTAACAGTAGATACCGGGATACTTACGCCGCCCTTGTATGCCGTCCTCGTTACGAGAGCTAAAATCATTCCTGTGCTCTCCATTTTCTGTACGATCTGGTTCAGTACAGTTGTGGGAATTACTGCCCCTACGTCCGTTGTAGTGCTTACTGCATCTGCGCGGTACTCTGCCGGAATTGCCGTTCCTCTGCACACATGCTGCATAAATGCTTTTCTGTAAGCCATGGAACTATACTTGTCCTCTTTCTCCGGCTCTTCTCCTGCGCCGCCTGCTGCCCCTGCAAAATTCCGTAATACTGTGGGCGCTGCTCCAGCTCCGCCCTCTGCTCCGTTTACAGGCTCTCCGCCTGCAATTCTCGCAAGCAGCTTTGTTCTTTTCTCCTGTGCGTCCACAAGCCTTGTCCTTTCCTCCTGCAAATTGTCTACCTCTGTTTCCAGCGCGGTAATCTGTTCATCCGTCAGCGTTTCCGCGTTCTCTGTCAGCTCTTTTCTGATCTCTGCCAGTCTTGTCTCAATTTCTTTTAATCTCATTTTTGTCTGTTCTCCTTTTTTATAAATTTGCTTTGATCTTTAGTATTGCTGCCCGTCTCTTAAGCATCTCCTGCCGCTCTGCCTCATACCTCCTATGGGCAAAATTGCGGGCGGCTATTTCAGTATCGCCGTTTGCTGGTATGCTTACAGCGGATACGTCATAAACCTTTTTTATCTTTAGTATCGTTCTTGTCCGTGTTGCCCTGTCGTAGCTTTCCTCTTGCACGGTAAACGCCCATGACATTTTAGTAATCATTCGGGCTTTAATATCCTCATACAGTCCTTTTGCAAGCTCTGTTTTTCCTAAATCTGCCGCAATCAGCAGCCCTTTATGATCTGGTACTAATATCAGTGTTTTATTTGACTGCCGGGCAAATACGCGCCCCTCATGATCGTACTGCATGATAACATCACTCATATCAGCGCCATCCAGCGCGCGGCTGTCTATTTTCTCATAGTATTTAGTTCCTCCGATCTCGTAGAGCAGATATGGCTTATCAAAAGTTGTTGCGTATCCCTCCACGTAATACTCTGTATCTATTCTCTTAGTTGCTGCATCCGCAGATAGCGGCGCTGCAAGCGCCCTGTATTCCCGTTCTTTCTTTATTGGCATATTATTTACCCTCTTCCTCTCCCGGCTCGTTATTTGCGGGTTCTGGTGGCTCTGTGCCTGCCTGCTGCCCGTCTCCTTTCTCCTGCGGGTTCTGATTTATCGGTTCTGTCTGTTTCCCTGTTTTTTCTAACTCGCTTACCTCTATGTAATCCCTGCGGATATAGTATTTTTCTCCGCCCTCAACGTGCGGCATATTCCATATATCCATTACCCCGTTACGGTTCAATAGTGCCCGGTCAAATAGCTGTGTACTTACTTGCAGCTTTGTATTATTTGAGGCGTACTGTAAACGGTTTGCGCTGAATGTAATTGCATTTCCGCAGGCAATTTCCCGCTGGGTAAACGTTATATTCGTCATAACAAGAGAAAGCTGGATTGCAAAAGGCTCTATCTTTCCCTCGTAATATGCGTTCCATGTATCCTCATTAAATTTGTTTTGTAAGATATCTAAATTTGTTCCGAAATGCGTACACACATTGTCCTGTATCTGCTGTGTCTGTAATGCGTTCGGCACAAACGGCTTGCTTTCCACAGGTTTCAGATCAGTAAACTTGTTATCATAAATAATCATTCCGCTGTCATTGTCGGAACTTAAGTTTTCTTCTGTGAACCTCTGCCGCTCTTTTTTAATATCCTCCGGCTTAATCATGTTCGCAATTTTTGCCAGAAAGCGGATATTTGCAGAATTTTTTACCGCGTTTATGATGCCCTCATTCTGCGTATGAATAAGCTGCATTGTCGGCTTTAAAGTTCGGTTGTCCTCTCCAAAAAGATCGTCTGTGTATTCAAAGTCCGTCATTATCCCGACCTTTTCAAACTCTATTGCTGCGTGTTCGCCGTTCGCAAACAGATACCGCAGATATACTTGTCCTGCTGCCTCTACAACTTCGCAACGCTCCGCCCGCAGGGGATACCACCCGCACAGCCCACCATATTCGTCCTCTATCGGTACAATAAAAGCGGTGTGCTCCGTGGCTACATAGGTTGCCACTCTCTTTATAAATTTTGTTGTATCCATGAAATAGTTCGGCTTGTGCTGTAAAACTTTTTCAAGATTTTTGTGCGCGCTGCCTGTGATCTCCGGCGTTAATTTGCTGCAATGCGTTGCGAAACTGTTTATAGCTGTCCGTGTTAAATCCATCTCATACACGCCGCCGTTATAGCTGGTAAACGTAGGACTGTACCCGTTCAGCATCTTAAAATAGCTGTCGATCACTCTTAGTTGTTTCCCGTGAAAAAGATAATCTAAGAATTTAATGCCGTTCACTCTCCTTTCTAAGCGGCGTTCTTTAGCATCTCTCCTACTTCTGCATAGTATTTCTGCCGTACTGTCATAGCATCTATGACAGATACGAAACCATCTATATGCGCCCGCTGCTCTATCTTTATCGGTCTAAATTTCCTTGTTTCCATATTCTGCTTTAATGCCACATTCAAGAAATGTGATTTCAGCAGATTGTTATTTACAATCTTAAAATTGCCGTCTTTTATGATGCCCTCAAACTCTCTGATAACTGGCGTGAGGTTTTCGCCTTGGTGTACATCATCCGTGTGGAAACCGTAGTTTTTCAGATCGTCAATAAGGTACTGTGCGCTGTATCTGTCGTAACCGATTTTCAAAACTCTTATTCCGTATTCATTTATCAGCCATACATACCATTTAAACACGTCTTTATAGTCAACGTAGTTTTCCCCGGATACTGTAATCAGTCCTTTTTTTACAAACAGATCATATGGCACGCCGTCCGTAGCCTGTAAGTATTCCACTTTGTTCTTTGGCATGAAAAATTGTGTAAAGGCATACAGTATGCCGCCTTTTTCGATTACCACGCTTGCCGCCGTTAAGTCTGTTGTCTGGCTCAAATCAATGCCGCCCACTGCGTAGCACTCTCTAAAGTCCTCCAGTGTTAAGTCCGCCGCAGCGTTTTCCACCGTCTGATATTCGAGCCATGCAACGCTGCTGTTCTGTTTGATATTGCAGTATTTTGTTAAAAACTCTGCTTTCTTGCTTAAGCTGCCCTCTGCTATTGCGATCTCGTCTATAAAGAAACTTTCTTTGACAGATACGCCCATGTTCGGGTTTGCTTTCTTTAGTTCCTCTATGTCGTTCCATTTTTCGATATCGTCAATGATATACAGGAATGGTAAAAGCCTCCGCTCTTTGCTGTTTCCTTTCAAAAAGCTGGTGCTTCTCTTCATCAGCTCGTCATAGATGCTATCGTTAATGTATCCGGCTGTTGAAATGCTCAAAATCATAGGCTGCCTACGTGCGCCTAATGCGGATTTCATAACCTCGTACTGCTTTAATCCGCCGTCTCCTGCCCATGCCGCCATCTCGTCACAAACTACAAGCTGCGGGTTAAATCCGTCTGACTTTTTCGCATTAAATGCAATCGGTTTTATTATGGTGTTGCTTTCCTCAATGTAGATATCTGAACGCCGTTTCTTTGCAAGCTCCGCCAGCTCTTCATCTGCTTTTACCATCTGATAAAATCCGTCATACACCTTTGCAGCCTGCTCCAGTTTTGGTGCAAGGCAGTATATTTCCTGCCCGTACTCTGGCTCTAGGTATGCCATGTATGCAATAATCGCGGATGCAAATAAACTTTTTCCGTTTTTTCGCCCGATCACTATAAAAATTTCACGAAAAATACGTGTTTTTTCTTCGTCTACAATGCCAAAAATGGTGGATACAATAGCTTTTTGCCACAATTCCAGCTTTAAAAGATCGCTGCGCCCTTGGCTATGGTGGCAAAAATTTTCTATGAATTTTATAGCTCTGTTTGCCTCTTTTGCGCTGAAATAATAGTCCTGCTTTTCCAGACTATCTATGATAATTTTGAATATTGCTTTTATCCACTTTCCTACCGTGATCTTGCCGCTACAAATCTTCTGGTAATACTCGTAGATATAATTTTTATACGGCACTTCCGGCTACTCTTCCCTCAATGCCGCAAGCCTGCTTTTCTTTCTCTCGGCTGGCGGTACAAGTTCCGTTAATTGCTTGATAATTGCCGCGTAGTTCTTGGATAATGCTATATAGGTTTCAGCCTCCGGGCTTTTCTTTGTGCCGTACTGGTTCGCGCCGTTCTTGTATTCGCTTGTCCATCCCTCGTTTTCTATGACTTCCTGCAATTCGTCAAGCTCAACGCTCATGAAAGCGGCTTTTTCAATCAGCGGCGTAACTAAACTCTTTTTATTTTCGTCTAAGTTCTTAAAAATCCGCTTAAGTCTGTTCTTTTCAGTCTTTATTTTCTGTTCTTTTGTTTTTTCTTTCTTTTCCGCCATTTCTTTTACCCCTTGTAGTACACCACACCCCCTCTACACCACGCATGCGCGACCTTGCAGAGTAAAATTATAGTCACCCCTCGGTCTATTCATGGCTTAATTTTTTTCGTGGATAGGGGGGGGGCTATGCTCCCGTCCTCTGTAAATCTATATCGCATTTTTCTTTCACTCTTCGCATGATGTTCTTTGTTGTGGCACTCTTGACACAATGCCTCTAGGTTATCCCAGCATAGCGCTATACTCTGATCGTTTATGTTCTCTCTCGTGATGTAGTCTTTATGATGCACAATCTTTGCAGGCGCTCCGCAACGCTCGCAAAGATATTGCTGTGATATCAGATAAGCCTCTCTTGTCTCTGCCCACACTTTAGATTTATAAAACCATTCCGCCCATGCTTTCACTGTACTGCCTCCCTTGCTTTCCCCTGCGCCCTAGGTTTCATGCGCAGGGTTAGGAGGTAAAACATGAAAACGCAAAAAGACGCACGAGAGAAGAGATTAACTCTTTCTTTCGTGCGTCTTTCTGACAGCTCCTATTATACCTTATTTGCCCTGCTATTGTCCACTGTAATTGCGCTATTTTTGTGTCCGATTTTATGCGCTGTTCTCTGCCTGCAGCCGTTCCTCTTCCTGCGCAAGCCATGCCTCTAAATCCCCCTGCGCATATCTCTCATTATCCCGGCAATTCTTGCATGTCTCTATAAGCTCGTCTGTCATACTGTCGTAATACCCGTAGCAGTAATACTGCGGTACTCCGTCTTTATGCCATTCAAGCGTTGCCTTTCCTCTGTGCTTTACTTCTCCATTCTTCCACGCCTTGCATACTGTTCTTGCCACTATTCTCCGCCTCCCATATGCTTCTGTAATATTTCCGCGTTTTCATCCTGTTTAATTTCAACGCGCCTGCTGCCGGGCTGCTGTATAATTGCTATCAGTTTCAAATAAGGCGGTAACAAAACAACGTTGCTCTTATTCATCTGGTTTTCTATCCCCCGTCTCATTCTCTCGTATTCATCCGGCTTTACCATCATTTCTGTTTTTATGATAATTGTTATTTTGTTTTTGCTCTTCTTTTTCTTCTGTCTCCTATTCATCTGTTTTCTCTCCCTCTGTGTCCGTTTCGGACACTTCTGGAATAACCTTAATGCCCATAATACAATACCCCTCTTCCAGCCCGGTATAATCTTCAAGCATATACGTTACAAGCGCCTTTATTGATCTCCCTGTATTCCTGCCGTCCGTAAATTCCATAAGCTCTAAGATATCGCCCTCTTTATAGCCTCTGTCGTTTTTGCGCAGTTCAAAAGTCTTTTTCCCGCTTGCTACATCCTCAAAGTACATAGCCGCCAGCCTTATGCTGTGCGTTTTCTGCCCATTCTCTTCCCTGTCACTCGGCAGATTGTCCATTTTCTTTTCATCCTCCTGCTGCCGCATCCGCTCCCTTGTCTGCCTGTCTATTTTGTCCTGCTCTTCGCTGTATCTCTGCTCTGCTGTCTTTTCCGCCTCCGCCTTGTTTATGTACTGATCGCATTTCTGGCACGTTCCTGTTTTCACATTGCACGTAGAATAATTTTTGCATGAGTAGCACAGTGATGTAATGCTTTCCGGGTGCGGTGTTTCGTAATCATCCCCCGGACGCTCCGGCTCTTCCGGCGGGTTCATGCCTATAATTTCCCCGTGATAGGAAAGCGGGTAATCATCCTCTTTTTTCTCTTTTTCTGCTGCTTTTCTCTCTGCCACCTTTTCCGTGATTTCTTTCGCTCTGATCTCCTGCCCGTCTGCTGCCCGCTTCGCAATCTCCCTTTGTTCGTCCTCTGGCAGCTTTGTTGCCTCATACGCAACTGTTATGCCGATATTCCCAGCCTTAAGCTGCTCTTTAATCTCTTCCGTAGCGTTTTTATTTATGCTCTCCATTCTCGCAATATTTGTGCTGCTTTCATCCAGCATATTTGCTACCATGTCGCGCATTTTCCCTTTAATCTCTATGCTGCCCTCTTTCTTTGCCTGTACAAGCGCCGCTTTGAGCCTTTCCGCCGTCCTCATGCGTTCGTATGGTGTAAGCCCCTGTGTCAGCCCGTTCCCGACCAGCAAGGAAAGCTCATACATTGCCTCTGTCATATCCTTGTACCTGTACAGCACTTTCTCATACTGCTTATATCCGCGCTCTAAATTATAAATATTTGCGGCGTTCCTCCTGTGACCGTCCACAATGCGGTATTCCCCGTTTACTCTTGCCAATACTGTCGGCTGCTCCTGCCCCACAGTTAAAAAGCAATCTGCCATTTCCTCGATATTTTCAAGCGTTGTGTGCGTGTTCTCTTCTGCCGCCTTAACCTCGTAAGGGCTTAAATAAATCTCTTTGTATTCTGTCGTGCCTGCTGCCCCCGCCTTGCTCTTCGCGTTCAAAATGTCATTTATCCCGAATTTTGCCATATCCCTTTACCTCGCTTTTCCCGTGTACTCTGTAATAAATTTCTTGTAATCCTGTGCAGCTCCGCAGCACGGGCTGTATTCGTAAATCGGTTTGAAAGTAAATGTGCTCTCCGCAACTTTCTTTGAATATCTGATTGTTGCCAGCACGTTTATATTTCCCTGCTGCTGCATCCATTCGCGCCCGGCTGCCTCTCCGTCTGTATTCTGGTAAGACGTAACCAGAACGCCTTTTAATTTCAAATCCGTGTTAAATTGTTTTGCGTCCTCGATCTGCTCCCGCAGGATATCCAGCCCCTCCAGTGCCCACTCGTCAATCTTTACAGGTACTATGATCTCGTCCGTGATCTCCAGCGCATTTATGACGTTCAGCGCAATGTCTGGCGGGTTATCAATGATGCAGTAATCATATTTCCCCCATACTGTGCAATTCCCGTAATACTCTATTTCTGCCTCTGTCAGCCTTTTGTATCTTCCCGTCTGCATTTCCTCTGCGCAGGCTGTGAGCTGCCATGTAGCTCCCAGCAGAGCCATATTAGCTGTTATGATATCAATTCCCTTGTAGTCCGTGCACTGTATCAGTTCGTCCGCCTGCTGCCAGTCTCCCGACAATAACCGGGCTGCCGGGCTATATGTATCTGCATCATATCTGCCATATGCCTTACTTAAATTTCCCTGTTTGTCGTTGTCGATTAGCAGGACGTTATAACCTCTCCTGTGCAGCTCATATGCCATATTCACTGCCGTAAATGTTTTTCCTACTCCGCCCTTTAAGTTTAATATGCTTATCGTTTTCATGTTTTACCTCTCTTTCGCTTATTCTTCTGTCTCCATCTTGTGCAGCTCTGCTATTACCGCGTCTATCTCTGTTTTCAGCAGATATGTTTCTATGAGCTTCGCCGCCTCCTGCCAGTCGTAACATACCGCTGTATAATATCCCTCCTCCTGCAAGAACTTAAGCCAGCGCTTCTGGTTCTGTGTCGGCTTATTCTTCCCGGCTTTCAGCTCTATGTAAAGCCCGTGGTATCCGTCTCTCGGCACAGGTAACACGATATCCGGCACGCCTGCTTTTACTCCCTGCCGTTTCAGTGCTACGGCTGTTGCTTTGTCTCGTTTCCCTCCGTTCGGCACATGGAACATGTATTCAAGCTCCGGCATATGCCATAGCTGATACTGTGCCCACTCAAAAAGCGCCTCTTGATGCCCGCTTTCATCATCCAGTCTAAAATTTCTCACGCCTCTGCCTCTCTTTCTGTTTCAGCTCAACATACTTGTAAATTCTGTACAGCAGTCCGTCTTTTCTTTTGTCCTGTGCTACCCGCATTGTCAGTATTTCTATTGTCTCTTCGTTTGTTGCTGTCTTTCCTGTCATGGTATCCCATTTGCAGATATCGTAATACTCGCACCACAAGCAGCAGTGCTTACAGTCCTTTCCCGGCTGGAATATCCAGTATTTCAGCCGATCTAAAACCGCTCCTATCATTCGTTCCCCTCCTGTTCGTCCTCTTCTCTCCTTGCCTGCATCAACGCCGTTAAAACTACTCCCGCAATCTCCCCGGCAATAAATGCCGCTATTGCTATAACTACCGTCTGCATCTTTTTCTTTCCTCCGATCATTCCAGTTTCACAAGCGTATACCGCAGATATCCGTATCCGTAGTATTCCGGGCTATGCTGTCCGCTACTTACGCTGTCCTTGTCCACGTAATACCCTTTAATGGCTTTTGGCTCTGCCTTAAAATATTCCCGGTTGCTTATGATCTTTATTTCTGGTTCTGGTCTTACAAGGTTCTTGCTGCAATTCCAACGCTTTCCCTGTAATGCTCCGTCCTCTTTCGTCCTGTGCTTATCCGTGTACTTGATGAAATAGCTTGCCAGCTTTGCGTAGTTCCCACTATCATCTAACGGGAATACTTTTACTCTGTTGTGCCCCTCATACGCCTTATACCAGCATTGCTGTAATATCTTTGTATCAATCTGATTGATAACTAAGTGGTGGTGTCTTGCCCCTTTCTCCCCGATCTCCATAACGTGTATGTATTTCAGCTCTTGCCCGGCTTTCTTGTATTCCTTGCGTAGCTCCCTCAAAAATACGTTTATGTCCTGCCGCATCTGCTCCCTGCTCCGTGGCTCTTCTCCCTTTACCCGTATATAGTCTAGTACAACGTGGTAATCTCCGTAGCCATAGTTCGCGTTCATCAGTATGCGCAGCTTTCTTTCAGCCTGCCGGGTATTCACTTTCTTTTGTTCCTCTTTGGTGGGCTTAACCTTATCCCCTCTCTTTATCCCCTGCTTTTTATACCTACTCGTAAAATACCGCTCTACCTCTATTGTCTTTCCTGCCCGTGTAGTCCTCTCAATGTACGGCATACCCTTGTACTCCTTTATGTTCCTGTCGTAAAGTTAATACTTTTATCAAGTGTAAAAACAGGCGCTTTGCCCGTAGATCACTTGACTATCAGCCATACATTGCTTATACTCTTTTATAGGTAAGAAAGCTGTATAGCTTTGCCCCTGCGGTATTCCCGTACCGTAGGGGCTTTCTTTTTATTTCCTCTGAATTTCTGTAACAAACGCTTTCATAATATCTGCGCAGGTCTGCATATGATCTTTTTCGATACGCTTTATTACATACTCTTCTATTTTTCTATACCTCAGATAAAGCGCCAGCTTGTCCGCGTTTACTACGTCTATTCCTGCTGCATCCGCCAGCGCAATCTCCCGGCTCATTCCTGCGCTTATGCCGTACTTTATCCCGGCTATGACAAAATCGCAGCCTTTTAGAATTTCCATCCCGGCAGTTATACCTACTTCCCTTTCCTCTTTTTTATCGTCATTAAGGCACTGCGTTATGTATAAATGCGGCGTAATCGGCGCAACGCCTGCCAGCAGCGCCCGCCTTGTGATCTCCTGCGCATACTCTATATTTCTGTCAAGCTCTGCCTCTGTCCTCGCCCTATATGGGCTACATATGTACGCTTTTAACATTTCTTCCCTTTTCCTCCGTCTCTTCCATATATAAGCCGTGAGTGCATGAAATGAGGCTTTCCGCTGCCTCTTTTGCACTTATCTGTGCATTGCCAATTTCCCAGCCTCTTAAGCTGCCCTCTTTTCTTGTTGCTGAAATGGTGGTACGGATATCCTGTAAGCGAAACGGAAACCGCCTCTACTGTCTTTTGCTCTGCATTCCAGCCGATCACTCCAAACTTTGACCGATCAACGCCCACAAAATCTATACCCGCCTCATTTAACTGTTGCTCTGCTCTCCTGTAATACTCTTCCTTTTCCTCTTCGCTCCAGTTAAATTTCACTGCTCTTCCCTTTCCGGCTGCCACCATACCTCTATCTGTTCTGCTGAAACTTCCCGGCTTATCTTTATCTCTTCTGTTTCGCTGTCGCTGTCTGTATATCTTCTCTTGATATACTCCCGGCTCTGCAATCTTCCTTTCAGTTTAACCACTGTGCCTCTGCTATACTTTGCCATTTCCTCTGCGGCAGCCTGCCAGCAGATACACGGTATATATGCGCCGCCTCCGTCCAGCTCGTTATCTACCCTTATCATGAGATCAGTAATTTTCTTTCCTCTCGGTGTCTCACGCACGGCAGGAATATTCATAATCTCGCCAGTGATCGCTATTTCATTCTGGTACAGCGGATGCTCTACAAGTGAGGCAAATTCAGCTAATATAAATACCGTGGTTTCTCCTGTTTCATTATTCCGCACTTTCTGCACTTTCCCGGCAATAAGTAATTTATCTCCCGGCTGTGCCTCCTGCATCTCTTCTGCGTCTTTCGGCTCTATCGCCGTCTCTGGTATCGCGGCTATTACTTCGTCCTCAATCCCGCTTATGCGCGGTATTGTCAACTTTGCAATATATGCCGCTCCGATCTCGTGCCCGTATAACTCTGTACTCTTTTGTAAATCTGTGATCTCTCCGGCAATTCCTGCCATGTTGTCTCTGTTCATTTTGTCTGATCTCCTTTCAATTATTGCGGGGGAAATATCCCCCGTTCCCCCTTTACTGCTGCGCAGCGTTAGGCATGATACAAGAAAGACCGGGCGCAACGGTCCAGTTCGCACCGCTCGCGGTGTTGCTCAAGTACACGCAAGCGCCACAAATCAGCCCGCAGCCGCAGCTGCCGCCCACAAGAGGCACAGAGGCAATTTCCGTATCTATTGCCCCGTAGTCCGCCGTGTACTCGTGCCTGCTGCCATTGAACGATACAGGAAACCGCCCGTATGGTGTCATTACTGTGCCGTCCACAAATCCATAGTCAAAATCATTTGTCATGTATCTGTAAATGCTCTTGTATCCCTCTCCTGTAAAGTTGTATTCTCCGTGGGTATGTACTTTCACAGTTCCGTTATCAACGATCAGCCCCGCCAGCCGTTCCCATTTGTCTCCCCAAAGAGCCTCTGTATGAAATACCTTTACCTGTTTGTCCTTTTCTCTGCTACCGTAAAACTGCCCCTTGTCGTTAAGCGTTCCTGTTGGCAGCGCCTCCCATGCCGGATTGTCACAGTTTCCGTATCCATATGCCGCCTGTAAATCGTCTGTTTTTGCCATGATCTTAAGCAGGCATATAATATAATTCCACTGCTGCCATGTGCTCTGCTCCCATTCCTCGCCGTTTGCCTTGCATAACTGGCGTTCCTGCTGTGCTGTAAATCCTCCCATGATCTCCGCACCGCTTATGCTCCGCGCTTTTCCGTCTATCAGTGTCGGCTTATAGATATGTCTGTAAAATCCCTCTCTGATACTTCCATCCTTTGCTTTTCTGTGTCTCGCGTTATAAGCATCATCATATTTAACATTGCTCCAGATGATAAACTCGTCCGCCTCTGTCTCATACTGGCAGAGCCAGCCGCCTTTAAATGCTGCCATAGCGTTCCCGGCATAATCTGTGTTTGCCACATCACTTGCCGTTGTTCCGTCCTCTTTCTTTGTGTAGTCCTCCTGCATCAGCTTATAATCTTCTGTGCCGTCAGCTTTTACCATGCATGGATAATTATTTTCTGGTGCTGCAAAAGCCCTGCCCTCCCAGCTCCCGTACTCAAATACTCCTGTATCAAAGTTCATTCTTGCCGGCTGCAAGTCCTTTGCATCATGTATGTAAGTTACCCTCTTGTCCGGGTTCTTCTCTTTCTTGCTGATCTTGATACCGTATCTCACTGCTCCTATAATGTTTTTCATGTTCTCAACCTCTCTTTCAGATATAAATTGTGTAATATGTGCTCATTGTCAGATCGCTAAAGCTGTACTGTGGATATCTGCCCGGTTCAAGCGGCTGCATCAGCCCCAGCTCCCGCCACTTCTTATGCTTAATGTCCTGCACTGCTGCAAAGTGCTTTACTTCTGCGTTCCATGTCTCCGGTCTTATATGCTCCGGGCTTGCTTTCAGCTCTCCCAGCCAGCCTATATATAAATCGTCTTTGCTTCTTTCGTATTTGCCGCCTCTTCCTTTTGTAATTCGCACCAGCTCAATGCTGCTTAATACGCCTGTAAGCTCCTTAACCGTCATATCTCCGCCCGTTCCTCCCGCTACTTTTCCGGCATTTCATATACTCTCGGTATCTCAAACGCTCCCGGCTGCACATTCATTCCGCCTCTTATCAATGCAGCGCCTCCCTGTACCATGAGATATTTTCCGCATACTTCCTGCAATTCATCCAGTACCTCAATGCAGCGTTCTTTACTCTCGTACTTTGCTATTGTCTCTAAGCATCCATCTGCAATGCAGATTAAGTGATGCTTTTCAGCCTTGTTTCCTCGTTTGTGTTCCAGCTCTTCACTGTATTGCAGGCTGTTGAATGATATTCCGAAACAATACAGCTTTTCTCTGTCTTGACTTCTTATAAATACATTGCTCATGCTTTGCCTCTTTCTACTTTTCCACAATTTCCATTTCTCTGCTTAAAATCCCTACCTCTTCCCCGCGTACATTGATAAAGTAAATTGTTCCGCCTCCGTATCCGCGCCCTTTTCTTTCCTCTGTCCGCGTAACTTCGTAAATCTCCCCTACTTTCGGCTTTATTGCTGTCGGTATCTCTTCTGTTATTCTGATTTTCATAATATTTGTTCCTCCTTATATTCCGGCTCTCCGTGCTGATACTCTCCCACGAGCCAGCCGTAAAGCTCTATTGTGATCTGGTTTCCGTCCGTTCCGTCATTGATAATTTTTATATCCCCGTAAAATCCGTATACAGCGCCGTCACTTGTGAATACTGTTACGCTGCCCTCTGTTTCCGTTTCGGGGATCTCGATTATAAGCGGCTCCGGCTCTTCCGTCTCTTCTGCCTGCTGCCCCGTTGCGCAACTATATATAGTCAGCGCAATTATGAGCAGGACTGTTATAATTACAGTCCACTTGAAAATCTTTGTTATCCTCTCATTCTCTTTACTGTACTTGCTCATTCCTCTTTACCTCTTCTCTGGCTCTTCTTATAAATGCTTCTGTTCGTCTTATTTTTCTTTCGTGTGCATCAATCGCCTTTGCTGCTTTTTCCTGTATCCACTTCCAGCGTTCTATTTCCGGGTTATCTCTTTCTCTCTGCAAATCCCTTTCTGCCTTGTTGATTGCCTCTTGTAAGTCTCCGCTGTATGAAAAGTGATAAGCGTTTTTACTCTCCCGTATGTGATATGTAGCTTTTTCCATCCTCTTCCTCCTTTCACTTGCTACTGTCGTAGTCCTCAAATCGTGCACAGGTATTAAATACAATTCGGTTATTTACCCATCTTTGCAAGCGTCTCAATCTGTGCCCTTTTGGTATATTTTGCTTATCGTATAGCATCACGTAGGGCGCGTATCCCAGCTCTCGCAACATGTATACCCTCTCTAAATCCTGCTCAAATTCTGTATTAAAATTGCATAGAACATATACGCCCATTTTGTCTCTTCCCCAGCCTGTAATCTTTTGGAAATCTTTAAGTTTTCGCACTACAATTTCTTTTTCTTCGTATCTATCCCACGCAAAATGTATACGCCTTATTTTCATTTGCTTTATATGTTCCGCTTTGTCCTGTGTCATGGTTCTTATGTCGCATCCCTGCGAAAAATCCACCCATGCTCCGCTCTTTATAAGCTGATCGCTTAACTCTTTCCAGTCTTTGCAGGCGAACATATTCGCATCTAAAAGAACTATATTTGTCTGTCCTCTCCAGAACTCACTTAAATCCGCCACTTTTTTTGCTGTTGTTCCCTCTTTCTTGCCTACAATACAAAAATCGCACCCGCGCGGGCAGCCTCTTGTAAGAAATCCGTATGCTGTATTTTTCGTTTCTGGTATCCGATCATGGTATATAGAATAATCCGGGTATATATGTTCTATTTCATCCGGCAGGCTTTCCCCGCCGTCCGGGTAAAAATATCCTGTGCCGCCTTTTTCTACTTCATCTGCATCTACAAAGTATTCGTAATCTTCCGTAAACGAAAAAATTTTGCTCATGTATACCTTGTCCATATGACCGCTGAATAAAGGCTCGTACCACTCCACGCTATCTCCTATTTGCTTGTGATATGCTGATATTTTCATCAGCGGCAAGCTCGGAAAATTATGCCCGTCTACGTCGATCAGCCCTATTCTCATGCTTTGCCTTTTCTCTCCATTTCCCGGTAATATCCGTTTATCAGCCACATTCTCTTGCTTGCTATCAATGTCAGCCCCATCGGTATTGTTATGACCGCTATTGTTGCATCTCTCACAAATACGCATACGGCAATGGTTAATATTAGAAGCGCAATACCGTAAATCCTCTGCTGCATAAAATAGTTTTTCCTGCGCTCCCGTTCTCTCTGTCTCCGGCGTTTTTCTCTTTCCTGCTGCCTGCGGCGCATCTGTGCATATTCATAGCCTTTTCTATACTCTTCTCCGTGTATTACTGTCTCTGTATAAATCACTGCTGCTGTCCTCATGTTCCGCCTCTCTTTCGTGTCGGCGGCGCTCTTATCCTCTGCATAGCTGCCGCCCTCCTGTTCTGGCTTTCGTATACCGTGTTGCAGTTTTTCGCCTTAAAAAACTACTCAAAACCTGTTGACCATCCACATACTCTCTAGCTGGTGTGCCCGCTGCGATTTTTTCACGGTATCCAGATTGCAGCTTTTCGCCTGCTGCTTTCCGTTACAGGTTGCCACCCTGTTAATACGCCCGACCGTAATCGAAACGGTATCACACGCTTATAGGCGTTCGCTCTAACCATTGAGCTACGGGCGCTTATGCGGCTGCTGCCGCTCTATAAAAAATCGAATATACTTAACTGTGCCTGTTCTGCCTGTATTCGTTCTGTCGCTTTCCTGTAATAGTCCTTGTCAATCTCAAATGCCAGCCATTCATACCTCATTTTGTGGCAAGCTATGCAGCTTGCGCCGCTCCCGGCGTGTGTATCAATTATCCTGTCTCCCGGCTGTGCGTAGTTCTTTAATATCCACTCATATAGCTTTACTGGCTTTTGTGTCGGGTGTATTGTTCCGTCCTTTGCCAGCTCCGCCCGGTTGATCGTAACTATTCGTGTCGGTTTATCGAATGACGTATAAGCAAGTTCGCAGTCTGACATTGTAAGCCCGCGCTGTCCTTTATCCCAAACTATCCAGCCTTTATGCCCCTCTTTCAGATGTTCAACAAAATAGTTGCCGCCCCATATGATCTGATTAACTGATACTCTTTCAAGCTCTCTGAAATACTCTTCCTGCGGTATGCTCTTATCCCACCCTTTTCTTTGATGCTCTTTCCTGTTGTGTTTCGGGTTCTTGTTAATACTGATCTTTTGCCCGTCTATCCCAATTCCATAAGGCGGATCAGTAATAGCAAGCTGAAAATACTTATCTGGTATATTCCGCATTGCCTCCATGCAATCTATGTTGTAAAGTCGGTTGAGGTGTTGCCTCCCCCCCCCACTCTGAAATTCAAGTTCTTCATGTTGCATCTTCCCGCCGTCCTCTTGTTGCTCTTTCGTCAAAGTGTTTTCTGTGCCTTGTCTGCGCTGTATGTGTCCTGCGTAGCTCCACAGCGTGCAAGCTCCTTGTAGATTGTGTCTCTGTGTACCCCCAGCGCTCCTGCTATCTCTATTACCCTGCTACCGTCTCTGCTCATTCTCTCTATCGTCTGTCTGTCCTTATAGCTCAATCTTCTGTACTTCCGTGCCATCTCTTCCGCTCCTTTCCGATCTGTTTTCTGCGAAAAACCACAGATACAATGCTCTCATTTCCACTTCTGTTATAATTCCCATTTGCATAAGGCACTCTAAGTATCCTCTTAATTTCCCTGTGTCTTTCTCGTATTGCTCTTTAGCTCCGTTTTTTCTGTCTATTGCTATTACCGCTGACATTGTTTTGCAATACTTAACCTGTTTTTCATTTAATTTGTGTATAGCTCCTTTAGTCATATCCGTTACCTCTCTCTAAATAAAATAAGCGTGCCAGAGATTTTTACTCTCTTGCACGCTTTCTTTTCCTCTGCCGCATAAAAAAAGAAATCCGGCAAGAGATTTAATATCTCTTGTCGAATTTCATTCTAAAACTTATCATGTATTGTAGAAGCGGCGAAAAAAGAAATTATATATAATGCACAAAAAAATAAATATAAAAAAGTTTTTGTCGGAAAAACGCAAAAAAAGTCGGGGGAAATACAAAAAAGCAATATTTATAAAAAAAAGGACAAGAATGGGTATTGAAAAATTATCGGATTTCGTTTATTCTAAGACCAAGAGAAACAAATCGTTAAATAAAGGAGGACCAACGATTATGAAAAAGAAAAAACTGATCAGTCTGTTACTTGTTGCTTCTATGGCATTCAGCCTTGCAGCTTGTGGTTCATCAGGCGGAGACGACAAAGACGCTGACAAAGGTGGAGACGAAAAAACACTGAAGGTTGCAGCGGTAGAAACAGCTTACGGCGCAGACATGTGGAAAGAAGTTTGCTCAGCATTCGAGAAATCTCACGAAGGCGTTAAGGTTGAACTTACAATCGACAAAAAGCTCGAAGATGTAATCAACCCGCAGATGAAATCCGGCGAGTATCCGGACGTGATCTTAAGAGCTGTAGGAGCTGAATCGGGAATCACAGAGACATTCGTAAAAGACAACAACCTTGTTGATCTGACAGATGTTCTTGATATGACAGTACCGGGCGAAGAAGTAACTGTAGGAGACAAGATCCTTCCGGGATTCGTTGAGAATACAATTACAAATCCGTACGGAGACGGAAAAACATATCTGATGCCGATGTTCTACGGTCCATGCGGACTGTTCTACAATGCAGGACTGTTTGAGGAAAAAGGCTGGGATGTTCCGACTACATGGGATGAGATGTGGGCACTTGGCGACAAAGCGAAAGAAGAAGGAATCGCATTGTTTACATATCCGACAACAGGTTACTTTGACGCATTCTTCTATGCTTTGATGCATGAGACAATGGGAGACGATTTCTCTAAAGCGCTGACATATGAAGATGGTATCTGGGATACAGAAGGCGCTAAACAGGCATTTGACATTGTTGCAAAACTTGCTACATATACAGAAAAAACAACACCGGCTAATGCAAACGACAACGATTTCCGTAAGAACCAACAGCTTGTACTTGACAACAAAGCGCTGTTCATGCCGAACGGAAACTGGGTAATCGGCGAGATGGAAGATGCTCCGAGAGCAGACGGATTCGAGTGGGGATTCACAGCTCTTC
>OLSC01000170.1_pt1 | contig 85398 bp, 85 predicted proteins | sample 1672881 | NCBI WGS metagenome assembly OLSC01 (sample SAMEA3136733, study PRJEB25190) | human gut metagenome | biome: human gut; feature: human-associated habitat; material: faeces | place: Austria | collected 2013 | reverse complement strand
GGAATTAAATATACAATTGAAGGTAACTTAGAATTAATTAAAACATGTTAAAAAATCTTTCATCATTAGTGGATAGTTAGCAAAACTGATTTACTTTCACCCACACTCATTTTGATTTTACTATCTAATGATGATATTAAAAAAGCTCTAGCATTTATTAAATGCTAGAGCTTTTTATTATTTATTTTTACTCAATTTCAGCCAATTTCGGTATCCATAAATTCCATTAATTAAGTAGGCTGAGAACATGATAATCATCGTTACTGAGCCATCAGGAGTTCCAAGAAGTAGTGTCCACATCATAATAGAGAACACATTGATAATCATCCATAAAATCCATTGTTCTGTGAAGCGTCCAATTTGTAATAAGAAAGCAACAATCGATAGAATTGTTGTTGTTGAGTCAATTAGTTGTAGATTTCCACCAAGAGCGATAAGTACTCTCCAATAAGCTAAAATAGCAATCACTAGACCGATAACGAGTAGAAAAATTTGTTTAGCAGTTAAGCGACGAGCAATAACGGTCCCCTCATCATTTTTTTGTTTACGCCACATATAAAATCCAACAAGATTCATTGGAAGATAGTAAAATCCATTTAACATGACTTCTCCAAAAAGTCGATTTTGATAAGCAATAATCGCATAAAGGCCAACATTTATTGTAGCGAAAGCATAGGTTGAAATTTTTCCCTTTGCACAAAGAACAACTGAAATAATTCCTGTTACACCACTAATTAATGCCATTGGAGTATCACCCCAAACAATACTTAAAATAAGCATCGTTAACGTTGAAATAATTAACCATGAAATTTCAAAAATGCTCCAATCACTAAAATAATTTTTTGTTTTCATCACTAATGCTGACATAAAAAATCCCCCTTATTGAAATATTCTTCTTCAAATTTACTGCTTTGTAAGCTCACGACTTTGGCTGCAACTTTGTTGGCAATCTCACAGCATTGTTTTGTCTCATAACCGAGTGATCTTAGTGCAATGATTGCTCCAAGATGGCTATCACCCGCTCCGATTGTGTTAACAACTGTGGTTTTAGGTGCTTCTATAATCATTTGATTTTCCCCATCAAAATGTAGAACACCGTGTTCCCCGAGTGTGATAAATAATTCGTTATGAGTTAAAGCGTATAGTTTTCTCACAGCAAGATTTAAATCTTGCTCTTTTGTGAAGCTTAAAGCTTCAGACTGATTAATATGTAAAATAGGATGTAGCTTAAATAAACGTTCCATTGTTTCTTGTTCGATAAATGTAATACGTGGACCTGGAGCGAAGTATAGATTTTTTATTTCTTGCGTACTTAGCCATTGACTGATAATAGCCCCACTTAAGCCTTCCATCTCGTATCCAGAAATGTAGATATTATCATACTGTTCCCCACTAAAAGCATCTAACCAACGTCTTTGATAGTTAGCTTCAACACCAGGAACTGTTATAAAGGTCCGTTCTCCGTGATGTTCAACTAAACAAAGGCAATATCCGTTATCCACAGTTTGCTCCTCGATGTGAACGGGATAGCCATGTTTGATTAATTCTTCCTTAATCATTGAGGCGTAAGACCCAGAACCAACGGGAACAGCCAAATCGTGTTCTACATCAAAGTGATTTAAAATCGTTGCAACATTATACGCGCATCCACCAATTGTGACGCTCTGTTTTTGGCAAAAAATATCGTCACCCGTTTTAGGTAAGACGTCGATATTTAAAATAACATCTACAATCGCATTCCCAAGCAGTAAAGTTTTCACATTACGCCCCCCCTTTGTTTTGCTAATGCATCTACATATTCCATTAAATTGACATCATTTGCCTCATTAATAAGTTCAACCCATGATGAATCAAGTGCTGTGTATCCTTGGTAAGCACCACAAATCGCACAAGCCATCGCTCCGATTGTATCAGTGTCTCCCCCGAGATTTGCACAAAGTAAACTACAATGTTTTACATCTTTCGCATAATAAGCAATTGCAAGAGCAGCAGGAACTGATTCACTAATTGTTACACCACATCCGATGATTTGATAGATAGCCTCTAAGAACGATTCATCTTGGTCTTTATAACGTTTAGCAAATTCAATGCCAAGCTTCGTTCTTGCAACAAGAGATGGATTAATAGTATCAGCCCCAAGAGCACGTGCCTCTTGTTCAATACTATAAACAGATTGTAAAATTTCATCAAAGTCTTTGTAGATCATGGCACAACTTACAGCGTGAGCAATCATACAGGCACCAGCTATCGTGATGTCACTACTGTGCGTAACCTTTGTAATATGCGCTACATATTGAATGAGCTCTGATTTTTCATCAGGTAAGAATAAACAGCCAACAGGAGGAATCCTCATTGCAGAACCGTTTGTCCCAGATTGATTCGTAATCGATTCTATATTTTTTCCTTCTTTAAAACTAAGTAAGGCGGCTTTAGATGTGGGCCCTAAAATGTTTTTTTCAAAAGCTTGTTCTTTTTTTGCCCAAGCAAGAAGTCTAGTTGCGATATCAGTTGGCAAAACGTTGAAATGATTGGCTATTAAAGAGTCTAGGATGATTAAAGCTTGTGCAGTATCATCTGTAAATTGTCCTCTTTTATACTGATAAGCCACTTCATTTTCCGAAGGTCCATCTAAGAAATCTGTAATGCCCCTAAAAAACTGTTGGACTTTTTTTCGACTCCAAAGTTCAGAGGGCATTCCCATAGCATCACCGATTGCCATTCCATAAAGAGTTCCAGCAATTTTATTTTTCATACAGCCGCCTCCTAATAAACTTTACAGGTGACAAGACACCTGACAAGGTAATATTCTAGTTTATTTGGATAAAATAGTCAATGTTTTATGAATGATAATCTTTCATATCAATAAAAAGATGTGAATAACCCTATTAGTGGGTTATCCACATCTTTAAAATGCTTAATTACTATTTGAGAAGATGTAGTATTTTGCTTTTTACCTTCATTACACTCGCTATCTAGGCCATGACGTCGGTTAATACTTATTGCACGTTATCTTAAAATCCGATATGATTCAACAAGAGGGGGAGATAATGATGAAAAAAGAGCAAGCATTATTAGTTATTTTAACACTGACCTGTTTTATAATAGGGTGTTCAACAACTGAAACAGAGGATGAGGTTACAATCAATGGAACACCCATTGAAGAGAAAACAACGATCGGAAAAATAACCATTCCACTAGGCCAGACATTTAAGTTAATCCATGACGAAAAAGAGGTGTTAGAAATTGCTGTGACCGATGTGACGTTAACGGATGCACGTAATGAGTTCAATGAGGCGGTGGATAATGTCGCAATTGTAACTATTGAGGCAATTAATATATCAGATGAAGTCGTGTTGTTAAATGAGTCCTATTTTCATTTTTATGATGAAACAGGGAAGAGGTTAGACTTATATCCCATGTCGGGTTATGATTTAGATCTCGAATTCTCAAGTTATGCAGCCATAGCACCTGGTCGTAGACGGACGATTAAAATAAATGTTGGAATTACAACAGGGGATATTTTGAAAATTGATGTGGCTCATAATACAGAGGATGAGCCTTTTGCGACAATTGATACCGAAACAGTTGTTGAGACCATTTTTGAATCATCGCTTGTGACGGCTTCATACTTAGATGAGCTTGAACTAGGGACACCATTTACTGTGTTAGCGCAATTTAGTGAGGAACCATTTGAAATTAACATTAAATCAATCGCGCTAACAGATGAGCGTAATGAGTATATGGAAAGTGAAATGCCTGATCGAGCGGTAGAGACAGTTGCAATTATTACGATTGAAGGTAAAAATATTGGAACAAAAAGAGAAGCTTTATGTGACTCAAACTTTTTAATTTATGATGAAACAGGTAACGGTGTAACTTTATATCCACTCATCACCACAAATAAATCAGTTGAGTGGGTTGAACCTGGTCAGACCGCATTAATTGATATTGTAATTGGTATTAAAACAGGATCAAATTTTGACATAGAAGTTAGAGATAAGGTTACAAATACTAAAACATTTGCAATTTATAAATATAGAAACTAAAGAGCTAAACAGGGACATTCGTTAAGAATGTCGCTTTTTTTAATTGAAATCAATTTTTTAATAGTTATTACTAAGCTTTATTATCCTTTAAAAGGAAAATATCCTAGTATGACTTTAACAATTTTATTAATAGAATTTATTAGTGCTATCTCACAGTTCAAGAAATTAGAAATGAGAACTTACTTCATAATTATTTCTAAGTTTACGGAACATAGTTTGATATATCAGCAAAGTGTCATTTGTCCGATATGAATACATGATGAGGTATCTGAGCTATTGCATGCTTAATCGTCTCGAACCTTAGTTTATATGGGGGTTCCACGTTTTGAATGTCCTATGAAATTTTTAACGTCAAACCTTAACATAGATTTGTCAAAAAAACAAATGGTAAAATCATGCAAAACATAAGGAGATATAGTATAATAGGAGAAATACTAATTTGTTAGGTGACGATTTTAGGGGAAATAAATAATTTAAAATTAAGTTATTTTTTAAAGTCGGTAAACTAGCAAATATTCATAGTAAATTTTTCTTAATAAGGAGAGACATAAGATGAAATTTAATGATTTTAAGTATGAAAGACCAAATTATGAACAATTCAAAAATGAATTTGGTGCTTTAGTTTATAAGTTTGAGGCTGCAACGAATGCAGAGGAACAATTAGAAATTGTGAACAAAATTAATGCCATGCGTTCTCATATAGAAACAATGGCAACCTTATCTTCGATTCGCCATAGTATTGATACACGAGATGAGTTTTATGACTCTGAACAAACGTATTGGGATGAACAGGGTCCTCTTTATGAAGAAGCAACGTCTGCTTTTTATCATGCAATCGTTAAATCACCATTTCGTGCTGAACTTGAAGAGAAGTTAAGCAAACAATTCTTTACGATTGCAGAGTTTAATTTACGTTCATTCTCGCCTGAGATTATTGCGGATTTACAGGAAGAAAATAAATTATCTAGTCTTTATACAAAGTTATTAGCATCAGCTAAAATTCCATTTGATGGTGAAGAGCGTACGTTACCAGGAATGGGTAAATATTTATTAAGTGAAGATCGTCAGGTCCGTGAAGAGGCTTCAGTTGCTAAATACCATTTCTTTGAAGAGAATGAAGCTGAAATCGATCGTATTTATGATGAGTTAGTAAAAGTTCGTACACGTATTGCTAAAAAATTAGGATTTAATAATTTCGTTGAACTTGGATATACTCGTATGATGCGCAGTGATTATAATCCAGAGATGGTTAAAAACTTCCGTAAGCAAGTTTTAGATTATATTGTGCCAGTAGCAAGTTCTTTATATAAAAGACAGGAAGAGCGTTTAGGTTATGGGGAACTTCGTTATTTTGATGAAAAGTTCGAATTTAAAACAGGTAATGCGACACCTAAAGGAAGTCCAGAGTGGATTTTAGAAAATGGTGTGAAAATGTATCATGAACTTTCTCCACAAACAAAAGAATTCTTTGATTTCATGGTAGAAAGTGAGTTATTAGATCTAGTGAATAAACCGGGGAAAGCGGGTGGAGGATATTGTACTTATATTCCTGAATATAAAGCGCCATTTATCTTCTCTAACTTTAATGGAACAGCAGGGGATATTGATGTCTTAACGCATGAAGCGGGACATGCTTTCCAAGTTTATTCTTCACGCTGGATTGAAACACCTGAGTTAAACTTCCCAACGTATGAAAGTTGTGAGATTCATTCAATGAGTATGGAGTTCTTTACATGGCCTTGGATGGAATTATTCTTTAAAGAGGATACGGACAAATATAAATTTACTCACTTAGGATCAGCGATTAAATTTATTCCTTATGGAATTGTTGTGGATGCATTCCAACATTTCGTTTATGAAAATCCAGAAGCAACACCGGCAGAACGTAAAGCGGCTTGGCGTAATCTTGAAAAACAATACTTGCCACACAAAAACTATGAAGGATGTGACTTCCTAGAACGTGGTGGTTGGTGGTTCCAACAAGCACACATTTTCAATAGTCCATTTTATTATATCGACTACACATTAGCTCAAATTTGTGCCCTACAATTTTGGAAACGTATGCACGATAATCGTGAAGATGCATGGAATGACTACGTTCGTTTATGCGAGGTAGGTGGGACAAAATCGTTCCTCGGACTTGTATCATATGCAAATTTAAAATCACCATTTGAAGATGGATGCGTAAGCTCTATTATTTCAGACATTAAAGCGTGGCTAGATTCAGTTGAAGATCAAAAATTATAAAAAAAGAGTATTGCTTAAATAAAGAAAACGCGAAGGATTACCTTCGCGTTTTCTTTATTTCCTTACAGAGATGTAAGGTTAGAAGTGTATTTGTAAGTTGATTATTATGGTATTTTATCTATTATTTTATTAAAATAAGTCGTGTGAAATAAACTTAATTTCCTTAGAAAGTATTTTCTAAATGTTTAATTCATAGTATCATTAGGTAGGTTATATTTTACATTGAAATTTTAATAATTGAAAAGTTGAAACAGGAGGGTTAGTTGTGGGTTTTATTGAATACTTAAAAGTAATTTTCCTTGGATTTGTTGAGGGGATTACGGAATGGTTACCTGTTAGTAGTACAGGTCATATGATTTTAGTTGATGAATTTATTAAGTTAAATATGTCGGCTTCATTTATGGAGATGTTCTTTGTTGTCATTCAACTTGGGGCAATTTTGGCGGTTATCTTTATGTTTTGGAATAAGATCTTCCCATTTGAGTTTAAGGGTGGCTTTAAAATCAAACAAGATACGATGAATCTTTGGTTTAAGATTATTGTGGCATGTTTACCAGCAGCAGTTATTGGTTTAGCATTTGATGATTGGTTAGATGAACATTTTTATAATTATCAAACTGTTGCCTTAATGTTAATTATTTACGGGGTTTTATTTATTGTTATTGAGAATCGTAATAAAGGTCGTAAGCCAGTGGTAACGAATTTATCACAAATTACATATAAATTTGCTTTAATGGTTGGAGTTTTCCAATTACTTGCTTTAGTTCCAGGAACATCTCGTTCAGGAGCAACGATTTTAGGAGCTATTTTAATTGGTGCTTCTCGTTATGTTGCATCAGAGTTTACGTTCTTCTTAGCTATTCCAGTTATGTTTGGAGCAAGTTTATTAAAACTTGTTAAATTCGGATTTGCTTTTACTAGTGCTGAATTAATTACGTTAGCTCTTGGATCATTTGTAGCATTTGTTGTTTCAATTTTTGCAATCAAGTTCTTAATGGGATATATTAAGAAACATGACTTCAAAGTATTTGGATGGTACCGCATTATCCTGGGTATTGTCGTTTTAGCCTATTTCTTCTTCTTTGGAGCATAAAAAAAATCGCTAAGACTTATGTCTTAGCGATTTTTTTTATTGAAGTAAGTTTTTCCACCAGTTTTGGGTTGATAACCATTTATTAAAAAGAATAAAAATTCCATATCCAATGATGCCTCCAAGTGTATTTAGAATTAAATCATCAATGTCTGATGAACGCCCAATAAAGTACTGGAAGCATTCAATGAAGAATGAGAAAGCAAAAGCAAAAAGTGTGGTATTAAAAAAAGAACGAAATTTTTTGAATACAATTGGTAGTAAAAATCCAAGGGGGATAAACATGATTATATTCGAAATGACCTGGCTCATTGTGAAGGTATCAAATAGCCAGCTAAATGGAATTAGGTTAAGGCGATGATAAGGTGGGTTAAAGTTTAATCCACTTCCGATTATGCTTATTAGGATAGTTGCAAATAGGATGATGAATATGATTCCTGCCAGTCCTAAATAGCTAAGTTGTCTAAGAATAGGGATTTGTTTTTTTCGTAGGATAAAGTAGAACGGTAAGTAGATAATACCAACGATAATCAGGAGGATGACTCCTAGGAATATATTATCTAAAATGTTTTGTAACATGAAAAGCACGCTCCTTATTTATAAAAAATCTGTACCATGCATTTAGTATAGCAAACAGAAATGAAGAAAACCGCAAGAAATTCTGAAGATTTAATGAATATTAAAAAACCCCCGACCAACGTACGGGGGTTTTCGCGTGCACAGAGCAAAAGAGGAGACTCCGAGTGGAATCTAGATATATTATTTGATAATTTGTCGATTTTATGCACTAAAGGGCCTATTTTAAAATTTGGCGGCGCGGTTACAAGTATTAATTGGGAGATTAAGTAAAGTAAAATAGGTTTTATTTTTGATAATTTTAGGCACAATAAGAATGATTTTTCGGAAGGAGTGATTTGATGGGTACAAATCTTCATGTACAGTTAACTTATGATGAGAAAGCAAAACGTTTTGATTGCCGTAATCGATTAGATGAGGTTATTGCAAGTTTATTAAATGGTGATGTTTTTACATTAGACCACTTAAATACAACGGTTTTAGGAACAGTTAAATTTTCACCAGAGTGTAAACCATATGGTTTTTATTTTGAATCAAATGATGGACAACTAAAGGTTGAATTAACTGATGGAATGAAGGGATATGTTGAGATTCAGGATCAAGATAAAGTAATGAAATAAAAAACTTAGATTTAAAAAGGAGTCTCTTAACTGATGGAAATTAAAAATTATATTTGTCCAAAATGTCAAAATCGCTCCTATGAAGTGGATGAGTTTGCTGCAACAGGTGGTGGGCTTTCCAAAATGTTTGATGTTCAGAACAAACGCTTTACAACGATTACATGTACTAAGTGTAAGTATACTGAGATGTATAAAGGAACAACGAGTGATTTAGAAAATATTTTTGATTTTTTACTTGGATAAAAAAGAATACCTTCATTCTGTATTCCTTTATATGTGAAAATAAGAAAAAACACCTAAATGAATTGAGATAAATTTGAGATTAATTTATACATTCATAGAGGTGCTTTTTTTGTAGGAAATATAAAATGTTTTTGTTGCAATAAGTGTGAAAAAGTGATAGTTTCGATTATATTCATGATGAGATTATATTATTGTAAATTAATTTAAAAAACAAAAAAGAACTGAAGGAAATCAGCTCTTTTTTTGTTTTTAAAGTGGTTAGTCATAAATATAAGAATCTAATATTGGAAAAATTAGCGGACGTATGTCAATTTGTTATTCTTTTGACTACAGTTCTATTTTATCTTAAAAAAAAATTAAATGTTAAAAGTGTTCGTGAGAGGTGAGAAAAAAGCACTTGAATGGTCATTTTTAAATTAAAGTATTCTGTTAATAAACATTTAATCTATATTTTTAATGGTTTCGATAGGATACGAATGCAGTTATCAATCTAATTTGAAATGTTATTTTTTTGTTTAAAAAATCTTATGTGGCTATTTAGGAGTAAATCAGTTAAAAATAAACATTTTATTAGATATATCTTGTAAAAAACAGAAAAAAGCACATAATTAGACAAAAAATATAGTGATGATAAAATAATATTATGTAGTTTGATTTATAGGATGTGATATTATGATTATTCAATTAGATGATTATTTTATTAGAGTTCTTCAAAAAAGCGGTTATGAGTTAGATTATAATAAATTAGTTAAAATAAATGAAAAAGCAATGAGTGAGAGAAAAAAATCACTAAATGAGTACAATGAATTAGTATTAAAAAAAATTACTTCAAAGCAGAAAAATCAAAATAGACAATAAATATTAGAGTTATCTAACATCTCGTGGAAAAGTTAAAGCTATTAAGAGTGTAGGAAGCACTAAAAACGTAAAATTAGATGTTTGGGATTTTAAAAAATAATAGAAAAAAGCACTAGATTTATCTAGTGCTTTTTTTGAGTTAAAAAATGGCGCTATTAGACGAAAATGTTGTTATTAACTATCTAGTCATTTAAAACAGATAAAATTCTTAAAAATGAAAGCCAATAACTTTTGATACCAAGCGGTTTATTTACCAATAAGATGACTTAAAACAGCCTAAAAAATAAAGAACTACGTTCAGGCATCGTAGGATATAAAATCAAAGCATAAACAGGATTTAATCCACCTTTGATCACTAACCCCTCTATAAAGTCTACTTCCTTCATTCTTTCATAAAACGAAAGGGTAAAGGAAACTTGAACTTTCACGTGCTTTTAACCATGTAATTTTTCGTTTACTAATTCAGTGACTGCTTGTTTGAGCTCATTGCTTGCTTCGATTGCATCTAATTGAGCTTGAATTTCACCATCTTCATCTTCGAAATAATTCAACTCATTACAGTTTTCTGCAATTTCACGAACTTTAGCTAAATCTTCATTGTATTTAGTTGATAATTCTTTTAACTCTTTATCAAAAGTTTTAATTTGTTCAATTGAAGTGAATGATAAAACCATGTCAATTGGCATAATTCCAGAACTTTTTGTTCCGTCAGGATATTTCATTGTGACACTTATTTCTTCTAAGTGACTATCTATCATAAAGCTATATAAATCTGTAAAACTATTAAATTTCTTATGTTTTGTTTTAATTTCCATGCTCAGAGCTCCTTTTTAGGAATTCATATTTTGAATTCGATACTGTTATTATATCCTACAAAGTACTTACTTTAAACAGATGATGAGTTGTTTTCATTAATAGAGTGCAGAGTATTAGGAGTGATATACACTTAAAATAATGAATTTCTGTGAAATGTACAATTGACTATTAAGTATAAAAGAGTAATAACTCAATCATAAAAAATCACGTACAAAGTACGTGGAGTGTAAGATAAAAGCATAAATCAGGCACAGGAATAGCTTGGTACAAGGGATGGAAATCTAGCTTTAGCTCACTGTCTCTTCAGAATAAATGTATAAGATTAACCAAAAAATTCCTTTTGAATTAGTTTGTTTTAAAAAATAGGGAGTGATAAGTGTCTCTAAAAACGAGACACTTATCACTCCCTTACATTTTTTGAACAGCTAAAGTATTAGCTTTAGCCTTTTATTTAATCCAGCTTCGATGAATAACTCCTCTATAAAGTTTTATCCACAATTGTACTTTCAAGAACTTCGGTGGCTAAGCACTTTTATTCGGAGTTATCTGTTCGTCTTAGCTTTTTATTTAATCTAGATTCGAGATGCAACACTCTGGTAAAGTTCGAGAGCCTCTTGTGTCTTACGACACGGCGGACTCTCCTTACTTTCTACGAGTGTTAAGCACATCTCTTAGCCTTTTATTATTCTTCGTCTGGTAATTCTACGTTGTGGTAAACTTGTTGTACATCGTCTAAGTCTTCTAGTACGTCGATTAATTTTTCGAATTTAGCTAATGCATCACCATCTAATTCTACTGTTGATGTTGGTAACATTGTTAATTCTGCAGCTTCGAATTCTGTGATTCCCATTCCATTTAATGCTGTTTGTACGGCATGGAATTGATCTTGGTCTGCGTATACTGTGATTTCTCCATCTTCTTCTTCAACGTCACGAACGTCTACGTCTGCTTCCATTAATCCTTCTAAAATTTCATCAGCTGAGTTTCCGTTGAATCCGAATAATGCTGTTGCTTCGAACATGAATGCTACGGCACCACTTACTCCGATTTTTCCACCGTTTTTGTTAAATGCAGAACGTACTTCAGCTACTGTACGGTTTACGTTGTCAGTTAATGTATCAACGATAACGGCAGCACCATTTGGTCCGTATCCTTCATAGCGGATGAAATCGTAATTTTCGTCTGATCCACCTTTTGCTTTGTTGATAGCGCGGTCGATGATTTCACGGTTAACCCCTGCAACTTTAGCACGGTCAATAACTGATGCTAAGTTACGGTTTAATTCTGGATCTGGATCTCCATTTTTAGCAGCCATGTAAATTTCTTTTCCGAAACGAGCTAAAACTTTTGAACGGGCAGCATCTTTAGCAGCTTTTCCGTATTTAATATTATTCCACTTACGACCCATTGGGTATCACTCCTGTTAATAAGATTTGATTCAAAGACTATTGTTGTTATTTACAATAGCAAAGTAACTATACATTTACTTATTATACTCCTGTAACTCCTAGTTTTTCAAGTTTTTCAGATAGTGTCGAAATCGACATTGTAAAAAATATCTGTTATTTATTGACTTTTATAGGTCAAAGAGCTATAATGCTATTAAATAATTAGACAATCATCTAATTAAAGAATTGAAAACATAATGGAGGAATAGTCTATGTTAATTGTGACAACAGATAGTATCTCAGGGAAAGAAATTATTGAGGTAAAAGGTTTAGTGCGTGGAAGTACGGTTCGTTCAAAAAATATTGGTAAAGATATCGGAGCCTCATTTAAAAATCTAGTTGGGGGGGAATTAACTGGATATAATGAGATGTTAACGGAGGCACGCCAAATTGCGATTGGACGTATGGTTGAAGATGCAGAAGCTCAAGGGGCAAATGCGATTGTTGGAATGCGTTTAATGTCATCATCAGTGATGGCAGGGGCGGCTGAAATGGTCGCTTATGGAACAGCGGTTGTGATTAAATAATGCTTAAATTTATTATTGGTTGGTATTTGCTTAATTTTTTAGTGTTTGGTATTTTTTTAATCTTTAAAATTACAGAACGTTTGAAAGAGAAGAAAATGGAGAGAGAACAATTAGAAAATTATAGAAAATATTAAATAAACAAGTTATAGTTAAAGAACACAGAACTTTTGGTGTTCTTTTTTTTTTTAATGAACTTTTTTTAAACTCGCGTGTCTTATTAGTGAAAGAAGGTGAGAGGGTTGGATGAGGAACAGCTTGTGAAACAGGCGATTTCAGGTGATCGGCACTGCTTAAATATATTGTTTGGGATGCATTATAAGACGGTTTATGGTTATCTCATTAAATTAACTGGGGATATTCAAATGTCGGAGGATTTAGTTCAGGAAACATTACTTAAAGCGACACTAAATATTGAAAAGTTTCGTGGAGAAAGTAAATTTTTGACTTACTTAATTCAAATTGCGACTAACTTATATCGAAACGAGGTAAGAAAGCAAAGTCGCATTGTTTACGATGACGAAATTATTCAATCGGTGTTTAGTGAAGGTGAGTGTGACGCGTTAATACAGGTTCAGTTTAAGGAAGCGATGAATGCCTTACAGGACATGAGTGAAGAACAGCGGATGAGTTTTATTTTAAGACATTATTATGGCTATAGTATTGAAGAGATTTCTAATTTATTTGGAGTTGCAACAGGAACGACAAAGTCGCGAATTTTTAATGCGATTCAAAAGATAAGAAAGAAGTTAGGAGGGTAGATGATGGATGTTTTAAAGGATGAGCAATTAGAGGCTCAAGGTTTGATAACTGAGATTGATACATTAAAGATTATTCGAGTTGCTAATGAGTTGAAGCTTCAAAGGCAAAGAAAACGTCTTAAGATCCTGATGATAGCGGGAGTTTTCTGTGTGCTTGCACAAATGTTGATTTTTAAATTTATAGGATTTAATCGAGAGTTTATAATGCTTGGTGGCATTTATGTGTTGTTTGCCTCGTTGATTTTGTTAATTGTTCGGTATAGAGAGGGTGGAAATATATGATTGTGATGAGTATTTTAATGTCAGTTGTTTTATTTGTAGTCGTTTGTTTTGGAATTGGTCAGGTCGCGTGGATTTATTTAGATGCAAAGGATCGAGGTGATCGTTTGGCAATTGTTTGGGCAATTTTTGCAATTTTTCCGATTGTATATCCGATATTACTTCCGTTGCCATTAATTATTTATTTGTTGATTAGTCGTAGTTTCTCATATCTTTGTCCGACTTGTAATGAGAAGGTGAATAAGGATTTTAGTACATGTCCTCATTGTGGTCAAGCGTTGAAAGAAAAATGTCCAAATTGTGGAAGAACAGTCGAGTCAGAGTGGCACTATTGTCCGAGTTGTTCGGCACATATTAAATAAGGGGGAGTTTAGGATGAAGATTATTTTAAAGCATAAGAAAACTTTTATTGTGATTGTCATTATTTCATTACTGATTAGTATTTTACCGCTAATTGGAATGGCTACATTTATGGGAGTGCGAAGCTCAAATGTCAATATTGCATATGAAAGTCCAGTTGTAGAAAATGTAAATCCGATAGATTATCAACCTTTTGATATCGTTGTACCGTCTGAGCAACTCCCATCACCTGTTTTTAATAGTAATAGGTTTGAAAAAACATTACTTCATCATTCATTTTCAGAGTCAACGACTGAACAAGTCTTTCTGTATCAGGCTTATTTAGAAGAAGGCATGACCGTAACGATTGATTATCGTACCAATATTAAACAAGGAATTTTAGATTTTGGGATGTTTGATGAAGCTGGAATGAAGGCAAGTTTTTCTGGAACAAAAGATAGTCCAAGTTTCCTTATTGATCATTCAGGAAATTACGTGATTGCCTATAACGCAAATGAAGTATTAGGTTCTTTTGATATAGAGATTAGAGTACAAGACGTGAAATAAAAATGAGGAAGCCGTGCTGTGGCTCCCTCATTTTTATTTTTCTTCTAATAATAAGTTAATTGTTTCTTGAACGCGTTTAACACATCCTTTACAAGCTAAACCTGCTTTTGTTTCGGTTTGAATTTCTTGTAATGTTGTTGATCCTGTTTCAATCTCTTCTTTAATATCTCCAACTGTAATATTGAAGCAATAACATAATTTTTTATTTAAATCCATGATTAGACTCTCCTTATTATTAAAAATCAAACTGTGTATAACTTTATTTTAATAGATGAAAGAGGATTAACCAACGAATTTACTTTTAAAGATTAGTTGTGTAGTTAATGTAATCAAATCCCCAATCACACAGATTTTCCATAACGTCAAGGAATTGTCGTCCGATATCGGTGAGGGAGTATTCAACTCTTAGTGGAGTTTCGTTGTATACTGTTCGTTTAATAATTAGGTCGGCTTCAAGTTCTTTAAGTTGTGAAGATAGGTAACTATGGGTGATGTTGGGTTTGAGGTTGATGGGAGAATGAGATGTGTAAAAGCTAGAAGAGTTATCTTACTATAGTTTTTTTACGGTAAGCAGTTGGTGAAGTATTCATGAAGCGTTTAAAGATTTTTGTATAGTAACTTGGACTATCGAATCCGACTTTGTTACAGATTTCGGTAATGGTTGCATCCGTTTGAAGCAATAGGCCTGCTGAAACTGAAATACGGTATTTTAAAAGATATTGCATTGGGGACATTTGGACGTGTTTTTGAAAACATCGTTGACACTCTCTTATACTGATGTTGGCGCTAGCAGCAATTTGTCCTACTTCGACTCCTTTGGAGTAGTTTTCGTGAATAAAGTTTAGCATTTTTTTCAGACGCTTCATTTCTTGGTTTTCGATTTGAGGTTGTTGGAGTGCTTCTTGATGGTGTTTGACAAGAAGATAAAAAAGGTGTGAGAGTTGATTTCTTATAAATAGCTCGTAACCAAACTTCTCCGATTCGTAGGCTTCATAAGCGGTAAGAATACAATCGATTGCAATTCGTTGCCACTTGATATGAGGATAAAGTGGGATACTTGGTAGAGCGTTGCAATTTGCTAAAGGTTGAATATATCTTTGTTTAAAGATGTTTTCATTTGTGTCACAGATTAATTCTTTGTGGAATACGAGTGAATTCAATAAACAAGGTTGATCATTAAAGACATAGACTGAGTGTAAAACATTGGAGTTAATAAATAGTCCTTCACCTGTTTGAAGTAAGTAATCAGTTCCGCTGACGCTAATTTTAATTGGACCTTTCTTAATGACAATGACTTCGAATTCATCGTGCCAGTGCCAGGGAATATCACCTGTTACATTACTTATGATATCTGAAAAATAGGCCCCGCAAGGAAATAACGGTGTCCCGCGAACTTCGAGTTCGCGATTTTTTTTATCAAGATTTAGGTCGTATATTTGAATAGGCATGGAATAATTCCCCTTTGTCGCTTTTGTTATAGGATTGGTCTTTACTGTTATTGTTTGGAAATCACAGTGTCGCTATCATTATAGTATAACGTGAATTAAAAAGTGAGGGGATTTTATGGATAATGTAAATATAGCTTTAATGCTAAAGGGAATTAAAGACAGTGAGGCTTTCTTTGAACTCGTTGACCGTTGCCAGGCACCAGTTAAAATTCAGGTTCCTGGTGGAGATTTGCATGATTTGCGTGGCAATGTCTTACTCCAAAATTATTTAACATGGGAATCACCAATCAGCGCTATTGAATGTGTGGAGGTGTTTTGTCATACTGAAGCAGATCTTGCTTCTATTTTGGAGTTTATCGAAGAATATCAATTATTTTAAATGATAATCTGAAGAGACGTTTCCTGAATAAAGGGAATTTCTCTTTTTTCATTTAGGATGTGACATAAGGCAGTGATTTTCACCATATAATTTAGTAGATAGGAGGGGATTTGTATGTTAATTGTCACAACAGATACGATTGTCGGAAAAGAGATTATTGAAGTAAAGGGATTAGTAAAGGGGAGCACTGTCCGTTCTAAACATATTGGAAAAGATATTGGAGCGGGATTAAAAACTATTGTTGGAGGAGAATTAAAAGGGTACAACGAGATGTTAATTGAAGCGCGTCAAATTGCATTCGGTCGCATGGCTGATGAAGCTGAAAGTCTAGGCGCTAATGCAATTGTTGGTGTCCGTTTAATGTCATCAGCTGTGATGGCAGGGGCTGCAGAAATGGTGGCTTATGGAACAGCAGTGGTGGTGAAATAAAAATGGAAATTCTCGTATGTGTGGTGCTTGGATTTTACTTAGTTTGTATCATTGGGGTGGTAGGATTACTAGCTTATAAAATAGTGGAGCGTCGACGAGAAATAAAAAAAGAGAAAGAAGAATTTAAAAATTATAAGGATTATTAGAAGGGGGGAGGGAGTAGTGGAGAATTACTCTTATATTGAGACTAGAAAAGTTTTTAGTCGTCTTGGATTTGCCCTAACTTTTAGTATTTTATCTGTGAATGTTGTTCAACTCATTGTAGCGGGATTTATGTCAGCTGTTGATCCAAACTTATTAATGACAGATTGGGCTAATTTTTTCTTAATCGCAGTCAGTTTTTACTTAATTGGATTTCCATTAGCTTATTGTATGATGAAAAAAATACCGACAGCTGTTTCGCAAGAAAAGAAACGATTAACACTACGGCAACTCGTTGAATATGGATTAATTTCTTATGCTGTGATGATTCTTTTGAATTTTTTAACGACCTTCTTGCTGAGCTTTATAGAATTGTTTAAGACAGAATCCATTGTAAATCCCGTTCAACAGGTGATTTTAACTGGAAGTCCGTGGCTTAGCTTGTTATGTATTGTCGTTTTATCGCCAATTATTGAAGAACTTTTATTTCGGAAAATACTACTTGATCGGGTACGTATTTATGGAGATAAAGTGGCTATTATCTTTACTGCGATTGCATTCGGTTTTTACCATGGAAATTTATCACAACTATTTTATGCCGTTGGACTCGGTATCATTTTGGCCTACATCGTTTTAAAAACAAATCAACTTAAATATTCAATAGGAATTCATATGTTTGTCAACGCCATGGGTTCACTCATCTTACCCATGTTAATCGGAGATGGAAGCGACTTGTTAAGGGCTCAGATAGCTAGCGTTATTGTTGTTATTTTGATTACGTTTGGAACGATATTAATCATCAAAAATCGTAAAAAAGTTGAGCTTGTGCAAGGAGATTTAACGATTCCAGAAAGTAAGTTAATGCAACTTGTATGGCTTAATCATGGAGTTTTCGCTTACCTACTATTTAGTATCGCATTGATTATTATGGTTACTGTTGTAACTTAAAAAGAACTAACTCGCTTGAGTTAGTTCTTTTTCTATTTTTTGTAAGAATTCATCAGATGGGCGTAAGAAAGTTGATGATGAATTTTCTGATTCAAAATGAATGATTTCAACATTTTGAATCAGTGTAAATAATATATCAGCACTATAATTTAAATCATCGTTTGTAAGTTTAGTATTAGAATAATTGACTGTTAATTCATAAGGCTCTGATGCGGTTTGCAGACTAAATGTATAATCTTGAAGATTTACAGGTAATAAACTTAGAATATTTCCAACCGCTGAGTTATCCCCAATATAAGAATTTTTATAATTTAATAAGCTATCAGACTTTCCACACCCCACTAGAGTTAATAAACAAATGAATAAAATCATTCGTTTCATATTGATCACTTTCCTTTCTTAGTGATTACTGCGCAAAAAAACAGCATTAATCCCTCATATCATTATGATAACATGCATAAGGTCCTTATTTGAAAACTTTTATCGAATTTCCTAGTAGTTGAGGGATGATCTTACTTTTTAAGAGAGCTCTCTTCTAGTGGACGAGTATCATAAATGTTGCCGTAGGAGACCTGCATTAAATGAAAGGATGGAATTTTCAAAGTAGGTGAAACTCTTTCGTAAGGATTAATACGTGGGGTTAAAGAGGAAAATGGCGTCAAAATTCGGATAAAGAGCTTGAGGAGCAGGAAGAATATTTCTTTAAACGTTAAAAGGGATGGAGATTTCTCCACCTCTTTTAGTGTGCTTGTAGTTTTTGAATTAATTCATCTGTCACATTATTACCTTCAAGTTGATAAGCAAGTAAGACAGCCCCAAGACAAGGTTCTAGAAGCGGTGCTTGAATCTTGCAATCTAAGTTTTGTAATTCGTTAGCGAGTGGTACTAAGATAGTATCGCCTGATTTGAAAACTCCACCTGAATATGAGACGGCAAATGAATCCGTTAAATTCAATTGTTTAGCTAATGTTTTGATGTGTAAGGCAAGTTCATGTGCCGCTTGGTGGAATAGATTTTGACAGGCGATGCATCCGCTTTGGGCGGCTTTTGCCCCAATTGCTGAGAATTTTGCAATGTCAGGCCTTGAAAGTTTAAGTCGATTAAAGACGATATCCACAATTTCGTATAAATAGGTAATGTCATAAGCTTCTTCAATGATATCGACTAAACATGTCTTTTCATGGCGCCCGTCTTTTTGTTTCGTATACTCATTAATGACACGAAGTCCAATCCAGTGTGCACTTCCATCATCTCCGATATTTGGACCAAAACCTCCACACCGAAGAGAGAGGCCTTCCTTATTTCGACCATTTGCGATACTACCGGTTCCCGCTACAATGTTGATTCCAGGCTGACACCCGCATCCTGCTGCCCATCCCACAACGCCATCATTATCCACTTGATAGGGAATCTCTTGCATTACTTCTGCTAAGATATCATCAATGACTTCTTTATCTGCTTGACTTTCTCCATAACCTGGAACCCCAATAAAGACAAAGTTTAAATCTGTTGGTTGGATATCAATTTTGCTACAAGCTAGTTTAATATGAGATTCAAGACGATTTCTTAGTTCATCCGCCCCAATTTGATGAATATGTATCGTCTCACTTTCAAAATCCACTAAGACATCCATCTCTTGATTGGCAATCACATATCTTGTTTTTGTTCCACCACCATCAATCCCCATGTAATACATCAGTTACCCCTCCTATAAATCGTTTACAGAACTAGTATAAGAGAGAATGAATTTTTACTATATAGTTTTTCTTTTGATGAATATAGGATATTTTGTGATTATCCACAATTAAAAAAATCCAAAGATAGAAGATCATTTATCTCCTCTCTTTGGATAGTGGTAAGGATTTATGGAGGCAATCGTCATTAGTAAGTTAAAACCATCACATGCTCATGACCAAAGATTTGGCCATTAAATTCAAAACCAAAATTTTTATAAAGGTTAATTGCAACTTCACCGTCACGGTGAGCTCCAACGAAAATATTATGATGAGTCTTATCTTCTTTAATTCGTTCTATGACCTGCTCTAATGCTTGTGTTCCATATCCCATATTTTGATATTTTTCATCAATCATGAAACGGTAAATCCAATACTCATTATCATCCACATCAAGACAATACATCACAAATCCGACCATGATATCATGATGATAAATGGCAAGTGGGATGCATTCTGGTTGCACTTTAGACTGAGCGATGGAAATCGCATTTGAAGTAACGAAATCTTCTTGATCTTTAGAAACTGTTAATTCAATGCAATCCCAAAAATTATCTTTTGTTATCTCCTTCAATGTAATCATAAATATTCCCCCATAAAACGTAATCAGTTGTTAATTCATTATATGGCAGTATTAAAAATTTTATACAGTGAAGCGAATTAAGGCAAAATCTCTAAAAATATGATGGTTAAATGAACTATAAAAATCAATAAAATCCTATAAATAGTTCATTGATAGAAACAGGGGAGGAGAGTATGATAAGGGGGAAACTTGAACTTATAAAAATGTGGGGGATAATCATGGATAATGAATTGAAAATTGTAACATTTAATTTAAGAATTACAGTAGATGATGGACTTAATGTATGGGAAAATCGTGTTTCTCATGTGGTCCATAAAATTAAAAGTGAAGCTCCGGATCTGATTGGATTTCAAGAGTTAACTGAAATTAGTTTGAGGGATTTAAAACGACAGTTAACGGATTATGTTTTTGTTGGATGCGGTCGAGATGAGCAGATGAGTGGGGAAATGGTGATGATTGCTTACAATAAAAATAAACTTGATTTAATGAGTTTAGATATTTTTTGGTTTTCTGATACTCCCTATAAGCCAGGGAGTAAAAAAGAGATGATGATATTGGCAAGACCTTGCAATGTAGCCGTGTTTAAAAATCAACTCACAAATCAGATTTTCCGTGTATATAACACGCATTATGATCACATGCAATCAAGCATAAGAGTACAAAGTAGTGAGCAACTATTAAATGATTTACACTTACGTGAACAAAATATCTCGCTGCCAACCCTAATCATGGGAGATATGAACTCTGAACCACAAGATGAAGAAATTAAAGCTATCGTCAATAATGAGATAATCGAATTGAATGATTTGACTGATAAATTAGATTATACCTTCCATGACTATGGAAAAATAAAGATTAAAATTGACTATATCTTTGCGACTAAAAGTGTAAATGCCTCTAAAGCTGTTGCTTGGGCAGACTGTTTTGATGGTGTTTATTTGTCAGACCATTATCCAGTGATGGTGAGGGTAACATTTAAATAAAGATAATTTTAAGGGGGGGCTATAATGAAATAGCCCCTTTTAACGTCTAGAAATTAATGTTGAGAAGAAAAAAATCCCATGTACATTTTGTACATGGGATTTGGAAGATTAAGTGTAACACTTAGTTTTTTATGCTAATGCTAAATATTCATCGTATGTTGTTTGTTTGTCAACGATTGTTCCGTCTTCTTTGATGTCGATGATGCGGTTAGCGATTGTTTGAATAAATTGGTGGTCATGTGATGCGAATAAGACGTTGCTTGAGAAGTCTTTTAATCCATTATTAACCGCTGTGATTGATTCAAGGTCTAAGTGGTTTGTAGGTTGATCAAGCATTAATAAGTTAGCATTTGTTAACATCATGCGTGATAACATACAGCGTACTTTTTCTCCCCCTGATAATACTGAAGCTTTTTTAAGGGCTTCTTCACCAGAGAATAACATACGTCCTAAGAATCCGCGAACATAGCTTTCTGTTTGGTCATCAGAATATTGACGTAGCCAGTCAACTAATGATAAGTCAGATCCATTAAAGAATTCTGAGTTGTCTTTAGGGAAATAAGCTGTTTTGATTGTCACACCAAATTTGAATTTTCCACTGTCTGGTTCCATTTCACCGTTTAAGATTTTGAATAATGTTGTAACGGCAATTTCATCACCGATAAATGCAATTTTGTCATCTTTATTAACCATGAAGCTTACGTTATCTAAAACTTTAACTCCATCGATTGTTTTTGTTAATCCTTCAACGAATAAAATGTCATTCCCAACTTCACGTTCTGGTTTGAATCCAACGTATGGATAACGACGACTTGATGGTTCAAGGTCATCTAATGTAATCTTATCTAATAATTTTTTACGAGATGTCGCTTGTTTAGATTTAGAAGCATTAGCAGAGAAACGTGCAATGAATTCTTGTAATTCTTTGATTTGTTCTTCTTTTTTCTTATTTTGTTCTTTAGCCATACGATTTAATAATTGGCTTGATTCATACCAGAAATCATAGTTACCAACGAATAATTTGATTTTCCCAAAGTCAACGTCACAAATATGAGTACACACTTTATTTAAGAAGTGACGGTCATGGGATACAACGATAACTGTTCCCTCGAAGTTGATTAAGAATTCTTCTAACCAGTTAATTGATTGAATATCTAAGTGGTTGGTAGGCTCATCGAGTACTAAGATTCCAGGGTTTCCGAATAATGCTTGAGCTAATAATACTTTGACTTTTTCAGCCCCTGTTAATTCTTTCATTAATTTATCATGTAATTCTGTTGGAACACCTAAACCTTGTAATAAAGAGGCAGCATCTGATTCTGCTTCCCACCCGTTTAAGTCAGCAAATTCACCTTCAAGTTCAGCTGCTAAAATTCCATCTTCTTCAGAGAAATCTTCTTTCATATATAACGCATTTTTTTGTTGAGTAATTTCAAATAGGCGTTCATTACCACGAATTACTGTTTCTAAAACTGGTAATTCATCGTATTGATAATGATCCTGTTTTAAAACTGACATACGAATATCTTTTGGGTAACTTACATGACCTGTATTAGGTTCGATTTCACCCGCTAAAATTTTTAAAAACGTAGATTTTCCAGCTCCGTTTGCACCGATTACTCCGTAGCAATTTCCTGGAGTGAATTTTAAGTTAACTTCTTCAAATAATTTTTTATCACCATATCGTAAACCAACGTTTGATACTGTAAGCATGCTAAAACACCTCCGTGTAATTTATCTTGAAACATTATATCACATTTTTGATAGATGTCACATGTGATTAATAAGATACAATCCTTGATAGGAGCATTGTTTTGGAATTATTAAATGGTTAAGATTTTTGTTTTTATTTATGTTCTGATGAAAATAAATCAGGTAATTGGTCCATACTAAATAAGATTGTAGTTACGTTAAAAAAATAAAGAGAGAATAAGCACAGAATATTAGCTAGGAAACGATATCATTCGACGTGTTAGGTTGCAAAGGGGTTTAAAATAGTGTATAATTTATTGACACTTCGTAAACATGACACTATCGTAAGTGATGTTCGTCTGCTCATTTACGTTTTTTTTGTGTTTAAATAGAAAGGAAGCAAAGAATGACAGAAATTACATTTAAAGATCTTGCTTTATCACCATCAACATTAAAAGCAATTGAGGAGATCGGGTACGTTAAACCATCACCAATCCAAGCAGAAGCAATCCCAGTAGTATTAGCTGGAAAAGATATTATCGGACAAGCACAAACAGGAACAGGGAAAACGGCAGCATTTATGTTACCAATCCTTGAAAAAATTGATCCTAAAAATAAAAATGTTCAGGCATTAGTATTATGTCCAACTCGTGAGTTAGCGGTACAGGTTCATGAAGAATCTAAAAAATTCTCACGTAACAACCGTGATGTTCACATTTTATCAATTTATGGAGGACAATCATATGATCCTCAAATCCGCGCACTTAAAAAAGGTGTTCAAATCGTTGTCGGAACTCCAGGACGAGTTATGGACCACATGCGCCGCGGCACTTTAAAACTAGAAAACTTAAAAATGTTAGTTTTAGATGAAGCTGATGAAATGTTAAACATGGGATTCAAAGATGATATCGAAGAAATCTTAGAAAAAACACCTGAATCTCGTCAAACAGTTATGTTCTCAGCGACAATGGCTCGTGAAATCATGAACATTGCTAAAACTTATCAAAAAAATCCTGAAGTGGTTAAAGTCGTTTCAGAAGAATTATCAAACAAAAAAATCGATCAATACTACGTTGAAGTTAAACGCCAAGACCGTGTTCAAGCGATGATTCGTTGTATCGATATGATGGGATTAACTTCTTCTATCGTCTTCACTAATACTAAACGTGAAGTTGATGAATTAGTTTCTAAATTACAAGAAGAAGGTTACGTAACTGAAGGGTTACACGGAGACTTAAAACAAGCTCAACGTGACCGCGTTATGAACAGCTTCCGTCGTAAAAATGTTAATATCTTAGTTGCAACTGATATCGCTGCTCGTGGTATCGACGTAAGTAACGTTGAAGCAGTATTCAACTACGATATCCCATTAAATGAAGAAAACTATGTTCACCGTATCGGACGTACTGGTCGTGCGGGGATGACTGGATTATCAATTACGTTTGTATTCGGAAAAGATATGTTCCGTATCCGTCGTATTGAAGATTACACAAAAACAAAAATGTCTAAAATGCCAATTCCATCAGTAGAAGAAATTCAAGCGAAAAAATCTACTAATGTTATTGACGAAATCGTTGCTAATTTAGAAGGAAAAGATTTCTCTAAAGAAAACGAATTAATCGCTGCAATCTTAGAAAAAGGATTCACAATTGAACAAGTTGCGGCTGGTTTATTACAAATGAAAATTGGTCAAAGCACTAAGAAATATGCTCATATCGAAGAAGTTACAGCAGGTAATCCAAAAGCTAAAGGAATGCGTAAAAACGAAGTTCGTTTATTCGTAAACGTTGGTTCTAAGCAAAAAGTTAAGGCTAAAGACTTCGTTGGAATGTTAACTAAAAAGTCTGATATTCCTGCACGTGCAATCGGAGATATCGACGTTTATAAAAAATTCACATTCATTAATGTTGATAAAGCACACGCTAATAACATTATCCGTAAATTAAACTCAAAATTAATTAATGGTAAACCAATTCGTGCTGAAAAAACAGCTCCTGGTGCGGCAATGCCTAAAGATCGCTAATTAGTAGCGTTGATGTTATATAAAAAAAGCCTTCATAATCTTTATGGAGGCTTTTTCCTGTTTTTAAATTCTATGAAATAGTATTAACAAAATAACTAATTTTTTCCTATCGCTACAAGAGCTGTGGTGTTAAAATAAATATATTGTGCCAGATGTGAGAATTGGAAGGGAGATATTTTTACCGTGTCAACAAGACTAAAACCTAAATTATTATCTGTTATGAAAACTTATAATAAGGAGCAGTTTATTAAAGACGTAATAGCTGGATTAATTGTTGCTATTATTGCTTTACCACTCTCAATTGCATTAGCAATTTCTTCGGGGGTTTCACCTGAACAAGGGTTATATACTGCTATTATTGCTGGTTTTTTTATTTCTTTACTTGGAGGTAGTCGTGTCCAAATCGGGGGACCGAGTGCTACGTTCATGGTGGTGGTTTATGGAGTCGTAGCTACTCATGGAACTGAGGGGTTATTGATTACTACGATTTTAGCTGGAATTATATTGATTTTATTTGGACTCTGTAAATTAGGTAGTATGATTAAGTATATCCCGTATCCAATTACGGTAGGATTTACAAGTGGAATTGCAGTTACCATTTTTAGTTCACAGATTAAAGATTTCTTTGGAATGAATATCGGGACTGTGCCAACAGAATTTATTGAGAAATGGATTTATTATTTTGAGTCATTTGATAAAGCAAGGTTGTTACCATTTATTATAGGTTCGTTAGCTTTAGCTATTTTAATTATTTGGCCTAAAATTAATAAAAAGATTCCAGGGTCTTTAATTGCGATCGTTGTAACAACATTTCTGGTATCTGTCTTAAAGTTAGATGTGCAAACTATCGGAAGTCAGTATGCAAATTTATCTTCTTCATTTCCAATGCCATCAATTCCTCACTTTACATGGGCTAAGATTCAAGTTTTATTAGCACCGGCATTTACGATTGCATTTTTATGTTCGATGGAATCATTATTATCAGCTGTTGTATCGGATGGTATGATTGGGAGTAAACATCGATCAAATATGGAATTAGTAGCAGAAGGGATTGCTAATATTGCATCAGGATTATTTGGTGGAATGCCTGCAACGGGGGCAATCGCACGAACAGTTGCAAACATTAAAAATGGAGGACGTACTCCAATTGCTGGAATTATTCATGCGTTAACATTATTATTTATTTTATTAGTGTTAATGCCGTTAGTAAAGTTAATTCCATTAGCTACGTTAGCTGCAATTTTAATTATGGTTTCTTATAATATGAGTGAGTGGCGTATGTTTAAAAAATTATTGCATGCACCAAAAAGTGATGTCGCAGTTTTATTAACGACCTTCTTTTTAACAGTATTATTTGATTTAACACTTGCTATTAGTGTTGGGATGGTTTTATCATCATTCTTATTCTTAAAACGTATGACAGATGTAACGGATGTTTATGGATTAGATTTAATGGATGATCATGAAGACAGTGAATTGTTAGATGATGAATTAAAAGAGGTATTATCAGATGAAATTTTAGTTTATGAAATTAATGGCCCATTTTTCTTTGGAGCTGCTGATAAATTTTTAGATTCAATTCAGTCGTTACAGGGGCCATCTAAAGTATTAATTATAAGATTGCGAAATGTACCTGTTATTGATGCTACAGCTGTTCATGCATTAGATTTATTATATGATAATTGTGAACGTTCAAATACGGTTTTAGTCTTGTCTGAAGTCGCAGATCGACCATATCAAGTTATCAAACGTGTTGGTTTAGTCAAACACATCGGTCGCGCAAATGTTTGCCGCGGATTTGAAGATGCGATTACAAGAGCAAAACAACTGATTGCTTAGTAAAAAAAGGTCCCTCTCTTTGGGGGCCTTTTTATGTTAAGAAAAACTTAAGGAATATTGTCGTAATTTCTTAAGTTTTTAATGGTATTTTATAAAAGAAATATGTCTCAGTTCATCACAAAATAAAAAAGCTTCCTAGATGGAAGCTTTTTTTTATTACCTAGGAAAAGGTTAATCTTGATCATTCATAAAGAAATAACGGTCATGTTCAAAATGATTTTGAACATTCATTAATGTTTCTCCAAAACGTTGGAAATGAACAACTTCTCGTTCTCTTAAATAACTTAGTACCTGACGAACATCTTCGTCTGTAGCTAAATCAAGTAAATGTTCATAACTTGCTCTTGCTTTTTGTTCAGCCGCCATATCAGCTGTTAAATCTGCTACTGGATCAGCTTTAAGTGCGACATAACCTGCATTCCATGGAACGCCATTTGGATCAGCTAGGAAAATCCCTGTTCCTCGTCCTGCATAGCTAGTATCAAGACCAGCAGCTTTAATTTCCTCAATACTTGCACCATCTGTTAACTGATAAATTAAAGAGGCCACAATTTCAAGATGAGCTAATTCTTCGGTACCAATATCGGTTAAAGTTGCAATTGATTGTCCTGTTGGCATTGTATAACGTTGATGAAGATATTCCATTGAAGCAGTTAATTCTCCATCAGCACCTCCTAGGGCATCATAAATATCTTTAGCCATTTTTAAATCACGTTTTTTTATATCCACTGGAATTTGTAATCTTTTTTCATATACCCACATTTAATATGTCCCCCTTATTTATTTTTCCATGGCCATGGTTCATCTATCCAATTATACTTTCCTGTTAAATCACTGTGACCGAAATTAAGGAGTGGACCATATTCTTTTTCGTATTGATCTTTTAATGATTGATATTGAGCAGTAGCATTTTTGTAATCAGCTAGTGCTTTTTGATTGCCTGGATGTGTATCGAGAAAAAGTCTTAAATCTACTGCAACTAAACTGATTGCTTGGATGTTACGTAGTAGTTCGTTTTTATTCATAGCGGTTACCTCCTCTTACAGGAACTTTTCTAGGAGTGTAAGGCATGTATAAATCTGCAAAGGCAGTTCCTTGTTGAAGTGTATTAGTAGAATCATTTAAATTTTGATAAGATTGCATTTTAACACAACTAGTTGCGAGTGGAATATTATCGCAAGAGATGAGTGGTGATCCATCAGCACGACCATCTCGATAAGATTGTGTTTTAGTATACACAGGTTGATCGGTATCATCACCATAGTATTCTTTTTCTAGCAAGTATAAGTTATAGTCTTGCATAGTTGAACCTTTTGGTTGTTGTTGAACGCTATAAACCATATTACCGGTTAGTGGATATTTCTCAGTTGTCGTTTTGGTTGTTGTTATTTGATTACTTACAGGTTCTTGGTTTGTACATGGTTGCGCATAAGTTTCAACATAAGTTGTTTTTTTATGATGGGTAGTCGTAGATTGATTCTGTGCAACTGGAACTGATTGAGTCGTTTGTGTTGTTACAAGTTGATTAGTTGGCATTCCAACTTGGCTACTATAAATAGAAGCAGTACCGTATGCTGGATAACTAGCAAGAGGCATTGATTGTGTAGAAATCATTGCATTTTGATAGTTAGGTTGAGTCATATTTTGGTCGTAACTAAGGGTATTATCAACCATATTTGGTTGAGTCACAGCTTGTTGAACCGTAGCTTGGGGAGTCATCATAGGCTGTTGCATCATAGCAGGCTGAGACACAACTTGAGAAGTCATCATAGGTTGTTGCATCATAGCGGGTTGAGTCATAGCTTGAGAAGCTATCATAGGTTGTTGCATCATAGCAGGTTGGGTCATAGCTTGAGAAGTCATCATAGGTTGTTGCATCATAACAGGTTGGGCCATAGCTTGAGAAGCCATCATAGGCTGTACCATAGTAGGTTGTACCATAGGCTGAGAAGCCATCATAGGTTGATAAAATGGCATTGCAGCTACGTTAGAACCTCCACAGGCACGTGACTGATTAGAATTCGAATTATAAATCAACGGTTTGCACCTCCATATTAAACAGTAATTAAAACTAATAAAATCCTCCAAATTTATTAGAAATTCATTACTTATTGGCAACATCTTTGCCTAATTCTAGCATATGATAAAAGTTTAATATGGTGAGTGAGAGACGAATGAGTTTGAATAAAATTGTAATTTTAAATAATATTGCTAAATCGTTTTTATGTTTTTGGCACTGTTTTATCTAATTTGTTCCATTTTATTTTTAAGATAATAGCGATAATTATAAAGGCTATAAAATCGGAGATAGGGAAGGCATACCAGACTCCATTAATTCCTAATGGTGTAAATCTAGGAAGAATAAGAATTAATGGAATCAGAATAATGAATTGTCTGAGAATAGATAGGAATAAAGAGGGGATGGCCTGACCAAGAGATTGAAATAAAGTAGAGGTGACCATTTGAAGTCCGATGGTCCAAAAGAAAAATAATTGTAGTTTTAAAACAAATGATGCTTCTTGCATAATTGTAGTATCTTTTAGGAATAAACTAATCGTTGCAAAAGGAAATAGAATTCCAATGACAGAGGCTATAACTCCAATAACAGTTGTATAAATTAAGGATAATTTAACAACTTGTTTAATTCGGTCTGGTTGTTTTGCGCCATAGTTATAGCTAGCAATCGGTTGCATTCCTTGATTGATTCCCATGATAGGAAGAAAGAAAAAGGAGATAATGCGGTTAACAGTACCGAATGCTGTTAAAGAGGCTGTGCCACCATAGGTTCTAAGAGTTGCATTGGTAATGAGCGCAAATAATGAGCTTGCACCATTTCTTGCGAAAGCTGAAAATCCGACACTAATGATGGACTTGATAATTTCTAAATTGGGAATTAGGTATTTCTTTTCAAATTTGACGATACTTCGATGACTCAAAATATAAAATAGTGAAAAAGCTGTTGCAAGCATCTGTGCGATAATCGTTGCTAAAGCAGCACCTTTTATTCCAAGCTTAAAGATAAAAATAAAAAGAGGATCGAGTGCAATATTAACAAGAGCACCAATTAAGACTGTTACCATTGATATTTTAATATTTCCTTCTGCACGGAAAACGGCGCTTGAAATTAAGGCTAGAGCATTGAATGGAATAGCCCAAATAGACATGCGTAAGTAATCTTTAGCAAATGGAGCTAAATCTTGATTGACGCCGAAAAAATATAAAATTTTATCTGTAAAAAGAAAGGTTAAAATCATTAAGATAATGGAAATTATTAAGGTTAACACGTAGGAATTTGTTGTAATTTGATTTGCTCGGGATTCATTTTTTTCACCGAGACTTCGCGAAATAGCAGAAGCTGCTCCAATTGAAATCATCTGAGCAAAGGCTACATAAAGGGTTTGAATTGGATAAACAATTCCAACCCCACCGACAGCCAAAATTCCAACGCCCTTGCTAATGAATATTGTATCAACAATGTTATAGATACCACTGGCAAACATTCCTAAAAAAGCAGGAAGTGAAAAAGAAAAAAGAAGCTTTCCAACTTTCTCACTTCCTAAAAAATCACTTCTAGATGTCATTCTTTTCACCACGTTATAATTTAATCTTTTTAAAATAGTATATGTAAATTTAAAGAAAAATCACTTTACATAAATTGTTAATTATTGATTGTTAGAAGAGAATGAAATAAAAACGTTTAAAAAATTTTTATTTGGATATATTAAAAAATAGTTTTTTATAGAAAAAAACGTTTTAAAACGGATTTTTTTTTACATTTTTTGTTAATTAAAACCATCGTTTACCTAAATCTACCTAATTAATTCCTAAATATTACAATAATTTCTTGTATTAATTGGTAGTTTTTTATCCTATAATCATTTGAAGAAAAAAATATGTATATTTTGTGTATAAAGGAGTGGTACGGGATGGCGAGTCAATTATTTCTTCCGGCAATCGTTATTTTCTTGATTGCATATGGCCTTATTATTTCTGAAAAATTTAATAGAACAGTTATAGCTCTATTAGGAGCAGTTCTGATGTTAGTTTTTCATATCTTAACACAGGAAGAAGCATTAGGCTTTATTGATTTCAATACGGTCGGGCTCTTAATCGGTATGATGATTATTGTTAATATTTTAAAACGAACTGGAATTTTCCAATATGTTGCAATCAAAACAGCACAATTATCTAAAGGTAGTCCATGGAGAATTATGATTTATTTTGCGGTTATTACAGCTATTTCTTCTGCCTTGTTAGATAATGTAACAACTATTTTATTAATTGCACCGGTTACGTTTGTTATTACAGAAACGCTTGGACTTAATGCCATACCATTTTTATTAACCGAGGTATTTAGTGCCAATATCGGTGGATTAGCTACTTCAATTGGAGATCCAACAATCATTATGATTAGTGGAGCGACAGGGCTATCATTTACAGATGTCTTATTTAATTTAGGACCAGTTGTTCTTGTAATTTTTGCAACAGTCTTATTCATCTTAAAATTTGTATTTAGAAAACATTTTGTTATCAGTGATGAGAATAAAGCTAAAATTGCTGAATTCGATGTTTCTAAAACTATTACAAATCCTACGTTGCTAAAAAAAAGCGGGATTATTTTACTACTAACTATCGCAGGGTTTGCAACTCATCATGCACTTGGAATTGAGTCAGCAACTATTGCATTGTTTGGGGCTGGAGTCTTGTTATTAATTAGTAGAATTGATGTTGAAGAAGTTTTATTAGAAGTTGAATGGCCAACGATCTTCTTCTTCATGGGATTATTCGTCATGGTAGGAGCACTAGAAAAAGTAGGGGTACTTGAAGTTTTAGCCAGCGGATTGATTGAGTTAACAGGTGGAAATCTAATGATTACTGCATTACTTATTTTATGGGTTGCAGCTATTGCCTCTGCATTCTTAGATAATATTCCATTCGTTGCAACAATGATTCCTTTAATTATTAATATCGGAACAATGACTGGAATGAATATTGCACCGTTATGGTGGGCGTTAGCCTTAGGAGCTTGTCTAGGTGGTAATGGTAGTATCGTTGGAGCTTCATCAAATGTTATTGTTAGTGGAATGCTTCATAAGAAAGGATATAAATTATCGTTTGGGGATTTTTTAAAGATTGGATTCCCTATTATGATTATTTCTGTTATCATTTCTACTATTTATCTTCTAATCTTTTATGTATAATGTGATTAAATAATTTGATGATAAAGGAGATATATTATGGATAAATTTAATCCGGAATTTACAGGTGCAGGTATTTTTACGAACGCTAGTTATATGCGTATGCAAGCCAATCAACATGAAATGGTTTTACGTCAAATGGGTGGAGAAGTTTTACAACTCCCAAGTAGTTGCTGTTATGTAAGATTCCATATTGGTGATTTCCGCTTATCGTATGTTTACAACATTAACAAATCAAATCGTTACTTCTTAGAACGATTAAAACCATATCCCCTTCCTCTTAAAGAATACGAAAATGAAGAGGATGTTATTGAAACCATTAAAATTGATTTAGAGCAATTTAAAAATGCGGCAAAGAGTAAAAATATTGCCTCATTCATTAAAATCAATCAAGAGTTAAATAAAACCGCAAAGGCTTTTGAAGATTTGTTCTTGTATTACAATGTTGAAAAATTCCATGCAGAATCAATTTTAAATAAAATTCAAGAAATTGAAGATGAAATTAGAAAGACAGCAGAGGAATCGGATTTGATTTATGATAAATCGAATCCAAATTATTTAAGTCATGTCTTTCCTTCTAACGAAGAATAAAGAAAAAGCCATCATACGATGGCTTTTTTTATGGTAATTTTCGCAGGCGCTTTTTCACCTCTGATGCTAAATAGCAAAGAGCAATAATGTTAATGGTTGCAGTTAATCCAACACCGATATCAACTAGTGACCAAATAAGTCCTGCTGAAGCACAGGCAGAGATAATGATGACCACAATCACAATAATTCGTACGAGGAAGAGGACATGATTGGTTTTAAAGAGATATTTGACGTTAGATTCGCCATAAAAATATCCAGTTAAAATCGTACTAAAGGCGAAGAAGAAGATAGCAATTGCTAGAATAATTCCTCCAATTGGACCAAATAAACTTGTTAAAGCATATTGAGTCAGTTCAATCCCATTACTATAGTTATCAGCAACACTGATAGCATCTGTTACCATGATTAAAAAGGCTGTAATAGTACAAATGAATAAGGTTGTAACATAAACACCAAATGCTTGGATATAACCTTGTTCAATTGGAAACTCACTATCTGTTGTTGCAGCCGCGTGAGCACCCGATCCCATTCCCGCTTCATTTGAAAAAACCCCGCGTTTAATTCCTGTAATAATTGTAAACATTACGGTGCCCCCGATTAATGGAGAGGGTTGAAAGGCATCTTCGAGAATTGTAGTGAAGAATGTGGGAATATATGAAAGATGCGTCAGCATAACAAATATCCCAATTCCAATGTAAAATAGCGCCATAATAGGTACGATTTTTGAAGTCATTTTAGCTATGGATGCAGCCCCTCCAAATATAATGCATCCACTTAAAATGGCAAGAAAGATTCCTGTTATAAGCGGAGGGATAGATAATACATCATTAAATGAAGTCGCAATTGTATTAGCCTGAATTGCACTAAAACCAAAAGTATAAGTTAGAATAATAATAATAGCGTAAATGATAGCAAAAGATTTTTTATGTAAGCCATCTTCAATATAGTAGGCCGGTCCTCCAATATACATCTTTCCATCTTTTCGTTTATAAATTTGGGCAAGTGTACTTTCTGCAAACGAAGCGGCAGCTGTAATAAATGCGCTGACCCACATCCAAAAAACACTTCCCGGTCCTCCAATATAAATTCCGAGTGCAACCCCGGCCAAAGAACCTACCCCTACTCGTGCAGCGAGGGCCATAGTAAAGGATTGAAAAGATGAAACACCCTCACTAGTTGGTGTTTTTTTGGTTAAACATTTAATCATTTCCTTAAATCGAAATTGTGCCCCTCTATAATAAAAAGTAAAAATTAAGCTTACGATTAACAAAGTGGGAATTGCTAAGTAAGACCAAATAATGTGTTCTATTTCTTTTATCATATAAGTCCCCCATCTTTTTTTCCATCCTTGTTAACTATCTTATTTATCAACTTAAGAAATTATGTATTAAAAAAACGTAGGAATTCATAAGTAATTCCTACGTTTTAATGATTAAGCTTGTAGTTCTAATAATTTAGCAATGGTACGAACCATAACCCCAGTTCCACCTTTTGGTCCTAAGTCATGAGCTGCCTTTGTATCAGCAGTTCCTGCGATGTCTAAGTGAATCCATGGTGTTTCTTCAACGAATTCTTTTAAGAAAGCAGCCGCCATAATTGCTCCTGGTTTTCCAATTGGTGCATTATTTAAGTCGGCAACATCACTGGAACGTAATGCTTTTTGATCACGTGGATGAAGTGGCATTTGCCAAACGTATTCGTTTGTTAATTCTGCTGCTTTTAAGAATTGATTATAGAAGGTTTGGTTATTTGTGAAGGCACCTGTTGTATCCGTTCCTAAAGCTGCGATAATAGCTCCCGTTAAAGTGGCTAAATCGATAATTTTACTAGCTCCTAAATGTTTAGCAAATGTAATTCCATCTGCTAAGATTAAACGACCTTCAGCATCTGTATTGGTTACCTCAACTGTTTTTCCATTCATCGTTTTAATAACATCACCTGGTTTAATTGCATTACCGCTAATCATGTTATCTGTTGAAGGGATAACTAATAGTAAGTTAACGGGTAGGTTTAAGCGGACAGCTACTTGGAATGCTCCAAATGCTGAAGCAGCTCCCCCCATATCAGATTTCATATTTTCCATTCCAGCGCGTGGTTTTAAACAATATCCCCCTGTATCAAATGTTAAACCTTTACCGACTAAAGCTGTAATGTTTTCAAAACGAGGTGTTCCTTGATATTTAGCAACAATCATTTTTGGAGGTTCAACAGAACCTTGATTTACACCAAGAATTCCTCCCATTCCTAATTGCTCCATTTCTTCTTTTTCAACAATACGAACTTCAAGGTTATGTTCGTTTGCGAACGTTGCAACAGCATTTGCTAAATTAGTTGCTGTTAATTTATTTCCTGGTTCATTTAATAATTGACGAGCACTATTTGTTGCTTCTCCGTAGATAATACCGCGCTTTAAATCTGCTTCAATTGAACATTCACTATGAATGTAGAACTTGACTGGAGTTTTTACTTTTTCTTCTGTTTTATATGTTTCCATCTTATAAGTTGCAAGTGTAATAGCTTCACCACAAATCGTTGCTAACTCATTGATTGAGGTTTGTTTGCTATCAAATGTTTCAAGTAGGATTGTTACATCATCTTTTGCTATTTTTGCAACTTGTCCGATTACTTGGCGGCACTTCTCAGTATTAAAGTCTGTTGATTTTCCTAAACCAACGATATAAACTTTTTTGCTTTCAATTTGTCCAAGTGGATAAATTGGTGTAATCTCTTTGAAAGTAGTAGGAATTAATTTTTCTTCTAAAGAAGCAGATAAACGTTTATTTAACGCCTTATCTAATTGCAAGAATAATGGATGTGTCGTATCGCTAAATACACCAACTACTAAATTTGTTTTTTCATTTTTAAAATTTACTGTTGATTTAAATTGAATCATGTTTCTCACCCTTTCATTTGTCATTATTATAACATAGTTAAAAGTTTCCAGTTTGAAAAAAGCTTATATTTTATACTTTTTCTCATTTTTAGGATAGAATTTTTTTTTACTTTCATTCTAAATCTATTATATTTATTAAAAAATGACTCTCGTTATGAGAGCCATTTGATTCACTATTCAGATACAGGGACAACTGCTCCTTCGTAAGTATCAATAATGAATTGTTGAACTTCTTCAGAGTGTAACACTTTAACTAATGTTTGAATTGCTTCATTATTTTCATTTCCGCTCTTAACTGCAACGATGTTCACATATGGTGACTGTGATCCTTCCATTACGATAGCATCATTCATTGGATTCAATCCACCATCAAGCGCGTAGTTTGTATTAATTAAAACAGCATCACCTTCTTCAGCATTATAAACTTGAACTAATAATCCTGGATCGATATCTGTTTGGAATTTTAAGTTTTTAGGATTTTCAATGATATTTTCTACAGTTGCTTTGCTAACTTCAACAGAATCATCTAATTTGATTAAGCCTTCTGTTTGTAATAATCCTAGCATACGTCCGTGATCAGCAACTGAATTACTCATGATGATTGTTGCTCCTTCTGGCAATTCATCTAATGATGTATATTTTTTAGAATAAACTCCAATAGGTTCGATATGAATTCCACCCGCATTTACAAGGTTTGTTCCATGCTCAACATTGAATTCTTCTAAATAAGGAATGTGTTGGAAGTAGTTTGCATCTAATTCTCCATTTTCCACCGTTGTATTAGGTAAAACATAGTCTTGGAATACTGTAATATCAAGCTCGATTCCTTCTTCTAATAATAATGGAGCAGCAAACTCTAATATTTCAGCATGAGGGACCGCAGATGCTCCAATAGATAACTTTGTCGTTTCTGCAGGTTTTACTTCCTCAGTTTCTGGCGCTTCTGGTGTAGAAGTTTCTGGTTTTGTGTCATTTTGGCAACCAACTAATGTTAGGGCTGCAGCAAAGCTTAATAAACCTAAAGATAATTTTTTCATATTTAATTCTCCTCCTTGGATTTTGTTTTTATCGTGTTCCCCCACGATTCCTATATAAATCTCAATTTCGTGAAAAATTAAGGATTTATCTAATAGTTACTTAACGTCAGATTTCTTTTAACGTTTATCGATTTTTTTAGTAATAAAATCTCCGAGCATTTGGATGGTAAAGACAATAATTAAAATGATGACTGTCGCTACAAATACAACATCCATGCGATTACGCTGGAATCCATCAAGATAGGCCAAATTACCAAGCCCTCCTGCTCCGATTACACCGGCCATTGCTGTGTAACCAACAAGAGAAATCGTTGTGACAGTAATACCAGATACTAATGCAGGTAAGCTTTCAGGAATTAAAACTTTCCAAATAATTGTCCATATTGAAGCTCCCATTGCGACTGAAGCTTCGATAACTCCTTTATCGATTTCGCGAAGAGCGATTTCTACTAATCGACCATAGAATGGTGCTGCTCCAATAATTAGAGCAGGAAGTGCAGCATTCGGACCTAACATACTTCCGACTAACCATTTTGTGAATGGAAGTAACAAAATAATTAAGATAACGAATGGAATTGATCGGAATATATTGACGAAAGCAGATAAAATACGATTAATCCATTTATTTTCAAGTAACTGATTAGGTCCTGTTAAGAATAAGATTAATCCGATGATAAGACCTAATAAGAAAACACAAATACAAGCAATTAGTGACATATATAGTGTTTCAGTTGTGGCATCAAACATTTTATCAAAGCGTACATTCGGTAGTAATGATGAAATCATCGTGCCATCACCTCAATTTCTACTCCTGCCTCTTTTAAATAATTAAGTGCAGAATTAATATCATTTCCTGTTAGTTGAACGTAAAGTGATCCATAACCACCATCTTGTGTTTGAACAACTTTCCCGTGAATAATATTAATATCAACATCATATTGTCGAATAACGTTTGTGATAAATGGTTTTTCAGCATTTCCTTGGAAGTATTTTAATAAAACAATTTTTCCATCAGGGAATTGTTTTGATAGGGTATCTAACGTATTAAGTGATTCGTCTTCATTGACAACTTGCTTTACAAATCGTTTAGTAACGGAGTGACTTGGGGTTCTAAAGACAGTTAAGACATCACCTTGTTCGATGATACGACCATTTTCCATAATGGCAACATGGTGACAGATTTTTTGAATGACATGCATTTCATGTGTAATTAGAACGATAGTTAAATTGTATTTTCTATTAATTGTGACTAATAAGTCTAGGATTTCGTCTGTTGTTTGTGGATCGAGGGCTGATGTAGCCTCATCACACAGTAAAACTTTTGGGTTATTTGCCAACGCTCTAGCGATTCCGACACGTTGCTTTTGACCTCCACTTAATTGGGAAGGGTAGTTATTTTCTTTCCCGCTTAATCCAACTAATTGAATTAATTCTAGTACACGAGGTTTGATTTCATTTTTCTTAACGCCAGCAATTTCAAGAGAAAAGGCGATATTTTCATAAACAGTTCGAGACCAAAGTAGGTTAAAGTGTTGAAATACCATTCCGATTTGTTGACGTGCTAAGCGAAGTTCTTTAGCAGATACCTTAGTTAGATCTTTTCCGTCAATTGTAACGGTCCCGTCGGTTGGTCGTTCGAGTAAGTTTAACATTCTGATTAATGTACTTTTTCCAGCACCACTGTAGCCGATAATTCCGAAGATTTCTCCCTTTTTAATCTCTAGATTAACAGAATCAACTGCTGTTACTTGGCCGGATGAAGTTTGGAATACTTTTTTAACTTGATCAAGGATAATCATATTCTCTCCCCTTTCCTTAGATAAGTCATTTAACATTGATACAAAAAAACCTTCCTACTTAGATAAGTAGAAAGGTGGACTACATTTGCATGTAATGTCACACTTTCTCTCATCTGTCAGATAAAAATCTGCAGGAATTGGCACCGTATCATTAATTGATGGTTGCCGGGCATCACAGGGCCTGTCCCTCCGCCGCTCTTGATAAGAGTTTGTGTATCTGTATAAAATTTTAGTTTGTTGTGACTTAATACTTATTATAAGGCGTTTAGTTTAAAAGTCAATCTATTTTTTCCATTTTTTAACTTATACAGAAATACATATATATAAGGTAAGAAATTAAAAAATATTTTTTTGTTTAGCGTTCCTAATTTTTTATACAATATTTAATAATTCTAGATTAATTTTAAAATAGGTATATTAAATGAGGTAAATAGATAAGATGTAGGAGCAAGGAAGATTAGAGATGGGGGAGATTTTATTGAATGATTACATTATTGTTATTATTACAATGTCAGTAGCGTTGGCAATGGATGCTTTTGCTGTTTCAATAACACTCGGAATGGATGGAGCTACAAGTTCAATAAGACAGCGCTTGAAGGTAGCGACAAGCTTTGGATTTTTTCAAGGATTATTATTTATTTTAGGAATTATCTCGCTGACAATCGTAAGTGGAAATATTACAACTTATAATCAATATATTGCAGGTGTTATTTTAATCATTTTGGGGTCAAGAATGATTAAAGAAACATTTGAAGAAGAACCAGATAATTGTCCGTATCCGATTTGCCAACAAAAAAAGTGTAGTCAGGTTAAGTGTTTACGAACTGGAAAAACAAATAAAATCACGTTTAGATTATTAGTGATGTTTGGTATTGCGACAAGTATCGATGCGTTAGCTGCTGGAATTACGTATGGACTAATTTATGAGCAGATTATGTTAGCTGTCATTTGCATTTCAGGTGTTGCCTTTCTTTTATCTTATATGGGAGCAACCTTTGGTAGAAAATTAGGTCATATAATTGGAAATAAAGCTAATATATTTGGTGGAATATTAATTGTTATATTAGGAATAAAATCTATATTGTCCTAATATAAAACTTCTTTAGGATGTATCTTAAAGAAGTTTTTTTAGGTGGATAAAAATGTCACAATAAAATTTCAAAATATTAGAGCATATAAGTTGATTTTTTCCATTATCGGCAATATAATAGACAATGTAAAAGATATATACGTTATAACGTTTATGGGGATAGTTAAATGTTATGATGCTATGCAAACCCTTTACAAAATGAGGCTATCTGTTATAAAATCAAAGTGCAGTAACAGGTATTCGAAATTTCAGAGAGAGGTTCAAATTGGACCACAAGGAGGAATTATCATGGAAGCTTGGCAAGGCTTTAAAGGTGAAAACTGGAAAGAAAAAATTGATGTGCGTGACTTTATCAATCAAAACATTACTGTTTATGAGGGTGACGATTCATTCTTAGCAGGACCAACAGAAGCAACAACAAAATTATGGGATCAAGTAATGGAATTATCTAAAGCTGAACGTGAGGCTGGTGGAGTTCTTGATTTAGATACTAAAATCGTATCAACTATTACTTCTCATGAACCAGGATACTTAAATAAAGAGTTAGAAACAATCGTTGGTTTCCAAACTGATAAACCATTCAAACGTTCTTTACAACCATTTGGTGGAATTCGTATGGCTGAAAAAGCTGCTGAATCTTATGGATTCCATGTAGATCCAGAAGTATCTCACATTTTCACTGAATACCGTAAAACTCATAACCAAGGTGTATTCGATGCTTATACTCCAGAAATCCGTGCTGCTCGTAAATCAGGTGTTATCACAGGATTACCAGATGCTTATGGACGTGGACGTATTATCGGGGACTACCGTCGTGTAGCTTTATACGGAATCGACCGTTTAATGGCTGAAAAATTAAATGATCATAACAATACATCTCGTATCATGGACGAAGAAACTATTCGTTTACGTGAAGAGATTTCAGAACAATACCGTGCGTTAAAAGAATTAAAAGAAATGGCTGCGAAACATGGTTTCGATATTTCTAAACCAGCTACAACAGCTAAAGAAGCTATCCAATGGTTATACTTCGGATATTTAGCAGCAATCAAAGAACAAAACGGTGCTGCAATGTCTTTAGGACGTACTTCTACATTCTTAGATATCTATATTGAACGTGACTTACAAAATGGAGTAATCACAGAAGAACAAGCACAAGAGATGATGGACCACTTCGTAATGAAATTACGTTTAGTTAAATTCTCTCGTACTCCAGACTACAATGAATTATTCTCAGGAGATCCAACTTGGGTAACTGAATCAATCGCTGGTATGTCAACTGATGGATTCCCATTAGTAACTAAAAACTCATTCCGTGTATTACATACATTAGATAACTTAGGACCAGCTCCAGAACCAAACTTAACAGTATTATGGTCAACTAAATTACCACAAGGATTCAAAGAATACTGTGCAAAAATGTCAATCAAAACTTCAGCTATCCAATATGAAAATGATGACATCATGCGTCCAATCTATGGAGATGACTATGCTATCGCATGTTGCGTATCACCAATGAAAGTTGGTAAACAATTACAATTCTTCGGTGCTCGTGCAAACTTAGCAAAAGCATTATTATATGCAATCAACGGTGGTAAAGATGAAAAATCTAAAGCACAAGTTGGACCACATTGGGCTCCAATTACTGACGAAGTATTAGATTACGATAAAGTAATGGAACGTTATGATGAAGTAATGGAATGGTTAGCAGATTTATATGTTAATACATTAAATATCATCCACTACATGCATGACAAATATAGCTATGAGCGTATCGAAATGGCATTACATGATACAGATGCAGAACGCGTTTCAGCAACTGGTATTGCCGGATTATCAGTAGTAGCTGACTCATTATCAGCTATCAAATATGCTAAAGTTAAACCAGTTCGTGATGAATTTGGAATCGCAGTTGATTTCGAAGTTGAAGGAGATTTCCCTAAATACGGAAACAACGATGATCGCGTAGACCAAATTGCAATTGATGTTATGTCTTCATTCATGACAAAAGTACGTAAACATAAACCATACCGTGCTAAATTACAAACTCAATCAATCTTAACAATCACTTCAAACGTTGTTTACGGTAAGAAAACAGGAACAACTCCATGTGGTCGTAAAGCTGGTGAACCATTCGCTCCAGGTGCTAACCCAATGCACGGACGTGACTCTCACGGAGCTATCGCTTCAATGTCATCTGTAGCTAAATTACCATTCGAGTCTGCACAAGATGGTATTTCAAATACATTCTCATTAGTACCAAAATCATTAGGACGTACAGATGAAGAACGTAACAAAAACTTAGTAGCAATCATGGATGCTTATGTAAACAAAAAAGGACATCACTTAAATATCAATGTATTTAACCGTGATACTTTATTAGATGCTATGGAACATCCAGAGAAATATCCACAATTAACAATTCGTGTATCTGGGTATGCGGTAAACTTCATCAAGTTAACTCGTGCTCAACAATTAGACGTTATTAACCGTACAATGCATGAAAAAATGTAATTGGGAAGAATAGAAGATAAGGTGATTAGTATGAATGGATATGTACACTCAGTAGAATCTTTCGGAACAGTTGATGGTCCTGGACTTAGATTTATCGTCTTTGTCCAAGGATGCGGCTTACGATGTGCTTATTGTCACAACCCAGATTCATGGAAAATGAAAGAAGGGAAAGTAACGGAAGTTTCAGAAATTGTTGACGAATTAATTAAGTATAAAGAGTTTTTTGAGGCTTCAGGTGGAGGAATCACTGTAAGTGGTGGAGAACCTTTATTACAAATGCCATTTGTGACAGAATTATTTAAAGAGTGTAAAAAACATGGCATTCATACTAACATCGATACTTCAGGTGATTTACACTTCAATACTGAAGAACGTAAAGCACAACTTAAAGAATTATTATCAGTAACAGATATGCTAATGTTGGATATCAAAATGTTTGACGCACACAAACATAAACAGTTAACTGGTAAAGATAATGCACACATATTAGAATTTGGTCGACTTGTATCGGATGCTGGTATTCCAATGTGGATTCGCCGTGTTTTAGTACCAGGATTAACTGATGATGAAGAAGATCTTAAACAAACAGCCGAATATATTAAAACTCTGAAAACAGTTGAAAAAATCGAAGTTTTACCTTATCACAGCATGGGTGAGTATAAATGGACTCAAATGGGGTATGATTATCCATTAAAAGGACAAGAGGCTCCAAGTGATGAAGTTGTTAAACATGCTGAAGAAATTTTAGGTAAAGCAATCTAAATTCCTTCTACCGCTAATCCTTCCTTTTTGTAGGATTAGCGGTTTTTATATGTTAAAAAAGGTTCTATCTCATTATGAGATAGAACCTTTTAACTTTATAATGTTCAAATATTAATAGTTTTTAGCTTGTAATTCAAAGTGTGCTTGTGGATAAGTGCATACTGGGCAAGCTTTAGGTGCTTTTTTTCCATAGTGGATATGTCCACATTCTAAACAAACCCATGCTTGTTCTTCTTCACGCTCGAAAACTTTACCTTCTTCAAGATTTTTTAATAATTCTAGGTAGCGTTCTTCATGGTGTTTTTCAATTTTCCCAACCATTTCAAATAATACCGCGATACGATTTAATCCTTCTTCACGAGCAACTTCAGCGAAGCGAGCATACATATCTGTCCACTCACCATTTTCCCCAGCAGCAGCATCTTTTAAGTTAGTCATTGTATCAGCAACTTCTCCGTCATGAAGTAATTTATACCATAATTTTGCATGCTCCATTTCGTTGCGAGCAGTTTCAAGGAATACGTTAGCAATTTGCTCATATCCTTCTTCTTGAGCTTTAGCTGCATAATAAGTATATTTATTACGAGCCATTGATTCCCCAGCAAAAGCCGTCATTAAGTTTTGTTCAGTTTTAGTTCCTTTTAAGTTACTCATTTTTCTTCCTCCATAATGTAAATAAATGGTTACGAATTAAATTATAGCATTTTACTTGACAGTTGTTCAAGGAACTATAAATTTAATGATATTGTTTTTGAAAATTTAAAAGCTATATTCAAAGGAATATAGCTTGATTTATATAGTGGTTACTAATTACTGGACTCAACTTTTTTATTAGTAATTTTTTGCTTCTTGTTGGAAGTATGCTTGTGGATGCGCGCAAACTGGGCAAGCTTTAGGTGCTTTTTTACCATAGTGGATATGTCCGCAGTTTAGGCAAATCCAAGCTTCCTCTCCTTCGTGTTCAAATACTGTTCCTTCTTCGATATTTTGAAGTAGTTTTAAGTAACGTTCTTCGTGATGTTTTTCGATTGTTGCTACTTGTTCAAATAGGTAGGCAATACGAGTGAATCCTTCTTCACGAGCAACTTCGGCAAATTCAGCGTACATATGGGTCCATTCATCGTGTTCACCGGCAGCCGCTGCTTTTAAGTTTTCCATTGTATTTCCGATACCATCATTTAATAATTTATACCACATTTTTGCATGTTCTTTTTCGTTGTTAGCTGTTTCTAAAAAGATATTAGAGATTTGTTCATATCCTTCTTTTTTAGCTTGGGATGCGTAATAGGTATATTTATTACGAGCCATTGATTCCCCAGCAAAGGCTGTTAATAAGTTTGCTTCTGTTTTACTACCTTTTAAATTTGTCATTTGATAATCCCCCCGATAAGATAAGTTAAATCATCTTTACAAGCTTATCTTAGCATATAGAAACTATTTATCAAGGGTGATAGAAGCAACTTTTATATAAAATATCAGTAATAATTCTTAATATTTAAGCATAAGAAAAAGCAAGTATCATATACTGATAATTGCTTTTTAATATTTATTTGTTAAAGATAAATTTTTCAATAACTTGAGCAATTCCATTGTCATTATTTGATGCAGTTACGTAGTTAGCGGCTGCTTTTACCTCATCGACTGCATTCCCCATTGCAACCCCAAGTCCCGCAAATTCGATCATTGGAAGGTCATTGTATCCATCTCCACAAGCAATTAACTGGGATTTATCTAATCCTACGTGATCAAGTAATTTTTGTAAAGAATATGCCTTATTAATATTTTGAGGCATAATTTCTAAGAAGAATGGCATTGATCGCATAACACTTAGACGTTCTCCAAGACGTTCTTTAAATTTCATTTCAACTTCTGCTAGGTATTCGGGTTCGCCTGTACATAAACATTTAACTGAATTAAATGTGATTGCTTCTTTAAATCCTTTAACACGATTAAGAGGCATATTATTAATAGCTCCTTCTTTACGGATATATTGATCATCATCTTCTGTAATAATAGCTTCATCCTCATACGCCATAATATTTACATTCATTTCACGTGCTAAATCATATAATTCATGACAAATTTCAGGTGTTAATGATTTATCATAAATTAGTTCATCAGTTTGAACTGAAATGATGCGTCCCCCATTATAAGATAAGATGTATCCTGGATATTCATCTAATCTTAATTCTTTAGCAGCTTTAATCATTCCATAAGTTGGACGTCCAGAAGCTAAAACAATCATAACTCCATTTTCTTGTGCTTTGAATAAAGCTTGTTTAGTTTCTGGTAAAATTTCATTTTTAGATGACATTAACGTTCCATCTAAATCTAACACGATCATTTTATAACTCATAGTTTTCTCCTTAGTTGAATATTAAATTTATTAGATTTAAAAACTGATTTTTTTGAAGGGGTAATTCATTAATTAAATTTTTAGATGAATTGATATACTTGAAGCAAATGTCGTTTGCTCTTTGGATATGTTCACTATTTTTAATTTGCTCACATAATAAATCAAATTTACTTTTTTCCGTTTCAACATTAAGTGATAAAAGATCGTCTTTTAAAAGGGAATCCTCTAATGCAAAAATCGTTGGCAATGTAATAATACCATTTCTTAAGTCATAGCCAACAGGTTTGCCTATTTTCTTTGATGTACTTGTAAAATCAAGAATATCGTCTTTTAATTGATAAGCGATACCGATTTGACTCCCAATAGTAGAGAGTTGATTGATGATATTGGCATCTAATCCCGCTACTAGTCCACCAACAACTAAACTTAAAGAAATTAAAGCACCTGTTTTTTGATAGCTTTTATTGATGTAATCATCAAAACTTAAGTCAAAATTAAAGTGATTATGCTGTTGATTAAGCTCGCCTAAGCAAAGGTTATTCATAACAACCGCAATTTCTTGATGTAATTTTGGAATTTTAAATTCAGAAAAAAGCTCTAAACTTTTATTTAAAACAAAATTTCCAAGATGTACGCCGACCGTAAGTGAATATTGTTCATGCAGAGTGGTCACATTGTGTCTTGTTGTTGATTCATCGATGATATCATCGTGAATTAATGACGCAACATGCATTAACTCAATTGCAACTGCAGCTGTATAAATCTCTTGTTTATTGACATTCTCTTTTAAATCAGCTGCCAATAACACGAATAAAGGTCTAATTCTTTTACCACCGTTCATAATGATTTGAAGAAGATCGTTCATCATTTTAGGATCAGAAAAAAGTGTTGAATCCGAGCTCACAGCCTTAAGGAGTAGGTCATTAAAGTATTGCTCATCGTACCCAAATTTACATAATAAGCTCATCGTAAGGGACCTCCTCATTAAAGAATTTTATGATTTCAGATGTTAAAGAGGGGAGGCCTTGATTAATTGTGACTAATTCTATTTGTTTAAGCTTCTGTGCTAAATTATATTTTACGAGATGAAAAGCGTTAAGGGAGCAATAATGATAATAAAGGCTGTAGAAATAATCTCCCAATAAAATGAATCTTGAAATCTCCTGATGAGATAAAGTATTGTTAATTTGTTGATGACAATTAATGTATAAGCTTAATAAACCTATTGCCACTAATGTTGATTTATACTCCTTGAAAGTCTTTTTATTCGAAATAAAATATGTCTCAAGATTTGCTAATAAGTCTTCATTCACGGAGATAGTTAATGAAATATCTGGAGCAATTAAAGTTTTAATTTCTGATATAACCTGTTCGTTCATGCATATTTCTCCCTATTATTCAAAGTTTTAACATAATTATTATTTGAAATTAAGGGATAAATATACAGACGAAGATTACAGACTTTTAATAACCTCTTCTTTAAGTGCTGCTAACATTTCAGGCGTATAATTTTCCATATTGTTTGCATAAGAATTTGAAAAACCATCTGTTTCATCATAACGAGGAATTAAATGCACATGATAGTGGAATACCGTTTGTCCAGCTGCCACACCGTTATTATTAACAACATTTAATCCGTTACAATTGAATGTTGTTTTTAATGCATTTGCTAACTTTGGCACAATGCTAAAGACATGACTCATATCTTCTGCAGTCATTGAAAATACATCTTGAGCGTGTTTTTTAGGAATAACTAGAGTGTGACCCTTTGTTGATTGAGAAATATCTAAAAATGCTAATACAAATTCATCTTCATAAACGACATGTCCTGGAATTTCTTTATTAATGATTTTACAAAAAATACATTGGCTCATTGAGTAGCCCTCCTATCTTAACTTTCAATCTTCATGGTCTTAATTTTATCAAATAATTTGTAAACTTTAAAGTGCTAACATTATGTGCAATGTAGGGGTTAAAAAGACGGTATTTGTCGTGATATAATATAGAGGTTCAAAGTCGGGAGGTTTCAATATTGAATCGTAAAAATAATCGTGAGAATTTAGAGAAAATGATGTTAGTCGTCTTAATTGCGGCATTAGCGATTGTCCTAGGAATTGTTGAAGCAATGCTTCCTATTAAATTACCGATTCCAGGGATGAAACTAGGGTTAGCTAATATTATGATAGTAATTGGATTATATTATTTAGATGTTAAAGATATGTTGTTTGTTATTATATTAAAAACCGTATTAACGACCCTATTACTAGGGACATTCTCAATGTTTTTCTATGGCTTTGTGGGGGCAATTTTAAGTTATATTGCTATGATCACAGTCTTTAAATTAGGAAAAAATCAAGTAAGTTTAATAGGTGTTAGTATGATTGGTGGAGTCATGCACAATATTGGACAGATAATTGTAGCCATGATTTTAATTCAAACAAAAGCGATTGCGTATTATATGATGCTTTTATTACCACTAGGACTAGTGACTGGTGTTGCAGTTGGAATCGTTGCTAAATTGACAATGTCACGTTTAAATGAATTTGATTTATTCAAAAAAAACTATAAGTTAACAGCATAATAGTAGGAGAGATAGATGAAAAAATTATGGCTTGGGCGATATATCCCTACATCATCGAGTTATCATAATCTTGATCCACGAGCTAAAATCATCATTATGTTTTTAAATGTATTAATGATTATTATGATTTCATCGTGGACTCAATTGTTAATTGGTTTTTTATTTATGATCTGCTTTTTATTAATGAGTAATATTCCACTCAAATTTTATTTAAAACAGGCGATGTTTTTAAAGTACATGTATCTATTCTTTATTATCTTTTTCACCTTAACAGAAGGTAATCGTCTGTTATTTGAGTTTGGTTTTATTAAATTTTTTTCAGATGGATTTATTCAAGGTCTTTTCTATAGTAGTAAAATGATATTATTTGTATTAATGGGTGCTTTATTGACTTTTACAACAGCGCCAAATGAATTAGTTGCAGGTGCAAGACGATTATTTAATAGTGTTGCAGCTGAAAAATTTGCATTTATGACTAGTCTAGCCATTCGTTTAATTCCAATGATTTTAGATGAAGTCAAAGTTATTTATAGTGCTCAACAATCACGTGGGTTAGATTTTAGTGAACTACCATTTATGGAAAAACTAAATAAACTCATGTCTATCATTATTCCGGCAATTGCTAATACTATTAAACGTTTAACGATGATGATGGACGTCATGGATTGTCGAGGCTATATTGTGGGTGAGCACCGAACTTCTATTTATCAATTAACGTGGAAGAATAAAGATACAGTGATGGTTAGTTTGACTTGTATCGTATTAGCCGGTATAGTTCTTGTTTAAATAGCGGAACCTTGTAATAGGTTCCTTTATTTTTATAGTAAATGATATAAATTTTAAAAGATTAAGTAATGAGGTGAAGCCAGATGATTCTACATAATGATTGGCAGTTAGTGTTATCTAAAGAATTTGAACTGCCGTATATGAAACAATTATTTTCACAATTGAAAGAGGCTTATGAAACAACGACTGTTTATCCTCCTCGTGAAAAAGTTTTTTCCGCTTTTAATTTAACGCCTTATTCAGAAGTGAAGGTGGTCATTTTAGGTCAGGATCCTTATCATGGACCCCATCAAGCAAATGGATTGAGTTTTTCAGTTGAAAAAGGGACAGCATTCCCACCATCACTTCGAAATATTTTTACTGAACTAGTGGACGATATCGGATGCATTTATCCACAGAGTGGAGATTTAAGTCAATGGGCAAAGCAAGGAGTACTATTGCTAAATACAACGTTAACGGTAAAAGAGGGAGAACCAATGTCACACGTTGGCATGGGGTGGGAAACTTTTACAGATCAAGTTTTAAAAGAGTTAAATAAAAAGCAAACTCCAATTGTATTTATTTTATGGGGAAAACATGCAAGAAATAAAGCGAAGTTAATTGATCAATCACGTCACTTTGTGATTGAATCAGCACATCCCTCTCCTTTATCAGCTTACCGTGGTTTTTTTGGTAGTCATCCATTTTCACGTACAAATGAATTTTTGATTTCTCAAGGCTTAAAGCCTATTGATTGGACATTAAGATAAAAAAACAGCACAAATAGTTCTTAATTAGACTATTTGTGCTGTTTTTAATTAGTATTGTTGAGTTAAATCACCTTGAGTCATTTGTTGTTGCTGCTGTTGCTGTTTTAATTGTTGCAATTGTTGTTCTTGTTGTTGTTTTACATAATTGTAAACGGCCGCAAGGTCTGGATATTTTTCTAATAAATCAGGATCGACAATATTGAGTGTATTATCGATTGGATAGTAGTAGTTGATTTCTTCAGGGAATTCGATATAGTCTACGTATACCATTAATAAAATATATCGATGTCCTGTGTTTGGATCACTTAAAATAATGTGATCTTTTCCGGCTGCTTCAACTACCCCTGTGAAGCTTTTGTTCATTGCCGTTTGTCCAGCTTGGAAAGTCATATAAACAGTTGCCATTTTTCCACGATTTAATCGTAAAATATTTTCAATATAAGAGTTAATCCCTCTTGCTAAAGTGTTTCCAAATGGCACGATTGCTGGATTGTAAAGAGGAGGTTGTGGGACTTGGTTTGGTTCATCTGGTGTTTGTGGAGTAATAGGTGCTCCTGCAGGATATGGAGGAATCGTATTTTGATTTGTACCTCCAGGTGTTACAGATTGATATCGCCAATAAGAATCCATTGGATTTGGAACTGGACCATAAGGGTAAGAATAATAATAACTCATAATGTCTCTCCTTTCAGATTACTGCCTTAATCGTAACAATTTTCAGATTCTAGTGGAATATAGAAGCAGTGCTCTCCATATCGACCAGAATTCCATTGTCCCCAGAATTTAATAGGACAATCCTCTTGGAAAGGGTTGTAGAACCAAAGTGCTGTACTTGCAGGTTCGAACCGTTCTCCATTAATCACTCGACGAGCGAGTTGAATTTCATTTTCACGTGCGCGTTGATAAAAGTAACCATATTGTGTTGCTTCAAATCCACCAGGTGATTGAAATATCATTTGTTCAACCGAATTAATGTCTTTGAAGTCGAGACAATCTGCAAGAACACGGTTAACGCCAACGTTTCCAACGCATAGCATTCCCATATTTCCGTCACTCTCAGCTTCGGCACGCATGAGTCTAGCGAGTAGTTCCACATCTTTTTGTGTAGCTTTAATAACCGCCATGACCATCACCTCTCTGTAAATCATATGGTATCGGTTGCCAAAAAATGATAAAAAAAATAAAAAAAATAAAAGGTATTAACCTTTTATTTTTTTAGCAAAAGGAGTAAAATGAAAGTAGACATATAGAACATATATTAAAGGTGGTAAATTCGATGGATATCATGACAAGTTTAAAGAATCAAATTATCGGGAAAAATATTCGTATCGTATTCCCTGAAGGTAATGAACCACGCGTTGTTCAAGCAGCAAGCTTATTAGCACGCGAAAACATGTTAAAACCAATTTTAATTGGTTCAGCTGAAGAAGTTCAAGCAGCAGCAGGAACATATTCATTAGAAGGATGCGAAATTATCGATCCAAAACATTATGACAAATTAGATGAAATGGTTGCTGAATTAGTAGCAGTTCGTAAAGGAAAAGTAACTGAAGAACAAGCTCGTGAATTAGTATTAAATGTAAACTATTTTGGAACAATGTTAGTTCATATGGGATTAGCAGCAGGATTAGTATCAGGAGCAATTCATTCAACAGGAGATACAGTTCGCCCTGCATTACAAATTATCAAAACTAAACCAGGAATTTCAAAAACATTTGGATACTTCGCAATGTTACGTGGAGATGAGCGTTATATCTTTGGTGATTGCGCAATCAATCCAAATCCATCAAGCAGCGATTTAGCTGAATTTGCAATCGAGTCTGCACGTGTTGCACGTATGTTTGATATGGAGCCGAAAGTAGCATTATTAAGCTTCTCAACAAAAGGTTCTGCAAAAACAGAAGAAACTAAAAAAGTAACAGATGCAATGGAAATTTTAAATGGTATGGAACTTGATTTTGACTATGATGGAGAATTACAATTTGATGCCGCCTTCGTTCCATCAGTAGCTGCTACAAAAGTTAAAGATTCAAAAGTTGCAGGGCATGCTAACGTATTCGTATTCCCTGATTTAAATGCTGGAAATATTGGATACAAAATTGCGCAACGTTTAGGTGGATTTGAAGCAGTAGGGCCAATCTTAGCTGGATTAAATAAACCAGTAAATGATTTATCACGTGGATGTTCACCAGAAGATGTGTACAGCACTGCAATCATTACAGCTAACCAAACTTTATTATAATATTTAATATATAGGTCCAGATAAGTTTTTCATACTGGATAAATTCTTACTTTCTTTATTAGAGAAAGGTGACTTTTCGAGGATAGAGACCTAGGACTGAAAATTTCTATATATAAATAATAAGACCTCCTATATTATGAATAGGAGGTTTCTTCATGTCTGTTGAATTAGTGTTATAGTTGACACAATCTTTATTTTTTTATAAACTCTATAGAGATACACTTGAAGCATGAGAGGAAAAGGAAGGTGTAGCAATATGTTTAATTTAGATGATTTATTTGCAGAACCAAATGAGTTCCGCATTTGCGATAAATGTAAGGCAACAAATGTAAATGCATTATTACCACGGTTAAAAGCAATTGACCCAAAAGCAAAGATCTATACTGGATGTCAATCATATTGTGGCCCAGGTCGTGATCGAGCGTTTGTATTTGTTAATAATAAACCGATTTTAGCTACGAATGAAGATGAATTAATTGCAAAAGTTAAAGAATTTTTAGGAAAATAACAAAAAAGACGATAAATGATTATTTATCGTCTTTTTTGTTTGAATTAGAAAAGCTGTGGTCATGATTAGGATAGAAAGTTTATTTTTCTACCTGTTCATAATAATAGCCTCCATTTTTAACATGAATTGAAAATATTTTGTCTGCTAAAAGATCGGCAACATATTTTATGATTTCTTCATGAGTTTTAAATAAATCGGAAGCGTCTGTCTGAGAATGCATTATAAATGAGATGCGCGCCTTTAAAAAGGGGGATAGTTCAGAAAAGAGTTCTACTGTATTTAATGAACTAGGAGAAAAAGATTGTAGCGTATTATAAATTTCAAAAATGAGCATTTCAAATAAATAATGTTTTCTTAAAAAAGATTCTTGCCTCTGCATCAGTTGATTGTAGGTCTTTATACACATGAAATCACATCCTGATAAAAGCGTTATCAGAGATGATTATATCATATTTGAATGTCGAAACCTGTAAAAGCCTTGTATTTATCTTAATTATTGTCAAAGCTTTTGTTGTCTGGCTTTAAGTCGCTATATTATGTGGTATACTAATAATGTAAGAAATGAGTTTATTTACATTGATTAAAATGAAAAAAGTATTTAATTTAATATAGATGGTGATAGTGCAATGAAAATGTTAGAAGAGAAGGTTTTTAGAGACCCTGTATATGGATATGTTCATGTTTATGATAAGTTAATCTGGGATTTAATTCAAACAAAAGAGGTTCAACGCTTACGCCGCATTAAACAATTAGGTGGAACGTATATGGTTTTCCATACTGCAGAACATAGTCGTTTTTCACACTCTCTAGGTGTTTATGAAATGGCAAGACAAATGATTCGTGCTTTATTTCATCGTGAAATTGAGCTAGATGAAGAAGAACGTTTATTAATTTTGTCTGCTGCTCTACTGCATGATTTAGGACATGGACCTTTTTCGCATTCTTTTGAATCAGTGTTTGAAGTTCGACATGAGGTGTTTACTGAGCGTATTATTATGGAAAATACGGAAGTTAATGCAGTTCTTGAAAATTATCAGCCTGGATTTGCGAAAAAAGTTAGAGATGTTATTAATAAGACTTATCCAAATCCACTCGTTATCAATATCATTTCTAGTCAACTTGATGCAGACCGTTTAGATTATTTATTAAGAGATGCTTATTTTACTGGAGCACCTTATGGAGAGATTGATGTTGATCGTATTTTAAGAACAATGCGAGTGATTAATAATAAAATTGTCTATAAAGTTTCAGGAATGCATGCGATTGAAGATTATTTAATGAGTCGTTATCAAATGTATTGGCAAGTCTATTTACATTCAACAGGGCGTAGTTTTGATTTAATTATTCAAAATATGCTTCGTCGTGTTCGAGAATTAATTGAATCAGATTATGAATTTAAAAAACCAATTGATGATTTGAGAAATCTATTTTTACAAGCAGAACCATCGATTGAAACGTATTTAAAATTTGATGATTCAACTATTCAGTATTATGCTGCACAATTTACTGAAGAAGATGATGCTATTTTACGTGATTTCGCCGATCGTTTTATGAGTCGTCGATTATTTAAGGAAGTTCACTATATTCCAAGTGAGCAATCGCACGATAAATTAGAAAATATAAAAAATTATATGATTGAATTAGGAATTGACCCAAATTATTATTTACTAACTGACCATAGTATGAAGACGCCTTATGATTATTATGGACACAAAACAAATTGTTTACCAGATTGCATTGAATTACTGATGCGTGATGGTTCAATTCAAGAAATTTCAGAGGTATCAACGATTATTAAAGGAATTATTGCAGTTAAAGCAAAACAAGAACATAAAATCTATTTTCCATTAGATTTAATCGAAAAGTGTGAGAACTGTGATGCAAAGATTAAAATTCTTGAATTATTATATGAAAATGTTCGAGATGAAGGTAGACAGAGATAGAAGTAGAGGCTAAAATATGTTATTTAAAGAAGTAATTGTAGTAGAAGGGCGCGACGATACACGTCGATTAAAAGAGATTTTTCCCGATATAGAGACAATTGAGACAAATGGCTCAGCGATTGATAAACCTACTTTAGAACGCATTAAAATTTTAAATGAGACGCGAGGAGTTATCGTTTTTACTGATCCTGATTTTCCAGGAAATAAAATTAGACAGGCAGTCACTGAGGTTGTTCCTGAATGTAAACATGCTTATTTAAAAAAACAAGATGCAATCGCTAAAAATGGAAGTGGTGTTGGAGTAGAACACGCCTCTAATGAGGCAATCAAAGCAGCGCTTGAAAATTTATTAACTGCAAGTAAAACAATTGTAGAGGAAATTGAAATGCAGTTTTTAATTGAAAATCAACTCATTGGACATGCTAATAGTTCATCTCTTCGTGAGCACCTAAGTGATGTTTTAGGGATTGGATATGTTAATGGGAAACAACTGCAAAAACGTTTAATGATGTTTGGTATTTCGAAGGAACAAGTCATTGAAGCGTTATCTAAAAAGTAAGAGGAGTATTAAATTATGAGAGATATTGCAACAAAGTCTAATACAAAAGAAATTATTGAAAAACACGGTTTTACCTTTAAAAAAAGCTTTGGACAAAACTTTTTAACAGATACCAATATTTTAAATAAAATTGTGAATGCAGCCGATTTAAATGATGAGGTTGGGGTTATCGAAATTGGTCCTGGTATCGGAGCCTTGACAGAATTTATTGCGCGTAAAGCGAAAAAAGTAGTGGCTTATGAAATTGACCCACGATTAATTCCCATCTTAGCAGAAACATTGGCCCCTTATGATAACGTTAAAGTCATTCACCAAGATATTTTAAAGGCAGATGTTGCGTCAATGATTGAAGAAGAATTTAAAGACGTTAAACATATTGCCGTTGTAGCAAATTTACCATACTATATTACAACACCAATTTTAATGGGCTTAATTGAAAAGAAATTACCGATTGATTGGTATGTTACAATGATGCAAAAGGAAGTAGCAGAGCGTTTATCAGCGAATCCTGGTTCAAAAGATTACAATGCTTTATCAATTGCTGTTCAATATTATACGGAAGCTAAAATTGCTTTAAATGTACCGAAAACAGTCTTCATTCCAGCACCAAATGTAGATAGCTCAGTTGTTAAATTAACAAAGCGTGAGCAACCAGCGGTAGCCGTTGAAAATGAAGATTTCTTCTTAGAAATTGTTCATGCAGCATTTAAACAACGTCGTAAAACAATTCAAAATAACTTAAATCAACACTTTAATGACTTAGCGAAGGAAGATGTGACTAAGTTATTAGAAGAGGCGGGAATTGTACCTAGCCGCCGTGGTGAAACTTTAACGATTGAAGAGTTCGGACATTTATCAAACGTATTTTATAAACACATTCACTCACTATAAAAAAATGAGCATCAGACCATTTTTAGGTTTGATGCTCATTTTCTTTATAAAGATTAGGTTTTTGTACCCAAATCATGACTTAGACATATAATAATGTGAGGTGATGATATGAGTGACGTGGTGAAAGTTGGAGACATTGTGGGAAGACGTTCTTATAATTCAGATACCATGTTTAGGATTGAAGAAATTCATGGAGATATAGCCTATTTGAAGGGAATTTTCTTTCGACTAACTGCTGATGCTCCTATTAGTGATTTAGAGATTATTTCGCGAGAAGAGTATCAACGTGCTGAACAAATAGAATTTGATCAATACCGGACGATTTTACCCCCTGTTATGAGTCAAATGCGGAGCTATGATAATGGGGATTTTTATATCAGTGGTCGTATCTTACACATTGATGGAGATGAAGAATATTTACAAAAAAGTATAAAATTATATAAATATGCAAAAGTTTATGCCCAAGCCTTTGCAATACCGGAAAAAGAAATGGGAGTTCGAGTTCCCGAACTTGTTAAAAAATTAAGACCTAATATCGTTGTGATAACAGGCCATGATGCGTTAGAAGATAAAGAACATGAGGAAGACTTGAATTCTTATCGTAGTTCGAAATACTTTGTTGAAACAGTTAATGCTTTACGTGAAATTGAACCTTCTTTGGATTATCTAATCGTTATTGCAGGAGCTTGTCAATCACATTTTGAAGCATTAATCGGCTCAGGAGCAAATTTTGCTTCTTCACCAAAGCGAATTAATATTCATGCGTTAGACCCTGCTATTATTGCATCAACAGTAGCGTTAACTCCTTATGAAGAAGAAGTGGATTTAAGAGAGGCAATTGAAAAAACAATTGCTAAAATAGCAGGTATCGGGGGCTTGCAAACTAAAGGTACTCTCCGCTATGGGATTAGAAAAGTTTAAAAATATTTTATTTTATCATTCTTAATACATAATTTCAAGTCTTTAGCGCATAATAATATTGAAAAAATTTTCTTTTTATGGTATGCTTTATAATGGAAAGGGCGTGATGTTTTTGGCTAATAATATAGTGAATATTCGTCAAGAGTTAAGTGAACAAGTAGGTAAGGAAGTTAAATTAACTGCCTATGAAAGTCGTAACCGTGTGATTGAACACACAGGTGTTTTATCAAGTACGTATCCTTCTATTTTTGTAATTGATTTAGATAATGACCGCGATTCGGTTGATCGTGTTTCTTATAGCTATATTGATATTTTAACTGGATCGGTAGAATTAAAATTTAATTAATATTAAAAAAAAGTAGTCAACATAGTTTACTACTTTTTTTGTATAATAAAATAAATTCCTGTGATAAAATAAAGTCATAACGATTGGAGGAATGGCTATGGTGACAATTAAAGCTCCAGCAAAAATTAACTTAGCACTAGATACGCTTTATAAACGTGAAGATAACTATCATGAAGTTGAGATGGTTATGACAACTGTTGATTTAGCCGACTATATTACAGTCACTCCCCTTGAAAAAAATGAAATCAAAATCAAATCAAATGAATTCACAATGCCTTTAAATGAAAAGAATTTAGCTTATCAAGCAGCAAAGTTATTTAAAGAACATTTTAATATAGATAAAGGGGTTGAAATCTATATTAAAAAACGTATTCCTGTTGCTGCGGGATTAGCGGGTGGTAGTAGCAATGCTGCGGCAACCTTAAAAGCATTAAAAGAATTGTGGCAAGTAGATTGTACAATTGATGAGTTAGCAGAACTTGGGGCAAAACTTGGATCTGATGTGCCATTTTGTGTGTACGGCGGAACAGCTTTAGCGACAGGACGTGGAGAAAAAATTCAACAAATTCCATCACCACCAAAATGTTGGGTTATTTTAATTAAACCACGTATTGGGGTTTCAACAAAAGAAGTTTATGAAGCATTAGATGCTAAAAATGTTGAGCATTTAGATATTGAGGGAATGTTAGAGTGCATCAATGAAAAAGATTATCAAGGAATTTGCACAAGACTTGGAAACTCATTGGAATCTGTAACATTTGAACGTTATCCAGTTGTTGCGGAAATTAAGAATAAATTGGTTCAATTTGGGGCTGATGCTGTTTTAATGAGTGGAAGTGGACCAACAGTGTTTGCATTAGTGCGTAAAGAATATAAATTAAGACGTATTATAAATAGTATTAATGGATGTTTCCGTGAACATGAGGTTCATGCTGTTAGATTAATTGGATAGTGATAAAAATTCAAAAAAAGACATTTTATGTAAAATAAAATGTCTTTTTTTCGTTAAGGACACGTTTTTTAAGATGTTTAATGTTACAATAAAAGGGTATTTGTAGGCAAAAGATATGGATTTTGATGAACGATGCCATTAAATTGTATAAAACTGTAAAAAATGACGTAGAACACAAAAAGAACATAAAAGTGCTTACAATACATGGTATAGTTATCTCGGAGAAAGTAATGACGATTAGGAGGATGAGAGAAATGAATATTACGGATGTAAGAATTCGCAAAGTAGAAACAGACAACAGAATGAAAGCTATCGCATCAATTACTTTAGACGATTGTTTCGTCATTCATGATTTACGAGTGATCCAAGGGGATGAACACTTGTTTGTGGCGATGCCAAGTCGTAAAACATCAACGGGGGAATTTAAGGATATTGCACATCCAATCAACCACGAAACACGTCAAGAATTAGAGCAATTCGTTATTAAAGCTTATGAAGCTACAGAATAATTTCTGTATAAGTGAAAATTAGGGGAGTTTTATTAAGCAAGATACTACTCAATAATTTATTATTGATGAATATTTATATAATTAAACTTCACGAAAAAGCATCAAAAAGCCCATAAATCTTAACATAGATTTATGGGCTTTTGTCGTCAGTTGGATATAAATTAAAACACGCACAAAACACGAAATATGTTATACTAGGAGTATTGAAAATAAATCATTGGAGGGATCATTTTATGAATAAATATGCGGTTGTTTTAGCAGCAGGAAAAGGGACGCGTATGAAGTCGAGTTTACATAAAGTTTTACATCCTGTATTAGGAAAATCAATGGTCGATCATGCAGTTACTAATTTACAAAAAATTGGTGTTGAAAAAATTGTTACCGTTATTGGTTATGAAGCAGATTCAGTACGTGCTGAATTAAAAGATCGTGTTGAGTATGCGATGCAAACTGAACAATTAGGAACAGGTCATGCTGTAATGATGACAAAAGATCAACTAGAAGGATTAGAAGGTGTAACAATTGTAACGTATGGGGACGTTCCATTGTTAACGGAACAAACGATTGCTAACTTATTTGATTATCATCAACAACAAGAAGCAGCTATTACTATTTTAACTGCTAAAGCTGAAGATCCAACAGGATATGGACGTATTATTCGTGATGAAGCAGGAAATGTTTTACGAATTGTTGAGCAAAAAGATGCAAATGCAGAGGAGTTATTAGTTCAAGAAATTAATACTGGTGTTTGCTGTTATGATAATAAAGTATTATTTGAAGCTTTAACTAAAATTACAAATAATAACTCTCAAGGTGAGTATTATTTAACGGATTTAGTTGGAATTATTCGTGACATGGGATTAAAAGTTGTTGCTTATGTAAATGAAGATTTTGAAGAAACGTTAGGTGTAAATGATCGTGTTCAATTAGCGTATGCAGAAAAAGTACTTCGTAAACGAATCAATGAACAACATATGCGTAACGGTGTTTCAATTATTGATCCAGAAGCGACTTATATTGGCACTGATGTTGTGATTGGACAAGATGTTGTGATTTATCCAGGAACAATTATCTCTGGAAATACAGTAATTGGTGCTAATACAGTAATCGGTGCAAATTCACAAATTATTAATTCAAAAATTGGGGAAAATACAACTGTGAATGCTTCTGTTATTTCAGATTCTGTTATCGGTGATCATACAACAGTAGGACCATTTGCTCACATTCGTATGCATGCTGAGATTGGTAATCAAGCACGTATCGGTAATTTCGTAGAAATTAAGAAATCTGTGTTTAAAGATGGAGCAAAATCGGCACACTTAAGTTATATTGGTGATGCAGAACTTGGTGAGAATGTCAATATGGGTTGCGGATCAATTACTGTAAACTATGATGGTAAAAACAAACATAAAACAGTGATTGGTGCAAATACAATGGTTGGATGTAACGTAAACTTAGTAGCACCTGTTACGATTGAACCAAATGCTTATTTAGCAGCTGGATCAACAATTAATCAGGATGTACCTGCAGATGGATTTGCAATTGCTCGTCCAAAACAAGTAACAAAAGAAGGTTACGCTAACAAAATTCGTCAGAAACTGTAATAAATTTCGTTTTTTTACCAATAAGGCATGAAACATCCGTCGAAATAATTGAAAAAAAACGATAAATTGTGTAAAATACTGTCTGAAGTGTGTTTATTCTAGGAGGTTAAATCATCATGGCAGAAATTAATCGTAAGAAGTTTAAAATTTTTAGTTTGAATGCTAATCGTGAGTTAGCACAAGAAATTGCAGACCGCATCGGTGTTCCATTATCAGACTGTACTTCAAATCGCTTCGCTGATGGAGAGGTTCAAGTCAATATTAATGAAACTGTTCGTGGGCATCATTGTTTTGTTGTTCAGCCAACACATGCGCCTGTTAACGAGAATTTAATGGAACTTTTAGTAATGATTGATGCGTTAAAACGTGCGTCAGCAAAAACTATCAACGTTATCATGCCTTATTACGGATATTCACGACAAGACCGTAAAGCTAAAGCTCGTCAACCAATTACAGCAAAATTAGTTGCTAACTTAATTGAGGCAGCTGGTGCAACTCGCGTTATGACGATGGACTTACATGCAACTCAAATTCAAGGATTCTTCGATATCCCAATTGATGATTTCCGTGCAATGCCAATCATTGCGAAGTATTTTATTGATAAAAAATTAGAAGATATTGTAGTTGTATCACCAGACCATGGTGGAGCAACTCGTGCTCGTACATTAGCTGAATATTTAAATGCACCAATCGCTATCATTGATAAACGTCGTCCAAAACCAAACGTAGCGGAAGTAATGGGCTTAATTGGTGAAGTAGATGGAAAACATGCTATCATCATTGATGACATGATCGATACTGCTGGAACAATCCAAATTGCAGCAAATGCTTTAAAAGAACGTGGAGCGTTATCTGTTTACGCAGCATGTACACACCCAATTCTGTCAGGGCCAGCTGTTGAGCGTATTGAAAACTCAGCTATCAAAGAATTAGTGACGACAAATACTATTAATCTGCCAAAAGAAAAACAAAGTCCTAAAATCACTCAATTATCAGTGGGTGAATTATTAGCCGAAGGTATTTTACATATCTTAAACGATGAGCCGGTATCAGACTTATTCGTTTATAACCGTGATTTATACAATTTCTAGTATTAAAGTAAAAAAGACAGTGTGTGAGCACTGTCTTTTTTATTTTTGAAAAAAGATATATTTTTCTTATAAAGGTTCAAACTATAGGAAGCTTTGATGTTTTATTTGAAATAATTGTAATATATTGAAAGTGATTGAAATACTAGGAAGAAATATTGGTAAATCATATGCGATTACTGTAAAATAGATATGTTATTTAAACTTTAGAGGTGAAGAAAATGAAATTGTTTGTAGGTCTCGGAAATCCGGGTTCAAAATACGAAAGAACGCGTCATAATGCTGGTTTTATGGTAATTGATGCATTAAGTAAAGAGTGGAATATTGAGTTAACTGATGAGAAAAAATTCAAAGGTCAGATTGGACGAGGAGTTGTAAAAGGTGAAAAGGTTATTTTATTAAAACCAACGACTTTTATGAACTTATCTGGAGAATCGGTACGTGCCGTCATGGATTTTTATGATATTGATATCGAAGATTTAGTGGTTATTTATGATGATTTAGATTTACCCCATGGAAAAATCCGCTTACGTTTAAAAGGTAGTGCAGGTGGTCATAACGGAATTAAATCGTTAATTGCTCACGTTAAAACTCAGGAGTTTAAACGTATTCGTGTAGGAATCGATCGCCATCCTAAAATTCCTGTTGTAGATTACGTGCTTGGCAAATTTACTGAAGATGAGTTAGCTCTTGTGAATCAAGCAATCGATTTAGCAGTTGGGGCTTGTACATTAGCATTAACTGATTCATTTAATAAGGTAATGACTGAATACAGTAAGTAATAGTGTTATTGATGGGAAAGTGGGTGTTAAAAATGAATGTTATGAATGATTACTTGTTAAAGTCAAACGAATTAGATTCGCTGATGAAGACACTTGAAGGGGAACAAAGAAATATTTTATTAAGTGGTGTAACATCATCATTTTATGGTCCGTTGTTACAAATGATTTATGAAAAACAACAACGTCCTGTTGTTATTTTAATGCAAAATTTATATCATGCTCAACGATTATATGATCAGTTATCAAATTTGATGGACGAGGGTTCAGTCCGTCTTTTTCCTATGGATGAATTTATTACAGCCGAGATGTTAGCTTCAAGTTCTGAACTTAGAATAGAACGTATGAATACGTTAGCTTCTATTCTTGAGAATGAAGTGAAGATTGTGATTACCCATGTAGCGGGAGCCACGCGCTTTTTAACGCCAAAATCAATATTTGAACAAGCAGAAATTATTCTAGAGTGTGGTCATGAATATGAATTAGATAAATTAAAGCGTAAATTAGTTGAGCTTGGTTATAATTCAGTACGTGCTGTTGAGAGGATGGGAGAGTTCAGTGTTCGTGGCGGAATCATAGATATTTTCCCGATGACTGAGGAAAATCCAATTCGTATTGAATTCTTTGATGATGAAGTGGATTCTATTCGTTATTTTTCAACTGAAACACAGCGTTCAATTCATCAAATTCAAAAAATTTCGATTCCGCCAACATATGAATTGGTATACTCAGATAAACAAGTAGAGGTATTTGAAGCACAGATTAAATCTCGTTTAAGTAAAACATTAAAATTATTAGATATTGAGACGCAAGATCAATTGCGTGAGAAGGTATTTAATGATATTGAGAATATTAAAAATCATAATAATCTCGAAATCATGCACAAATACATTTCATTACTTTATGAAAATCCAGATACCTTATTGTCGTATTTTACGAATCCATTGGTGATTTATATTGATTATAACCGCATTATTGAGAACCAAAATCATATGAATGAAGATGCACTTTCTTGGCAAGAAGGCGCAATTATTAATGGTAAAACAGTTGTTGATTTAAATTTATATCGCCCGATTACAGAAATTGAAGCTTCAACACAGTTATATCTACTTGAGCATACAAGCCAATTACAAGATGTTAAATTGACGGATACAGTCAAGATTTTAACAAAGAGTGTTTCAGAGTTTCATGGACAGTTGGAGTTTTTTGCTAAAGAGTGTAAACGATTAAAAGAGAATAAGAGTACTGTGTTTATTGCGGTATCAAGTGTAGAGAGTCGTAATAAATTGGCTAATTATCTAGAGGAATCAGGAATTATGGTTGCTATTCCAACTCAGCCTGATGAGGTTAGGGAAGGATCGATTCATATTATTTATGAGCCTCTTCCTCTTGGATTTGAATTGATTGACTCTAATATTGTCGTTTATACCGATTATGAAATTAATACTAAGCGTAAAAAGCAACCAACTTATAAAAGTTCATTTAAAGAAGGCAAGAAAATTAAAGATTTTAATGAACTTAAAATCGGTGATTATGTGGTTCATGTTCAACACGGAATCGGACAATATATTGGAATCGAGACGCTTGAAAGTAATGGAGCTAGAAAAGATTTCTTAATGATTGCTTATCGTGGAGATGATAAATTATACGTTCCTATCGATAAAATTCAGATGGTTCAAAAATATGTTGGTTCTGAAGGAGCAAAACCAAAGATTAATAAACTGGGAACATCTGAATGGGAAAAAACGAAAGCTAAAGTTAAGAAAACAGTAAAAGATATTGCAGACAAATTGATTAAAATTTATGCCCAACGTGAGCATTTACCAGGATATGCTTTTTCAAAAGATACTATCGAACAACATGCATTTGAAAATGCATTTCCTTATGTTGAAACAGAAGATCAATTAAAGGCTGTTACTGAAATTAAAGAAGATATGGAGCAACCTCATCCAATGGATAGATTATTAATTGGAGATGTTGGATATGGAAAAACTGAGGTAGCTATGCGTGCTGCATTTAAAGCCGTTATGGATGGGAAACAAGTTGCGTATTTAGCACCAACTACTATTTTAACAAAACAACACTATGAGTCATTTGTTTCTAGATTTAAGGAGTTTCCGGTTAAAATTGGTCTATTAAACCGCTATGTCTCACTAAAAGAACAACAAGAATTGCTAACAAATATAAAAAGTGGTAAAATAGATATCGTTGTCGGAACTCATCGATTATTATCGAAAGATGTAAAATTCAAAGATTTAGGTCTTTTAATTATTGATGAGGAACAACGATTTGGAGTTGAACATAAAGAGAAAATCAAAGAGTTTAAAACTGAAGTTGACGTCTTAACGCTTACTGCAACGCCGATTCCAAGGACATTACAAATGTCGATGATTGGAATTAGAAGTTTATCGCTTATTGAAACCCCACCAATGAATCGCTATCCAGTGCAAACTTATGTACTTGAAGAACATGATGGGGTGATTCGTGATGCAATCGAACGTGAATTAGCTAGGGATGGACAAGTTTTTTATTTATATAACAGGGTTTCAGATATAGAAAAGCGTGCGGCACGAATTAAAAAATTAGTTCCGGATGCAATTGTTGAATATGCTCATGGCCAAATGAGTAAAGAGCAACTCGAACAAACGATGGCTGATTTTGAGGATAAAAAATTCAACGTTCTAGTCTGTACAACAATTATCGAAACAGGGATTGATATACCAAATGCTAATACTCTGATCATATCAGACTCTTATCGACTGGGGTTATCGCAACTTTATCAGTTACGAGGACGAGTGGGCCGAAGCGATCGTATTGCATATGCCTATTGCATGTATCCAAAGAATAAAGTATTAACAGAAAATGCTGAAAAAAGGTTACAAACCATTAAGGAATTTACTGAACTTGGTTCAGGATTTAAAATTGCAATGCGAGATTTAGCAATACGAGGTGCTGGAGATATGCTAGGAGCACAACAATATGGATTCATTGATACAGTTGGGTTAGATTTATACACTCAATTGTTAAGTGAAGCAGTTGTGCACGCAAGAGAAGGTAGCAACTTTGAAGTCGCTTCTTTTGAAATGCCAAAATTAGAATTTGACTTTCCAACGAAAGTTGACGCTTACATACCAGACTTTTACATTAGTGATGAATCAACTAAGATTGAGATTTATCAAAAAATTAAAAATATTAAAACCCAAACTGAATATGATGACATCATCGATGAGTTAATTGATCGCTTTGGTGATTTCCCAGATGATGTGAAATATTTAATTGATTTAACGTTTTTAAAAAATTTAACTGAACCTTATCTTGTGAAAACAAAATCGACTAAAAATACGATAGAATTCATATTAAAGGAAGAAATTACACAAGATATTGATGGACAGAAATTATTTGAGGCTGTTCATCAAATTGGTTCTATGATTCGTTTAGCGTATAAAGAGAATAAAATAAATATTATTTTTGATTTACCAGCTGTAAAAAGACTTCAATGGTTTGAATACGCTTTGCAACTATTTACAAATTTCGAAAGATTCAAAAAAGATGTAAAAAAGGTATAATTTATTAAAAAAAATAAAAACTAATGTTAGATAATTTGAAAGTGAGGTTTTGAGAAAGATGAAAGCAACAGGAGTTGTTCGTCGTATTGACGACTTAGGTCGTGTCGTAATCCCAAAAGAAATCCGTAGAACTATGCGTATTCGCGAAGGGGATTCATTAGAAATTTTCGTTAATCAATCAGGTGAAGTAGTATTAAAAAAATACTCTCCAATTGCTGATATTTCAGCTTTTGCACAACAATATGCAGATGCTATGCAAGCATCAACTAAAAAAGGTATTTTAATTGTAGATCGTGAAGATATTATTGCGGCTGCAGGGGACATCAAAAAACAATACTTAAATCGTCGTGTTAGCCGTCCATTAAGTGATATGATTGAAAATCGTACTTCTAAAATTGCTGAAGGTAAAGAAGTATTAGAAATCGTTGATGGTGAAACAACTGAACGTTCATTTGTTATGATTCCAATCATTTCTAATGGAGATAGCTTAGGAGCTGTTATCTTAGTTGGAACTGAAGAAGATGAATTAGTTAATGAACTAGACATCAATAGCGTTAAAATTGCTACAGCATTCTTAGGTAAATACCTAGAAGGTTAATAGGTTAGGGACTTATCCACAATCATGGATAAGTTCCTTTTTTTATACTAATAACTTTTCAATTTCAATTGATGTCAGACAAAAAAACTTAATTTGAGATAAGATTTTCTTACTTGGAAAAATTTTAATGCTATCCTGGCGAAGGAACATATAATGAATTTTCTGTGTAAAACTTATCCACAATTGAAGAATACAAGATTCATAAAAAAAGAGAACCATCTTTTTTGAAGGTTCTCTTTTTTTATGTTATTTTTGATAGTTTGGAGCTTCTTGAGTAATTTCAACATCGTGTGGATGAGATTCACGTAATCCTGCTCCTGTAATACGAACAAATTTACCATTTGTTTTTAAATCTTCAATCGTTGCTGTTCCGCAATATCCCATTCCGGCACGTAATCCACCACATAATTGGTAAACGACATCTTCAAGTTTTCCCTTGAATGGAACGCGAGCTTCAATTCCTTCTGGAACTAATTTTTTAGCCTCTTGTTGTTTTCCGCCTTGGAAGTAACGATCACTTGAACCGCGTTTCATAGCAGCTAAAGAGCCCATTCCTACATATGTTTTATAACGACGACCGTTATATAAAATCTCTTCACCTGGTGCTTCTTCACATCCTGCGAATAAACCACCAAACATTGCACAGTCAGCTCCTGCTGCAATAGCTTTTACAAAGTCACCACTTAATTTTAAACCACCATCAGCGATAACCGGAACACCAACTGTTTTACAGTATTCGTATACTTCGTTAACAGCTGTAATTTGAGGAACACCAACTCCAGCAACAACGCGAGTTGTACAGATAGAACCAGGTCCAATACCAACTTTAACGGCATCAGCACCCGCATCAATTAAATCTTTTGCGGCTTCTGGAGTTACGATATTTCCACCGATTACTTGTAACTGTGGATAAGTTTCCTTGATTTTACGCACTGTTTCAATAACACCAACTGAATGACCATGAGCAGAGTCCACTGTAATAACATCTACACCCGCATCAACTAAAGCAGCTACGCGATCTAATGTATCAGCTCCAACCCCAACAGCGGCACCACAACGTAAACGTCCTTGAGAATCTTTACAACTATTTGGGTAAGACATTGTTTTATCAATATCTTTGATGGTTACTAATCCGCATAAGATACCCGCATCGTTAATGATTGGTAATTTTTCGATACGATGTTGCATTAATATTTGTTTAGCTTCATCAAGTGTTGTACCAACTGGAGCAGTAATTAAAGCATCGCGTCCTGTCATAACTTCTGATACTTTAACTGTTTGGTCTTCACGGTATTTCATATCACGATTAGTAATAATACCAGTTAAGATTCCATTCTCATTAACAACTGGGAATCCAGAAACTTTATAATGTTTACACTTTTCATTAGCTTCGGCGATTGTAATGTCAGCAGATAATGTTACAGGATCTGAAATCATTCCATTTTGATATAATTTAACGCGACGAACTTCTTCTGCTTGTTCTTCAATTGACATATTTTTATGGATAAATCCAACTCCACCTTGGTGAGCAAGAGCAATTGCTAAACGTGATTCAGTTACTGTATCCATTGCTGAAGAAATAATTGGGATATTTAACTCGATTTCACGTGTTAGTTTTGTTTTTAAAGAAACGTCTTTAGGTAATACTTCACTACGCTGAGGGATTAATAAAACATCATCGAATGTTAATCCTTGATATACTACTTTACCATTTAATGTGCTCATGGTGGGGCCTCCTTATGTTATAATCATGTTCATGTCCTCAAAGAGCTATTTAATGAATAGCCCGTTTTTTAGTTGTAAACATGATAGCATATACTCAAACACTGTGCAATAGAAAATAATTTTTCAAAATTAATAGTTTTATAAAAAATGATTCAAAAAGTGTTCTTCAATTTGGTTAACGATAATAACCTATTAAAGGGGATCTAAAAATGAAAAATGTTTATTTCGTTTTCATATGAAAAATTTGCTAAACGATATTGATATTTATTTTTTATTAGTTTATAATGCAATTGTAAATAAGTTGTAGAATTTGTAGGGGGTTGGAGAAAATGGAGCGAATTCAAATGACAAAACAGATGAATCAATTTACACCAATCGTATGCCTACAATTAAAAATAGTGTATCGAAAAAGTTAAACGTATGGGTTAAGTGTTTTTACTAACGCATATGTTTTTTTTTACAATTAATTTGATACCTACAGTAAATCACATAAAAATCACAGCATTCATATATCATCGATAATATGGTTCGAAAGTTTCTACCCCTTACCGTAAATACAGGGACTATGAAGGTTGTCTAATAATAAAGTGTATCGCAAAGTCATATGTTAGTGAAAGCAAAAATAGTCTCGATGAAGGCTTTATTTAACTTACCTAATATAATTCTTTAGAGTTACATTTAACTATTAGCACCTTTAGTTAAGTCCTAAAGGTGCTTTTTTATTTCTACAAATAAAAAAGTAGCTAAAAAGATTCTTTTGCTTTATTAAAGTAAAGAATATAGATATGTCATTGTACAGAAGTTTCTAAACTTTGAAAAACTTCTGCGTGTCCTAGCAGTTAAGAATAGATTATTTTGGATAATTGCTAAGTGATAAATGCATTGTAGTTAATCTTCGTATTGAAAAGATTTAGATACTGAGTCGGATTAAAACTATTAAAAACATATCTATTTCTAGATAGATGAAATATCTTGGTTAGCTATTAAAACAAAGAGGAGTGGATTTTAAATGAAAAATGATTTACAAATTGCAAAAGAAATTGAATTAAAACCAATTATTGAGATTGCTAAACAATTAGGGATTGAAGATGAAGTTGAATGTTATGGAAAATATAAGGCGAAAATTGACTTAAGTGTCATGAATCAAAATAAAAAAGACGGAAAATTAGTCCTAGTAACAGCTATTAGCCCAACTAAAGCCGGAGAAGGAAAAACAACGATGACAGTAGGTCTTGGGCAAGGTTTTTACCATATTGATAAGAAATCTGTTATCGCCTTACGTGAACCATCACTTGGACCAGTTATGGGACTTAAAGGTGGAGCAACTGGTGGAGGGTACTCACAAGTATTACCGATGGAAGATTTAAATCTTCACTTTACAGGAGATATTCACGCTATTACAACAGCAAACAATGCTATTTGTGCATTACTAGATAATCATATGTATCAAGGTAACGAATGTAATATTGATCCAACTAAAATTGTATTCAAACGCTGTTTAGACTTAAACGATCGTACATTACGTGATATCACGATTGGACAAGGTTCAAAAGTTAATGGAATTGAACGTAAAGATGGATTTAACATTACAGTTGCTTCTGAAATTATGGCAATCCTTTGTTTAGCTACAAGCTTAGAGGATTTAAAAGCTCGTATAGGAAATATCATCGTCGCTTATACTCCGGATGATCACCCAGTTCACGTTAAAGATTTAAAAATTGAAGGTGCAATTGCCATGTTATTAAAAGATGCAATTAAACCGAATCTAGTTCAAACATGCGAGCATACACCAGCTATCGTTCATGGAGGACCATTCGCAAATATTGCTCATGGATGTAACTCTATTATTGCAACTAAAACTGCTTTAAAACTTGGAGACTATGTGATTACTGAGGCCGGATTTGGAGCTGACTTAGGAGCAGAAAAATTCTTAGATATTAAATGTCGTGAAGGAAAACTTACACCAGACTGTGTTGTTATCGTCGCAACAATTCGTGCATTAAAAATGCATGGTGGCGTTGAATATGAAGATTTAAAAGAAGAAAACGTTGAAGCCTTATCAAAAGGAATCGAAAACTTAGCTAAACATATTGATTCAATCACGCAATTTAATTTGCCATACATCGTAGCAGTTAACCAATTCACGCATGATACAGAGGCAGAACTTGAATTCTTAACATCTTGGTGTGAACAAAATAATCATCCATGCGAAATCGCAAATGTTTGGTTAAATGGAGGAGCTGGTGCTAAGCAATTAGCAACTCGAGTTGTCTCACTAATTGAAGAAAACAATCAAACATTTAATCAAATTTATGAGCGTAACCAAACATTAGAGGAGAAAATCTTAACAATCGCTCAAAAAATTTATGGGGCACGCGGAGTAAACTATACAGACGAAGCAAAAGCGCAATTAGAAACAATAAAAAAATTAGGATACGAAGATTACTTAGTATGTATGGCTAAAACACCAGTTTCATTAAGTGATGATCCAAAAGTTCTTGGACGTCCAACTGATTTTGACATTACAATTCGTGAAGTTCGTATCTCAGCAGGAGCTGGATTCATTGTTTGCTTAACAGGTAACGTCTTAACAATGCCAGGATTACCGAAAGAACCAGCTGCTTTAAAAATGGATGTAACACCAGAGGGTGAATGTATCGGGTTATTCTAAAAGCATATATATAAGGATAGAAAAAATAAAATAGGGAGGATTTTTGATGGAGAGAATATACGAAATCTCACCCAAACCATTGGTTGGAATTATCATGGGAAGTAAATCAGATTTCGAAACAATGCAAGAAGCGATGAAAGTTTTAGAGCAATTAGAAATCTCTTATGAAGCTAGTGTCGTTTCAGCGCATCGAACACCAGATAAAATGTTTGAATATGCAGAGGCTGCACGTAATAGGGGAATTAAAGTAATCATTGCAGGAGCAGGAGGTGCTGCGCACCTTCCTGGAATGGTTGCTGCTAAAACAACACTTCCGGTTATTGGAGTACCGGTTCAATCAAGAGCTTTAAATGGACTCGATTCGTTACTATCTATTGTTCAAATGCCAGGAGGAATTCCGGTAGCTACAGTAGCTATTGGAAAAGCTGGAGCCAAAAATGCAGGATTATTAGCAGCTTCCATGTTAAGCACATCATATCAAGAAATTGCAGTTCATTTAGAAAATTATCGTAAAGAGATGACGGATTCAGTACTGGGAGATTGCGATTTAAATGAGTAAGTTAATATTACCCCCATCAACGATTGGAATTATCGGTGGAGGACAACTTGGAAGAATGATGGCAATTGCTGCTAAACAAATGGGATATAAAATTGCCGTTTTAGAACCAGTAGCAAATGGACCACTTGCCCAAGTTGCTGATATCGAAATTAATGCAACTTATGATGATGAATTAGCATTGTTATCCTTATTTAAACAAAGTGACGTCATTACCTATGAGTTTGAAAATGTCTCAAGTGAGATGATTAAGCAACTAGAATCTAAAGGGTATCTCCCCCAAGGAAATCGACCAATTGCGATTACTCAACATCGCTTTTTAGAAAAAATCGCCATTAATGATTGTGGATTTAAAACAGCACCATTCATGAAAGTCGAAAGTGAAGCGGAGTTAAGATATGCCATTAAGCAATTAGGGTACCCAGCTATTTTGAAAACGACGTGTGGTGGATATGATGGCAAAGGACAATGGATGCTAAAAACTGATGAAGATATCTTAGAAGTTATTCCTATTGTCGAAGGAACAGAATGTATCCTCGAAGGATTTGTTCCTTTTGAAAAAGAAATCTCAGTCATCGTAACAAGAGGCACAAATGGTGATGTCGAGACATTCCCGGTAGCGGAGAATATTCATCAAAATCATATCTTACACTTAAGTATCGTACCAGCTGATATTAGTTCAGAGCTTATGATAAAGGCGGAAGAAATAGCAAGAACTTTAATTGAACGTTTAGATTTTGTTGGAACACTTGCGATTGAGATGTTTGTTATAGGTGATGACATTATTATTAATGAATTAGCACCACGTCCTCATAATTCAGGACACTATACAATTGATGCTTGCAACATTTCGCAATTTGAACAACATATTCGAGCAGTATGTGGCTTACCACTAATTAAGCCAACCCTAATAGAGCCAGCTATCATGGTCAACTTGCTAGGCCAACATGTTGACTATGCCTTAAAAATGTGGACAACACCTGAATTTCATCAGGCAAAAGTTCACCTTTATGGAAAAGAAGAATTACGAGCAAATCGTAAAGTTGGACATATGACATTTACAAGTAAGAAGAGAGAAGATTTACATAAAACTGTGGAACTGTTTTTAGAAAACTTTCCAAAGTAAAAAGGGTGAGGATGAGGAAAATGAGTCAGTATCGTATTTTTGTGGAGAAGAAGGATATCTATGCAACAGAAGCTAAAAGTTTACGGCATGATTTGAATGAAAATTTACATTTAAACCTAACTAATACTCGTGTCATTAATATATATGATTTATTTAACGTTAATGAAACGGAACTTGAAACAGCGAAGCAAAATGTTTTATCTGAAATTGTAACAGATATGACGAGTGACTCAATTGAGTTAAGTGATAAAACCTATTTTGCAGTAGAATATTTACCCGGGCAATATGATCAACGTGCCGACTCAGCAATTCAATGTATTCAACTTTTAACAGGAAATGATGAGGTTCGTGTTAAGAGTGGAAAAGTGATTATTTTGGATGGAGTACAGTCAAAAGAAGAATTAGCTAAAATTAAAAACTACTATATCAATCCGATTGAAATGCGTGAAAAAGATTTAACAGCACCACTTCAATTAGATGAATCAATAGAAATTGAAGATGTCAAAACATATGAAGGATTCGTTGACTATAAAGAGGAAGCGTTAGCGGCATTCTTAAAGACACACGGGATGGCCATGTCCCTAGCAGACATCAAATTAATTCAAGATTACTTCTTAAAGGAAGAAAAACGAAATCCAACAGAAACAGAGTTAAAAGTATTAGATACTTACTGGTCAGATCACTGCCGTCACACAACGTTTGAAACATTAATTGAAAATGTAACATTCGAAAGTGGACGATTCCATGAAATTTTACAACAAACTTTCAATGAATACTGCGCAATGCGAGAGCGTGTTCACCATAATAAAAAGCCAATGACATTAATGGATATGGCAACTATTGCAATGAAAGAACAACGCAAATTAGGATTATTAAATGATTTAGAAGTGTCAGACGAAATTAATGCTTGTAGTGTTTATATAGATGTCGATGTTGATGGGGTTAACGAACCATGGTTATTAATGTTTAAAAACGAAACACACAATCATCCAACAGAAATTGAACCATTTGGTGGGGCTTCAACATGTATTGGTGGAGCAATTCGTGATCCACTATCTGGACGTTCATATGTTTACCAAGCGATGCGTATTAGTGGTGGAGCAAATGTTTTAGAATCTATCGAAGATACGATGGAAGGTAAACTTCCTCAAAAAATTATTTCAAAACGTTCAGCAGATGGAAATAGCTCTTACGGAAATCAAATTGGATTACCAACAAGCTTTGTTCGTGAAGTTTATCATGAAGGATACAAAGCAAAGCACATGGAAGTCGGAGCAGTAGTCGGAGCAGTTAAAGCAAGTGATGTTCGCCGTGAAAAACCAGCTCCTGGAGACATCATCATTCTACTTGGTGGGCGTACAGGAAGAGATGGAATTGGTGGGGCAACAGGATCATCCAAAGCTCATAATGAAACATCAATTCAAACAGCTTCATCAGAAGTTCAAAAAGGAAATGCTCCGACTGAAAGAAAAATTCAGCGTTTATTTAGAAATGGAGAAGTAACGCGCTTAATCAAAAAATGTAATGATTTCGGAGCAGGAGGCGTAGCTGTTGCCATTGGGGAACTTGCTGATGGATTAAACATCGACTTAAATGCTGTTCCAGTCAAATACAATGGATTAAATGGAACAGAACTTGCAATTTCAGAATCGCAAGAGCGTATGGCAGTCTTGGTGGCTTCTAAAGATGTAGACACTTTTATTAACTTTGCACATCATGAAAACTTAGAATCAACCGTTGTTGCAGAAGTGACAAATACCAATCGTTTAGTGATGAATTGGAATGGTCGTCCAATCGTCAACTTATCACGTACTTTCTTAGATACAAATGGTGCGCGTCAAACAACAAACGTTACAATTAAAACAGATTTAGAATCTAATCCATTCCAAAGTAAAATACAAGGAAACACAATTAAAGATAAATTCCTAAATAATTTAAAACAACCAAATGTTGCATCACAGCAAGGAATGGTTGAAATGTTTGACTCAACCATTGGGGGAACGACTGTTTTAATGCCTTATGGAGGAAAATATCAATTAACTGAGACGGAAGGATCAGTTCATAAAATTCCACTACGTCATGGTGTGACAAATACAGTTAGTATGTTAACTTATGGATATAATCCAAAAATTACATCCTGGTCACCATTCCATGGAGCAGCTTATGCAGTAGTTGAATCAATGGCAAGAATCATTGCCTTAGGTGGAAGATGGCAAGGAATTCGTTTCTCATTTCAAGAATACTTTCGTCGTTTAGGACAAGACCCACAAAACTGGGGACAACCGTTTGCAGCGCTACTCGGGTCAATTTACGTTCAAAAAGGGTTTAATTTACCTGCAATCGGTGGAAAAGATAGTATGAGTGGATCATTTGAAGAATTACATGTTCCACCGACATTCATTTCATTTGCAGTTCAAACAGAAAAAGCAAACAAAGTTTTATCACCAGAATTCAAGGCACCGGAAAACTATATTTATTTAATTAAACATGAACCAACTAAAGATTTAATGCCAAATATTGAACAGTTAAAAACTAACTTTGACTATATTTATGACATGGTTACAGTCGGATGTATTAAATCAGCTTTCTCGGTTAAACAGGGAGGGATTGCTGAAGCATTAGCAAAAATGAGTTTCGGGAATAAAATTGGTGCAACCATTAAAACAGGTTATGATGTATTCGACTTAGAACTGGGATCGATTATCGTAGAGTCTGATCGACCATTATTATTTGATCATGCGCACTTACTTGGAAAAACAACATCGGAACCTTTAATCGTCATCAATCAAGAGGCCATCACGATTGAAGAAAGCTTAGAAGCATGGCAAGGAACATTTGGCAATTTATATCCAGTTGCCGCTGAAGCTGAAAAAATAGAGGTTCCAATCATTGACTATAAAAATACCATCATTAAAACATCATCAATAAAATCAACACCACAAGTATTCTTGCCAGTATTCCCAGGAACAAACTGCGAATATGATAGTGCAAGAGCCTTCGAACAAGCTGGGGCAAAATCAATCATTGATGTATTTTGTAATCAAAATCATCAAGATATTGAAGCTTCAATTGAACGTATGGTTAAACACATTAATGAATCTCAAATGTTAATGCTATCTGGAGGATTCAGTGCTGGAGATGAGCCAGATGGATCAGGAAAATTTATTACATCAGTTTTAATGAATGAACAGGTACGTGAAAGTATTGAAGGATTATTAGAGCGTGATGGATTAATCTTAGGTATTTGTAATGGATTCCAAGCATTAATTAAATCAGGATTATTACCATATGGACAGTTTGGAATGGTAACTGAAGACTCACCAACTCTAGTTAAAAACAATACGAACCGACATATGTCAAAAATTATACAAACACGTATTGCCTCAAACAAATCACCTTGGTTATCGGGGGCAAACGTTGGAGATATTCACAATATCGCAATTTCGCATGGAGAAGGGAAATTTGTAGCGAATGATGCTGTGATTAAAAAATTAATCAAAAATGGTCAAGTCGCGACTCAATACGTAGACGTAACTGGAAAACCAACAATGGATGGAATCTACAATCCTAATGGATCAATCGCTGCCATTGAAGGAATTACAAGTCCAGATGGACGCATTCTTGGAAAAATGGGGCACTCAGAGCGCATCGGAAGTCAAATTTTCAAAAATGTCCCAGGTAATTACGATCAATTACTGTTCCAAAGCGGAGTAAAATACTTTAAATAAAACGTTGAGTCTCGCAATTAACACGCGTAGGAAGTGAATAAAGTCTGAATTATCGGGAGACAGAAGAGGCTTTAGAACTTTACGAGCGTATTGCGAGAAGAAACTAGATTCAAAAGTTCTATATATAAACTGAAATGTAATCAATCGTTTTATCATCAGGCTTAGTATTTAAACCCTTTTGATACTAAGGTATAACTATAGAACCGCTAAATGTTTAAAAATCCACAAAACTTAGAGGTTCTTATATATCTAATGAGAAAGCACAGCGTCACCCTAACAAGTAAAAAGATAAAAGAGAGACTATACAAAGAGAGAAAAACGGAGGATAAGGCCATGAACCCAACTCGAGTAATGTTATATGAAGGAAAAGCAAAGCAAATTTTTAAAACGGACGATGATCACAAAGTTATTATTCATTATAAAGACGATGCAACAGCATTTAATGGGGTAAAAAAATCAAGCATCGCAAACAAAGGTATTTTAAACAATGCGATTACAACAATCATTTTTGAAATGTTAGAAAAACGTGGAGTGAAAACCCATTTCATTGAAAAATTAAATGATCGTGATCAATTATGTCATAAAGTTGAAATTGTTCCTTTAGAAATTATCGTGCGCAACATTATTGCAGGAAGTATGGCAAAACGTTTAGGAATCGAAGAAGGGACAATTCCATCGAACGTGGTTTATGAATTATGTTATAAAAATGATGCTTATGGGGATCCGTTGATTAATGAAGATCACGCGGTAGCATTAGATTTAGCGACTTATGAAGAGTTAGCAAAAATTAAAGAAATGACATTAGAAATCAACAAAGCATTGATTGAATTCTTCGACGCACAAGACATTCGCTTAATTGATTTCAAAATTGAATTTGGACGTACAAAAAATGGGGAAATTGTGTTAGCCGATGAAATCTCACCAGATACATGCCGTTTATGGGATAAAAAAACAAACGAAAAGTTAGATAAAGATCGTTTCCGTCGCGACTTAGGAAATGTTGAAGAAGCCTATATTGAAATCTTAAATCGCGTAAGTCGCTAAGGTGAATAATATGGCAGAATTAGATTTATTTTTCGAAAATAAAATGAATGAAGAGTGTGGAGTCTTTGGAATCTTCAATCATGAAAATGCAGCTGAATTAACTTATTACGGATTACATGCTCTTCAACATCGTGGTCAAGAAGGCGCTGGAATCGTTACGAGTGATGGCAAAATGCTTCATCAACATAAAGGAGAAGGACTTGTTCGAAATGTTTTTACTCAACAAGATATCGATCGTCTAAAGGGAATCCATGCGATTGGACACGTTCGTTATTCAACAGCAGGCGGAGGCGGAATTATGAACGTTCAACCTTTCCTATTCCGCTCTCAATCAGGACCACTTGGTCTTTGTCATAATGGAAATTTAGTCAATGCAAATCAACTTAAAGTCTATCTTGAAAACGAGGGAAGCATCTTTCAGACTACCTCTGATTCAGAAATTCTCGCTCATTTAATCAAACGCCAACGTGGAGATATGATGACAGCTTTGAAGGAATCCCTACTTTATATCGAGGGAGCTTTCGCCTTCCTACTATTAAAAGAAAATGAAATGTACATCGCTTTAGATAAACTGGGATTACGTCCACTATCTCTTGGTCGAATTGGTGATAAAGGAATTGTCGTTGCATCGGAAACATGTGCTTTTGATGTGATTGGAGCAGAATATTTGCGAGATGTTCATCCAGGAGAAGTCATCAGAATTGACTTAAATGGGATAACGTCAGACCGCTACGCCAAAACTTGTCATCGTAGCATGTGTAGCATGGAGTACGTTTACTTTGCAAGACCAGATAGTGATGTAGAAGGAATTAACGTTCACCAAGCACGTAAAAATTGTGGCCGAGTTCTAGCTAAAGAATCACACGTTGAAGCAGATATCGTTGTAGGAGTACCAGATTCGGGATTAAGTGCAGCTATCGGATATGCAGAAGAAGCTAATATTCCATTTGAAATTGGCATGATTAAAAATAAATACATTGGACGAACCTTTATCCAGCCCTCACAAGAACTTCGTGAACAAGGCGTTAAGATGAAATTATCAGCTGTTCGTTCAATCGTTAAAGATAAACGCGTTATTTTAATTGATGACTCAATTGTTCGTGGGACAACATCACGCCGAATGGTAGATATGTTACGTGATGCAGGGGCTAAAGAAGTTCACGTGCGTATCGCCTCACCAGAAATCAAATTTCCATGTTTTTATGGAGTTGATTTCTCAACATACGATGAATTAATTGCTGCAACCCATACAACAGAAGAAATAAGACACGTAATTGGAGCCGATTCATTAGCCTTTATTTCAGTAGAAGGACTAACAAAAGGTATTGGCCGACCTGTAACTTACGGTAAAAACTGTGGTCAATGTGTCGCATGTTTTAATGGAGACTATCCGACATATCTATATGAAGATGTTATAAATGCAAACAAAGAAGTTAAATAAGGGGTGGAGAAGATGAGTAAAGCGTACGAACAATCAGGTGTAAGTCTAGAAGCAGGTTACGAATCGGTTAATCGAATCAAAAAACATATCGCAAAAACGAATCGTCCAGGAGTATTTTCGGGAATTGGATCATTTGGTGCTATGTTTGATTTATCGTCACTTGATTACCAAAACCCTCTCTTAGTATCGGGGACAGATGGAGTCGGAACTAAGTTAATGGTGGCAATTAAAGCAGATGTTCATGACACAATTGGAATCGATTGCGTCGCAATGTGTGTGAATGATATCGTTGTACAAGGAGCAGAACCCTTATATTTCTTAGATTACGTGGCGGTTGGAAAAAATGAACCTGCTAAAATTGAGGCTATCGTTAAAGGAGTAGCAGATGGATGTGAGCAAGCGGGAGCTGCTTTAATCGGTGGGGAAACAGCCGAAATGCCAGATATGTATGAGCATGGACATTATGATTTAGCTGGATTTGCAGTTGGAGTTGTTGAAAAAGATGAATTAATCACGGGTGAAAAAGTGAGTGAAGGTGATATCATCATCGGACTTTCATCAAGTGGAATTCACTCAAATGGATACTCATTAGTACGTAAAATCTTATTCAAAGACCATAACGTCGATTTAAACCAATACGTTGAATCACTTCAAGCCACAGTAGCAGAGGCCGTCTTAGCACCAACAAAAATCTACGTTAAACCAATCTTGGCTTTACTAAAAGAAGTTGAAGTACATGGGATGGCTCACATTACAGGTGGAGGATTTGATGAGAACATTCCACGTACATTACCAGAGGGGCACGGAGTCGTCATTAATAAAAACTCATATCCAATGCCTCCAATCTTTAATTACTTAAAAGAACTTGGAAACTTAGACGAGCGCGAAATGTATAACGTCTTTAACATGGGAATTGGAATGATTATCATTGTATCAAAAGACTCAGTTCAAAAAACAATGGAGGTCTTAACAGAAGCAGGAGAAACTCCACATATCATCGGTCACGTTGTAGCTGAAGAAGGAGTACAACTAGTATGAAAAAAATAGTTGTCTTTGCTTCAGGGAATGGTAGTAACTTTCAAACTATCGTTGAAAAATTACATAAACAAGCCTGCGAAGTAGCACTGCTTGTTTGTGATAAACCGGGTGCCTATTGCATTGAAAGAGCTCATAAAATGAACATTCCAACCTTCGTTTTTAATCCAAAAGAATATTCTAGTAAAGAAGCCTTCGAACAAGAAATCTGTACTCAGTTAATCCCCCTTAACCCAGATTTAATTGTTTTAGCAGGCTACATGCGCATTGTTGGTCAAACTTTATTAGATGTTTACGAAGGAAAAATCATTAACATCCATCCTGCATTATTACCAGCTTTTCCTGGTCGGGATGGAATCACAGACGCATTAAAATATGGGGTTAAAATTATGGGAGTGACTGTTCATTACGTTGATTCAGGTATTGATACAGGGATGATTATTGACCAAGTTTGTTTTAAACGTACAGGGTTAGAGACAAGAGAAGAAATAGAGCAAAAAATTCATGACTTAGAACATGAGCTATATCCAACTGTCATTAAACAATTGCTAAATATTTAGGAGGATGAAGAGAGATGAAACGTGCATTAGTAAGTGTGTCAGATAAAACAAACTTAGTGCCATTTGTACAAAATTTAATTGAATTAGGATACGATATTATTTCAACAGGTGGAACAAAAAAGTCATTAGAAGAAGCGGGAATGAATATTATTTCCATTGACGAGGTGACAGGGTTCCCGGAAATTTTAGAAGGACGTGTCAAAACGCTTCATCCATTAGTTCATGGTGGTCTATTAGCAAAACGTGGTGATGAATATCACCAACAACAAGTAGCAAAAAACAACATCGAGTACATAGATTTAGTTTGTGTTAACTTATATCCATTTGCAAAAACAATTCAAAATCCTGAATCAACACATGAAGATAAAATTGAAAACATCGATATCGGTGGACCTTCAATGCTACGTTCTGCAGCTAAAAACTTTAATGACGTAACAGTCGTTGTAGATGTTAAAGATTACGATCAAATTATTGATGAAATTCGTGAACATGGAAATACAACCTTAAACACGCGTCAAAAATTAGCTGGAAAAGTATTTAATCATACAGCAGCCTATGATGCAATGATTGCAAACTACTTTAATCAAATCAACGAAATTAAAATTCCAGAAAAACTTACTGTTACATACGACCTAAAACAATCATTACGCTATGGAGAAAATCCACATCAGTCAGCAGCATTTTATCAAACATTAGAAAAACCATCTTACAGTGTAGTGGCGAGTGAACAATTACATGGAAAAGAATTGTCATACAACAATATTGCAGATGCTAATGCGGCACTTGAAATTTTAGCTGAATTTGAAGCACCAGCAGCGGTTGCGGTAAAACATATGAATCCATGTGGTGTTGGAATTGGATCAACAATCGAGGAAGCTTATGCAAAAGCATATGAAGCAGATTCAACGTCAATCTTTGGTGGAATTGTTGCTCTTAACCGTGAAGTTAGCAAAGAAGTAGCAACAGAACTTCATAAAATCTTCTTAGAAATTATTATTGCACCAAGTTTTACAGAAGAAGCATTACAAATTTTAAAACAAAAGAAAAATATCCGCCTATTAACAACAGACATGTCAAATCGTCGTCAACTAGGACATAAATTAACAACAGTTAAAGGTGGATTATTACAACAAGACTTAGACACACTAGAAGTAACACTTGAAGACTTAGAATGTGTAACAGAAGTAAAACCAACACAAGAAGACTTAGAACAATTATTATTTGGATTTAAAGTTGTAAAACATGTGAAGTCGAATGCGATTGCTTTAGTGAAAGATAATATGACTGTAGGAGTTGGTGCAGGCCAAATGAATCGCGTCGGTGCGGCTAAAATTGCACTTGAACAAGCTAATGAATTGGCATCAGGTTCATATTTAGCATCAGATGCTTTCTTCCCGATGTCGGATACAGTTGAATTAGCTGCTAAATATGGAGTTAAAGCAATCATTCAACCAGGTGGATCGATTAAAGATCAAGATTCTATTGATGCTTGTAATAAATTTGGAATTGCGATGGTATTTACAAAAGTAAGACATTTTAAACATTAATTTGGTGAGGATAGGGAGAAATTTATGAAAGTTTTAGTTATTGGGCGTGGGGGACGTGAGCATGCCATCATAAAAAAATTAATGCGCGATAAAAAAGTTTCTCAAATTTTCTGTGCACCAGGAAATGATGGAATGATTGAGGCAACTTTAGTACCAATTGAGGAAACAAACGTAGCGGCACTTACTGACTTTGCGTTGGAAAATCAAATTGATTTAACCATAGTGGGGCCAGAAATGGCTCTTGTAGCGGGAGTTGTTAATAGTTTCAATTCAAAAGGATTAAAAGTGTTTGGCCCAACTAAAGAAGCAGCTTTAATTGAAGGCAGTAAAGCCTTTGCTAAGCAGATGATGTCAAAATATAATATTCCAACGGCAGTATATAAAGAATTTACAGAATTTGAGCCCGCGGTTGAGTATTTAAAAACACAGTCTATGCCAATTGTTATTAAAGCAGATGGACTAGCTGCTGGCAAAGGTGTAGTTATTTGTCAAACATTAGAAGAAGGAATTGAGACTTTAGAATCAATGTTATTATATCGTCAGTTTGATGAGGCCTCTTCGAAAGTAGTGATCGAGGAGTTCTTGGAAGGTGAAGAGTTTTCGTTAATGGCTTTTGTCGCAAATGAACTTTATAACCCAATGCCTATTGCACGTGATTATAAGCGTGCATATGATAATGATGAAGGGTTGAACACAGGAGGAATGGGGAATCACAGTCCACATCCGCTTATTTTGGAATCAGATTATGAGGAAGCGATTAAAATGGTTATTGGACCAATGACGAAGGCAATGATTGCTGAAAATATACCATTTACGGGAATCTTATATGCTGGATTAATGAAAACATCGTCAGGTATTAAAGTTATTGAATTCAATGCTCGCTTTGGAGATCCAGAAACGGAAGTGCTACTTCCTCGTTTAGAGACAGACCTTTCTGAAATCATGTTATCACTGCTTGAGGGGAAAGAAATCGAGTGTGTATGGTCAGATAAACCAACTGTTGGAGTTGTGTTAGCCGCTAAAGGTTATCCAGGAAATTATAATAAAGGCGCAATTATTAAAGGTCTTGATTTACTGGAAGATGTAGACGTTTGTCACATGGGAACTAAATTAGTAGATGGAGACTATACAACAAACGGTGGACGCGTTCTCTTTGTTGTTGGAAGTGGTGAAACTTTAGACAAAGCTCGAACTAATGTTTATCGACAAATAGAAAAAATTACTTGTGATGATTTGTTCTACAGACTAGACATTGCAAAGAAATTTGTCGAGTAAAAATATAAAAAGGGAGATCTTTGTAATCTCCCTTTAAGTCTATTTTTATTACATATTTGCAAAGCATAATGACAAAATTTTTAAAAAGATGTATTTTATAAATGAGCTTGTAATTTTATGAAGTGGGTGAGAAAGTGAGTAAGGTATTATTTACGCCAGGTCCTACGAATATTCCAATGGAAATTCGAGAAGTATTAGGGCAAGATTTAATTCATCATCGTATGGCTGATTATCATCAATTAATTAAAGATGTAAACGAAGGGTTAAAAAGAATATTTGATACTAAAAATGATGTAATTATTTTAACATCTTCAGGAACAGGGTCAATGGAGTCAACAATCGTTAACCTATTCTCTAATGGGGATGAAGTTTTAGTCATTAATACAGGATGGTTTGGTCAAAGATTTATTGAAATTTGTACTGTATATGGATTAAAAGTACATGAGTTAGCTTATGATTGGGGAAAAAGTTATGAGTTAAATGATGTAAAAGAAATTTTAGAAAAATATCCCGAAATTAAAGGTGTATTTGTAACTTATCATGAGACAGCAACAGGTGTTGTAAATAATTTGAAAGCTTTAGGGGATTTAACGAAAGATACAAATCGTTTATTAATTGCGGATTGTATTAGTGGGATGGTTGTACAAGAGTTCCATTTAGATGAATGGGGAGTAGATTGTGCGGTGGCAAGTAGTCAAAAAGGATTCCACTTACCTCCTGGATTGAGTTTTGTAGCCTTAAGTGATAAAGCAAAATTGAGTTTAGAATATTCAAATCTCCCAAAATATTATTTCGATTATAAAAAATATCTTCATTATTATGAAGTAAAATCAGAACAGCCATTTACTCCAGCAATTTCTATCGTTGTAGCATTAAAAACAGCATTAGATGGATTGTTGAATCAAGGTCTTGAAAGCGTGATTGCAAATAAAGTTCAAGTTCGAAAATATGCTGAAGAAAAACTTGCAAATCTCGGCCTTGAATTATTTATTAAAGACGAAAGTATTAGAGGAAATGTGTTAGTTCCCGTATTAGCTCCTGAAAATATCAATGCTAGCAAATTGACTGCTTTAATTGATGAAAGATATAACTTTACTGTAGCAGGTGGAATGGGTTCATATGCAGGTAAAATGTTACGCGTTGGAATTATAGGGGAAATCACAAAACAAGAAATTGATTTGTTAGTGCAATACATAAAAGAAGTTTTACCGGAATGTCAAAAGTAGCTTTAGAGGGGAGAATACATAATGAAGCCACAATTCGAATTAGAACGCAATACTGCAGTTATTAACTTTTCTGCACATTATTGCAATACTGAAGATGAATTATTAAATAGTCAAGGGTTTGAGAAAGTATTAACACGTTTCTTAAATAGATTGAAAAAGAAAGAATCACCAATTTATGAACAATTAGTTTATGTATGTGGTGAAAATCGAGTAGCAACGGAGTTAACATCACTTTTTAAATTATTATTGGTATTAGAGATTGATGAAGTTATGCAAATGAATCGATCATTTATAGTGTTACTTCAACACAAGGATACATTGATAGAATTTATTGAAGCATTATACGATTACTGGCGTCGTCTAGAACGGTACAGTGTCATTTATAACAGTACAGAAGGAACTGGGATTCAAAAAATAAAATTTATCGAGGCAAATAATGACTTTACTAATTTAGTATTAAAGGTTTATCGTACTATTGAAGAGCGTTTAATGGGACATCGTCAAAATGTGTATCGCCAATTAATTGTTGGAGCAAATGCAGGTTTAGTATTAAATGAAATTCAATGGGATTTTCCAATGCAATATAGGGGGCTAAGATATCCGGCGTTTATTGAGTCCATTGTATTAACACCGCCATTTATCACTTATCCTAAACGAACAAAAAGGGATGGAATTTTCGAAGAGGTTTTTATAAATCCACTTGATGGATTATATCTAGATCCAAATAATTGGTTTGTGTATCCTGCAAAAGTAGGAACTGCCCTAGCCTACGTATATTTTCATCGTGATTTTATGGCTCAAGGGGTTACAATGTGTAACTTATTTGAATTAGCAGAGTTGGAAGAATGTAAAGACAGAAAACCTGATTTAATTTATGTTTATGGAAATAAAGATAAAGAAGATCGTGCGGTATTCTATCAAGATAAAGAAAATGACATTATGATTGGATATGCGACCTATAGTGAAAATCACGATTATTTTGGTTATATGAAAAAAATGATTTTAACTTTATATAATGTCAAAATGATTAATGAGAAAAAACTTCCATTACATGGTGCTATGATTGAATTAACATTAAAAAATGGTATTCAAAGTAATATTGTAGTAATTGGAGATAGTGGAGCAGGTAAGTCAGAAACACTAGAAGCAATGCGTTTGATGGCAGAAGATGAAATTAAAGATATGAAAACTATTTTTGATGACATGGGAACGTTGGCAATCGAAAAAGGTGAAATTCGTGCGTACGGTACTGAGATTGGAGCCTTTGTACGCTTAGATGATTTGGATACAGGATATGCATATCGCACAATTGATCGAAGTATTTTTATGAATCCAGATAAAACGAATGCACGTATTGTAATTCCAGTTGCAACTTATAAAGATATTACAACTGGGCGTCCTGTTGACATGGTCTTATATGCTAATAACTATGAAGAAGATGGTGCTGAATTTGAATTTTTTAATAATATAGATGAAGCAAAAGATGTATTTGTAAGAGGAGCACGTAAGGCAAAAGGTACCACAACAGAAACGGGATTAGTTGAATCTTACTTTGCTAATCCATTTGGACCTGTGCAATTAAAAGAACAAACGGATCCATTGATTGATAAATATTTTGAAACATTATTTAAAAAGGGAATTAAAGTTGGACAAATTCGTACGCGATTAGCGGTTGAAGGGCAAGAACATATTGGCCCACGTAAAGCTGCCGAGTTGTTATTAGATTATATTAAAAATCAACAATAAAAAAGGTCTGACAGTACACTGTCAGACCTTTTTTATATATGAATAAAATTAATAATTATAAATGTTATAGTTAAATGTGTATAAATGATTAAGTATAGTATATATTAATGATGTTATAGAAAAATTTAATCAATTGTTACAAAAATATAGTGGAAAAGATTGACGAAAGTTATAATAAATGATAAGATGATCAAGTCGTCGAAAGAAGACAAAAAAAGAAATCGAAAGATTTTAAAAAAACTTC
>OLSC01000165.1_pt1 | contig 86563 bp, 76 predicted proteins | sample 1672881 | NCBI WGS metagenome assembly OLSC01 (sample SAMEA3136733, study PRJEB25190) | human gut metagenome | biome: human gut; feature: human-associated habitat; material: faeces | place: Austria | collected 2013 | reverse complement strand
CTGGACGCCATCATCAAATTCGTGTGCAGCTTTCCGGTATGGGCTGCCCGATCATTGGAGATACAAAATATAATTCTGATACACCAAAACTTCCTACCGGACGCACGCCACTATGTCTATGCGCATACAGCCTTGAATTCAAACATCCTGTCACTAAAAAACAGATGACTTTTTCACTTGAACATTATGCATAAAACCAGAAGCTGGATATGCCTCCAATTACATATCCAGCTTCTTCGTTTCATTTTCTTTTTTCAATTTTCCTTAAGCTTCTGTTCGTATGTCCTCTATTCACACAAACTAGATAACGGCTTCCTCAGGTGCCTCTTCTAATACTTTTTCGTAATTCTCGAGGATGATGCTTTGAATCTTTTCGCGAGTTTCGGAATTGATTGGATGAGCAATATCTCTGTATTCTCCATCCACTGCCTTTTTACTTGGCATAGCAATAAAAAGTCCTTTTTCCCCTTCAATAACTTTAATATCATGTACAACGAATTCTTCATCCATCGTGATTGATACTACTGCTTTCAATTTTCCTTCCTTCGCTACTTTTCTTACTCTTACATCTGTTATCTGCATGTTATTGCCCCTTTCTATCTAGGCGCACTGATCTTACAGTGCGTACCTCTCGTTCTTTTCGACAACCACTTTTATCCCGTTTGTTCCAACGTGACGTGTGTTGGCTCTGATTGTATCACGGCTTTCCACGATGCAGTTTTCAATGTAAGTATTATCCCCAAGATACACATCATTTAAAATAATTGAATTTTTGATCACACAGTTATTTCCCACAAATACCTGCTTAAATATTACGGAATTCTCCACAGTTCCGTTGATAATGCTTCCGCTTCCTACCAGACTGTTCTTGACAGACGCGCCTGGGTTATATTTTGCAGGAGGCAGGTCGCTGACTTTTGAATAAATTTCCGGATCTTGCTTGAAGAAATAATTTCTTACTTCCGGCTTCAAGAAGTCCATATTAGTCTTATAATAAGCATCTACAGTTGCAATATTGCTCCAGTAATGATCAATCTTGTAACCATAGATCTTCTTCAGATTCTTATAACGGATCAGAACATCATTGACGAAGTCAAACCTTTCTTCTTCCGCTGCATGCTCAATCAGATCAATCAGTAATCTTCTTCTGATCACATAGATTCCTGTTGAAATCATGTTTGATTTTGTCACCATCGGTTTCTCTTCAAACTCTGTTATACGCATATCGTCATCCATTCGGATTGTTCCGAATCGGCTCACATCATCTGATGGATCCATCTCTTTGCATACTACCGTAACGTCAGCCTTTTTGTCAATATGATACTGAAGAACTTTACTGTAATCCATCTTATATACCGCATCTCCGGATGCTATAACAACATACGGTTCATGACTCTTTTTCAGGAAATCCATATTCTGGTAAATGGCATCGGCCGTTCCGCGATACCAGTATCCATTATCATTTGTAATGGTCGGTGTAAATACGTACAGTCCACCCTGCTTTCTTCCGAAATTCCACCATTTTGAAGAATTCAAATGTTCATTTAAGGAACGGGCATTATATTGCGTCAACACCGCAACTTTCTGAATATGAGAATTCGTCATATTACTAAGTGCAAAATCAATGGATCGATAGCTTCCTGCAATTGGCATTGCTGCTACTGCTCTTTTGTGAGTCAGCTCTTTCATCCTGTTATTGTTACCGCCTGCTAAAATAATTCCTACTGCTCTCATGCTATCTCACCCGCCTTTATTAATGTTTCTCCACTTCCAAGTACTCCGTCCGGATAATCTTCTTTGTTCGTAATTCCACTGATTGCGGTGTTCTTACCAATCTGTACATGATCCGGGATTACAGAATTCTCTCCGATCGTTACAAGTCCAAATGAGTAGACTGCCGGTTTTAATTTATTCGGTTCTTCACTGCCAATTCCAAGGATCGCGCCTTCGCCAATCTTCGTATTCTCAGCTATGATAGATTTATCGATCACACAGCCTTTTCCAATCATACAATCGCTCATGATGATTGAATCTCTCACTACCGCACCTTCTTCAATTGTGACTCCGGCACTGATAACACAATTATGTACCTCTCCATAAATCTCGCAGCCATTGCCGATAATGCTTCGGTCTATCACAGCATTCTCTGCAATGTACTGAGGCGGCAATATAGCACTGTTAGTGTAAATCTTCCAAAATTCTTCATAAAGGTTAAATTCCGGTATAATATCGATCAGCTCCATATTAGCCTGCCAGTAAGATCCCAGTGTTCCAACATCTTTCCAGTATCCATTGTATTCATAAGCAAACAGGCGCTCACCCTTCTCATGACAATACGGAATGATATGCTTTCCAAAGTCACATCCAGGCTCGTCCTTCAATGCTACAAGAGCTTCTTTTAATGCTTTCCAGCTAAATATGTAGATTCCCATTGATGCCAGATTACTCTTCGGCTGTGGCGGTTTCTCCTGAAATTCTGTAATCTTACCGCTATCATCGGTGATTACAATTCCAAAACGGCTTGCCTCTTCTATCGGAACCGGCATAGCCGCGATTGTAACATCTGCATTGTTCTCCTTATGATAATCAAGCATCACCTGGTAATCCATCTTATAAATGTGATCTCCAGATAAAATTAATACATAATCTGGATGGAACGATTCCATGTATTCCAGATTCTGATAAATGGCATTCGCTGTACCTGTATACCACTCACTGCTTGTACTCTTCTCATATGGCGGAAGAATCGAAACACCACCGATGCTTCGATCCAAATCCCATGGGATACCTATCCCGATATGTGAATTCAAACGTAATGGCTGATACTGTGTCAATACACCTACAGTATCAATTCCTGAATTAATACAGTTACTTAGCGGAAAATCAATGATTCTGTATTTTCCACCAAATGCAACAGCCGGTTTCGCAACTTTTGATGTCAGAACACCAAGTCTGCTGCCTTGTCCTCCTGCCAGGAGCATTGCTATCATTTCCTTTTTCCTCATGTCTTCACCCCTTCTCAGTAGTCTGTGATAAATATTATACCATATATGTTCCATTTCGTGAACATATTTTACAAAACATTTGAATAATTTCTCCGCTTTTTATGAAAATATTACAAAAAATTGCGGGTTGGATTTTTTCTCATATATGTATATAATAATAAGTTAGAAAGAATTATTAATTGGATTGTGAAAGTGTGCCGCACAGAGCAATCCAACGATACTACAGACGGGATTTTTCCCAACACAATTTGCCTATATTATTATATATATGAGGAAGGAATCTTAATTATGTATAAAATTAATTTTAACCAGCCAGTACACGTACATTTTATCGGAATCGGCGGTATCAGCATGAGCGGACTTGCCGAGGTACTTTTAGAAGAGAACTTTACTGTTTCCGGATCTGACAACAAAGAATCTGCTCTGACAGATCATCTTGAAAAAGCCGGCGCACAGATTTTCTATGGACAGAAAGCTTCTAATATTATAGATGGTATCGATGTAGTTGTATATACGGCTGCAATTCATAAAGACAATGAAGAATATCAGGCTGCAGTTCAAAAAGGACTCCCGATGCTGACACGTGCTGAACTTCTCGGACAGCTTATGACAAACTACGACATTCCAATCGCAGTTTCCGGAACTCACGGAAAAACAACAACAACTTCTATGATTTCACACATTCTTCTGGCCGGAGAGATGGATCCGACTATTTCTGTTGGCGGAATCTTAAAAGCAATCGGTGGAAATATCCGTGTCGGTAATTCCGAGATTTTTGTTACGGAAGCATGCGAATATACAAACAGTTTCCTTAGCTTCTTTCCTAAGATCAGTGTGATTCTGAATATTGACGAAGATCATCTGGACTTCTTCAAGGATCTGGAGGATATCCGCAACTCTTTCCACAGATTTGCAAAGCTGCTTCCAAAAGACGGAACACTTGTTATCAATGGTGACATTGATCGTCTGGATGAGATTACAGGAAATCTTGACTGCAAAATCGTAACTTACGGAACGAATCCTTCCGCAACTTATCATGCTGCAAATGTAACTCATGACGAACTCGGCGAAGCATCCTTTGACCTGGTAAAGAACGGTGAATTTGTAGATCGTATTTCCTTATCTGTAAGTGGAGACCATAATGTATCCAACGCACTTGCCGCACTTGCTGTTGCAGATCTTCTGGATGTAAATGTTTCCGTTGCCAAAAAGGGACTGAAAGAATTTCACGGTACAGACCGTCGTTTTGAATACAAAGGCGAGACTAATGGTGTAACGATCATTGACGACTATGCACATCATCCGACAGAGATTGCTGCAACACTGACTGCTGCGACCCATTATCCGCATCGTGAGATCTGGTGCATTTTCCAGCCTCATACTTATACACGTACAAAAGCTCTCTTCCCGGAATTCGTTGAGGCACTTTCACATACGGATCATGTAATCCTGGCAGACATTTATGCAGCAAGAGAAACGGATACTCTCGGAGTGTCTTCTAAACAGATTGCAGATGAATTGAAGGCAAAAGGGTGCGATGCATACTACTTCCCAAGCTTTGAAGAGATAGAAAATTTCTGTCTGACACATTGTCAAAAAGGGGATGTGTTGATAACTATGGGAGCCGGAGACGTTGTAAACATTGGGGAAACGCTTCTTGGAAGATAGTTATCCACATTTTCCACAGATTTTTATCCACAAAAAAACCGATTTTTGCGTCAAAAATTTCTTTTTTAATGGTACTTCCGATGCTATAATAGCTGTGCAATGAAGCGAATGATACTTGAGGAGGACCTGAAAAGGCATGAGAAAATTAACACTTACAAACCACGTGCAGAGTGATACAACTGTACTGGAGAACGAATTTATCGATCATTATATGGCAGAGGCGAACGGGGAATACGTGAAGGTATACCTTATTCTTTTGCGCCATCTGAATGAGCCTTCAGGAACTCTGACAATTTCAAAGATTGCAGATTTATTAGATATTACAGAAAAAGATGTGATCCGTGCATTGAACTACTGGAAAAAGAAAGGGTTACTGGATTATGACATGCCTGTAGACGGAGAGACTCCGGCGATTCCGGCACAGCCGCGTATGACAGAAGAACCATCTGCACCGGAACCGGCTGCTCCTTCTATTCAGCCGGCACCGACAACTACAGATGTATCCAGTATTGAGCAGTACCGCTCTCGTAAAGAGTTCAAAGAACTTCTTTTTGTTGCAGAGCAGTACCTTGGCAAGACGCTGTCCCATTCTGACGTAGAATCTATTACATATTTTTACGAGACTTTACATATGTCTGCAGATCTTATCGAATACCTGATCGAGTACTGTGTAGAGAACGGTCATACAAGCATGCACTATATTCAGAAGGTTGCTCTTTCCTGGTGTGAACGCCACATTAAGACGGTTTCTGAAGCAAAAGCAAGCTCTATGGCATACAATAAGAACTGCTATTCTATTCTCGGAGCTTTCGGCATTAAAGGACGCGCTCCTGCACCGTCTGAGATGGAATACATCAAGCGCTGGACTTCCGAATATGGGTTCTCTCTGGATCTGATCCTGAACGCATGCGCCAGAACTATGAATGCAATTCATCAGCCAAGCTTTGACTATACTGAATCTATTCTGAAAAAATGGCTGGAGCAAAGTGTTAAGAACATTCAGGATATCGAAACTCTGGATGCCGGATTTATCCGCGAAAAAGAAGCCCGTGAAAAAGAACGCCGTGAAAAAGAACTTCAAAGAAAAAGTGCCGCTAAAATCACACCGGCACCAACAAAGTTCAACAACTTCGAGAACCGTTCTTATGATATGAGCGATCTTGAGCGCAAGCTGTTACAGCAATAAACTATATAATAAGGAGCATTTTCGTCCATGGCATTATCAAATTCCCAGTACGATCAATTGATGCGCGATTACGAGCAATTACAACTGGATAACGAGCATGAACTTCGTCTTCGTTTTGATGAAGTTTATGCGAAGATTCCAAAGCTTCGCACAATTGATGACACGATTTCTTCTCTGAGTGTTGAAAAAGCAAAGAGACTGCTGGAAGGAGACGAAGATGCTCTTTCTTCATTTCATGAAAAGCTCCTGACATTAACTGGCGAAAAGCAGAAGCTTCTTACGTCTCACGGATTTCCATCTGATTATCTTGAAAAGCATTATCACTGTCCAGACTGTCAGGATACCGGATATATTGGAACACGCAAGTGCCACTGTATGAAAAAGGCAATTATCGAGCTTCTATATAATGACTCGAACTTGAAAGGAATTTTAGAGCAGGAAAATTTTCACACATTTTCTCTGGACTACTATTCCAAAAGCCATATTGATCCGCTGACCGGAAGATCGGCAAGAGACGCCATTGAAACCGCACTTCGTGTCTGTCATCATTTTATTGATACATTTTCCAGTGAATTTCATAATATTCTTTTATATGGAGATACTGGTGTTGGAAAGACATTTCTCACTCACTGTATTGCAAAGGAATTAATGGATCACTCTTATTCAGTTATTTATTTTTCTGCAGCAGGACTTTTTGATTTTCTTGCTAAGAATACTTTTGGTAAAAGAGATGAGATCGATGAAGATGCGCTCTCCCATATTTGCAGCTGTGACTTGCTAATTATTGATGATCTTGGCACAGAGCTCGCGAATAGCTTTACGGTTTCACAATTATTTGTTATACTTAATGAGCGAATCTTACGAAAGGAAGCGACAATCATATCTACGAACCTGTCGCTCGAAGATATAAAAGCAATTTATTCTGAACGAATTTTTTCACGTATCAGCAGCAGCTATTCTATGCTCCGTCTGACCGGTGACGATATCAGAATTCAAAAAAAATTATTAAACCTAGGAGGTACAAAAGATGTTACGCCGTAACGAACGTAATCTTGACAACATCCCTGCAGGAACACTTGGAATCATCGCAATTGATGGCTGCCAGGCGATGGGAAAGGAAGTCGATCATTTCATCACTACATGGCGCCATGAAGATGGACACAAATTCATGGATGATGTAGTATTCAGTGGATATCAGAGAGATTCTTATCTCGTAAATGCTCATGTACCACGTTTTGGTTCCGGGGAAGCCAAAGGTGTGATTGATGAGTCTGTCCGTGGTATGGATCTTTACATTTTGGTCGATGTCTGCAACTACAGCCTGACATATTCTATGAGTGGAAACACAAATCATATGTCACCAGATGATCATTATCAGAACTTAAAGAGAATTATCGCTGCTGTCGGTGGTAAAGCAAAACGTATCAACGTTATCATGCCATTCCTCTATGAAAGCCGTCAGCATAAGAGAAGCTCTCGTGAGTCTCTGGACTGCGCACTCGCACTTCAGGAGCTGACACACATGGGCGTTGATAATATTATTACATTTGATGCACACGACCCACGTGTACAGAACGCAATCCCGCTTTCTGGATTCGAGACAGTGCGTCCAACTTATCAGTTTGTAAAAGGATTATTAGATCGCTACGATGACTTGATCATCGACAGTGACCACATGATGGCGATCAGCCCAGATGAGGGGGCTACAGAGCGTGCTGTATATCTGGCAAACGTTCTGAACCTGGATATGGGTATGTTCTATAAGAGACGTGATTACACACGTGTGGTAAATGGACGCAACCCAATCGTTGCTCATGAGTTCCTTGGTTCTTCTGTAGAAGGAAAAGATGTTATTATTCTGGATGACATGATTTCTTCCGGAGACAGCATCCTGGATGTTGCAAAACAGTTAAAGAGCCGCAATGCAAAACGTATTTTTGCAGCTGCTACGTTTGGACTCTTTACAAATGGACTGGATAAGTTCGATGAAGCCTATGAAAGTGGTCTGATTGATGGAGTCTTAACAACGAATCTGATTTACCAGACACCGGAACTTCTTTCCAGACCTTATTATATCAACTGTGATATGAGTAAATATGTTGCTCTTATGATTGATACTCTGAACCACGACGGATCTATCAGTGATATTCTGGATCCTAGTGAGAGAATTCAGGTATGCGTTGAGGAATACAAGAAAGCTCACGGTCAGTTATAACAGCTGCGTCTGATATAAAAAGCAGATAAGTGAATGTAGTTACATTCATTCATCTGCTTTTTGTTTACTGTAATTTTATATAATTACAATTTTTAACTCCCATTTCGGAAAGTATCTTCATCTCTCTTTTCTGACAGGTGAACAATAATACCTGTTTTCCACTTTTTGCAAGCCATTCCAGCACACTTTCCAGCCGTTCCTCGTCATAACTTACAAATGTATCATCCAGAATCACCGGAAGTTCTTCTTCTAACAGTACTTCTGATGCTGCCATTCGAAGTGCAAAATATACCTGCTCTGCTGTTCCCTGGCTGACTCTTGCAATATCTACCTTGCGCCCTTCACTCAGTAAGCTGATATTTAATCCTTCTTCTACATTTAATCGGGTATATTTCCCTTCTGTAATAAATTCCATAATCTCTGAAACCCGGTCATTTAATTTTCCCCGAAGCTTCTTCTGCATCTCTCCAGAAAGTTCCTGAATTTTATCAATCGCAAGCTGTCTTGCCTCCGCCTGGGCATTCAGAATTCTCTCCTCATCACTGATCCCGTCTAACTCTTCCAGGTCTTCCTTTAAATTGGAATAACGTACCCGCTTATCCCCAAGCTCCAACGCATTTCTCTCCAGTTCCCATTTCAGACGGTCTGTAGGAATCTTCTCCTCTTGAGGTGTAATCTCCTCCAAAATTTTTTCCGGCTCTGTCTTCTCAACTTTTTTACTGATCTTCATCCGGTTCCACACATAGATGCTGGAAAGCAATACTAAAATAATTGCGACCAGATAATTCCACGGACGTTTCAAAAGCCACGCACACAGAACCACTGCCAGTACCGCTGCCAATATTTCCAATGGATGTACTCTCCATTTAGATGGCCGTATCTCATCTATCATGTGTTTGGGTTCTTCTTCATCCTGCTTAAGCAACAGCCTGGATTCTCGCTCCCGCACTTTTCTAAACTCAATCTCTTCTTCCAAATGTGCCTGTTCTTCTTCCAGTTTATGAATATCACGCCACACATAAGACATTTCCTGAGAAATGTGTTCTCTTTTATCCTGGCGTTTTTCCATTTGCTTTTGCATCTCATGCAAACTTTCTTTTTTCTGCTCTTTCAAATAATCTATAGCTGCCGCCAGATCAAGTTCCCCATCTCCGGTCGCATAATAATTAGATGCATAATTTTTCAATTCCTCGGAGAGCGTCATTCCAGGCTTTACTCTCATCTGTGCCATAGCCATCGTATCATCATAAATTTGTGGACTCAAATCACCCATGAGCATCTGAAGATCTCCATCTTTCACAGACAATTCTTCTGCATCTTCCAGACAGACAAGCGTCTCATTTTTCCCATACCGGTCAAAATTTCTGGACAGAAGAAATTCCTTATCTCCTGATTCAAATTTCATTTCCCCACAATAATAATTCGGATTTTCCCACGGTTCATATCTGGAAAATGCATCCTGCGCCGCAGCTCTTCCACGCCCTCGTTCCAACCCAAAAAGCATGGCTCTGATAAACGTATAAAGGGTAGACTTTCCAGACTCATTTTCTCCATATATCACATTCATTCCATCTAAGAAATGAATTTCTTTATTTGTAAACTTTCCAAAGTTCTTAAGTCTCAACTCTTTGATTTTCATATTAGCCTCTTCTTGTCTCCATCAATGCCCGCACTCCCTCACAAAGCACCTGATGTTCCATACTATTCTCAGGATACTGTTCCAGCTCTGCCACAAATGCCCCAAGAATATTTCCCTTATTTGCTTCTTTCAACTTATCGAACTGATACGCCGGTCGTGTCTGATCTGTAATCTCGATCACATTTCCATATGGATCCAGCGTGTCCACGTTGTAAGAAATTTCCGGGTCACGCATTCCGTCCAGAATAATCTTGTAAATATTTTCCTTTCCTTTTTCATCTATAACTTTCGCAACTGTCTCTTTTAGTTCATGCTCTGTCATAGACGGATTTACTTCGATCGTCTGATGTATGTAAGATCTCATTGCAAATGGTACGAATCTTATCCTGCATCCCTTGGTCGTAATCTCTCCGTAAATGTATCCGTGCGCTCCAGTATCGTTTTTATCGATTGGCTCCAACGCTCCGGCGTAAGCAATTTTATCCGGACAGATAATCTGCGGTTTATGGATGTGCCCCATTGCAATATAATCATAACCAAGACCCAGCAGATTTTCTTTCTTTATCGGAATATGGCTGTCATCTCCTCCGTGCGCAAGCAAAATCTCATATGGCTGTCGCCGCTGTGCAAATGCATCACAATAGCATTCCTCTGTAATCTGTTTCGTATCATAGCTCATGCCATAGATTGCCAGACTGTATGCTGGAAATTCCACGCATTGAATCTCCCTGTCCAGAATCATATGCACATTTTTTGACCACTGAAACGTCCGATAATAAGAATCTCTCTTCAGATAATCATGGTTTCCTGCAATGATAACCACCTCAGTCATGGTCAGTTTTGAAAAAAGATAATCCAGTTCTTTTAGTTCCCGTCTGAGCGGCTGCCTGTGAAACAAGTCGCCTGCGATCAGAAGCATTTCCACATGCTTACTTTCACAGACTTCGAGTACTCGTTCAAGACTGGTCCATATCTCCTTTTCCCGCTTTTCCTTTCGGGAGCTTCCAATGTACGGGTCTGCCCCCAAATGTATGTCTGCGATGTGTATGAATCTCATTTTTACTTCCCTCTTCATTTTCTTCCAGTTCATTTTCCGACGGCAGTGTCACAATAAATTGCGTATGTAAATCGTCACTTTTCGCCATGATCTGTCCATCATGTAGTTCCACAATCTCTTTTGCAATCGCAAGACCAAGTCCTGCTCCTCCGGTTCCAGTCGACCTGGAATTATCTACCCGGTAAAATTTTTCAAAAATCGTCTGCAGCATATCTCCCGGAATCCGGTCTCCGCTGTTTGTAAATGTAATCTCGATTTTATTATTTTTCATTCTGGCCTGAATCTCAATTTTGGTATTCTCATAACAATATGCAATAGCATTTCTCAAAATATTATCAAAGACACGGGCAAGCTTGTCTGGATCGCCGTAAACTTCCAGATTCTCTTCCACATCCACATCACAAGTAAGCTTTTTTTCCTGAAGTACGCCATAAAGTTCGTCTGCAATCTGCTCCAGCATCATAGTCAAGTTGATCTTCACCGACTCCAGCTCGATATTCTGCAAATTGTACCTTGTAATGTCAAAAAACTCATTAATTAATTCACCGAGACGATTGGATTTCTCCAGAGCAATATGAATATATTTCTTTCGCTCCTCCTCCGGCATCTTTGGATATCCGTCCAGCATACTTAAGTAGGCCACAATAGAAGTCAATGGTGTCTTTAAATCATGCGCCAGAAACAACACCAGATCATTTTTTCGTTTCTCGCCTTCCACTGACTCTAGCTCCTGCCGTTTCAGGGTAGCTTTAATCTCATTTAATCGAATCTCAATCGGTTTCAATTCTGTGATCAGGTGAATCGGTTCCGTAGATTCCGACAGAATATTTTCAATTCCCTCTCCCACCTGGTCCAGATACTTTGTCATTTTCGAAAGTGCCACATAGAAAAAAAGAGCAAACAAAAGCAAAAAGCCTACAACCATGAAAAATGTCTTGTTATCTCCTATCAATTTCCAATACAGGCTCCGTGCAGTCGGTTCACTCACTTGCAGTTTCGTCATTATTTTTACAAAATTCCTGGCGAAACTGTCATTATAAATTCCATCGATCACATAATTCAGCAAAAATCCACCCACCAGAACTGTCAGTGCCGTAACAAGCACCGTCTGCAAGAGAATACTGAATTTTAATTTACGATAATTATTCTTCAACCTTATATCCAACTCCCCATACAGTCTTAATGAAATCAGATTTTCCGGTAGGTCCATTCATTTTTTCCCGCAGATGCCGGATATGAACCATGACCGTATTGTTGCTGTTCTTATAGCATTCTTCCTTCCAAACCTTGTGGAATAACTCCTCAGAACTAATAACTTTGCCTCGGTTCTCACAGAGCAGCCACAGAATATCAAACTCAATCGGTGTCAGTGTCAGCGGCACTTCATTGTAAGTACACTCATGAGACTGCCGGTTCAGGAACAGACCGCCAAAATCAATCACATCCCCCTCGTCCTTCGTACCCTCATTGTACTGCGTATAGCGTCGAATCTGTGCTTTCACCCTGGCAACCAGCTCCAATGGATTGAAAGGCTTTGGAATATAATCATCAGCACCAAGTGTCAGACCCGTGATCTTATCCATATACTCCGTCTTCGCTGTCAGCATGATCACAGGAAATGTATATTTCTCACGAATCTGCTTCAAAATCTGGAATCCGTCCACATCCGGAAGCATGATATCCAGAATCGCAAGATCAATCTTCGTACTGGCAATACAATCAAGCGCTTCCTGACCCGTATAAAATTTCAGCACATTATACTGATCATTCTTCAAGTATAACTCGATAACATCAGCAATCTCTTTCTCATCATCCACTACTAAAATATTCATACAATTCTCCTCTTTTTCAATTGGGGACGGGGTTTTTTCAAAAAAACCCCGTCCCCAATTGAACTTTAACCTGTCCCTTTCTGATTGTGTCAAACATTTTCTACAATTTCAGGGGCTATTTTTCTGTTATAACTCGCAGTTATTTACTGTTCTTGGGAATGGTACTACGTCACGGATATTGCCCATTCCTGTCAGATACATGATGCATCTCTCGAATCCAAGTCCGAATCCGGCATGTCTTGTAGATCCGTATTTTCTAAGATCCATGTAGAATCCGTAATCTTCTGTCTTCATTCCGAGTTCTTCCATGCGTGTTGCAAGCTTCTCGTAATCGTCTTCTCTCTGGCTTCCTCCGATGATCTCACCGATTCCTGGTACGAGGCAATCGACTGCTGCCACGGTCTTTCCATCTGGGTTCTGTTTCATGTAGAATGCTTTGATATCTTTCGGATAATCTGTTACAAATACTGGGCGTTTGTATACTTCCTCTGTCAGATAGCGCTCGTGCTCTGTCTGAAGATCGATTCCCCATGATACTTTGAACTCGAATTTATCGTTGTGCTTCTTTAGAATCTCAATTGCATCTGTGTATGTGATTCTTGCAAATTCAGATGTTGCAACGTTGGTCAGTCGATCGATCAGCCCTTTGTCTACAAATGAATTGAAGAAATTCATCTCTTCCGGTGCGTTTTCCATCACATAATTGATGACATATTTTAACATGTCTTCTGCAAGGTCCATGTCGTCCTCCAGATCTGCAAATGCCATCTCAGGCTCTAACATCCAGAACTCTGCCGCATGTCTTGTTGTGTTGGAGTTCTCTGCGCGGAATGTAGGTCCAAATGTATAAACATTTCCAAATGCCTGTGCGTATGTCTCTGCATTTAACTGTCCGCTTACGGTAAGGCTTGTCTCTTTTCCGAAGAAATCCTGGGTATAATCTACTGCACCATTCTCTGTCTTCGGTACATTTTCCATGTCCATCGTTGTTACGCGGAACATCTCTCCGGCTCCTTCACAATCACTTCCTGTAATGATCGGTGTATGTACATACACGAATCCTCTCTCCTGGAAAAATTTGTGAAGTGCGTATGCCGTCAGGGAACGAACACGGAATACTGCCTGGAATGTGTTTGTTCTCGGTCTTAAATGTGCGATAGTACGAAGGTACTCAAAGCTGTGACGCTTCTTCTGAAGCGGATAATCCGGCGCGGAAGCGCCTTCTACTGTTACAGTCTTCGCCTGAATCTCAAATGGCTGTTTTGCCTGTGGTGTTGCAACCAGTGTACCTGTTACAACAACAGCTGCTCCTACATTGAGTTTGGAAATCTCCTCAAAGTTCTCCATATCATCATGATATACGACCTGAAGTGGTGTAAAAAATGTTCCATCATTGATGACAATAAAGCCAAATGCTTTGGAGTCTCGGATACTTCTTACCCATCCCCCAACGGTAATTTCTTTATCCAGGTATGCTTCCTGGTTCTTGTATAATTCGCGAATTTCAATTAAATTCATACCAAATACTCCTTCTACTGTCTTAAAAATACTTTCTTCTGACGCCATGCATAGGAAATGCACCTTCCTATTATACAAAGAAATGTGTCAGATGCCATATATCGTTTATTATAGCACAGAAGTTGTGATTACCCAACCCCTGACTCGTGCGATTATTTACAATTCACCGATTATTCACCGATTATCTCACAGATTATTTACAATATCTTATTTACAATATTTACCATACTTACGATTATTTACAATTTATGACTGATTTATGTCTCAATTAGTTATTCACTCCATGATGCGCTACGAAGCTATCACGATCCAGTGCTTTAAATGTATATCCCAGTGACTGATAATGTTCAATAATCTGTGGCAATGCCTCTACGGTCGTCTGTTTTCCATGGGAATCATGACAAAGTAAAATGATGTTGTTAGAATCAAAGCTCGTTGCCTGCGCCACCAGTTCTTCGGTCGTTCTCACAGACCCATCGCCGGAACTTCCATTCCAGTCATAATACTGATATCCACGGTTTTGTACTTCCTGCACAAGCGTGGACATGATTCCTGCTGTATATTTCTTTGATACAGTATTTGATGATCCACCCGGGAAACGGATAAAACATGGTACATAGCCAATCTCTTCCTGTACCATCTGCCCAATCTGATCCAGATCTTGAAAATACGCATCAACCGATGCATAAACCTTAGCATAATCATGTGAATATGTATGCATTCCAATTGTATGTCCCTTGTCATACGCAGCCTTTATCATATCTTTGTATTCCGGCATCTCACCTGTCACAAAAAATGTTGCCTTTGCATTATATTTATCCAGAATATCCAGAACTGCCTGTGTATTATCTGATGGTCCGTCATCCAATGTCAGATACACGATTTTCTCATCGGACTGTTCTGTCGTTCCGACTGAAACTCCCGGTTGCACTGCAAAATTACTACGGTCAGGAACTGCCGCGTCTCTATCACCAGTCTCTTCTTCCGTACCCTCCGTCTCTTCTTCTATCTCATTTTCTTTCTGCGCAGCTTGGGGTGTCTGCTCTGTCTTTTTCGCCTTCTGATTATGAATCTTCGCAGCCTCTTTTACACTTTTATCTCTCTGAATAAAAATTGCCACTGCTGCCATGATCAGCAGTACAAGAATAATCATTTCTATTGCTACTATTTTATTTCTTTTACCACCCTTGTTTTTCTTTCCGTTATCATTTTTTCCGGTCTTTTCTTCTCTATCTGACATATATCCTCCTATTTTATTTCACAAATCTATTGTTTCAAACCTTTTTGACTCTAATATCATTATATGCGACATAGCCACTTCTATCAAGACTGACCATTTGTATCCCCCGGAAATTATACGTTCAAGAACGCCTTCGGAATTGACATCCTACGAAAAATGTATAAAATTGACTTCAGAACCAACTAGTTCTGTTATCTGTAAAAAATATTGGGATAAAAGCTCCCCCACTATAAAAATACGACAGGAGGCATCTTATGACATCAACCGCAACATACCCTACTATCTCCAACTGGCTTGACAACCACAGAGATGAACTTATTCAGAAATCATGCTATATCTTCGAACATCCGGAAACAGCTTACAAAGAAAAACTTTCTTCAAAATGTCTTGCGGATTACCTGGAAACACAGGGATTTCAAATAGAATGGAATACTGCTGGAATCGAGACTGCATTTACTGCGGCCTGGACCAATTCTGACATCGATATTACTAAAATCCAGCCAGCCGGGAAAAACGTTTCATCTTCTAACGAAGTTCCAATCATTGGTTTTCTCGCTGAATATGATGCTCTTCCGGAAATCGGACACGCATGCGGACACAATCTTCTTGGAACAGCAGTCTGCGCAGCTGCCTGTGCATTGAAAGCAGATTATGAATCCTCTGGTGAACCGATTGTAATTCGTGTTTACGGCTGCCCGGCGGAAGAGATCATGTCCGGAAAAATTATTATGGACGAACAGAATGTGTTCGATGACCTGTCCATCGCAGTGACCTGGCATCCATTCGACCGCAACCGTGTCAGCAATGACATCTGGCAGGCGCAGGACATTAAAAACTATACATTTCACGGAGTCAGCGCACATGCCTCCCGCTCACCGGAAAGCGGTCGCAGCGCCTTAGATGCTGCCGAGCTTATGAATATTGGCGTGAATTATCTCCGCGAACATGTAACAGATGACGTCCGCATGCATTATGCTTACATGGATAATGGTATTCCGGCAAATGTTGTACCTGACTTTGCAAAGACGAATTATTTTATCCGCTCTACCAAAAGAAGCCGCACGGAAGATGCAAGCAAACGCGTGGATGCATGTGCAAAAGGTGCAGCTATGATGACCGGAACAACTGTCGATATCGAATTAGTTGGAAGCTGCATGGAAATGAAAGTCAACCGTCCGCTAGTGGAAGTTTACTATGAAGCTATGACTCATATACCAACACCTGAATATACAGATGCAGAACTGGATTTTGCAAAAGACATTTCAGAAAAGGCCGGACTTATGAACAATGGAAAATATTTTGCAGGACTTTATCCGCTGGAGGACACACCAGTTCCACTTTCCATTGGAACCGATGCCTCCCAGGTCAGCCATACCGTTCCCCTCATCACCATCAGCGCTGCTACTATGTGCCACGGCACCGCACTTCACCACTGGGCAGCCAGAGAACAGGCCGGCATGAGTATTGGACATAAAGGTATGCTTTATGCAGCCAGATGTATGGCAGAAGGTACAAAATTGTTGCTTTCTAAACCAGAATATTTACAGGCTGTGTGGGATTATCATAATGTTCCTCAAGACTAAATATGCACTTTCTGATAAGTATCTGACATTATAGAAATGATACTCAGGCAAAAGTGTAAAGAAATTGCAAAAAAATTCATATTTGTGTAAAAAAATTCATTGTAACCCTCCTCGAATAGTGCTAAAATGAAAACTGTTTTTTAGCACTTATGATTGAGGAGGATTTTAATTTACAATGGAAAAGAAAAAACGCTTTAAAATGCCACATGCGTATGTCATTATTTTCATAATGACAGTCATCACTGCAATTCTGGCTAACATTATTCCAGCCGGTACATTTGACCGTGTCGAAGACGCTTCCGGTAACTCTGTTGTTGTCGCAGACAGTTTTCATCATGTCGATAAAATCGGCTGCAGCATTTTTGATATGTTCAAATCTTTCCAGATTGGATTTGAAGACAGTGCACAGATTATTTTCTTTATCATCTTTGCATATGCATTTGTATATGTACTTTTAAAAAATGGTACATTTGACGCACTGGTTGGTTCTGTACTTCGTAAAGTTGGTAACCGTATCGAACTGATCATTCCGGTATGTATGATTTTATTCGGACTTCTCGGTTCCACCATGGGAATGTTTGAAGAGACTTACGGACTGATTCCTGTGTTTATCTCCATCGCCATGGCACTCGGATACGATGCCATCGTCGGCGGCAGTGTCATTTACCTCGGTGTCGCAGTCGGATTTGCCGCTGCAACCATCAACCCATTTACTATTGGTATCGCCCAGGAAGTTGCAGGCGTGAAGATGTTCTCCGGTCTTGGTTACCGTATTCTTTGCTTTGTCGTATTCATGGGCATCAGTATCTGGTATGTATGGCGCTATGCACGTAGAATCCAAAAGGATCCGACAAAATCTTACCTTTACGGAGAAAAGATTGAGACGCTCGAATGTGCTTCCCGTGAGGAAATGATGGAGATCAAGATGACAACCACTCACAAACTGAGCTGTCTGTTATTCGTATTTACAATTGGTATGCTTCTTTACGGAACGATCAAACTTGGCTGGTACATCGACGAAATTGCAACCCTGTTCATTATTATGACAATTGTATCCGGACTTGTATCCAGATTTACACCAAGTGAGATTGCAGATATTTTTATCGAAGCAAGTAAGGAAATGATGTATGGTGCACTTCTTGTTGGTATCAGCCGAAGCATCGCTGTTATCATGGAAAATGCACAGATCATTGATACCGTTGTATACTGGCTCGCTACCATGCTCCAGCATTTCCGCGGTATGGCAAGTGCAATGGGTATGTTATTTGCTCAGAACATTATCAACTTCTTTATCCCAAGTGGTGCCGGACAGGCTCTGATCACAATGCCAATCCTTGCCCCAGTCGGAGAAATGGTTGGTGTCAGCCGTCAGGTCAGCGTCCTGGCTTACCAGTTTGGTGATGGATTCTCTAACATTTTCTGGCCAACAAGCGTATTTATGATGTGCGGAATCATGAGACTGCCAATTAACAAATGGTATAGATTCGTAACACCACTGTTCCTGATCATTTTCGCTGCTTCAATCGTATTACTCGGAGCTGCGGTAGTGATAGGATATTAGTTACCGTTAATAGCATAGAGTGAAATAATCTTTCCCAGGCACGCTCTCGCTACCTTCCGCTGGCAGCGGTACATAAGGCGCTAAAGAACACCGCCTAAGTACCGGCCGCGTCAGAGTACCTGTTTCAAGATTATTTCACTCTTTTATATTGCAGTAAACCGGAAGTATGAGTGTGAGTGTGGCTGTGCAAAGCTTTCTTTTTAGGGCTTTTGTAAGTCCTGATGAAGAAATGTAAATATAGAATATTTTTGTAAAGGAGATTTATATATAATGAATAAAGAAGAACTTTATCTTGCAGAGGATAATCTTGCTGCTGAGATTGAAGAAATCAGTGAGTTTGTGTTTAATCATGCGGAGCTTGGCAGTGAGGAATTTAAGTCCTGCAAGTATCTTGTTGAGAAATTAAAAGAGCATGGATTTACGGTAACTTGTCCGTATCTGGATCTTGATACTGCTTTTCGTGCAGAACTTTACTGTGGTGAGGGTCCGAAAGTTGCTGTGCTTCCGGAGTATGATGCGCTTCCGGGATATGGTCCGAACAAGGACGAGGTGGCCCACGCGTGCGGACATAACTGGATAGCCGCTTCCACACTCGGTGCTGCCCTGACTCTGGCAAAATTCAAAGATCAGATCAACGGAACGATTGTTGTCATCGGTGCCCCTGCCGAAGAGACAACCGGTGGTAAATGTGATATTGCCAACCGTGGCGGTTATGATGATATCGACGCTGCACTTCAGTTCCACTTAGGCGCTGAAAACAACATGAATATTATGACTCTGGCTATGGATTCTATTGAATTCCACTTCCAGGGTACCGCCTCCCATGCAGCCGCTTATCCTGAAAAAGGTGTCAATGCTCTGGACGCTGTAAACCTGATGTTTGCAGGAATCAATGCAATGCGCCAGCAGACAAGAAATGACGCCCGTGTAGCAGGGATCATAACTTCCGGTGGTGCTGCATGTAATATTATTCCTGATTACGCAGCATGCCAATTCTACATTCGTGCAAAAGACCGCGCTTACTTGGAGGAACTGACTCAGAAAGTCATTAATTGTGCAAAAGGCGCAGAACTTATGACTGGTGCAAAACTGGAATACTTCAACTTCGAGAATTCTTATGATGACCTTGTATATCATGATGGACTTCGCGCCCTGATGCGTAAGAACTTAAATGATCTGGGTGTTACAGATTTCGTAGACAGTGATGAAGAAGCAAGTGGATCCAGTGATATTGGAAATGTATCTCATGTATGCCCGACCGTATACTGCGAGTTAGATACCGGTGCAAGACCGAAAGTATTTGCACATCACGAGACATTTCTGAAATATGTACATGGAAAAATGGCACGCCATACACTTCATACCGCCACAAAAGCATTGGCAGCTACCGCGCTGGACGTATTCGAAAATCCGGACATTGTAAAGTAATGAAAGAATCGACAAAAAATCCTGTAGATTATTGTATATCATATACATCTCTGCAGGATTTTTATATTTCTTATATTTCTTATATTTCTTTTTTTCTATATCCTTAAAACTCTTCCACCGGCTTCTTATGTATCTTCATATGCAGCTTTCTTACTCCGCTGACAAGCTTTGTCAGATACCGGAACAATGGCTCTGTCGCAATAGAAAATACTACGAACAGCATAATACATTTTGTGGACATTCCGGTAATCGCGAACAGCTTCGGCAGGAAAATGGAACAGCCTAAAAGTCCAATAACTGAACCTACCCATACACAGCCACGCAGCCAGTTGAATGGCTCACAGATTTTGAACAGAATCATAAATCCTACAATGGCAAGGAGCATCGTTCCTGCTGTGGAAATGTCTGTCTCTCCCAGTCCAAATGTCTGCCCAAAGACTGCCATGGCAGCTACCGCCAGTACGTCAGTCAGGCCGGCCGGCAGAGCTTTTAACACCACATTTGTCAGGAAATGTCCTTTGATCACATCTTTATTCGGCTGGAATGCCAGGAAGAATCCCGGAATTCCAATGGTGAACATGCTGATCAGTGAAATCTGTGACGGCCGTAATGGATAGCTCATCATAAATACAACCGAGAACAGGGACAACAGGAATGAGAAAATGTTCTTTACCAGGAACAGGCTGGCTGATCGCTGGATATTGTTGACCACTCGCCTTCCTTCTAATACAACTGACGGCATACATGCAAAGTTGGACTCCAACAACACAACCTGCGCCGCCTGGCATGCCGCATCACTTCCCGATGCCATAGCTACGCTGCAATCCGCATCCTTAAGTGCCAGCACATCGTTAACTCCGTCACCGGTCATGGCAACAGTCTTTCCCTGATCTTTCAATGCTTGAACAAACTGTCGCTTCTGCCCCGGTGTCACACGCCCAAATACCGTATATTTTGCAATCGCATTTGCAATATCCTCATCTGTCTGAAGTGTCGTCGCATCAACATATTCCTCTGCATTTACAATACCGGCTTCTTTCGCGACCTCTGATACAGTCAGCGGATTATCACCGGAAATAACTTTGACTTCCACGCCCTGCTCTGCAAAGTATGCAAATGTCTCCGGTGCTTCTTTACGGATTGGATTTGCCAGAAGGACATATGCCATCGGCAGAACCTTTCCTGTCAATTTTCCGCCATCTAATGCTGCATCATAAGAGCCAAATACAAGTACACGATACCCTTTTCTTGCATACTCGCTGATATCCGGTTTGTAAGTATCATAATCCTCGCGGAGCACGAACTCCGGAGCTCCGATTACATAAGACTTCTCCCCGAACATGACTCCACTGTATTTTGTCACAGAAGTAAATGGAACAACCTTAGAGGCAGACTGTTCCGTCTTCTTTTTAAAATAATCCTTCAACGCCTCCATGGTGCTGTTATCGCTGCTCATGGCTCCCACAAAATCAGACAGAAGACCATTTAACTCCGGCATCTTCTCTGCATCATATTCCTTTGTCGGGATCATGTCTTTGACACTCATAGAATTCTCAGTGATCGTTCCTGTCTTATCCACACAAAGCACATTGACGCGAGCCAGCGTCTCAATACTCTTCATATCGTGAAGCAGAACTTTCTTATGAGCCAGTCTCATAGAACTGACAGCCAACGCCACACTTGCCAGCAGATATAATCCTTCCGGAATCATACCAAGAACTGCTGCCACCATGGAAACAATACTGTTTCGGAAGCTCTGATCATTAAAGAAAAATCCTTGTACAAACAACGTAATACCAATCGGAATCAACGCAATACCGACAAATTTTACCAACTTATCCAGTGAGCGGATCATTTCCGACTGCTCGCCTTTCTTCATAGCCTTTGCTTCCAATGTCAGCTTGGAAATGTAAGAATCCACTCCGACTTTATCAAGACGGGCATGGCACTCTCCCGCTACCACAAAACTTCCGGACATAAGCTCCGCTCCCGGAGCTTTCGTAATCTCATCAGATTCACCAGTCAACAGTGATTCATTGACTCGCACTTCGCCGGATACTACAATTGCATCGGCACAGATCTGATTTCCCGCTTTGAATATTACAATATCATCCAGTACCAGTTCTTCTGAATCCACTAACGACTTTTTCCCGTCACGCACAACACTGGCATGCGGTGCATTTAACATGTTCAGCTTTTCCAATACATTTTTCGCACGAATCTCCTGCACGATACCAATTAGTGTATTAAAAATAATGACTGGAAGAAATGTCAGATCACGAAATGAACCGACAAGGCATAACAAAATTGCCAATACAAGAAAAATTAAGTTAAAGTAAGTACAGACATTTTCCCGGATAATTTCTTTCGTGGTCTGTGCCGGTGGTGCGACTGACACATTGCGCCAACCATCATCACGGTGCTGCTCCACCTGAGCCGCCGAAAGTCCCGCTTCGGGATCCGGATTATATCTCGGTGTCTCCTGGCGCTCTATCTCATAATCCTGCGGTTCTTCCAGAACCTCATGCTTTTTACGCAATGCCATAAATATTCCTCCTGTGTATCTGAAGCTTCAAGATATCTGCCCGTCATTTTCTGGCAAATCTTAGAATCTATCATACAATATGAAAATTTTTCCTTTATAGTATTTATTATACATCGAAACCCTTTCCCAGACTATGAATTCTTTGTTAAAAAATTCTAAGAATTCCTTAAGAAAAGGGCACCCCTGATTACAGTTAGGGACACCCTTAATCGCTGATGGGGACGTAGTATTTTGGCATTTTACTACGTCCCCGATTAAATTATTGTCTTCGTTTTATTACTTTTAACCTTGTGAATTCTTCTCTTTCTTTTTCTTCCAGCGCGTTGTTGATGTTGTAGACCAGATTCGTGTACATCGGTATGGTGATGTTCTTCAGAGCATTGGCACGTTTCTGTGTCTTTTTGATGTTCGTTGCCAGACGATATGCTGAGTTCTCGACTTCAGCCAACTTGATGGTCAGATTCTTTACCTTTCGGAATGCCTCCCTGGCGATATCCAGCGATTCTCCTGTATCTCCGAGTGAGTAGGTCAGGTCATTCTGCTTTTCATCATATTTGATATGTGGAATCTCTGTTCCCATAATACTTCTGGTCTGTATACGAATGGAATCTTCAATTGGTACAGTGAATGCGAATTCCTGTACCCTGCTGATTCCCATCTCAATATTAGCGCGCTGCAGGCACGCATATGCCTGGGTAAATGTGGAATCTATCTCTTCCTGGATGCCTTTTGCCTCATCGATAAGTCCCATCAGTTCTTTAAGAAGTATATTTCGTTTTTTGTCCATCAGTTCATAGCCCTGATTGGCAAGTGCCAGCGAGTTTTTGGCAAGCATCAGATTTCCCTTGGTCGGAAACTCTCTTGGATCCATAGACTCCCTCCTTTCCCATTTTTGCAATATAGCAATTATAATGCAAGAATTCTGGCATATTTTCCAGATTCCTGCACCTCTAAATCATTTTTACGCTTCATTCTTCTTCGGATAATAGAAATCAATGAGTTTTGTATCGATTCGATCCAGTTCTTCTCTTGGAAGCAGTGCTAACAGTTCCCAGCCAAGATCCAGCGTCTCTTGAATGGTACGGTTCTCTGTTGTTCCTTGACCAATATAACGCTGTTCGAATTCGCGTCCGAACTCCAGATATTTCTTATCCAGTGGTGACAATTCATCTTCACCGATAACGGAGGCCAGATTTCTTGCCTCTCCTACTTTTGCGTAGGAAGCAAATAACTGGTTCGCCAGCGCCTGGTGATCGTCTCGCGTATAGCCTTCTCCGATTCCGTCTTTCATCAGACGTGACAGTGACGGCAATACATTAATTGGCGGATAAACTGACTGTCCATAAAGATTGCGGTCCAGTACGATCTGACCTTCCGTAATATATCCGGTCAGGTCAGGAATCGGGTGCGTGATGTCGTCATTCGGCATGGTCAAGATCGGAAGCTGTGTCACCGATCCATTTGCCCCTTCCACAATTCCGGCACGCTCATAAATTGTTGCCAGTTCACTGTAAAGATAACCTGGATATCCTTTTCGTGACGGAATTTCTCCTCTTGAAGAGGATACCTCACGAAGTGCCTCTGCAAAAGAAGTCATATCTGTCAGGATTACAAGAATATGCATGTTACACTCAAACGCCAGATATTCTGCCACAGTCAGTGCTACCTTTGGTGTGATCAGACGCTCTACGACAGGGTCATTTGCCAGGTTCAGGAACATACACACATGGTCGGATACTCCGTTCTCATCAAATGTCTTGCGGAAGAAATCTGCCACGTCATGCTTAACTCCCATAGCTCCAAACACAATTGCGAAATCTTCATCAGAATCACCGCCCAGAGAGGCCTGTTTTACAATCTGCGCTGCTAACTGGTCATGTGGAAGTCCGTTTCCTGAGAAAATTGGAAGCTTTTGTCCACGGATCAGTGTTGTCAGACCATCAATAGCTGAAATTCCTGTCTGGATATAGTTTCTTGGATACTCACGTCTGACCGGATTAAGCGGAAGTCCGTTGACATCACGTTTATCCTCGGAAATGAGTGGTCCCATATCATCGATCGGCTGTCCGATTCCGTTAAAGGTTCTTCCAAGCATTTCCGGTGATACAGTAACCTCCATCGGACGTCCCATCAATCTCGTATGTGTATTGTCCAGGGACATATTCTCGGTTCCTTCAAATACCTGAATGATTGCTTTGTCCTCATTCAGTTCCACAATACGTCCCATTTTCTTTGTTTTATGATCGACTACAAATTCCACGATTTCATCATAGAATGCGTCCTGAACTCCTTCCAGCACAACCAGAGGGCCTTCAACGCTGCTTAGTCCCAGATATTCTATTGCCATGATCTTGACCTCCTTCTATGCATTTTTCTCAATCACTGTATCGTAGAAACGGTCGATATCTACTTTGTACATATCTAATAATTGTAACTCGCCATTTGGCACATCGTATTTGATAGCGATAACTTTCTCAAAGATACCCTCTGCCTTCAAAACAGACATCGGCATACCTCTTGCCACCAGTTCTCTGCATTTCTTATAGAGATACAGAATAATATCCATCATACCGAACTGCTTCTTTAGAGATACACACGTATCGTCTTTGTGAAATGCGTTCTGCTGCAGGAATCCAAGGCGAATCACGCGGGCAATCTCCAATGTCAGCTTCTGATCATCCGGAAGTACATCACTACCGATCAGTTTTACAATCTCCATGAGACTGTTCTCCTGGTTCAGAATATTCATCAGACGGTTCCGATAGTCCACAAACTTTGGAGATACATTATCAGCATACCATGCACTTAAATCCGGTAAGTACTCGCTGTAACTGGTCAGCCAGTGGATCGCCGGGTAATGTCTTGCATATGCCAGAGACTTATCCAGTCCCCAAAAGCAACGGATAAATCGCTTCGTATTCTGTGTGACCGGCTCGGAGAAGTCTCCTCCCTGCGGAGATACTGCTCCAATGATTGTAACAGAACCTACAGCTCCATTTAATGTCTGCATCATACCGGCACGCTCATAGAATGCAGAAAGTCTGGATGCCAGATAAGCCGGGAATCCTTCCTCTGCCGGCATCTCTTCCAGACGTCCGGACAGCTCACGAAGAGCCTCTGCCCAACGGGATGTAGAATCCGCCATAATTGCAACATCATATCCCATATCACGATAATACTCAGCCAGTGTAAGTCCTGTGTAAATAGATGCCTCACGGGCAGCTACCGGCATGTTGGATGTGTTGGCAATCAGAGTCGTTCTGTCCATCAGCGGATTCCCCGTTCTTGGATCCACCAGTTCTGAGAACTCCTCCAGAACCTGTGTCATCTCATTTCCGCGCTCTCCGCATCCGATATATACAATAATGTCCGCATCGGACCATCTTGCGATCTGATGCTGGCTCATCGTCTTTCCTGTTCCGAATCCTCCCGGAATTGCGGCTGTTCCGCCTTTCGCCAGAGGGAACATAGTATCCATGACACGCTGTCCCGTCACAAGCGGAACTCTTGCAGAATAACGGTGATGCACCGGCCTTGGCACACGAATCGGCCATTTCTGCATCATGGAGAGTTCTTTTCTCTCCCCTTCTGTTGTCTCGATCACAACAAGTGTATCATTGATATGATACTGTCCGTCAGGTACGACACTGACCACGATTCCTTCCACATCCGGCGGAACCATACATTTGTGCACGATCGCATGAGTCTCCGGAACTTCTGCAATGATTGCCCCTCCCTGGAGTGCGTCACCTTCTGCAACCGTCATGTGTGTATCCCACAACTTATCAAGATCCAGAGAATCTACACTGACACCTCTTGTAATAAATGCGCCATTACTTGCCTGCGCAATCTTTTCCAGCGGACGTTCAATTCCGTCGAAAATATTATTGATAATTCCAGGTGCGAGGATAACAGATACTGCATCTCCGGTACCCTCCACAATCTCTCCCGGCTTCAGACCGGAAGTCTCCTCATAGACCTGAATCGTTGTCCTGTCCTTGTCCAGAGAAATAACCTCTCCTACCAGACGTTCTTCTCCTACATAGACCATCTCGGACATCTTAAATCCGGTCCTGCCTTTCAGATAAATGACAGGGCCGTTAATTCCATATATTTTTCCAGTATGTTTAGCGTCCACTGCCCATACCTCCTCCAAATGCGAACTTCTGATATTCTCTCTCCAGCGCGCCCTTAAATGCATAGTCTACCAGAATATTTCTCTCTGGAATGACTGCACGGATTCCACCGATAAAGTCTTCTTTGCTGATACTCAGTGTAAATCCTGTCTTCTCCTCCAGATACGCTTTCTTATCTGCGTCTGTCGGATTAACATAGATTGTCATCTCGCCGCGGTCAGAATATGCTACCGCTTTTTCAATATATTTTACCAGAAGATCCTGATATTTTTCCGTCTCCATATATGCAGACAGTTTTTCTTCGACTTCTTTAAAAAGCTGCTTTTTCAGACGTTTCTGTGCAGCTCCAAGCTCTCGCTTAAGTTCCAGCGCAGCCTTTGAATTTGCCATACCAAGCTGCTGCTTCACGCTGGTCTTTTCAGCCTTGATCCTTGTGTCTGCCTGTATCAGTGCCTCTGCTTTATGTTGGTCGAAGACATGGGTAAGCGCCTTCTTATGCTGTTCCACAATCGCATTCCCTTTGCTTCTTGCCTCCTGCATTGCAGATTCCTGCAGTCTTGTTATCTTCTCATCTACTGTCACACAATCACCTGCTTCCTATAGTTTTAATCCTATAGCCTCATTCACATACGATGTGATAAAGTCTTTTTTACGTCCGGTTCCGTGTCTGTCCGGAATCTCAATCAAAAGCGGCATGGTCCGCTGTAACTTAATCTCGTTGATAAGATCCGGGAACTCCCGTCCGAACCGCTCAGTCAGCAGAATGACACCAACTTCTTTGTCATTCATGGCATTTTCTAATTCTTCACGCAGTTCGTTTCTTTCATGTACAACGACTCCATCTACGCCCGCCAGTCTCAGTCCCGTCAGAGTATCGACATTATCACTGATCAGATACATTTTCATCTTATAATTTACCGAGGATCATGAAGGAGATGATCAGTCCATACAGACACACACCTTCTGCCAGTCCTACGAAGATCAGTGACTTACCAAGTGCGCTGGAGTCCTCGCTGATTGCTCCAAGAGCGGCACTTGCTGCACTTGCTACGGCAATACCGCCACCGACACAGGAAAGACCGGTTGACAGTGCGGCTGCGATATAACCAAATCCAGTTGCATTTGAAGCGGCTGTTGTTGTCTCTGCAGCGTATACCGGATCTCCGGAAAATAACATGATCGCTGCGATGGCAAATGCTCCAAAATAAAAGACAACATTTGCTCCAAGTGCACGTTTATAACGTTTCTTACTTCTCTCTCCCTTAAGGAAATATCCAAATGGTACGATAATTCCAAGTACCAGTGCTGCCACCAGTAATAATTTTACAGTTAATGTCATGACTTCTTCCTCCTACTCGCTCTGTTTATGAAATGGTTTGAATTCTCTTCCTGTTCCTTTATAAAAACGGCTGAACATCTCGTAATATTCCAGACGCAGAACCTGGATACCAACTACCAGTCCTTCCAGTCCACAGACTATGATATTACCGATAACAAATATGATCCAGTTCGTGCTTCCCGCACTCGCTCCGGAGAGCATCAGTACAACTTCCATCATTGCCGCATGGCTCACTGCAAATGCTCCGATACGCACATAAGAAATGGTATTGGAGAAGTAGCTTAACATGGTCTCGAACAATTCAAAAAATGCCTGTACAAAGAACATGACCTTGCCGCCTTCCATTTTCTTATGACGTTTCTCTACCAGATTTCCAAGTGGCTCTTTAAATACAAAGAGGAGCACCGGAATTCCAAGGAAAATCACAAGCATTACATTTCCCGGAGTCTTGTGTCCGGTCATATAAAGTACTACTGTCAGTACCAGGAATCCATAAAATACAAGTCCTGCCACACCATTGGTGGAGAATAACATATTTTCCTTATCGTGGGCTTTCGCCGAATTGATAATATTGAAGATCATCACCAGAATATTCAGTGCCATACCAAATGCAATGGCAACGACGAATACGGTGTTAAGCTGCCCGATAAACGGCAGATTCGTCATTGCCGATACAGGCCTTAACCAGCGGGCTTCAATAATATCTTCAAATCCAAATACGCTTCCGAACATAAATCCGAAGAACATGGAAAAAATACCTGCAATGGAAATAATTCCTGCCAGATTGATCTTCTTTGTCAGATACAGGATTCCGCCAATTGCAAAGAGGCAGAAGCCCTGGCCAAGATCTCCGAACATGGCTCCGAATATAAATGTATAGGTCAGTGCCACGAACATGGTCGGGTCCATCTCATCGTGAGCCGGAAGTCCGTACATCTTGATAAACATTTCAAATGGTTTAAATACCTTCGGGTTCTCAAGCTTTGTCGGAGGATCACCAAAATACTGGTCACGCTCATCTTCGACCATGATACTGATCTTATCGTCATCCTGGGTCTCAGCAAGAAGCGCATCTACATCCTTTTCACTCATCCAGCCACATAAGATATAGAACTCATCCCTCTCATCCTCACTGGTCACTCTCGCTGCAAGTTTACGGATATCAAAGTTGTCCGCAAGCTCCTGCAGTCTCTTTCTCGCTCCCAGAAGCTTGGCTGCATTACGTTTCATAAGTGCTGTAATCTTATCCTCATCTGCGTCAATATCTTTTTGCACTGCTTCAATATCCTGATCCAGCTTCTCACACGCTTCTTTAGGAGTTCCGATGTAAGCATCTGTCACGTCAATTCTCTCAAAGTGCAGTGCCCGGAATGTGTTATCCGCTTTCGCAATATCCGCATTTGCCGCTATGTAACAGCCATAGACAAAACCTTTGTCTTTTCCAGCCTCCAGAAATATGGCATTCAGACTGTCGGCCAGATATTTTTCAAGACGTCTGTAATAGTCAAGCGAAATGCGTCCGAACCGTACCTGCATGTACTGATACTGCAATGCTTTATGAACATCCACTTTCAACGCAGAAAATGGTTTCAGGACATTTTCCTTTCCAAGCAATTCTTCCTTCTTGAGCTTCAGCCTTTCTCTTTCTTCCATAAGTCCCAGATAATCATGATTCAGATCCCGGATCAGCGCCAGCATATCATCCTTTGATCCTGACAGATCTGCCCGAATTTCCCTGTCCTCCGGCAGAAGCTGTGCGAACTGCTCTGCCTTTGCAAGCGGATCTCTGTACGGGTTCACTTCCACGAACGGCATGATATTTTCCGTTGTCTTAAGTTCTGTCACCGCATTTTCAATCTGCATCTCATATTTTGACAGATATTTCTCGCATACCCGGTCGATGTCATCTCTCGGACCGCTGATATTTAAGAATCTCATTTTTACAATCACTTGCTCTCACCTCCCAAGTATGTCAATATCTCCTGTCTGGTCAGTCCATAACGGATACACTCTAACGCTGTCGTCAGCTTGTCGATTTCCTGCTCCTTCAAGAATAAAAATGCGTGCATCGTTGCATCGGAGTAAGGATCCTTCTGCCTGTCAGATATATAGAGATCCCGTAAAATATCTTTGATACCCTTTTCTATGGACTGCCCCTCTTTCATGTGGACATGTGTTCCATAGTAAGTATTCTCAATCTGCTTTTTCATCTCTTCCACATTCGGTGCTTCCACGATTGCCTTAAATTCTTCCGTACTTAAATGAAAATGATATGGAAGCGTCAGTGCATAGATTTCTGCCGGAAGCATACGATAATACTGCTTCGCACGGTACGCCCATTGAATGTTCATGAGATCCATCTTGATTCCCACATCTCTTGAAAAACGCTCTCTGGATTTTCCGGAGAATACTTTTCTTCCCCGCCTCCAGTAATTAGTAAAATAGTAAAGCTCCAGTGCCTGATCGTAGTCAAATAATGTCGCTGCCCCGGAATCCCGAATTGGTTTTAATGCTTCATAATACTCACTGCCCCGTAAGTTATCCACAAGTTCGTCGATATTTGTGGAAGTTATCAACTTATCAATAGAAAGTTTTGAGTATTTATCAAAAAATTCCTTCTTATAATCCAGGTCATAAGGCTTGTCATAATGGTTAAATACGATTCTCAGACAATAGTTGATCACACTGACTTCATACTTCTTCCAGTAAATCTTCAGAAATTTCTTCTGGTCGATTCCCGCAAACCGGAAGATTCTTGTGTAATCATTATACAGAGACTGATACAACATCTTCTCAATATCACCTCGATGAAGATGCGCCAGTTCCAACTGATCCATATAGACTGCGTAGGCCGGTTTCGTCTTCAGAAATTCCACCACCTGCACAACATCCGTAAAACCGGAAATAGTCTCATAGTCAGCCTGTGTAAGAAGCTTTGCCTGCATTGCGCGGATCTTCGTCGTAAGTCCGCTGTATGCCATCACATTGCCCATTGTTCTCTTCCTCGCTATATTTCTTTTTGAAATGCCTGAAATTCTGATACCTGTGGTTTACTCCTCGCTTCACGCTCCCACTGGCATCTTATATTACACTTCTATTATATGACGCAAAATACCTTCTGCATAAACTGCATGAGCCGCCTCATATTCCTTTTCCAATGTCTGAACTGCCTCGTGATTCTTCTCACGCTGACTCTTCAGGAGTTCATCGACCTGCCGCTTTCCATCTTCCCGGATTCTGGTAAGTTCTGCCTGCGTCTTCTCATCCAGTTCTTTATCAAACTGATCTCTCTGCGCCTGAATCTCCTGCTCAACCTGACTCTTATCTTCTTCTGCCTTCGCCACAATACTGCGCGCAGTGTTCTCAATATCATCCAGTCTTTCAATCACAGATTTCATAAGCCGCCCCCTTCTTGTTATCTGTCTGACCAAAGCCACATATCATCACAGAACTCTCTAAAAAGCTCACACTTTTTTAATGATTTCTCAAAAAAATCTACTGAAATTCTAACAGTTTTCTATAATATGAAATATTTTAGAAAATGGCTCTAAATCAGAACGTTTATATTTAACTATAGTCTCCAAATTGCACAATTGTCAAGTAAGTTATGCCGATTTTTGTGTAATTTTTATACACTTCCACCAAAGTGTATGGATATTTCATTAGTAAAAATCACAAGACTATTTTTGTATATACTAAGCGGTTCGATTCATGTTGTATAACCGCAAGATACTCACCTTCTGCTCTTCCTGTGTATACAGTGTCTCCGAAATATGTTTTTTCACAACTTCAATATTTTTGATAATAATCTCTCCACATTTCAGCTCAATAGACCCCTCTTCTTTCAGCTGTGCCAGTGCACGCTTTGCCTGAATTGCAGATATATTAACTGTGCTCGCCAGTTCTTCCTGTCCCAAAATTATTTACACAATTTTCTCACTTCTTCCACTGTCTTCTGTGCAATTGACGCAATCTGTTCTTCCGAAATCCCTGCCTTCCACATGGAACGAATCATTTCACCCTTACCTTCTTCTTTTCCAATCCGTTCACCTTCTTCTCTTCCAATCCGTTCGCCTTCTTCTCTTCCAATCCGCGTCGCATAATGGAGCTGTGCATACTTATCCCTTTTATACTTCAATCTCGTCTCATACTCCAGACGCTTCTTCTCGTCCGCACTGAGTCTGTCCAGTTCTTCATACGCTTCTCCAAAATACTCGTCCTGCTTTGCCATCTCTTTTAACTCCTTCCGGCTCTTTGCATTGAGAAATCGCATCCACCTTATGATTCCTTCTTCGTTCTGATCTTCCGGTGGTAACTTCCCCAATTCCAACACATGAATCTCCATGATATCTGTATAAATCTCTCCCGTTTTTGTATCGCAAAATGTAATTTTTCGATAGTACCTGTTATCCTCCGGGAAATGTACAAAGTCCAGAATACTGACATGAATGCATTTCTGAATTTTGTCATAATCATCACCTTTATGAATCTGATCTGTGACCATCTTGCTTAAATAAAACACAATCCGTTTTTTCCAAAAATCAAATTCTGCCACCTGCATCTCAAAGTCTATCTGCGTGCCATCATGCATTTCAACTCGAACATCCAAAATTCCATATTTATCGTCTTCGTACTCTTTTCTGAGTATGGTCGGCAACAGTCTGGTCTCCTTGATTTCTTCTGGTCTTACTCCCAACAATGCTGCAATAATTCCTTTTCGCACCTTTTCATTTCTCATCAGTTCTTTGAAACAATAATCTACGGTCGGAAGCATGATAAACTCGTCATCTGTACGGTTCTTTTGTACTTTAGTTCCTGTTCTTTTTGACATATACTCTCCTCTCCGACAACTTCCTATAGTCTGAGAAAAGATTATCTATAGATATTTTATCATATATTAATAGTATATTCCAGTTGGAAATGCTAATCTTCAAATAACATCCTGTGCCGCACCAGGTTCCCTTCCCAGCCTATATTCACTTGTCACACGTTCATCACTTTGGAATAACACCCGATACTCTGAGCCTCCGAAATGAATGAAATTAAATAGATACCTTTTGCAGATAACAAGAATCGCCATCTGCGTGGACTCAGAATAGCATAAATATGAATCAAATACAATAGTTAATTTAAAGATGCGATGCGGAACCGCACTTCTTCTTTATATACACTCTCGTATTCCACCACTCTATGCTGACCAGACACTTTCTCCTACCAATCCCCCGCTCTCCTTCCGCCTTCCAATAACTTCGCACATAATAAAATCCAGCTGCTGATGTCACGATAATTGATTTTATTTTCCAGATTTTCTTACGCCTAACTTAGTCTGTACAGTGTACTGTCTGAGCCGATTTATCGGCGAGTTTGCACTGTCAGACTAAAATAGGTGGCGTATGAAAATCAGAAAACAAATCATATCGTGACATTAATAGCTGGATTAATTATGTTAAGTTATTCCATTTACTGAGTTCTCAGCTCTGCTCCCATCTTCTTCTGCAGCTTCTTCATAACCTGATTTGCTACATTTTCAATCTCCTGGGAAGTCAGTGTCTTCTCATTAGATCCGATGGTCAGTCTGATTGTCACAGATTTCTTGCCCTGTGGGATTTGTTTTCCACGGTACTCATCTACGAAATCTGCTTTCTTAAGGAACTCGCTGGCTTTCTTCTTGCCAAGAATTGCCTCATGCATATCACTCCATACTGCATTGGAGTCAAAGAGCATGGAAATGTCATACTCATTCTCCGGATATGCTGCAAGGTGAGTGAATTTATTGGTTCTGGAAATGAGTGGTTTCAGTTTCAAAACATCTAATTCAAAGAGCATTACGGACAAGTTCTTGATTCCACAGTCCATAGATGCCTTCTTAGCTAGAAGTCCCATATCACCAATCTTCTCATCTCCACGGTAAATGTTGAGCCATACTACATTGTCAGCCCATACTGGTTTCTCTTCTTTTCTGAACTCAAATGCTGCCTGATGTGTATAACGTGGCATATACTCCAGAACACCTTTGGCTTCCTGGAAGAGTTCTTTCACATCTTTCACACTGCTTGCAAATGCTCCGGCAATGTGGCGGCGCTGCTCTGGCAGTAACTCAGACTTGTCGTATGGTGAAGTATAGTTTGCATCATGGAATACCTGAGCTTCCTCAAAGATTGAGAAATCATTGAAGTAACGCTCATTCTTTGCAACTGCCTCGCAAATATTCGGAAGCAGAGAAGCACGCAGGTAACTGAGATCCGGTGCCGGTGGTGTTGAAAGACGAAGCATTCCTTCTGTCGTCTGCATAATTGCATTCAGATATACATCATTTACCCAAGGATATGTGTAGATTTCCTGCATTCCACAACGAATTGCAAGGAACTCTTTCATATTTCTTACAAGATCCTGATCTTTCTGATTGATTGCACTGTCAAATGTTGTTGTAAATGATGTTGGCTCGAAATTGTCGTATCCATACATTCTGGCAACTTCTTCCATTACATCATCTTTAATAGAAATGTCACCTGTAGAACGCCATGTCGGAGCGATAACGTGCATGTCCTCACCATTGATCTGTACATCAAATCCAAGTTTTTCAAGCTTGCCCTGGATCTCATCATTTGTCAGATGCTTTCCAAGTCTCTTCTCAAGCCATACAAGGTTTACATCAATCTCAGCTCTCTTGAGTTTCTTTACATATTTATCACAGTAACCTGTCACTTTTAACTCTGGATACAGCTCTTTGAAATACTGCATGGAAAGTGCAAGTGCCTGGTCGCATCTCTCAGGATCGATAGCTTTTTCATATCTTGAAGAAGCTTCTGTACGGTTATCATAACGAAGTGCAGTTCTTCTGATTCCTGCTGCTTCAAAGTTTGCGACCTCAAGAATGACACGCTCTGTCTTAGGCAGGATAGAATCCTTTGCTCCACCCATAACACCAGCCAGTGCAACAGGTCCCTCGGAATCTGTAATTACAAGGTCATCTGTACAAAGAGAAAGCTCTTTGTCATTCAGAAGAAGTAACTTCTCATTTTCTGCTGCATGTCTTACAACGATGTGATCAGAAATGTTATCTGCGTCAAATGCATGTGTCGGGTTACCAGTTGCAAGCATGACGTAGTTTGTAATGTCAACCAATGCATTGATTGGACGCATACCAACCTTCCAGATTCTACTCTGCATCTGATATGGTGCCTCTTTTACATTTACACCAGACATTTCTACTCCGATATATCTTGGACATCTGTCTGGATCAGCAATCTCTACATTAAAATCAGACTGTACATCTGTCTCAAATGGCTTGATCTCAGCCAGTGGCAGATTGTATAATGCTGCGATCTCGCGGGCGATACCATAGTGTCCCCACAGATCCGGTCTGTTTGTCATTGATTTGTTATCAATCTCAAGAAGAACGTCGTTCAGATCAAGGGCATCTGCCAGAGTTGTTCCTGCCGGTACATCAAATGCGGACAGGTCAAGAATCTCTGCTTCCTGAGATGCCGGGAAGAGATCTCCCAGTCCGATCTCGTCAGATGCACAAATCATTCCGTAGGAAGCCACGCCGCGAAGTTTAGACTTCTTGATTTCAACAGGCTCTCCCTCTCCATGCCAGCGGACATTTGCTCCCGGGCAGGATACGGCAACGCGCATACCTTTTTCCAGATTGATACCACCGCAGACGATGTCTTTGATTTCACCGTCACCGATGTCTACTTTGCAGACACGAAGCTTGTCTGCATTTGGATGTGGCTCGATATCCTCGATCACACCTACTACCATATGGTCAAAACGGTCTGCCAGGTACTCGACGTCCTCAACCTCAACAGTATCCATAGTCAGATCATATGCAAGCTGTTTCATATCCATATCTTCAGGGATATTTACAAAATCTTTAATCCATGATAATGATAATTTCATCTTTATTCTCCTCCGCTTATCTGAACTGTCTCAGGAATCTTAAATCGCCACTGTGGAACAATCTTACGTCATCTACGCCGTAACGCATCATAACCAGTCTGTCCAGACCGATATTTACATAGAAACCTGTGTACTCATCCGGATCCAGTCCTGCCGCACGAAGTACATTTGGATGTGGGGATCCACCCGGCATAACCTCGATCCAGCCCACATGTTTACATACGCTGCAACCTTTTCCGCCGCACACCTGACACTCCATGTCGATCTCAAATCCTGGCTCTACAAATGGGAAGAAACCGGAACGCATTCTTACCGGAACATCTCTTCCGAACACCTTACTTAAAATGCTCTGGATCATAACTTTTCCGTCTGTGAACTTGATATCCTTATCCACGATCAGAGCCTCATACTGGAAAAATGCTCTCTCATGATGTGAATCTGTTGTCTCATTACGATATACACGTCCCGGATATACAAAACGATACGGCGGTTTATGTGTCTGCATGTAACGGACACTTCCCCCTGTCAAATGTGGTCTCAGGCAAAGCTTCTCATTTGTGCTTCCACTGTCATGACCCTCCAGCCAGTATGTGTCCATACTCTCTCTTGCCGGATGATTCGGAGGGAAGTTCAGTTTATCAAATGCATATAACTCACTTGTGATGTCATCCTCCTGGAAAATCTCAAATCCCATAGAACGGAATGCATCGTTCAGGTCATAGCACATCTGTGTGATCGGATGAAGTCCTCCGTTCGGCGGCAGGATTCCCGGTACAGAGCAGTCAAAGTCCGGTGAAACCTCAGAAGCTTTCAGCTTCAGCTCTGTTCTCTTAGAGTTGATCAGCTCTGTCACCTGATTCTTAGCCTGGTTGAGCACCTTTCCCATCTCCGGGCGAAGCGCTGCGTCAAGCTTTGGCATCTCCTTCATTAACATACTTAACGCACCCTGTTTTCCAACATATGCATTCTTCACATTCTGCAGTTCATTTTCATTTGCTGCTTCAGAAATCTTAGTTTTCACTTCTGATAAAATACTGTTGATTTTATCTTTCATCCTAATTCCCCTTTCTACTACTCTTTAAGTTCAGCGTCTCTTTTTATTTTAAGTTACTGTTCAGAGCTAACTTTCAAAATATTCCATATTTTGAAATTATGCTTAACTTTGGACGTAAACATTTTATTGAAAATAAAAAAAGCACCGCCACTTGTGATTAACAAGGGACGATGTTACTCGCGGTACCACCCTATTTCAGAGTCCTTATAACTCTGCACTCTTTTATGTGTATTCGATCTGCTACACGAACATCCAACTTAACGCACTTACTTTTGACAAATGCTTTTCATCAGAAGACTCCCATACTGAAATTTCCAAAAGGTTCGCGTGAAATGCTCTCAGCCGGTGACACTTCATCTCTGCTTCACTACATCTTCTGTACTTACATATGTTCATTGCCTACAATCAAAAATATTATTGCATAAATACATACATTTGTCAACGACGTGATTTTCTTGACAGTTTTGAAAAATTTCCTTTACCTTTCAAAACTGGAAGGCTGACTTGAAAAAGTAAATTCCAGTGCAAGAGTAAATTCCATCGAGATTTAAATTTTGTTGATTTAACGAGAGATTTTTGAACTAAATCTCTCGTTTTCTGCTATAATTAATGCAACTTATCGAAATTTTCTCGTTTTCAAGGTATGCTAAATGGGCTACTGGAATTCAGTGTGCTAGACTAAATTCCACCAGCCACATCTTAAAAAGTGAAAAGTTTACATCCAGTCTGACAGCAGATTTCGATTAGTTTTATTAACGGTTAAAGCGTATCAGCTTATTTAAACTAATAACAGACTTAATTTTATACCGTCAGAAAATTATAATGAAACTTAGAAAACAACTCAAAATCTCCCGAAAGGAGCCGATGCACATGAAAAAGTCCGCTGACAAACTGGCAATTGCATATGTAATTATACTATCCTTGATTCCGGTACTTGCTCTTCCGAATCTTATATTCCAGAGCCATGTACTCGATGCGATTCCATATGATGCCTCCGCTCTCACTACGGAATTAGGATTTTTTCTGTCAAACCTGCCTGCTATTATTTACATTATGGTGCTTTATATTCTTGGAATCCTAAATATCTGGAAATCTTTTTCTTCCTATGAGGAAGGTGATTCCACTGCTCTTATAAACCGCATGCTCATACATAAGTACGGGCTTGTTGCGTTTTTCCTATACGACTTTATTCTGCTGTTCACCCTATATTTTTTCGCAGGTGCAGCACTGACATTCATGACCGGCGGTCTGATTATACCACTTATGCTCCCAATCATGAGTGTTATGATATTTTTCACTGTCATCGGATTCTGGCTCACAATCCTTCCGGGCTCATTTTACGCCCTGCAGGTAATCCGCATGACTTATAAAGCCGGAAAAATCAGCCTCGGAACGGCCATCCTGCATGGTATCCTGCAGCTCTTCTTCCTGGCAGATGTCTTAAGCGCCATGTACCTTGCAGCCGTAAAATGGAAGCGCGCAAAAAAAAGCTCTATCGTAGTCGGAATTGTATATATTGTATGTGCAATTGGAACCGTTGTACTGGCAGTGGAAACTGTAATAGAATTTCAGGGGCTATAAGCTCCCTGGCCTGCTCCTCATTCTTTGCTTCTGCAAAGACATCGACACCGTAAAGTCCAAATCCCGCCGTACTATACACGGAAACTCCGTCTCCCGATTCCTGAGAAAATACAGCGATTCCGCTCTCTTTTGACATTTCCGCATTTTTTATTTTGCAGTTTTACCACGTTTCCGCATTTTTTATATGACTATTTTACCATGTTTCCGCACTTTTTACATTTATGCTTCCACTTAGAAAGCTATTACACAAATTAAAACTCTCAGAAGTTATAATTACCTCTGAGAGTTTTGATTTTCTCATGCATGGAATTCATGTATTTTTCTCCAATTCTTTCACTGTATTTAACGCATTAAAATCTATAGACCCTGGCGAAAATAAGTTACTATCTATTAATCCCTGATATAATCTGCTTCGCTTTGGAAAATTCTTTGTATTCGTCTTCTGAGGTTCTGCATCATAAACAATGTCGTCCTCATCCAGCGCATAGACATCTATTTTACCACATCCACATAAAAAAAGTACAGTCCACTGTTTCTCAGATGATTGATGTAATTTCCAGTATTTTGCAAGCATCATTAAATCTGGAAGTGCGCTGTCTGAGCCGTTCCTCAGGCGAGTTTGCACGTACAGATTTTAATAGATAGCGCAGCAAAATCTGCGAAATTCATCATGTCTGAAAACAGTAAACTGTACTTCTTTTTATTGTATCTACATAATGCCCACGGATTGCTCCGTGCTTTGCACTCCCACAATCCTACCCAATATTCGAATATCGTGTGGCTTGCGCCCCACTTTTATTCTCATATTGGGGCGGGTCACTAAGTCATATAAGCATTTATGTGCAAGCACAACATGCTTATTGACTTTTGACCCTGGCATCATTATATCCTCGTATTCTTCTCCCTTGACACTTTCAACCGGTTCATGGCTCTTGCCAAGGATGCTTTTGTGTGATAGTATTCCTGGATACTCTGCTTCTGACGAAGTTTTTCTTCCATGACTTCACGCCGTTCTTCTGCTCTTCTGGCGTCAATTTCTTCCGGTTTTTCAGCGGTCTGTACCAGCATGGTAACACGGTTGTTAACAACCTCAAGGAATCCGGTTCCAACGGCAAGTGTCTCCCACGTTCCGTCTTCCAGCTGCATCTTCGCTTCACCGACTTCGATTGCTATGACCATGTTCTCATGATCTGCCAGAATTCCCATCTGACCGCCGTCGGCTGCAGGTACGATCACCTTCTGGCATCGTCCATTATACGCCACGCGATCACTGGCTATGACTTTCAACCAAAATGTTTTCATAGTTTACGCACCTCTTACTCTCCGTCTTTCAGTGTCTTTGCTTTCTCGATAACTTCGTCGATCGTTCCGACATTGAAGAAGGCTGCCTCCGGATATTCATCCATTTCTCCGTCGATGATCATTTTGAATCCACGGATTGTCTCTTTCAGTGGTACATATTTTCCAGGAATTCCTGTAAATGTCTCAGCTACGAAGAATGGCTGTGACAGGAATTTCTGAATCTTTCTTGCTCTCATAACCGTTGCTTTATCTTCATCGGACAGCTCTTCCATACCAAGAATGGCGATGATGTCCTGAAGTTCTTTGTACTTCTGAAGAATCTCTGTTACCTGGTTGGCTACTTTATAATGCTCTTCACCTACGATGTCTGCCTCCAGGATACGTGAGTTAGACTCCAGCGGATCTACAGCCGGGTAAATTCCCTGCTCAACGACCTTACGTGAAAGTACGGTTGTTGCATCCAGATGTGCAAATGTTGTTGCCGGTGCAGGGTCTGTCAGGTCGTCGGCCGGTACATAGACTGCCTGAACGGATGTGACAGAACCATTCTTTGTAGAAGCAATACGCTCCTGTAATTCACCCATTTCTGTTGCCAGTGTCGGCTGATAACCTACAGCTGATGGCATACGTCCAAGCAGGGCGGAAACTTCAGATCCAGCCTGTGTGAATCGGAAAATGTTATCAATAAAAAGCAACACGTTCTGATGTTCTTTGTCACGGAAATACTCAGCCATTGTAAGTCCTGTCTCAGCGACACGCATACGAGCTCCAGGCGGCTCGTTCATCTGACCAAATACCAAAGCTGTCTTCTCAAGTACGCCAGACGCTTTCATCTCTGTCCAGAGGTCATTTCCTTCACGGGAACGCTCTCCGACACCTGTAAAGATAGAATATCCACCATGCTCTGTTGCTACATTTCGGATCAGCTCCTGAATCAGTACAGTCTTACCAACTCCGGCTCCTCCGAACAGACCAATCTTACCACCTTTTGCATATGGTGCAAGAAGGTCGATGACCTTGATACCTGTCTCAAGAATCTCGACAGCAGGACTCTGCTCTTCAAATGTAGGCGCCTGTCTGTGGATTTCCCAGCGCTCTGCATCTTTCTCTATTTCTTTTCCATCATCGATGGTCTGACCAAGCACATTGAACAGACGTCCAAGTGTCTGATCTCCAACTGGAACTTTGATACCGCTTCCAGTTGCACGGACTTCCATATCTTTGTGAAGTCCTTCACTTGCAGCCAGCATCAGACAACGTACTTCGCTGTTTCCCAGATGCTGTGCAACTTCCATAATACAAGTCTTGTCTCCGTTATCTACCTCAAGGGCATCTTTGATATTCGGAAGCCCTCCGTCTTCAAATAAAACATCGACAACAGGACCCATGACCTGTACAATTCGTCCTTTATTCATATCTGTTCTCACTTCCTTTTCCGTTTCTGTGCCTTCGCACCTGCGCATACTTCTGTGATTTCCTGCGTAATGGCTGCCTGTCTTGCCCGGTTATAAGCAATAGACAAATCTTTGATAATTGTCTCAGCACTGTCTGTCGCTGACTTCATAGCCGTCATTCTGGCATTATGCTCACTTGCATACGCCTCGACCAAACAACCGTAAATCATTCCGGTTACATAATTCGGTACGATATTGTCCATGACGCTCTCGACAGACGGATATAACTGAATCGCCTCACGCCTTAAGTTTGCCGGAATGCTGTCCTCTCCGAATGCACTTTTCTCAAGCGGAAGCAGCTTTACAGTCTCCACTTCAGATACCATAGAATTCTCCATTCGCGTATAGACAACATACACTTCGTCCAGCTCGCCATTATTAAACTGTTCCATCAATGTCTCAGAAATAATTCTGGCTCTGCTCAGGTTCGGTTTCTGCACAGTATATTGGAAATTTTGTTCAATCTCATGTCCCTGACTTACAAAATAATGTCTTCCAAGCTCACCTACGACAAACAATTTGTGGTGTCCCGGCATTTTCATGATTTCCTCTTCTGCTTTTTCTACATTGTGATTGTAAGCTCCTGCCAGTCCTTTATCACCGGTAATAACTACAGATCCGATTTTCCGTTCTTCTTTCGGAATTTCTTCCCTACTGTCAAAATACTGGTTGCTCACTTCCGGCATATGACGCAGGATTCTGGCAATCTCAGCCTGCAATTTATAAAAATACGGCTCTGCATCTGCCAGTTTTTTTCTGGCCTGACGCATTTTTGTAGAAGAGATCAGGTACATGGCATTGGTGATTTTCATCGTATCTTTTACACTGTTAATTCGTGTCTGTATTTCTCTGATATTTGCCATACATTAACACCTGCTCTTTTTGAATTCCTCTGCAATCTCCACGATCTTCTGGGACAACTCTTTAGACAGATCCTTTGTCTCCTCGATTTCTCTTGCGATTTCCGGATGTGCACTTGCAAAGTAACTTAACATATCCATCTGGAATCCTTTTACTTTTGCAGTTGGAATTCCAAGCATGACTTTATGTCTTGCAGCACAAAGTGTAATAACTTTCTCTGCCAGTGACATTGGTTTTCCAAGCGGCTGCTTCAGAAGCTCCATCAGTCCGCCGCCATATTCCAGCTGTTCCTTCGTTGCATCATCAAGGTCTGAACTGAACTGTGTGAAGACTTCCATCTCACGATACTGGGCCAGATCGATACGAAGACTTCCTGCTGCCTTCTTCATAGCTTTTGTCTGTGCATCTCCACCTACACGAGATACAGACAATCCTACGTTGACCGCCGGACGCATTCCTGAGAAGAACAAACTGCTTTCCAGGAAAATCTGTCCATCTGTAATGGAAATAACGTTTGTAGGAATGTATGCAGATACATCTCCGGCCTGTGTCTCGATGATCGGGAGAGCCGTGATAGATCCACCGCCTTTTTCCTCACTCAGACGGCTGGAACGCTCCAGAAGTCTTGAATGCAGATAGAATACGTCTCCAGGATAAGCCTCACGTCCAGGAGATCTTCCAAGTAACAGTGACAATGCACGGTACGCAACTGCGTGTTTGGAAAGATCATCATAAACGATCAGTACATCTTTTCCTTTGTACATAAAATACTCTGCCAGTGCAGTTCCCGCATAAGGAGCAATGTACTGAAGCGGCGCACAGTCGCTTGCTGTTGATGCTAATACGATGGTGTGATCCATAGCTCCTGATGTCTTAAATGTATTTACAACTTTTGAAATCGTTGATGCCTTCTGACCGATGGCAACATAGATACAGATCACTCCATTTCCATTCTGGTTCAAGATCGTATCTGTTGCGATAGATGTCTTACCAGTCTGTCTGTCACCGATGATCAGCTCTCTCTGTCCACGTCCGATTGGGAACATGGAATCGATAGAAAGGATTCCTGTCTCCATAGGAACGCTGACGGATTTTCTGTCAATGATTCCAGGTGCTTCATTTTCAATCGGGCGATAATCATCTGCCTCAATCTCTCCGGCACCGTCGATTGGTGCACCAAGGGCATTGATAACTCTTCCGATAAATTTATCTCCTACCGGGATTCCGGCTTTTTTCTTTGTACGTGCAACCTTTGTTCCTTCTTTGATTCCTGTATCTGATCCAAATAAGATACATCCGATCTCGTCTTTCTGGATATCCTGTACCATACCCTTCAGACCATTTTCGAAGGTAACGATCTCGCCGTACATTGCATGATCGATTCCGTAAATGGTAGCGATTCCATCTCCGACTGTTACAACAGTTCCGACTTCGCTGTCTTTACTGATCTCATCAAAATTCTCTATTTCACTTTTCAGAATTGAAATAATTTCATCTGAATTGATTGAACTCACTTACGTTCACCTCCAGGTCAATTTTTGTTCTAACCGGTTCATTCTTCCACGAATGCTCCAGTCATATTCATCACTGCCCGCTCTCAGGATAAATCCTCCAAGCAGTGACGGGTCTTTTTCGACCTCCAGATTTACCTTCGATTTATGATATTTATCCATAATAAATGTTTTCATCTTCTCAGCCTGCTCTTCGTCTGGCTCGTCTACACATATTAAAGTCGCAGTCATAACTTGCTGCTGCTCCTCACAATATTTATCATAGCTTTCGAAAATGTCCCAAAGCATGCCCATTCTCTGGTTCTCGCATGTTACCTTCAGGAAATTACAAATAGACTTTGGAAATATCTGTTCGATAACACTGAATTTGTTCTTTGCCGTAATTACCGGATTTAACAGTACTTCATATACTTCCGGTACCTGACAGAAGATTTCTTTTGTTTTCTCAATATCTGCTTTCGGAATTTCCAGTTCGTACAGAACTCTTGCATAGCGCTTCGCTGCCGGCTGAACGAACTTTACTGTATTACTCGTCTTTGCCGTCATGAGCGTCACCTACGCTTTCCAAAAACTGATCATAAATCGCCTGATTTCCTTGTTTTCTTGTCTCTTCATCTACAATCTTTCTGGCTGCCTGCATTGCAAGTCCTGCAATCTGTGTCTCAACGCCATCCAATGCCTGCTTTCGCTCAGTCTCGATGGTCTTTCTGGCACGTTCGATCGTGGCATCTGCTCTTCTGTCCGCATCTGCAAGAATCTCATCTGACTGTCTCTTAGCCTCTACACGGGCATTTTCAACGATTTTAACTGACTCCTCTTTTGCACCGGAAAGAGCTGACTCATACTCTTTTTTCAGAGTCTCTGCCTCTTCCTGTCTGTCACTTGCATTTTTCAATCCGTCGGCAATCATCTGCTCACGCTTTTCCATGATCCCCATAACTGGTTTGAACAGGAATTTCTTCAGTAATAGATAAAAGACTACAAGGTTTATTATGGTCCAGAGAAGGCTCAAATCTACTTTTATCACCTTTTCCCACCTGCCTTTCTTCTTTTCTCCTGCTTCTTTACGAACTGCTAATTATTTCAGCATCAGGATAATCAGAAGACCGATGATAAATCCATAAATAGCTGTTGCCTCTGCAAGGGCACAACCAAGAATCAGGTTCTTGCTGATCTTTGACTCAGCCTCTGGCTGTCTTGCGATAGCGTCTACTGCCTTGCTTGTTGCAAGACCAATACCAATACCTGCTCCTAAACCTGTTAAAACTGCGATACCTGCTCCAATTGCTACTAACATAATCTTAATCTCCTTTTCTTCTTGTCTAAAAATGTTTTCTTAAATCCCTTTTAAGTCTGTTCGTCTTATCTTCCGGCTTTACTCCTGTTCCTCATTCATGAACAGCGCCGTCAGAAATACAAATACATAAGCCTGTAAGAATCCATCAAATATATCAAAATAAAAACTAAACGGGATTGGTATAATCGCCGGAGCTACTATTTTTAAAAGCTCCATGATTACAAATGCTCCCAGTACATTACCGAACAGTCGCATGCACAAGGACAATGGACGGATTACAATCTCCAGTACCATGATCGGTGCGACGAACGGAACCGGCTTTGCAAAATGTTTGACCCAGTGTTTTAATCCGTTTTTATGTATTCCGGAATACTCAATCAGACACATACTCATAACAGCCAGCGCTATTGTGACATTCAGATCCTTTGTCGGCGGTTTAAACCCAAACAATCCAATGATATTGGCAATTCCGATATAGATCAGCACCGTGATAAGATATGGGATATATCTTCGGTTTTCTTTGCCCATAACATCTTCAAAGAAGCCCACTCCTTTTCCGATTGCGGATTCCAATAAAAGCTGAGTTTTCCCCGGATTCTCTACACTGAGATTCCTTACGAATATGACACACAGCAGTACAACTACAGCCATAATGATCCATGTAACCGCCACGGACTCACTAATCTTAATTCCCCCGAATAACGGAATGGTAAATGCTGTATCACAATTCAGCTCTTCCAACAGACTCTCTGTTAATTTCTCCGTATGACTCCCTCCCTTTCTTCTTCAAATTTCGTGATTACTTTACTCTCCTGTTTTTTAAATGTCAATCATTTCTTTTTTTCTTAACAATTACTTTATTTGACAATTTTTTAAGCATATTCTCTTATTTGAGTTTTTTCATTTGTCCAAAATTTAGTCACTTTCCTCCCGTTTTATATACCTTCTCCTTAACATGTTGAAAATTTGCACAAATCATTTGTGTTTTTCAGAAAAATTTTAGTCGTTACGCATATTCCTTTCGGCAATATGATATAGATATGGCCGCTATACACCATTGAGTTTGACTTTTTTTGCCAAAGCCTGTAAACTAAGGCAAGGCAAGAATCTCCCGGATTTGGGAAGTTTGCAAATAAAGAAATACAACAAATAAGGAGATCATATATGCGACTTAGAAATATACCCCGCGCCGAAGGCGTGTTAAAAGAGTGCAGTCAGGTTATCGAGACTCCGGAAGAATTCCGTGGTCACTGGGCATCTGATATATTCCAGAATGACTACCCGGTCCACATTGAAATCGGCATGGGAAAAGGCCGTTTTCTCATGGCACTGGCTCAGAAAAATCCACAGATCAACTACATCGGAATCGAGCGCTACACAAGCGTCCTTCTCCGTGCTGTGGAAAAGTTAAACATATATATAGAAGAAAACGAAAGCACTCTGCCAAATATTCGCTTCATTTGTATGGACGCACAGGACATAGCAAATGTGTTCGCTGAAAATGAAGTTGACCGGATCTATCTGAACTTCTCCGACCCATGGCCGAAAGCCCGCCATGCAAGAAGGCGCCTCACATCACCGGATTTTTTTGCACGTTACGACAAGGTGCTTGTCCAGGACGGACAGGTAGAATTCAAGACAGATAACCGTGATCTTTTTGATTTTTCCGTTGAGTCTTTAGGGGAATCCGAAACATGGGGCATTTCCGAATGTACTTATGACCTGCACCATGATGAAATTATGAACGTTGGAAATATTATGACAGAATATGAAGAGAAATTTTCATCCATGGATCACCCGATTTGCAAGCTCATTGCTAAAAGAAGATGTCTGCTGTGACTTTCTTAGCGCTACAGCGCATATATTATTAATGAGAAAGCCTTCGGAGTCTGTTCGCCATGAGCCGAAATTGTCATAACAAAAAAAACTTCCGACAAAAGTTTTTTGAATACACTTATCGAAATCGGTGTCTGCACAGGTGGATCAATTGTTTCAGAAAATCCCTGAAAGAAGTATATGATATTCTGAACCACGGTTCTGACTGCCGAAGGCACTGATCAGAAAGGTTGATTTGATGTTACATTTAACTGCAAAAAATTTTCAAATAGAAGTAAAAGATACCTCTCTCCCGGTCGTCGTTATGTTCTACGCTATCTGGTGTGGAAAATGTGCCATGATGAAGCCGGTCGTGGAGGATATCGAAAAGAAATACGCCGGAAAGATCAAGTTCTGCGAAGTCGAAATTGAAGAATCTGCAGTACTCGCCGCAGAATACGCCCCGGAAATCGTCCCGACATTTGTTCTCTTCAAAGATAAAAAGTCAGTCGGTGCCATGGGGGGAATGGTGGATGAACACACATTTGAATCCAGAATACTGGAAATCTTGTCTTAGTCCACAGATGTACACAAGCCGTAACAAAATCTTTCGAAATAGTTAAGAATTTTTTACTTTTTACTTTTACACAAGTATGCTATTATTGGGGGTACAGAAAGGAGATGTGGCGTCTGACACCACAGGATAATTATGAGTATGAAAAAATTAAAAAGGGTTCTGCCGTTTAGCCTGGCAATCATTCTGGCATCTGTAAGCCTGCCGGTAACTGCCCTGGCTGACAGCGCAAAAGTAGTCACTCTCGGAGCGAACTTATCCGACGAGCAGAAAGCTTCTATGTACAAATACTTCGGTACTTCCGCCGATCAGGTAGACACGATCGAAGTCACGAACACAGACGAAAGAAAATATATGGAAGGGATCGCGACCGAATCCCAGATTGGTACAAGAACATATAGCTGTTCTTATGTTGAGCCGACAGACAGCGGCGGAATTCAGGTAAAAGTCGCAAACCTGACATTTGTAACAAGTTCTATGATCGCCAGTACACTTTTGACTTCCGGCGTTGAGAACTGTAACGTTGTTGCCGGATCTCCAATTGAAGTATCCGGAACCGGTGCACTGACAGGTATTATGATGGCTTACGAAAAAGCCAGTGGAAAAGAACTTTCCGAAGACCAGAAAGCAACTGCAACAGAAGAGCTGGTAACAACCGGTGACCTCGCCAAGGATCTCGGTCAGGATACAGCATCTGATCTGATCAACGATGTCAAAGAATCCGTTATTGAAGACAAACTGACTGATCCGTCCGATATTCAGGACGCGATTTCTGACGCAGCCGATAAGCAGGGAATTACACTGACCGATGACCAGCTTGCGAAAATCACAAGTCTGATGGAATCTATTTCCCAGTACGACTACGATGTCAAAGCACTGAAAAAGACTCTCGACAACCTGGACGGGAAATCCGGAGGATTCTTCAGCAACCTGTGGTCCTCCATCAAAGGCTTCTTTGGCGGAGATAGTTCTAGCGGTGGAATTATTAACAATACGGATGATGCAGCACTCGGAAATGATGCAATCATCGACAGCACATTAGATGCCGTAAAAAGCAAAGCAAACGATGCCGTAAATCAGGCAAAAGAGGAAGGGCTCTGGGATAAAATCGTAGGATTTTTCAAGAATCTGTTCGGAGGCGATGATACAGGCAACTCCGATAATACAGATAGCACTGACACAGTCGAAGAAAATACGGACAACAACACCGATACAGGCAGCACCGACAACAATGCTGATAACGACACTTCTACAAACGCAGAATAAAATTAATTCATAACTTTAGCAGGGAGATGGAATACTCAAATTCCATCTCCCTGTTTCTTTTCCACACCTCCCGGCGTAAATCCTATAATAAAAGTGGCACCAGGCGGTGATAAAATCATTGAGTGATTCTCGTTATATTTTCGAGCTGACCTCTCTTATTATATATTTTAAAATTCAAAAACTGCTACCCCATACGGCGGCAATTTGTATCCAAATGAATATGGTCTTCCATCACATTCTTTCTTCACGGCATGATAAATGTTCTGCCTCTTCTCGCCATTTCCGCCATATTTCACATCGTCACTGTTCAGAATCAGCTTATACTGCTTCTTTCTAGGAACGCCTACACGGTAATCTTCTCTTGCCATCGGTGTGAAGTTGATCACGAACAGAAGGTTATGCTTTCCATCTTTAGAATGGCGGATAAAGCTGTAAATGCTTCTGTATGCATCGTCTGCATTGACCCACTCGAATCCTTCCCATGACTGATCCAGTTCATAAAGTGCCTGTTTCTTTTTATACATGTGGAGTAAATCACGCATCCATGACTGAATTGCCTGATGCTCCGGCTCCTCCAACAGATACCAGTCCAGTTCATGTTCCTCTGACCACTCGCGAAGCTGTGCAAAATCCTGTCCCATGAACAACAATTTCTTTCCGGCGTGTCCCATCATAAATGCATATCCTGCTTTCAAGTTCGCATATTTATCAAATCCAAGTCCTGGCATCTTATTGATCATGGAACATTTCAAATGGACAACCTCATCATGCGACAGTACGAGAATGTAATCTTCGCTGTACGCATAACTCATGGCAAATGTCATCATATGATGATTGTCTTTTCTGAAATACGGATCCAGCTTCATATATTCCGTAAAGTCGTGCATCCACCCCATATTCCACTTAAGGCTAAATCCAAGACCTCCGTCTTCTACATCTCCGGTTACCTTCGGCCATGCCGTAGACTCTTCCGCGATCATAAGTGCACCCGGATTTCTTCCAAGTACAACTGTGTTCAGATGCTTGAAGAAATCTACTGCCTCCAGGTTCTCATTACCTCCATACTGGTTCGGAACCCATTCTCCGTCTTTCTTTCCATAATCCAGGTACAGCATAGAAGCAACTGCATCAACGCGAAGTCCATCAATATGGAAGTGCTCCACCCAGAAAAGTGCATTGGCAATCAGGAAGTTCCTTACCTCATTCTTGCCAAGATCAAATATCTTCGTCCCCCAGTCCGGATGCTCCCCTTTTCTTGGATCTGCATACTCGTAAGTTGCTGTTCCGTCAAACTCGGCAAGTCCATGCTCGTCCTTTGGAAAATGTGCCGGAACCCAGTCCATAATGACACCGATTCCATTTCTATGCAGATAATTGATCATCCACGCAAAATCTTCCGGTGTTCCATAACGGCTTGTCGGCGCATAATATCCTGTCACCTGATATCCCCATGATCCATCAAATGGGTGTTCTGCGATTCCCATGATCTCCACATGCGTATATCCCATATCTTTCATATACTTTGTGATTTCTTTTGCAAACTCACGATAAGTATAGAATCCCTCGTCCTCTGTGCCTGGGTGCCTCTTCCAAGAACCCATATGAACCTCATATACAGACATTGGTTCTTTTTTGTGGTTCCATTTTTCCCGTGCAGTCATCCAGGAACTATCGGTCCATTTCAAATTCTCAATATTCGTTATTCTTGATGCTGTACCCGGACGAAGTTCTGCATAATTGGCATACGGATCTGCCTTCATATGATACTCCCCTGTAATCGTCTCAATGCAGAACTTATACATCATGCCTTCTTTTACTCCCGGTACAAAGCATGTGTAAATTCCGATATATTCCGCCCTTGTCATAGGGTTTCTTGTGCGATCCCAGTCATTGAATTCCCCCACTACAGACACTGATTTCGCATTCGGTGCCCAGACAGCAAAATAAACTCCTTCCTGCCCTTCGTCGTCCACCATATGTGCACCCAGCTTCTTATAAATTTCGTAGTGATTTCCCTGTCCGAAAAGGTACTGATCTAATTCTCCGATTTCATAAGCTTTCCATTCTTTCTCCATAAATTTCCCTCACATTTCATCCGGATTTCAATATCTTAAGTATACCTTAGCGGAACACAAAATTCAATCTATGTCACTCGATTCCAGACAAAAAACAGGGATACAATTTTCTACAATTGTATCCCTGCTTCATCACTTACATTCACTATATCATTATATTTTAAAATCTTCTTCCTTCAGAATAATGCGATCTGACGAATCCGTAGATTTTCCAAATACACGTCTTGCAAGATGCTTTACATTTGCTTTCTGTGAATGTTTAATTGCTTCATCCATGATTTCTTTTACTTCTGCAACTGTAACCGCATGATCTTCACGCTGCATTACATCAATTCGGCTGTAAAGTGCCAGAATTCCCATTTCATCAAGCTTATATCCATTTTCCTTCGCATAAGTCTGACCAAATGTTACTAACTCATCATTGATGAATACCGGAAGCTCAAGCTTAGAAGTGAATTTCTTTTTGAAATCCGGATTAGCTGTCATAATTCTCTCCAGAGGTTTTCTCTGATCTTCAAGAACAAAGAGAAGCTCTCCGGTCTTTCTTGACATCAATGCATTCAGTTCCTTGATTGTTCTGGAATTCAACTTACCAGCCTTTTCGATGATGATTGCTCCACCGCGAAGCTTCTGGATAATATTGCCAAGTTCCTTCTTATTCAGCGATTCACCTGTAACAATAGCAACTTTACCCTGTTTCAGATTTCTTTGTTTCTGGATTGCTTTTACAATATCTACTGCAAGTACTGTTTTTCCAGATCCTTTACGGCCAATGATCATTAAGTTACCGGTTCTTGAAGTTCCCTCTCTCTGGGCACGTCTGTCATTATCAAGTACTGCAACAATCTGTTCACTCATTCCTCTGACCGGTACGAAGTAAGAGAATAATTTCTTCTGCTCCTCTGTCAGTCCGGCTTTCAGTCCAATCTCACTGGTTGCACTTAAGTCATATCTTCCTGTTACAACAAATCCGGTATCAAATGGAACTCCGCTTCCTTTTGACTTCTTAATTCTGCGCTGAATCTCTTCCTCAGATGGTTCTTCAATTTCCAAGTCTCCTTCAAGGTCTTCCGGATCCGGAATCTCAGGAAGCTCATCTTCAAAGTCGTCTTCCTCGAAATCATCTTCCTCAAAATCATCCTCTTCCTCGATGTCGTCCTCTTCCTCGAAATCGTCTTCCTCGAAGTCGTCCTCTTCCTCAAAGTCATCCTCTTCGTAATCGTCGTCTTCTACATAATCATCTTCATAGAAGTCGTCGTCGTCCTCAAAGTCATCCTCTTCCTCAAAGTCGTCCTCTTCCTCGAAATCATCCTCTTCCTCGATGTCGTCCTCTTCCTCGAAATCGTCCTCTTCCTCGAAGTCATCCTCTTCCTCGAAATCATCCTCTTCCTCGAAGTCATCCTCTTCCTCGAAATCGTCCTCTTCCTCGAAATCATCCTCTTCCTCGAAATCGTCTTCGTCCTCGGATTCATCTTCCGGGAATTCATTCCACTCTGCATCGAATTCCTCTACTTCTTCCTCATCTTCCTCCGGGAATTCATCTGCAAAACCATCTTCGTCAAAATCGTCTTCGTCGAATCCATCTTCCTCTTCAAAATCATCTTCTTCGGATTCCTCATCTTCGAAATCATCCTCGTCTTCGGAATTGTCTTCCGAATCATCCTGGTTTTCTGTTTCCGGAATTTCTTCATCTTCTTGTACTTCTTCGATTTCTTCTACAGCGTCAACTTCATCTTCTGCTTCAAACTCTTCGTCCTCCCCCTCAAAGTCTTCGTCTTCAAACTCTTCCTCTTCGAAATCATCTTCATCCTCAGAATCCTCGTCCTCCGTCTCCTCTTCTTCCGAAACTGCTTCAACAATCTCTTCTTCTGGTTCTTCTTCAGACTCTTCAGGTTCTTCCACAATATCGTCCAGCTCTTCTTCTGAAATAAACTGATCTACAATTTCTTCTTCAACAGATTCCCCTTCTGCTTTTGCAAGCTCCAGTTCCTCTTCTATATCAAAATTTTCCTCTTCTTTCTCCTGTGCTGTCACACGATCTTCCAGCTCTTCCACAAGCTGTCTGATATCATCAGAAAGCAATGCCTTTCTTCTTGCTTCCTCTGCCTCAAGACGAGCCTTCTCTTCCGCTTCAAGACGAGCCTTCTCCTCCGCTTCAAGACGAGCCTTCTCCTCTGCTTCAAGACGAGCTTTCTCTTCCGCTTCACGGCGTGCTTTCTCTTCTGCTTCCTGACGGGCTTTTTCTTCTGCTTTCCGTCTTGCTATTTCTTCTGCCTCGCGTCTCTCTGCCTCAAGTCTTTCTGCCTCACGGCGGGCTTCCAGTGCTTCTCTCTCTTTTCTAAGTCGTTCTTCATCGGATGCTTTTTGCTTTGCGATCGCCTCAGCATTTACCTTCTGCTTAGCTTCCCATTCCATCAAGATGTCTTCAATCTTCATCTGACCTTCAATGCGGAGTTCTTCTTCTCGTTCCTCCATCTTCTTCTGGTCTTCCGGATTAATTCCACTCGCCATAGCCACGCCATTAGCCAGTGCTTCTTGAAGTGTCGCACCCTTCACAACTGTCGTAATAGACTTTTTGGGTCCTTCTGCCGCATGTTGAAGAATTCCTTCTAACTCTCTGACATTCCGAGCTTCTTCCGGAGTTTCCTTTCCGATTGGTTCAATGACTGGTGCTTCTGTTTCTACAACTTCTGGTTCTTCTGAAACAGCTTCTTCCGGCTCCAGGACTGGTTCCTCAGCTGGTGCTTCCGGCTCTTCTGAAACTGGTTCTTCTAAAACCGGTTCTTCTATCGTAATTTCTTTGTCTGCCTTGGCATTTTCTTCCATTGCCTTCAATGCTTCTCCAAGCTCTGCTGTCGGAATTCTTCTCGTTGCATCCAGACCATCCACAGTTTCTGTTGTATTGGCTCCTGATTCCTGCTGTTCTGCCTCCGCAGCTTCTGCTGCTTCCTGCGCTGCTTTAATCTGTTCTTTTGGAATTGATACAGTATCCTGTGGGATACTCTTTACATCCTTAAGCGCAGCTCGCTCAGGTTTTTTATCCACTGCTTTCTTAGGCTCTTTTTTCGGTACACCTTTATACTCATCGTACTTTTCCTGTTGGAGTGGTGTCAGTGGTTTGTACTTCATCTTCAATTCCATTGCCTGATATACATATTTTCCTTCGCTGAACCACAAGATCAAATCGTCACATTCTTCCAGGCACTTTGAGGTCATGCCTGCTTCATGATATAGCTTTGCGAGCTCATATGCCCATTTTTCAATATATTCTGCTTTTTTAAATTCTTCCAGTGCCGAAATCTGTTCTGACAGATCGGACCCTTGTGCCTTCAAAATCCGATATTTCAAAATGAATTGATTCGGATCTCTCGGTGCCAGTTTTACAAATTCCTCATAACAGTCCGAAGCCTCATTCAGATCATTCAGTTTCAGGGCAAGTACTGCCAGACGATACACAACCTTTCTGCTGGACGGTGCTCTGTCAAATGCAATCATAAGCGTATCACGGCTCTTCTGAAACTCCCCGTTATTCTCGTAGATTTCGCTTACTGTATTTAACATTGCCGGGCTCTTCACCCTTCTCCAGTCTATTGTATCGGCAATTTCCATTGCTTTTCTAAATTGTTTCTTTTCGTAATGTTCGAGCATCTGCTCGGTTTTTACCCGATATTCATATTTATCCAATATTCTCACCTCAAATTTTTTGACAATTCTACAGATACAAGTTTATCATACACCAGTCTTATTGTCAAAAACATACGAGATTTTGTTACAAAAATGTTACAAAATGATATCGTCCACTTTTTTGAAATCTTTCAGGCTATACGCTTCTATAATATTTCCCTGGATAACATAAAGCGTATCTTCTATATAAATACCTCTTGTGATCCTCATATTATTTCCATTGATTTCCTCATGCATCGTACATGTAAATCCTTGTTTTTCGTCGTAAGAAAATGTATAGTACTCCCGGCCGCCTTCGCTGTCTGCAGCAAAACCAATCAGATTTTTCTCTGCATCTACTAAAGCTGCCTTATAATCATAAGAAACATCTGTATAGTACACATTTTCAATGACATAAGTCTGCTCCTCTTTCACATTTTCCGGATCGGAAATATCGAACATCGTCAATTTCACGCCATCTGTTGACATAGTCTTTTCTTCAACATTCATCCCAATACCCAGAAGCTTATTTTTCCCATACGGATGCAGATAATCTGAAAATCCAGGTATCTTCAACGCTCCTATGATCTTTGGATTTTTCGGATCCGACAGATCAACGGAAAATAACGGATCCGTCTCTTTAAATGTTACAAAGTATCCTGCCTTTCCCATAAATCTTGCGGAATACACCCTCTCATCTTCTGCCAGGCCTTTGATGGAGCCGGTTTCTTTCAGTTCTTGATTCAAAACATAAACACTGTTCGTGTCGCCATCGGTCACTACAACTCTCAGATATCCATCATATTCATCAATAGAAAATGAATCATTAATATAACCGTCTATTTTGCACTGTGCCCCAGCCGTCAATTTCCCACTTTCATAAGAAACTTTTCGGATTGTCGTCACATCTTTTCCAGAATATTGCCACACATTTTCATAAAAATAAATATTATTGTTGCTCACATATAAATTGCCACCGTCTGCCAAAAGTGCCTTACTGTGCGCTGTCTCATTTGGATTTTCCAGAGAAACTGATGTGATGATCGAATACATATCTGCCTTTGAAATGGACGGAAGACAGATATCTGTTTCTTTGATCAGATTATCGTTTACAAGTGGTATATAGGACTTCGGATTCTTCGCCGTTATACCATCAAGTGTTACATAATAATCACTGAATAAGTATAAGTATCCATCTGCAATTCTTGAAGAATTGTAATATCCACTCTGACTGACCCTGCCAACTTCTTTTGGATTTTCCCGGTCTGAAATGTCATAAGTTACTGCGGTCGTATTAGCCCTCTGACCATATCCATAATCATCATCATTCCATTTGCCGCCCACATAACCGTCACACACTGCGATTAATTGATTTCTTTCAATGTCCAGATACATTTCCTGGATTTCAGAAACATCTTCCACTGTTATAGTAGCCGTTTGCTTCATCCGATTATCGCGGGTATCTATAATGGCAATCTGATCGCTCTTATCTTTTAACACGTAAAGGTATGTTCCATCTGTTTTAGCTGTATCCCCCTCGTCCACACCTTCCTGACGTACATTTGTCTCAGAATAAGAACCGCTTGCCATTCCGGTATCCGCTGCTGCAGTACTGCTTTCTTCAATATTCTGTGCTGTATCTCCACTTGCCTTACTGTCAGCTGATTCATCGACTCTTATATCATTCAATGATCTTGCCCCGCTTGAAGTGTATGCACTGTCTCTTTCCTGATCTTTCTTATATTTTTCCAAATATGCATAGACATCCTTATATTCCGCCGCACTTTCTACTTTCGTACTGTCACTGATTGTCACATCACTGCATGCTATCTTATCATCTCGAGTTGCGTCTTCCATTTTAAAATAATTCTGGTATACCATCACTCCCACGATCAGCACCAGGCATGCTGCTGCCAGCCCACCGATTCTCGCCGGAGTCCACACTTTTTTCTTCTTTCCTGCAAGCTTTGCTTCAATCTGTCTCGGTTCAAGCGCTTTCGGCACCGGAACCTGTTCTGACTTTTCCTTTATTTTCCGAATCATGTCCTGATCATTCTTATTCATAAAATGTCCTCCCATCCAACACACACTGCATCTTCTCCAGCGCCCGGCTTCGTTTTACCCGGACAGTTCCCGGCTTCAGGCTTAGGATCTTCCCGATTTCTGTGCTGTTATAACCGCCAAACACTGACAGCCCGACTATCATTTGCTCTTCTTCTGAAAGAATAAAAAATGCATTTCTCACATCCATCGCAAGTCCCACATCTTCTTCATGAATTCCTTCCACCTGTCCTTCCGGGAAAAAATCTTCTGTCTGCTGTATTCCTTCTTTCGCCACCTGTTTCAATCTTTTCTTACATATATTTGACAAAATTGTAAAAATCCAGCTCTTGAAAGCTTCTTCTTTTCGAAGTTTATGTATATGTTCATAAGCAGATAACACTGCCGCACTCACCGCGTCTTCTGCCTCATGCGGATCACGCATCAGACAAAGCGCGTAGCGATAGAGGTCTTGATAGACCTGCTCATATAGCTTTGAAAATGCTTTTGCATCACATTTCATTCTTTTTCCTCCTCAATTTGTTTTTCTCAAGAAGTTCTCCACACTCCTCCATTGACTTATCCAACTGCCGTTCCCAATACCCAGTGTAAAAAGTATTATTACTTCTTCTACATATAAGAGTCCCAAAATATCCCAAGTGTTACAAAAAGGCGTCACTTTTTTTCATAAGTGCCACCTTTTATTTACATTCGTTTATTCAATTATATTACTGCCAAAAATACTGCGCAAGATAAAATTCAGCGTAATTCCCAGTGCAACGGAACATAGAACATGAATTTTACCTATCGGATTATTTAGCCCTTATAATAATTAATCAGACAACCTTTGAGAATAATCTCTCTTTCTGCGTCTGTCATATCTCCAAGTGTAAATATGACTTCTTTCAATGTATCTCCGACTACATAAGCTTTAATCTCTGCATCTTTGTTTTCCACTGCTTTTCTGATTTCCGGTACAAAGATATAATCGCCATTTTTGAAGCTTAATTTCTTGTCGTCTTCTTTTGTGATAAATGGAAGCATTCCCCAGTTGATCAGATTGGAGCGATATCTTTTTGTCGCATATTCATTTGCAATATTCGCCCAGCCACCGAGCACCTTCTGACAGGAAGCTGCCTGCTCTCTTGCTGAACCGTCACCTGGTTTTACTGCAAAGATCGTACTTCCGACTCCGATATTTCCTTTTCCCGCTTCCGGATATTTCTCCTGGATCTTTGCCATAACCGGTTTTAATTCTTCCAATACCTCTAACGGACATTCGCCTGCTTCGATTGCTTTCTGTGCTTTCTGTACTTCCTTTGCACGTCCTACATATGCAGGATCTTTTCTGGAAAGTGCAAACTCTGCCAGTCCAAGTGGATTGGATCTGTAAGAAGATGTTTCTCCAGATGGGATCAGCTCATCTGTTGTTGTAACCGGATCGTGAATCTCTGATACAACTTTCAATACCAGATTCTCCGGAAGTGCTGACATTGCCGGCCAATCTTTGATATTCGGTCCGAACTTGATCTTTGTATCCGGATCAGCCACACCATGACTGTCAAATACACGATTTGCATAAATCTTCTGGTCAAAGTGGTATTTCTGTCCCTTGTATTCTACGTCCATATCTGTTGCAGGTGTCAGGAAGCCTTTATTTGCTGCTGTTGCTGCAATTGAACGGGCATCCATAAGTGCAACGGATGCAATCTGTCCACTCTGAAGCTTAGAACCTTCACGGTTCGGGAAGTTTCTTGTAGAGTGGCGAATAGAAAATGCGTTATTTGCCGGTGTATCTCCAGCTCCAAAGCATGGTCCGCAGAATGCTGTTTTTACAATTGTTCCTGCTTCCATAAGATCCGCAACTGCACCGTTTTTCACAAGTTCCATATAGATTGGTGTACTTGCCGGATATACACTAAATGTAAATTCATCTGAGCCAATGTAATGACCTTTTATGATGTCTGCTGCTGCGCAGATATTTTCAAATCCACCACCGGCACATCCTGCGATGATTCCCTGATCCACATAAAGTTTTCCATCAATCACTTTATCCTGAAGTGAATAATCCACAGCACCATCCAGGCTCACCAGTGCTTTCTGCTCTACATTGTGAAGCACGTCTTTCAGATTCTTACGTACGTCGTCGATTGTATATACATTTGACGGATGGAACGGCATTGCAATCATCGGACGTATCTCGCTTAAGTTCACATAGACCATACCATCATAATATGTAACTGCACCAGGATTCAGTTCTTTGTAATCTTCACTTCTGCCGTGGATCTCATAGAACTCCTTAATCTTATCATCTGTTTTCCAGATAGAAGACAGACATGTTGTCTCCGTTGTCATAACATCGATTCCGATACGGAAATCAGCACTTAACTTCTCCACACCTGGTCCGACAAATTCCATAACTTTATTGTTTACATAACCATTTGCAAATGTTGCACCGATAATTGCCAGTGCCACGTCCTGTGGTCCGACGCCTTTGACCGGCTCTCCGTCCAGATAAATTCCAATCACACCTGGCATCTTAATATCATATGTCTTATTCAGGAGCTGCTTTACAAGTTCCGGTCCGCCTTCACCCATAGCCATCGTTCCAAGTGCTCCATAGCGGGTATGGCTGTCGGATCCAAGGATCATCTTGCCGCCGCCTGCCAGCATCTCACGGGCAAACTGGTGAATAACTGCCTGATGCGGCGGTACATAGACACCGCCATATTTCTTCGCACAAGTCAGTCCAAACATGTGATCATCTTCATTAATCGTTCCGCCGACCGCGCAGAGTGAGTTGTGACAGTTCGTCAATACATATGGAATTGGAAACTTCTCCAGCCCGGAAGCTCTCGCTGTCTGAATAATTCCGACAAATGTAATATCATGAGATGTCAGCTTATCAAATTTGATCTGCAGTCTCTCCATATTGCCTGATGTATTATGAGCGTCCAGAATTCCATAAGCCATTGTCTGCGTTCTGGCTTCCTCCTTGGATACCTCACGGCCTGTCTTTGCCTTTACTTCTGCTTCGTCCGTAATGATCTCGGTGCCATTTACCAAATACGCACCGCCGTCATATAATTTCAACATGTCTAGTCCTCCTGATTACCTGTAATTATATTCTTCTGAATAATTACCTTTATTTCCAGATTGTATACATGTATATATTAGCACATCACATGACATATGTCCAACCATTTATTCACCCTTTTTCATTCCCTTTTCTTCAATACCTTCTGATAAATTACACATATCATTCAACTCCTCCCTGATTTTTTCATCGACTGGAATATCTAACTCTTCATAACGAAAGCTTTACCTTTAATTAATTACTGTCTCAAATTTAAAATGTCAAAACGCCTTACATTTTAGCTACTAAAAACACAAAATATTATTTTATAAATATTAACCAAATACCCTAAAGAGGAAGATTCCACAAATCCTTCTTATGAAATCTTCCCCTTTTGTTACTTAAATCTTTTTAAAAGTCAGACCTTTTCTTACTTTTCTTTTTCAACTGCTTTCTTAACAGTTTCCACAGGTACTCCTAGTATCTCAGAAACCTTTTCCAAATCACCGATATTTTTATACGCATTACAAATGAGTTGTTCTGTCACTTCTTCTGTTACCTGATCTCTTACTTCCTGAAATTCTTCTGCCATCAATTCTTTTAATGCTTCACACATACTCGATTTTACCTCCTTCATTGCCTTCCAGTTTGCTCGCGTGATAACTTCCATTGCCGCCTGGTATAATTTAGAGTTTTTCTTTTCTTCATATTGTCTCACTAGATTTTCAATTTCCATTCTATCTGTGATATCATTCCTCAGACTACAGAGCCAGCGGTTTTCCTCTTTATCCAGCTCTTTTGTAATGAGTAACTGTATGGGAAATGCATCTCCTGTTATATAATAGATTCCAGATTCAACACATTCTATTTGCAGTTTGCGAAACTCTTGTAAATGCCGGAGCATTTTCACAGGATAATGATTACAAATAAAAGTAATCGTTAATTCTTCCGGTTTAATTTCACACACATGCTCTGTATCCGACTGATAAAAGCAGCAATAACCATATACTTTATAGAAATCATTGATTGTCAGATAATCGTCCGGGCTTTTATATTCAATAATATTGTGCTTTCGGAATATCCGTCCTATGTTCTTTTGAATCTTTTCTTCACCACGAATTTTAATCACCAATTCATCAATCCGCATTGGCTGTTTCGATAATAAATGTTCCGGTTCAAATGTCATTTTTTCAATTTCATTTTCAAATTCAATCTGAATAGATGCTTCAAATGCCGGGTGCCATTCTATGATTTTTCTTTTGTCCATCTAATTCTCCTCTCATTATAATTTTTTTGGTACCTGTTTTCAATAGAACTTCCTACGTTTACAAGTTACATTTTTCATATCGGGTAATTGTTTCAGAATTCGAAACGCCGAAATGAACACCTTACGGCTTGAATATTCGGAGACTAGACTTCCTCCTGAATTGGACATATCATAGCATACTCTTCTCTAGAAGTAAAGCATTACATAGAAAAAGGTTGAAACCTAGATTCCAACCCTTTTTAATAATATATTTCTTTTATTTTACACCATCACTTTTCGTTTTCCCAATAGTGCCATCTCTTCCACATTTTTTGTAGCATACAGTATCGTAACTCCGGTTCTCTCCTGTAATTCCACCAGCTCCTGAGTCAACTGATTATGAAATTTGGGATTTACATTGCGAAGCGGCTCATCCATAAGGATTACATCTGGCTCCAAAATCATGGCACGCGCCAGCGCGGTCCGGTGTTTCCACAGATCTGACAAGTTTTTTACTTTTGCAAATCGGACTTCTACAAGATCCAGAAGTTCCATCACTTCCAGTGTCCGTTTTCCTATTTCTTTTTCATCTATGCCGCGAAGTCTTAAGCCCAGTTCTACATTTTCCAGAACTGTCATTCGTGGATACACAGTATAATTCTGAAAAATCATAGCAATTCCACGCTCCTCCGGTGGAAGACTGTTGACCAACTTGTCTCCAATCCATATCTCTCCGTTTTTCACTTCATCAAGACCTGCAATCATGCGCATAACAGCACTTTTTCCACTCCCGGATGGACCAGTCAATATTACAAATTCTCCGTCTTCAATCTGGAAATTTAAATCTTTTACTGCCTCATATCCATTCGGAAATGCGCGGTCTACATGTTTTAATGTCAGACTTGCCATCTGATCAGCCCCTTTCTTTGTCTTCCCCTGACTACTGTAATTCAGGCTTTTTATCCATCATTACTTTTTTACAACAACGCCTGGTAAATGTCCCTCTTTCCGACTCCCCGGTCTTTCGCGACCATTTTCATTGCTTCTTTTTTCTGAATCCCCTGATCCATATAATAATCCATATGTTCCTGAATGGACATTTCTTCCCATTTCTGGCGTTCTTCTGCTATCTGTTCCTGACGGCTCTTACCCTCAATGACAAGCACGCATTCCCCTTTTGGTTCCTGCTCTTTATAATATTCCACTGCCGCACTGATCGTTGTTGCAAAGACTGTCTCATGCTTTTTCGTAAGCTCCCGGCAAATGCGGATTCTTCTGTCACCCAAGGTCGCAAGCAGAAGCTCTAATGTCCGGACCAGTCTGTGCGGTGCTTCGTAGACAATCATAGTTCTTGTCTCTTCCGTCAGTTCGTTCAGCACTGCCTGTCGTTCTTTTTTATCTGTCGGAAGAAATGCTTCAAACGCGAATCTTCTTGTGGACAATCCGGAAATGGTCAGCGCTGTGATGCAAGCTGCTGCCCCCGGAACTGCTGTCACAGTGATTCCTGCTTCCTGACACATTGCCACCAGCTCCTCACCCGGATCGGAGATTCCCGGTGTTCCCGCATCCGTGATCAGTGCAATATCTTCACCATTTTCCAAATGCTCAATCAACGTATGCGCTTTTGCAATCTTGTTATATTCATGATAACTGGTCATCGGTGTGTGAATATCAAAATGATTCAAAAGCTTAATGCTATTGCGGGTATCCTCTGCTGCAATCAAATCAACTTCTTTTAAAATACGGACACAGCGAAATGTCATGTCCTCCAGGTTGCCGATCGGAGTTGCACACAGATATAATGTTCCTGACATATAATTCTCCTTTTATTTCATCCCGTACAATTTCAGTACTTCTTCCGTATACTCCCCGTCTTTCGTGTAGACTATGAGCGGCGGGTCTACGGCGAGGCGTGGTTTTCCGCCTTTGAGACCTTCGATAAGAACCATGTTTGGCTCTTTTTCTGCATATGGGTGGACGAGACGCATGCGTTTCGGCTCGATTCCGTAATTACACATTTTTGTAAAGATTTCCGGCAGGCGGAAAGGACGGTGCACCATGTAGAAACGTCCTTTCATTTTCAGTACTTTTGCACTTTCTCGCAGAAGATCATCTAATGTGCATAACGCTTCATGTCTTGCGATATACAAAGCCTCGTTATCATTTTTCAGACCGTGTTCTCCAATCATATACGGTGGATTGGATACAATGACTTCATACGAATCATTTCCAAATATGTGACTTGCCTCTTTGATATCACCGGTAACGATATCTATCTTGTTCTCCAGCCCGTTGTGTGCCACGCTTCTTCTTGCCATATCAGCACTTTCTTCCTGAACTTCCAGACCTGTATAATGAAGTCCCGGATTCTTTGCTTCCAGTAAAATCGGAAGAATTCCGGTTCCGGTCCCAAGATCCAGTGCACGTTCCCCACGTTTTACTTTTGCATAGGAAGACAGAAACACGGCGTCCATGCCAAAGCAGAACCGACCGGGCTTCTGTATAATCTCATAGCCCTTCACCTGGAGATCATCCAGGCGTTCATCGGGCTTCTTATTAGTCATCATTTAACTTGGAGGCGCCATTTTTCTCCTCCAGAGCTTTTAACTGTGCAAACTCCTCTTTCGAAAGCTTTGCATCTTTTTTCTTCTTTCTTGATTTGAATCTCAGCTCACCTGCCGGATATTCACGGATTTCTTTTTCATCGTTATCCAGCGTCACAATAACCTTTACAATCTGACGCAGTACGTGAACGGCCTGAACTTCACCATGAAGTCCTTCCGGCGTCGTCACATGATCTCCAACTCCCGGAAGCTGACGGTTCAGTTCTTCATAGGTCTCTTCTTCGTTAGTCAGACAGCACATCAGTCTGCCACAAACTCCGGATATCTTTGTCGGATTCAGAGACAGGTTCTGCTCTTTCGCCATCTTGATCGATACCGGTGCGAACTCAGACAGATACGTGTGACAGCAAAGTGGTCTTCCACAGATACCAATGCCTCCACGAATCTTCGTCTCATCACGGACACCAATCTGACGAAGCTCAATACGTGTACGGAACACGCTTGCCAGATCTTTTACCAGCTCACGGAAATCAATTCTTCCATCTGCGGTAAAGTAAAATAACACTTTATTATTATCAAATGTATACTCCGCATCTATAAGCTTCATTTCCAGACCGTGTTTACGGATCTTCTCTAAGCAGATGTTAAATGCTTCTTTTTCTTTTTCTCTGTTTTTCTCTTCTTTTTTGTAATCCTCTTCGTTTGCAATTCGAATCACAGATTTTAAAGGCTGTGTGATCTTGTCGTCTTCTACTTCTTTCGGACCTGTCACAACCTTTCCGAACTCAACACCGCGAGCCGTCTCTACGATGACACGGTCTTGGGGTTTAATCTCTAATTTCCCCGGTGAGAAAAAGTAGATCTTTCCCGCCTGGCGGAATCTTACTCCGATTACTTTTGTCATAAATCTAGTTCTCCTTTATCGTCAGGAACAAAAGCTCCATGACCAGATCAAAGTTAACATTTGCTTTTAATCTGGCTTTTGCTTTGTCAAGGCTGTCCAGAATCGTCTCAATTCCTTCATAAGAACTGCGTCTTGCCTGCTCACGCATGCAGTCGATCTGATCTTTGAATACAACCTTATCTATTTCCCTTGTCGCTTTATATAACAAGACATCTCTGTACCATACCATAATCAGGTCAAGATAGTCGTTGATTTCAACTTTATAAAGAGTGCAGCGTTTCACTGCCTCCACAAGCTCACTGATATCCATCTCGTTTATATGGCGCATCAGGTTCAGGACTTCGTCCTTGAGCTCATTAAAATGCTCGGAACCTGCCAGTTTGATAGCTTTTCCAAGGTTCCCCTGTGCAAATGCAGCGCAGACTTCAGCCTTGTAATCTGGTACTTCCATTCTCTCCATGAGATATTTTTTAATCAGTGCATCTTTGATGTAGCGAAGTTTTAACATGACACATCTGGAATTAATTGTCGGAAGCAATACGTCTGCATTTTCCGTCAGCAGAATAAATACTGCATACTGTGGCGGTTCTTCAATCGTCTTTAATAACGCATTCTGTGCCTGTACCGTCATAATATCAGCTTCCGGAATAATATAAACTTTATACGGGCCCTGATATGGCTTGATTGCAACTGTATTATTGATCTGTGTGCGCACATCATCGACTCCGATGGAGCCCGGCTTCTCATGTGTCACCCAGATAATATCCGGATGGTTATTCGATTCTGCCTGTACACAGGAATGACATTTATTACATGGTTCCGGTCCATGTTCTTCACATAAAAGTGCCATGGCAAATAACTTTGCCAGCATCTTCTTTCCGGTTCCGCGCTCACCATTCACAATGTACGCCTGTGATACCCGATTCTCGGCAACTGCATTCTGCAAATATTGAATTACATCTCTGTGTCCTACTACATCTTTAAAACTTCCCATATCGTATGTCCTCTATAATTTCATCTAAGCATCTTTTTTGGTCATCATTGTAATAACGCTTCTTTATTCCCGCAGCTCTCAGATGCTCCTCGGAAAAATCTTCCGTATCTGCGAGAAATCTTCTGCACATCTCCGCGTAACGTGGCACTTCCTGCTGCCGCTCTCTCGTAAGTGCACGGTTCAGCCGCTCACCGTCCTCTACTTCGATGTACACCGGAACAAGATACGCCGCTCCGTAATATTTCTTTAACTTTCCATAGGACTCCAGCGTTCCGATCATCAGATAGTCGGATTCTGCCAGATTGACCTGTCCATCTTCTATTGTAGCATATTTCCATGCTCCGTGAACAGTATTATAAGTACGAAGTTCAACAACCTTTCCCTGTCTCTCGAAAATATGCATCTGTTCATCTGTCACAAAATGGTATTCGACGCCTTCTCTTTCACCTTCCCGCTTCGGTCTGGTCGTGTAAAGCGTCACTGTCTGAAGCATCGGCAGCTCTTGCTTGATCTTCCGGAATAATGTATCTTTTCCAGATGAACTCTTGCCCATTATATAATATATCTTACCCATGCGTCCATACCTCTATGTATCCTTCTTTTTCTACTCCCTGTATCTCATATGTTCTTTCCATATACCATTGAAAATGTTCCCGGATCTGCACTGTGATCCGTTCCCCCGGCACCAGCATCGGGATCCCCGGCGGATAGAGATACGCGTACTCCGCGGAAATGTAGCCTTCGCTCTGTGTCAATGGCACAAACTGAAACCCATCTGCCCCTGCGTCTTTCATGCTGATGACCTGCGCCGGTGAATAGATTACTTCCGCCTGTGGCAGATGTCCCGGTTCTATATCATAATTTTTTTCTTTCTTTTGCGACTTTTTGATTTCTTCCGGCACTATGTCTGAATCTACAGTGTTATAAGCCCCCTGTAAAGGTTTATATTTCTTATCCAACTCATAAATTGCTTTTATAAGCCGTTTCATTCCTTCATCGGTATCCCCGACCGAAGTCATGGCAATCACATAAGTCCCCGCGGCCATCTCCATTTGCAGGTGGTACTGATTTAATAAATCTTCCTGCAATTGAATACCTGTTGCTTCTGCACCATATGTATCCGCAAGTCCTTTCGTAAGTCCTGCTACTGATAATACAAGCTTTGACTTATCATAATGTTTGGTCTCTGCCAGCCGGACATGTTCACATTTTCCAAGTTCTTCTCTACATCTCTTCAAACGCTCCACATACGGGTCAAAAACTTCCTCGCAGTGATGATCTAGCATCTCCATGCACTGATCGATTCCCGCCATCAGAATATAAGACGGACTGCTACTCTGTAACATATGCAGATATCGTCTCACCTTTTCCCGGTTCACCAGATTTCCATTCATGTGGAGAAGCGCTGTCTGGGTAAATGCCGGAAGTGTCTTGTGAACACTGTGGATTACAATGTCTGCGCCTTTTTGATTTGCATTTTCCGGAAAATAGGGATGAAAACCAAAATGAGCCCCGTGTGCTTCATCCACGATCAGCGGCAGTCCTTTTTCATGTGCGGCCTTTGCTATCTCGGCCACATCCGACACAATTCCATCGTAAGTCGGAGATACAATCATGACTGCTCGGATCTGTGGATACCGATTAAGGGCCCTCCTCACATCCTCTGCGGATATCTCAATATTCAACTGTAACTCTGAATCAAACCTGGGATAGAGATACACCGGATTCAACTCATTCATGTAGATTGCATGATAGACCGATTTGTGACAATTGCGCGCCACAAGAATCTGATCTCCTTTATTCGTCACACCCGCGATAGCACTCAGAATTCCAACTGTACTTCCATTTACCAGAAAATGTGTCTCATCTGCATGATAGATTCTGGCTGCCCGTTCCTGAGCCTCTTTCAGGATTCCTTCTGCATGGTGAAGATCATCAAATCCTTCAATCTCTGTAATATCTACAGTATAAGGATCCGCATCCCAGGACATATGCATCTTACGCTTATGTCCCGGCATGTGAAATCCATAATAGTCAGAATCGCTATACGCTTTTAATTTTTCGTATATCGTTGCCATTCTTATAATCTCTTAAGAAGTTCTTCTCTTTCTTTTTCGTATCCTGGTTTTCCAAGAAGTGCGAACATGTTCTTCTTGTAGCTCTCAACACCCGGCTGATTAAATGGATTTACTCCAAGAATATATCCGCTGACACCGCATGCGAACTCGTACATATAGAATAACTGTCCAAGTGACTTCTCGTCCTGCGCCGGAATTGTCACTTTCAGATTCGGAACCTGTCCGTCTGTATGTGCAAGAATCGTACCATTCATAGCACTCTTATTTACAAAATCCATTGTCTTGCCTGCAAGGTAGTTCAATCCGTCCAGATCCACCGGCTCCTCACCGATTGTAATCTGCTCTGTCGGCTCCTCCACTTCCATAACAGTCTCGAACATAATTCTGCTTCCATCCTGAATGAACTGTCCCATAGAGTGAAGATCTGTTGTAAGGTCTACAGATGCAGGGAAGATTCCTTTCTTATCCTTGCCTTCACTCTCTCCGAAGAGCTGTTTCCACCACTCAGATACATAATGCAGGCTTGGCTCATAATTTGCCATGATCTCAACCGCTTTTCCCTTACGGAGCAGAATGTTACGTGTTGCTGCATAAAGCATTGCGTCATTTTCCTCAAATGGATTCTCAAGTGCGAATTTTCTTCCTTCTGCTGCACCTTCCATCAGCTTGTCAATATCAGCTCCGCTGACTGCGATCGGAAGAAGTCCAACAGCTGTCAGTACAGAGAAACGTCCTCCAACATCGTCCGGTACTACGAACTCTTCGTATCCTTCCTCATCAGCAAGTCCTTTCAGAGCTCCACGAACTTTGTCTGTTGTTGCATAGATTCTCTTAGCAGCCTCAGCTTTGCCATACTTCTTCTCCAGCATCTCCTTGAAAATACGGAATGCGATTGCAGGCTCTGTTGTTGTTCCGGATTTGGAAATGATATTAACTGAGAAATCTCTGTCTCCAATCACTTCAATCAGGTGTTTCAGATATGTACTGCTGATGCTGTTACCGGCAAAATAAATCTCCGGAGCTTTGCGGATCTCTTTTGATACTACATTATAAAAGCTGTGTCCAAGAAATTCGATTGCTGCTCTTGCGCCAAGATAAGATCCTCCGATACCGATTACTACCAGCACCTCTGAATCTGACTGGATCTTTGCAGCGGCTTTCTTGATTCTCTCGAACTCCTCTTTATCATAATCAACCGGAAGATCGATCCAGCCAAGGAAATCATTTCCTGCTCCCTCCCTTCCCAGGAGTTCAGCTTTCGCAGCCTCGGTAATCTTCTTCATAGATTCCATCTCATGTGCGCTGATAAACGCATCTGCCTTTGAATAATCAAATGTTACTTTACTTCCCATTGGACTCGTCCTCCTTATGCTACCTGTTACGTTCTAGTTCTTGTCTCGAAGAAATCTGTATAATTTTCTTCTTATAAATGTGACAGCTCACAGACAGTCCTTGTTTCACAAAACTAACTTTGAGCCGTTATCTATATTTTAACAAATCAGTCTCTTATTATCAAGCCATAAACTCCTCCAGGATTTCTCGGATACGCTGATTTCTGTTTGCCTCATCCTGCGCCTTTGTCTCTTCCGATTCTATTGTTTTTTCTATTTTTTCTGTTTTACCTGGTTTTTGCGATATAGCTGTCTTTTTGACTTTCCGGTCATCTTCCACCTGCAGCGGTTCTGTCTTATACATCGCCCAAAGCAGACTGTCCATAGATCCAGGAAATTCCTGCTTTGGTTCCTGCTTCTTCTGATTCACAGATTCGTCTGGCAAGTTATCACCCTCTGCCCTTCCTGCATTTTCTGGCATTCTGGTATTCTTCACAATTCCTGTATTTTCTGGCATTCTGGTATTCTTCACAATTCCTGTATCTTCTGGCATTCTGGTATTCTCACCCATTTTCGCTTCTTCTGGCATTCTGGTATTCTCACCCATTCCTGCATTTTCTTGTGTTCTGGCACTCTCCGCTATTCTCGCTTCTGCTGATCTTGCCTCTTCTGCCAGAACTTCTTTCTTGTATGTTTTTTCATAGCGATGCTGATAAATATTTTCCAAGTAATCTACCATATAATTTCGTACTGCCTCCAGCCGGTACTCCTCATCCGTCAGCATATGTACCAAGAATACGATTAACGCCAGCGCCACGCCGGTTCCGCCAATCATAGCTGTCTGCTCTGTCGCCCCTTTAATCCGATAACTTATGATTGCACCGACTCCGCCAAGAATCAGACAAAGTCCGGCACCCGCCATCTGTAACCGCCGCCATGCATGGAGCCTGACTCCACCAACCCGGTATTCATAGAGATACTTGTCCACAAATACGCCTACGTTTTCCACCTTTTCACTGATCATACAGGTGTGCTCGAATTTCGCCCGCACAAGCCGCATCAACGGATGATTACTCTTCCCCATACTTTCCGCTGCTGCCACCAGCTTCCTAAGTGTTCTTCCAACGACCACCTTTGACACAACTCCGGCAAATGCACTCATTCCCATCAGTACATAGATCACATGTCTGTCTAACATTAATTCTAACATGATAAAAGCCCTCCTTTTGGCACCAATTATAATGGATTTTCCAAAAGAAGGGCGAAAAACCGTTCCCCATAAAGCGACATCTGCACACCGCAGATTATGGTATTTTTTCTTATATTTTATCGAATCATTTATTCTCTGGTTTTAAATCATCGGGAGCAATTCCTTTACAAGCGCCACGCTGTGGGCAATTGCCTGTTTTTCAAACTCTGGATAGTCCATCGTTGCACTGTTGTCAGCTTTGTCAGAAATTGCTCGAATGATGACATACGAAACTTTATTAAGGTAAGCCGCGTGCGCGATTCCCGCTCCCTCCATCTCTGTGCAAAGAGCCTGAAAATTCTCCACGATACGTGTTTTCACTTCTCCGGAAGAAATGAACTGATCTCCACTTGCGACCCTTCCTGTAAATGTATGGATCTGCGGATTTGCTTTTTTATTTGCCTTCACTGCAAGCTCTACCAGATGCGGATCTGCCGGGAATGTGCGTGTATCCATTCTTGGCACCTGCCCGATTGCATCTCCAAATATGGTTGCGTCCATATCATGATGCACCGCATCTGTAGAAATCACCATATCACCAATGTCAATTCTTGCATCCAGGGATCCTGCAATACCTGTATTGATCAGCATATCTACTCCAAATTTATCCACCAGGATCTGCGCGCAGATTGCCGCATTAACTTTACCGATTCCACTTCTTACAACAACCGTGTCCTTCCCACAAAGAGTTCCTTTATAAAATGTCATGGAAGCAAACTCTGTCACTTTAGCATCTGCCATCTCACTTTTCAGAGCTGCAACTTCCTCTTCCATTGCTCCAATAATACCTATCATCCGATTTTCCTCCTGCTATGCATTTTTACTGTGCGATTCCCGCACATTTCCTTTATCCGACTACCTTTTTCGCTATCATTACAAACATTTCCTGTTATCCTGTACATTATCCCCTACCCCATGCACAAATGTCAAGCATTGATGCTCTTTACTGTACCTGTGTATTCCTCTATGTACTCTTTTTCATACATATGATGTAACCGGATTGCTCCATTGCTATGCAGTTCCCGCAATCCTCGAACACCTCAAGCTTACATCATATTATTGGAAATCTTAATTTTTCTTTACAAGTAGATTCTTCTCTGTTAGAATGGCTTCTGATATTCATATATCTGGTATAACACATAGGAGGGTATTTATCATGGATTATAAAACACATGGTGTCTGTTCCAGCATGATTCACGTAGAGCTGGACGGCGATAAAATTAAAGACGTAGATTTTGTAGGTGGATGCAACGGTAATCTTCAGGGAATCTCAAGCCTTGTAAAAGGAATGAAAGTGGAAGATGCCATCGAAAGACTTTCCGGAATCAAATGCGGTTCCAAAGCAACTTCCTGCCCGGATCAGCTTGCCAAAGCACTCCGCGAAGCAATCGCTCAGTAAATTGATTCAATTGCAAAGTAAGTCACATGGAAAAGGACACGCAGCTTTTAATAGCTTGCGTGTCCTAAAACTAAACTTACCTAAACTTACTTCTCTTGATTGTTATAATATTTTTTCTTTTAAATTTTCTTTGAACTGTCTCCAGTTCCTTCGCCCTTCCAAAGCCCTGCGAACCAACGTAAGGGCCATGAAATATGTAGATTGCTGTGGAAGAGCGTCTAATTGTTTCAATATTCAGTTGTTATTAAATTTCTAAAGTATTATGATCCAACCTACTAACTTTACCCGAAATTTGTTTTTAATTTGCTTTTCCCATCATTATAATGGCCTTGCCCACTAATCTGATTGTAATTATAAATTTGTTAAATTCTTCTTTCGTTTCTACAAAATCTTACTTAAGGTTCCTCAATGTAAACTCCATTTGTGAAACTGCTGCTCATATCTTGTCCTGCAGAATGAATACAACGTACACGGTAGTAATAATCACCTTCTACATCTAAATATTTCTTAGATGATACACGATCAGCATTTTCATTAAATTTCTGCCAAGAATCATAAAAGGACCATTCTGTATCTTCTTCTTTTGCACGTTCAATCATTACGCCGATACCGACACGTTCCACTTCATGCGAAGCTAACGTTGTTCCTCCGGCATAGATTTCTCCCGGGCCCATTCGGACAATTTTTGAATATCCGGTCAGAAGATCTTCGCCTCTGGCAACTTTTTGATTATAGCCGATGGATTCTGCATCTTTTGTAAGCTGGGATCCGTCGATCACCTTCACGCTAGATGCCGCCTGTGTATCCGTCGATACTCCAAAGCTTAATCCTAAAGCCATAGCGCATACACAACATATGGACATACATCGCTTCATTTATCTACCTCCCATCTCTCTCTATTTAGGGTTCCCTATATAATAGACACATGAACTTCAAAAAACTGACGCATTTTCTTACAAAAAATATAAATTTTTTAAAATATTTTCTATCTCTCCCTTTGTCATCGTTCCTGTTAAGCAATAATACAGATTATTATATTTAAATTCTGCTTTATACCTGTTCGTCTCCGTTTCAGGTGTTTTGTATTCAGTCACTTCTATCGGAATATTTTCTTTAATGAAATAATGATCTGTAATCTCATCTTCATTATCTGCTCCTAAAGATACTTCTCCATAAGAAGCACTAATCATAAATTCCGTTCTTTCTCCATTGCACACATAATCTAATTCCGCCACCTGAATATCCGTATCCAATTCCATTATTACAAATTTCATATCTTCAGGATACCACCATAATCTTACAGGATCTATTCCAAACTCTTCTCCTATCTTCTCATAGGCCTTCTCTTCGTCTTCTTCCTCGATAATCTTGTTCTTATCACTGGAATCGACTTGAGAAACTTCTCTACCACCTACAGAACTCTTCATAAACTGCAGCATTCTCTCTGGTCCGCCAAAGCTTGTCATTCCAACTGCCATTACGAGGATCAGCACTGCTGCCAGTGCTACAATTCTACGGATATTGCTTTTCTTCCGACGCATTGTATAGATTTTCTTCTCCTCGCTCTGATTCTTCAACATCTCCCGTCCAAGGCGAAGTGCTTCCTGGTCTTCTTCTGAGAGTTTCGCATACGCATCTGTTCGCTTCATATCTTCAGAACGCATTTCACGCTCACGGATTTTTTGATCCAGTGCATTTTTCATGCGAATCTTCAGCTCATTTGGAATCTCTTCATTATCGTTAAGTCCGACTTCTTCTTCTATCTGTTTCGCTTCTTTATTCAATTGATCTTTCAGGATTTCTTTCAACTGATCTTTCTTTTCACTCATAATCTACCTCTTAACGAAATCTATCCTCTCTTTCTCTTGACCAAATCTCCCGGGAACGTATAATATAATTATATGCCAAAGTTGAAAATCTTTCCCTGTTTCGTAAAGTATATACGAAGCAGAATAATCCATACGGCATTCTTATTGTAACATATATTATCGAAAGGAGCTTTTTATGAAACGTATTATCTTAACCGGCGGCGGTACTGCCGGTCATGTTACACCTAACATTGCCCTGTTACCACGTCTTAAAGAATTACAATACGACATCCACTATATCGGCTCATATAACGGAATTGAGAAGGAACTTATCTCTCAGTTCGGTATACCATATCATGGCATCTCAACCGGTAAACTCAGACGTTATTTCAGCGTCCAGAACTTCACAGATCCATTCCGCGTTATCAAGGGAATGGGTGAAGCACGTAAACTGATTAAGATTCTGGAGCCTGATGTTATATTTTCCAAAGGAGGTTTTGTCTCTGTACCAGTAGTCCTTGCCGGTAAGGGACAACATGTACCAGTCATTATCCACGAATCTGATATGACTCCGGGTCTTGCCAACAAGATTTCCATTCCTTCTGCAACGAAGGTCTGCTGCAACTTCCCGGAGACATTATCTTCTCTCCCGGCAGGCAAGGCTGTTCTCACCGGATCTCCGATCCGTCAGGAACTTTTAAGCGGAGATAAGTACCGCGCCAGAGAATTTCTTCACTTTACTTCCGACAAACCGGTCATTCTGGTTGTCGGCGGAAGCCTCGGTGCCGTTGCCGTGAACAATGCCATCCGTGCGATTCTCCCGGAGCTTCTGAAAGACTTCCAGGTCATTCACTTATGTGGCCGTGGCAAGCTCGATCCTTCTTTGAACGGAACAGAAGGCTACGCACAGTTCGAATATATCAAAGAAGAGTTGCGTGACCTCTTCGCACTGACCGACATTGTAATCTCCAGAGCCGGAGCCAATGCTATCTGCGAGCTTCTCGCCCTGCACAAACCAAATCTTCTGATTCCGCTGTCTGCCAATGCAAGCCGTGGTGATCAGATTCTCAACGCCCGTTCTTTCGAGCGTCAAGGATTCAGTATGGTGCTCGAGGAAGAGGAACTTACGAACGAAACACTTCTCAGTGCAGTTCATGATCTCTATGATAACCGCGAGAAATACATCGATGCAATGAAGCATTCTTCCCAGCAGGATTCTATCGATACCATCATTGATCTGATTGAATCGGTAACTGCTTAGATACTTACAAAACTATCTGATTCTGACGCAGATATCTGATAGAAGAAAACAGGTGTCATATCCGGCACCTGTTTTTTATTTGCCATCCAGTTGGTGAAACTGTTCTTCGTAGTACTTCTTAATCCATTGCTTTGCCCTGTATAATGTGCTATACAGCGTATCCACAGATATCCCCATTTTCTCTGCAACTTCTTTTTGTGGTTTATCCAAAGTATATGAAACGGTAACTGCCTCATACCATCTTGAATTTTTCTCATATAGATCTGCAAAGATCGTATCGTGTAGCTCGCGGCATTCTTTCTGGCGAAACACTTCTATGAGTTGAGCATCCAGTCCTTCTGACGAATATGGCACCTCCTGCTCCGGAACCTCTTCCATCGGTGTCTCCCATTTACTGTCTCTTAGATAGTTCTTTGCCATATTCTTTGCGGTAGTGATCAGCCATGCAGGCACGGACTCCATACATATATCTCCCAGGTTGTCGTATAATTTCAGGAAAACTTCCTGCACAATCTCTTCTGCCACATAGTGATCTTCGACGTAGTACAATGCCGTTCGGTACACTTTACTTACATTTTCTTTGTAAAGCCTGTCGATTTCAGCTTTCTTTACATCTTCAGATTCCACCATTTAATTTCCATCACTTTCAAGTTTATAATTTAGACAGAATATCCTGCTTATCCTCTTCGGTAAGCTCACCCATCTTCCAGCCAAGTCCAACTTCGTCACCTTTATAACGCGGAATCATATGTAAATGGAAATGGAATACAGTCTGTCCTGCTGCTTCGTTATTATTCTGCACGATATTGTACCCGTCACAGTGTAAGATGCCTGTAAGCTTTGTGATCATTTTCTTAGCCAGCACCATAACTTTTGCAGCCTTATCATCGTCCAACTCATACAAATTGGCATAGTGTTCTTTTGGAATAATCAGTGCATGTCCTTTCGAAGCCGGGCTGGCATCCAGAATCACGCGGAAATCTTCATCTTCATACAATGTTGCTGTAGGAATTTCTCCATTTGCCAGTTTACAAAAAATGCAGTTATCATCTTTCATTTTCATGTCCTTCTTTCCTTTAAAAAGTCATTTTAAAAATTGTTGATTATTTTATCCGCCAATGCTACACTATGAAAAAATAAATTCATAAAGGGCGGTAATCATTATGTTCACAGAATCTGATTATGAAAAATTACACCAGATCATGGCAGAAAGTCCTGAGAAAGAAGAGCTTCTCACCAGACTTCTTCACTCCCACCGTATGGATATCAGTACCATCAGCCATGAGATTCGCAACCCGCTGACTCTTATATACAGTACCTTACAGATGATCGAAGCATCCAATCCGGAAGTTCTGAATATCCGGCACTGGTCAGACTTACATAGCGACATCGAATATATGAAACAACTACTGGAAGAGCTATCAGCATACAACAACGGTCAACGTCTGTCACCTTCTTCGACAGATTTCGACATCTTCCTCAAGAAAATTTCCTTATCCTTTGCTTCCTCCATCATTGAAACCGATATTGAATTTATCTCCCGGATAGAGCCGGGACTCCCTGTTATGTCTGCAGATTCCATCAAACTTCGGGAAGTTCTTCTGAATCTTCTTGGAAATGCGCGTGATGCAGTACTGATTCAACAATCTACATGCTCTAATCATCTTGATTCTGCCTGTAATTGTGAAAGTAACAGATCTTTGGATACCAGCAAAGCACTTACTTATTCTCCGCAAATTCACTTTCACGCATGGAAAGAGCATTCAAATCTGATTATCTCCGTCTCCGATAACGGCTGTGGTATTGCACCAGAACATCTATCTTCAATCTTCGAACCATTTGTCACGTACAAATCGTCCGGAACAGGCTTAGGCCTGCCACTTTCCCGCCGAATTATCGAAGCACATGGTGGAACACTGACTGTCCACTCAGAACCAGATTTGCCGGACTGCCAGCTAAAAACTACATTCACCCTTACAATTCCAATCCCTTAAAACATTTTTAATAATGTTTCGGCTTATGTTTCCAATATGTGAGTACCGCCAGTAAAAATCCGGATACCAGCCCGCCAATGTGGGCTGCGTTATCCACCCCTTGTGCGGTGAATCCATAATAGAGACTTAAGCCTGCCATCAGAACAAGTCCTCTTGTTGAAATCTCTCCGACTCGTCCATGATTACGGATTGCAACATAAAGAAGTGCTCCCACAATTCCAAAGATTGCTCCGGAAGCACCCGCTGATACCGCATAGCTTCCCTGACTCACATCAAACCATGCCGATACGAGATTTCCCATCAGTCCGCTTCCAAGATAAATGAGCAGAAAACGGATCTTTCCAATCTCTGGTTCCAGGCTGTAACCGATGACCAGCAGCATCACCATATTGTTCATCAGATGACTGAATCCAAAATGCAAAAACATACTGGTAATCAATGTATAATATCGTTCTCCGTTCATGAGATATGGAACATACATTGCTCCGTGTTCCATCATAAATGCGGAATCCTCAGTCATACCCATAAAAGACAGTCCGAGGAAGATCAGAACATTCGCCGTTGCGATTGCAATTGTACAAATTGGTAATTTCTTGTAATTTCTCATAGGAAAATTCTCTCATTAATTTTCTGTAATGTCAACGTTATTCTGCAAGATTTTACTCATCAAACTCTACAATCAGATAGTATCCTCTGTCCGTATGTTGTATTTCTTTGATCACGCCCTGTCTTGCATGAATACGCTCAGATGTCTTGTAAATTCCAGACATTGCAACTGCTGGTTCCACTACATAAGTAAACAGGTTCGTATTCGGACTTCTCTCTGTTACTTCCACCTGCTGGCCTTCTTCCACCAGCCCTTGTCTTTCCATTTTAAACCGTTCCTGTCTCACGACAAACCGCCTCCTGTCTCTGATATTCCAGCCGGGATTTTTTCCGGCATCATTCCTGTCAGTACAGTATAACACTAGAGATCTTCTTCTTCAATATACAGCCCGTCCCAGTCTCCCCACTTTGGTTTTCTGCGTCTGTGAAGAAAACGCTTCATCGGTGTCCACAGGTTTTCTGTCTCACGGAGTATCGTACTTCCCATTTCCTGGCTTGCGATCCAGTCATGTTCTGTCCGGTCAAAATATGTGCTTCCTTCCTTTTCTTCCTCTGTTCCCAAATCCGTATTTTTATCCTCTGCCAAAACATTTTCTTCCTCTTCTTTTACACACTCCTTTATAATCTGTTCCAGACTGTAATTTTCTTTCATAGTCTCTTTATGCAAAAGGAACACGATCTGGACACATTCTTTATCCTGATAATCTGCACATTTCACCAGATATTCGCTCAGATGGTGAAATCCTTCCCACAGACTTTTTTCTTTCGGTGGATAATAACAAAAATAATACTTTTCTTCTGTGTAAAAAATATACTCCGGATCCATCAGAATACAATTCACATTGAGAAGATACCTTTCTACTTCTTTCACGACACGCAAAATAGATTTTAGCAATATTTTTATTTCTTCTCCACTCATCGTATGCTTTTCATAGAGCGCTTTCATGGACACTTTTCCACTCACATCATAATCATAACAGCTTTTGTCATCCATTCCCCGTCCATGCATTTCCAGCAGTCCTTCCACTTGATTTTCTTCCAGCATTTTATTTTGATAGTCCTCTGTATAAGGGACTGACTCTTCTATCGTAATCTTACGTTCCATTGACGAACTCCTTTATTTTCTTAATATCCCGAAGCTTTTTCTCCGGTTCTGTAATTGCCGCACGTTTTTCCACACTGACTTTCATCTTCCTCCATGTTCCCTGTGCCCGGACACAGACTTCATCTCCTTCCACCGTAACCTGTCCCTGGATTGTAGATAATAAGATACACTTTCCATTCACACGACTTTGAAAAAGTGTTTCCAGTTCCGCCACATCTGTCCCGCTTCTATCTCCAGATCCAGTCTGTGAACCCGGTTTTTCTCTCGCCTTATTACTGCCGACTACCGCTGTCTCATAAGCTGCTCCCGCAATTATATTCTTGTCATGGTAATAAAAAAATGTATAGATACTGCTCATGACCAGAAGCATAATGATTGGCGTTAAAAAAGACATCTCTACTGTATAACCTCTCACACTACACCGCCTCTCTGCTCTGCCAGCATCAGAATATATCCAAGAGTCAAAAATGGAAAAAATGGCATCGTCTTCACTCGTCCGCGAAATGCCAATATCACCGAACAGACTCCACTTGTAAAAAATGCTGCTGCCAGCACTCCCACAACTTTCCAAAACCCCAGATATCCTCCAAGAATCATAATTGCCACGCTGTCCCCATAACCGATTGCTTCTTCTGTCACTTTACTGACAAGAAGGAACAGCACTCCCACTCCGATTCCTGCACAGATTCCAGCAAGATCATCTACATTCGTCTGTTCCATCTTTTCCAGGAACACTCTGATCTGGTAAAAATCCACTATTTTCCAGAAGACTGTCAATATTCCCCACAACGTCAGAACTTTTCTGGAAACTTTTTTATTTCTAATATCTGACACAGACAGCCCGGTTAGAATTAACAGCACAACTATATCTACCATTCTATTTATATTTCCCACATCTTGTACCTCTTCTCATTCTACTTGTCATTCCCGGCATTCTACTTTCCACCACATTTTGAGCATGCGCGCTTTCCCGGTACTTCAGAAATTCTCGCTGTATATACGGTACGCTTTAATCCGCTGCATGCCAGTGAATTATGATACCGGTCACCCTGATCAGTAATATACACATTTCCACCCATGCTGCTGCCATGAACACATTTCTCACAGGCATGATACTTTCCGCCGCTTTCATTACGAAGGCTATTAAGTTCTGATGATGACGCCGCATGGATCGACAAATCCAGGTGTGTACAATGTGCATCTTTGTGATAAACAACTCCTGTATCCGTTACATATACAATCTGATCGTCTTCTTCACCAAACCCTCCTGCCTCATAGCCCGTCCACGCCTTGATCCTCATAGTTTCCTTATAAGAAATCGGCGCTATAGAAAAACCCGGAACCGGAATCCGCACCTGATAAGATGCCTGTATTTCTCCAATTCCCGTAAACGGCGACAGATAAGATTGATTGCAATCGATTCCTGAGCTGCCACCCTCTACAATGCTTCTCTCCAGCCGTTCTGCCCCGATAGAATTTACAACATCACGTTCCAGATTTGACGGAATCACTGCCGGGACTTCTACTGCCTGCACTGCAAGCTTCTTTCCCGCTTCCTGAAGTCCGCTTCGCACAGCCGTCTGCACGGATAACAGCTCCAGCAGTAATACCAATGCCAGCGTCGCAAAAAAGAAGATTGGTACTGCCATGGCAGCCTCCACGGTAATGCTTCCTTTTTTTCGGGTGGATGCAGATGCCCTTCCTGTATGCTTGGATTTGTATATGCTGGATAATAAAGGGATATCTTTATCTGAGTTCATCGAATCTTTCTCCTTTCATTTTTTATGTTTTCAGTTAGCAGAAATTTTATAACTCCCGGTAGGGGGAGCGGAAGGACATCTGCACCCACCCGTTATTGATTCATTTCGTTTTTAATTGTATCCAAAATATGTCGGAAAATCGTACATGATCCCACGACGCAGATTGCATGTGCTGTGAAATTCTACTCTGCTGATGCAGGCATCTGCCCGAAAAAATGTCTGTCCATATCGTATCTTTAAATTTTGTTCCACCATATCTAATGTACGCATCCCAACTTCATCCTGGGATTTCAGGAACAACAGCATGCGAAGGTATTCCCGATAAGCAAGTCCGCTTTCCATATCTTTACCACTATCTGCTGCCACATTTTCTCCTGCACTGCCAAGCTGCATCAGTCCGGAAAGGCTTAGCTTCCAATCCTCTGCGTTCTTTACAAGTGGTACTTTTCCTCCACTTATCAGCGTTCTAATATCCATGATTGCTTCACCATAAGCCCATGCAAGTAAAATTCCCTGCGCGGCACCCTCTGCCAGTTCCGGAAGTCCGATCACCGTACATAATGTAAGCGCTGCCGCCTCGGCTTCTGCTTTCTTTTCCGGATCCGTCTGGATATATGCATAATCCGGCACAAATCGGACCATAAGAAGCTTACTGGCAACCGTCTCCAAATTTTCTCTGTCGCTGGCGTGGCCTTCCAGAATATATTCCAGTTCATAGTCCAGACTCCCCACACCTGCCATGTCACCACGATTCCCGTTGCTGAAGTCTTCATTAGCAGAATCTCCTCTGACAAAATCTCCACTATTATAATTTCCATTGCCAGATTGCAGGCTATCTGAAGCCATCTTGAAATGTTCCAGCACGTACTCTCCAAACAGTAATTTACTGATTGTACTTCCCGATCCTGCTACATCTGAGAAATCTCCATATCCCTGATTTCGTTTTCTATGAGATACCATTTCCGATAACGTAATACTTTTCTTTGACATTACACGTCCCTTTGGCATAATCAGATCTACAAGAGGCATGCTTTTTAATTTCGCCACATGCGATAAGGGATTCTCTTCCTCTGGAAATTCCTCCTTCTGCGACAACAGCTCCTGTAATTCCTGTTCCGTTTTTGCCCCGTCCCTTTCATAATTTTGTAAAGCCTCCTCTCCTGCTTTCCATGTATCTGTCTGTCCAACCAGTTTCTTCACCTTATCCAGTCCGTATTTATTTTCCATATATGCTGTCACCTGCTCGTAAAATGCACTGGCACCTTGGTCCGTCAATAGCTGAATTCTTGTAATTTCCTGATCCATCCCGCTTGCTCCGTAATAGGCCAGCCGTTCCTTTAACAATTCTTCACTGTAACTGCCCGTCTCATAACTTCCTTCCAGCGCAAAAATTCCGTAGACTTCCCAGAGTTCCTTCTGATACTCTGCAAATATACTTTCCACCGCCCGTGTCATATCTGCTCTTCTGTAATTTTTTACATTCTGTAAAGAGGCACTTTCCAGCATTGCTCCGGCAAATGAAATAAGTAAAATAAATACCAGACTTAAATACACTGTGACTTCCCCCTTTAAATACCGCTGCTCTCGCTTGTAATCTTCTCGAAAATCGTCTCGACCAGACTTGTGAGCTGAGATTTGAATATAACGACAAGCGAAATCAGTACAACCAAAATTAAGATAATTTCCACAACTCCGACTCCGTCTTTGTTTTCCAATATTTCTCTCACTCTGTGTTTTAAATACCAAACTCTCCACATAATTAATCCTCCCGCTTTCTCTATTCTTGCTTCTCTACACCCGCTTTTCTATTCCGTCATATCTTCTATGGCATATTTTTATATTTTTACAATGCCTACATTTGTACGGTAAAAAATGCCGGGACTACAACAATCACAAGCACCTCTGCCAGCATCAGAAACATCGGAAGCAATAGCTTTGTTCCTGCTTCTTCCCCGAGCCGTCTTGCTCTTGCTTTTCGCTCTTCAAAAGACTGGATTGCTTCCAGCCGAAGCATGTCATTTAGACCTTTTGTACCTTTTCTCAGGTTTTGTGACAGCAATGCACCAAATCTCATATATTCCTGTGTCCCGCATCTTCTTCCGAATTTCTCATAACATTCTGCTTCCGGAACACCGCCATCCATCTGTCGGCATGTATACTTCATCTCTTCATAAACTGCACGCTTCCCTTGCTGCTTTATCCGCGAATCGTAATCATTTACAATCTTTCTCCATGCTTTGCGGACCGTCATTCCTGCACCTAAAAGTAATGTCAGCTTACTGATGACTTCCGGATAATCCAGACACATCTGTTTTTGTCTTGCCTGTTTTTCTTTTATCTCGTTCTGCTTGTCCAGCGCAAAAAACAGCACGGAAATCACAACTGCAGCCACCATAATTACTGCACCTCTCCAGTTCATTACCGTATAAAAATGTATTTCCTGTCCGTCCACCTGTTTCGGCAATGTTAACGTCCCGGATTCTCTGGTATCCTGATCTTTTTCTGCCACTGTCCGGCGCACCTTTTCTAATAACGCTCCATCACTTCCGGTCATTCGTGGATAGACCATTGCCATACATTCATACAGTACCTGTTTTTCTACATCTTCCCGATACGTCAATATGGCTGTCAGCTTCACCGGTGTCCCTTCACTTACAAGCTTATCTTCCTTTAATTTTCCGTAAATATTGATCACATCATAGCGGTCAAGCTTCCATGTAACGTCGATCGGCTTTCCTGGAATCTCGGTCAGAAGATTCAAATCCCGGTCCACATGATCCAGACTTACATTCTCCCCCAGAATCAACGAATCCATTTTCTTTACTGCCTGCTTTAATACCTGACTGATTTCCTGTTCTCCATAGACCTGCTCTGTTACATCGATCGGAATTTCCCCCAATACCCGGTCTTTTCCCTCTACACGCAGTTCTTCCGTCTTCTTCCCTTTGCCATAAGTTTTTCTTGTGATCTCCTCTACATTTTTTCTGTAGGCACCATTGTAATCCCAGATAAGAGCTGCAACGCCCACCGAAAACACCACTAACATGATCCCGATACTCAGACTTCGATCTCGATGATCTTTCGCCCAAGCCCGTATGCGCCCAAATATATGATCAGACATCCTGTCATCACTCCTCTTCCTGCTATATTTCCGTAAAGATTTCCCATAAATTCCGGAAAACTGACAGTCATATAAAGTACAATTCCAAAAGGAATGACCGACATCACCTGAAATTCATATTTTTTCGCCGCCAGCATTGTATCAATTTCCCGTTTTACATCAATTTTGTCCCCAATCTGATCCGCTGTATTGCGGATAATAGACATCAGATTTCCTCCGCTTCTCTTGGCCGTGACAAAGACTCCGGCAAAGCTTTCCACATCTGGAAGCCTTGTTCTCTCGGACAGTTCTTCTACTGCCTGTTCCACCGGTACCTGTACCCGGATCTGCCTGACCATGATTTCCAGCTCACGTAGAATTGCCGCATCATCAGAGTAAAAAATCTGCATCTCTTTCAGGCTCTCTTTCACTGCATTTTCCACAGAATATCCTGTATTCAGTAAAGAGGAAAATGTCTGTATCAGTTCTTTGAACTGTACTAGAAATTCCTGTTCTTTTCGCTTAATGCATTCGTCCAGAAGCTGTATGTAATACCACACGCCTGCCGGAATCAACAATATAACTGCCACCCATGAGCGATAATATATCCATGCCGTTCCTGTCACAATAATGATGACCTTCAAGATCATTTTTACATATTCACACTTCTTTATATCCTGCTGCCAGTAACTTCTGTGTATGAACCAGGTCATCCATTTTTCTCCAAGTTCCCTGAATTTTCCCATCCTTTTCTCCTGTCTCTTCGAATCTGTACAGTGGACTCACCAGAATCTCACCGTCCTGATAATCCAGGATTTCTGAAACCTCCAGTACTTTACGGCTTTTATCTCTGAGTCTTCCAAGATGCACAATAATGTCGATTCCTGATGCGATCTGTCTCTGAACTGCCCCCAGAGGAAGATCCATTCCCATCAGCACCATGCTCTCCAGCCTAGAAAGCATATCCTTAGGACTATTGGCATGACCGGTACTAAGACTTCCATCATGACCGGTATTAAACGCCTTTATATGGACTCCCTATGTTCCCATCATGCAGAAATACAATATCTGTACTTAATATACACTGTATATAACGTTATTATCTTGCCATTCCACAGTTGCAAAAAGAAAAGAGAGCCTTTCACAGCCCTCTTTCATATTGACTTTCTCATTCATTTGTCATACTTAACAGTTTGGCAACCAATGTCTCTAAACTTTTTCCCAAAAATGGGACAAAGTCTGGTATTGCACCAAATGCCATCCCGATCATTATCATTCGACCACATTCCCTTGCAGATTCCAATGCAAATCCATAACTCAAAACACCTGTCAGAATAAAAATAATTGATAAAAAATAGTAGAATTTTTCTCTCTGCCGCAAGATGATTTTAGGTCGGTTGAGGGATTAGAAAACGCCGGAAACCCGCATAAACTCTATGTTTTTGCGGGTTCTCGGCGTTTCTTTTATCGCCTGTATTAGTGGTGCTTTTTCGGTAAATGGTGCCCAAATGGTGCCCAAATCCCACGCGGGGCTATAAAACGATATAAGAAGCGGTAAAGAGATACAGCGGTTAAAGCTCTAAATCGCTGCTCTTTTTCTTTGCCGCGCTCTTTGCTTTCTTCGGCTCGGCTTTCTCTGCCTTTGCCGGGTCAGACTGTTTGACCGCCCCATGATAAGCGTCTAAGACTTCTTTCTTGCGTTCAAGCCGCACGTCCACATAACGGGCGGTAACAGCTTCAAAGTTCATAGACAGTCCAAGCGATACGCCGATACCCGCAAGCGTATGTCCTAACACTTCGCCTACGGTGTAGAAGTCGCCTGTCAGTTGGTGCATATTTGTAGCTGCTGTATGGCGCAAATCGTGAAAGCGGATATGCGGCATATCCAAATCTTCAAGCAGCTTTCCAAACTGGGAAGATACCCACGACGCGGAGATAGGGGAACCGTCCGGCTTCGCTACAACAAGGTCATTGTCATAGTAAGGCTTTCCGTCCTTTTCTGCCTGTTCGCGCTGCGCTTCCTGCATAGCAAACTGTTTGAGAAAGAACGGGCGGGCAAGCTCTGTGATAGGCAGCTTTCGCCCGTTGGATTTCGGCGGTGCCATTTCCTCAATGACTTTTGTTTTTGGCGGTACCTTAAAGGGTAGCTGCTCGGAAACGTCAAAGGTGTTGTTTTCCAAATCCACATTGCGCCAACGCAAGCCCAGGATTTCAGAACGGCGCATACCGTAAAGCCCGCCTAAGATAACGGGCATTTCCCAAACGGTACCCTCGACGCGCTGCATAAGGGCTTTTACCTGTTCCGGCGTGTAAGGGTCGGGGGTCTTGTCGCTCTTTCCAAACTTTGTAAGCGTGTCCTTTGCCGCGTTGGTTTCGATATAGCGGTATTTCCGGGCATGGCTCAACGCCACGCTCAAAACACGCTTTGCCCCGGCTGCGGTGGACGGTTTCAAGCCTTTGTCGATAATCTGCTGAAACATTTTGTCTACCATAGCGGGGGTAAGCTGATTAAGGGCAACGCCGCCGATATACGGCGTAATGTAGTTTGCAATCGTTCTTTTGTACCCGTCGTAAGTAGAGGGGCGCAAGTTCACTCTTGCATAGCTTTCCACCCATTCATTCAGATAGCTTGCAACGGTCTGTTTCCGCTGTGAAGCGATAGACGCAATCTGCCCCGGATTATGGAGCTTTGCTTTCATCTCTGCTTCATGCTGCGTTGCTTCCTTTTTTGTCGGAAAGCCCTTTTTGGAATAGGTTTTCTTTTCCCCATTCGGGGCGGTGTACTTGATATTCACGTCGTAAACTGTTCCCGGTCGCCCGGTCAGTACGCCGTTGCTGTCGCGTTTATTCTTAACCTGCCTTGTTGATATAGCCATAGCTTAACCTCCCTGTCGTGCTGGGGGCTTCGTTGTCGTCTTTGCCCTGTGATACCAGTCCCAGATTGCAGCGTCAGCTATCAAACGGCGGTTTCCATTCTGTATATATTCAAGCTCGCCGCTATCCATAAGCTCGCGCAGCTTATTTTCCCCGATACCGCTAAGCTTGCTCATTTGCTCAACGGTCTTTAACATAGGGAATACAGGGATAGCGGGGCTTGTTGTTTCCTTTTTTGCCATAGGAAAATACCCCCTTTCATAAATGGCTAAAAAGTCAAGTTACAAAAAGTGGGCTTTAACCGGGCGGCTGTTAGCACAACCTCGCGGGAATTGCACCCCTGCTCATTTAAGGCAGCTTTACCCATTGCCTGCGACGCTCTGAACGCTCGGACTGTGGATGTAAAGGCTTATCTCCCCTCAATGCGTGTCGTCGCCCGCAAGCTGCTAACTTGCTTCCCGTCGCGGTGTTTTTCGCTCGGCTTTTCCCGATAAGGAAATAGCGTCATGGCGCACCCTCTGTATGGCTCGGCGCAAAAAGGACGTACCCGGTTTGCCCTATACTGCGTCGCCGTTATCTTGCGTCGCTTTCTTTGTCAAGGAACATACGGGGCTGCTGCGGATTGATACGAAACGGAAAAGGGGTTAAGACGTTTCGGTATCGGTGCAGTTATTCAGCCCTAAATGTGAGGATTGCCCTCATTAGCCTTGCTTGCAGCCGTTGGCGAATATCCTCGTCAACGCCAAAATAGACGTTTCCGCGCTCATCGCAGAGCTTTCTCATAGAAAGGCTCGCTATGTAACCGCTAAAATGCTGCAAGACAATTTTCATAGCGTCCGGGTCGCCCTTTGTCGCTGCCACAAT
>OLSC01000163.1_pt1 | contig 86665 bp, 77 predicted proteins | sample 1672881 | NCBI WGS metagenome assembly OLSC01 (sample SAMEA3136733, study PRJEB25190) | human gut metagenome | biome: human gut; feature: human-associated habitat; material: faeces | place: Austria | collected 2013 | reverse complement strand
TTTTTGTATTAAATTCATATAATTTTGAAAATAATAGTAAATAAGAAATTATATGCAAGGAGTGATTAGATGGCTGAAATAATTGACTTTTATCAATATAAGTATAGCCGAAGTAATTATTATCTTAATTTAGCTTTAACTAAAGATAAAATAATTAATATAAAAAATTCTATAGAAGATGGATTTGAAGACTTATTTATAAATAAAGAATATGAATACGCATATAAAAGACTACACCTATTATTCGAAAATGCACTAAAAAAAGAATCTAAGGGGTATGTCACTATAAGAATAAATAAATGCTATACAAAATATCTAAAAAACTTATACTTTTCTTATTACAATAGACCAGAAAGCGATGACATAAAAGAATTAATATTTTACATGCAGTATTTAAGTGATATAGAAAGTGAAAGTATATCAAAATTTACAACACTTAGCGAAAAAACAAAACTAAGTATACTATCATATATCTAGCATAAAAGCACATATGATATAGAATTTTAACTTAAAAATGATAATAGAACTTTAAACCTATACATAAAATAATTTCTGTTATCATTTTTATGTTAATGAAATTTTTAATATAAATTTTATAAAAAAATAAACACTTGATATACTATATCTAGTGTTTTAAAGTTAGCTCAAATAAAAGCTAAGATAATTAATATTTTCTAGAAAAATTTTTTACAATCAGTATAATCATAAACATCCATCAAAGCTTCCCCGAATCTTTGATAATGAGTGATTTCTCTTTGACCTAAAAAGCTTAGAACATCTTTTAAATCAGGGTCATCTGTTAAATTTATCAATTGATAATATGTTGCCAATGCCTTTTGTTCAGCAGCCATATCCTCATGTAAATCAGTAACAGGGTCTCCAAATACATTTATATAAGCAGTTGTAAATGGAACTCCATTTGCATCAGTTGGTTGAATTCCGTGTCCAAATTGAGTATAGTTAGCATCTAAGCCAGCAGCTTTTAATTCTTCTGGTGTAGCTCCATCTGTTAATTGATAAATCATAGTTGATATCATTTCAACGTGAGCTAGTTCTTCAGTTCCGATATCTGTCAATAATCCTTTTGATTTTCCTGTAGGCATAGTGTATCTTTGTTGTAAATATCTAAGCGCTGCACCTAATTCGCCATTTGGGCCTCCAAGTTGAGCCATTATAACTTTAGCCATTCTAAGATCGCGGCACTTCAAATTTACTGGATATTCTAGTGTTTTTTCATAAATCCACATAATTTAAATCCTCCTATTTTTTACATATAAAATTCTTTTTCCCAAGGCCAAGGTTCGTCAACCCATTGCCATGGACAGTTACTTGGAGCGTGTCCAAAATTTGTTAAAGGGCCGTATTGTTTTTCATAGGCACATCTAGCTTTTGCATATTGAGAGACAAAAGAATTGTAAGTGTTTACGGCAGTTTTGTCTTCAGGATTATTATCTAAATATAAATTCATATCTACAGCAGCAAAACCTAATTCCATAACGGCTTTTATAAGGTCGTATCTACAAGTTGATTGTCTCATTATCTTCTACCTCCCAATCTATTTTTTGGTGATTCATAAAGGTAAGCATTGTAATTTTCAGAATTAAATAAGTATAATTCTGGGAATAAGCTACCGTATTTTAAAGCAGTACATAAGTTATACATTTTAGTTAGAGTCTGATTATTTACATATGGTCTTGCCAATTGGTCACCACAATTAGTTTTTATACCTCTAGTTTTTTCCATTATGTTTAAACCTCCTTGATGATATGATAGAATAAGTAATATCTACCTTAATATATAATATTAAAAGCGGGTTAAAATGTTACATTAGATATAGGAATATACAAATTGTATATATAAAAATTAATGTATAAATTATTGCGAACTTAAAAGTAAGAAATAAAGAAGGTTTATAGACTTGAATGTATATTATGAAATATGATAAAATTAATTTCATGTTTTAAATTGATGAGGTGATTTAATGAGTAAATTAGCAGGTGAAGGCTGTAAAATAATTATGCCTACGGAAGAAAAAAAGCCTTTAAGAGAAATAGAAAAAAGTATAATAAAAAAATATAGAAAATATACATGGTCTAAATTTATAAAGGCTATAAAAGATTATCAATTAGTTGAAGAAGGAGACAAAATAGCAGTAGCTATTTCTGGTGGAAAAGACAGTCTTCTTATGGCTAAAATGTTCCAAGAATTACAAAAACACGGACAAGTTAAATTTGACTTAGTATTTTTAGCTATGGACCCAGGATACCATAAAAATATAAGACAGTTATTAGAAGAAAACTGTGAATATTTAAATATACCACTTACAATATTTGATACAAATATATTTGATGTTGCAGGTGAAATAGCAGAAGATTATCCATGTTATATGTGTGCTCGTATGAGAAGGGGAGCATTATACAACAAAGCAGAAGAATTAGGATGTAATAAATTAGCATTAGGACACCATTTTGATGATGTAATTGAAACTACAATGCTTAACTTATTATGTGCAGGTAACTTTAAAACTATGTTGCCTAAATTAAAATCTAGCAACTACGACAAAATGCAAATAATAAGACCTCTTTACTATATAAGAGAAGAAAGTATAATAAGATTTATACAAAGTAGTGGAATTATGCCACTTAACTGTGCATGTATGGTTGCTGCTAAGAAAACAGGTAATAAGAGATACGAAGTAAAAGAACTTATTAAAAATCTAGGTGAAGAATATCAAGAAGTTGAAAAATCAATATTCAAAGCTGCTAACAATGTATATCTTGATTCAGTTTTAGGATGGGAACAAGATGGTGTTAGACATTCTTTCTTAGAAAAATTTGAAGACTAGATATAAAAAAATAACTCCCGTTTTACGGGAGTATTTTTATTTATAATAGAAATGTACTTTTGGGTTTTATATTCATATAATTTTAAAAGAAAGTATTACATTATAATATTATATAAACTACTTTAAAATTTTGTGGTAAAATATAATAAAAGTTTATAATACATGGAAAATTATATATCTTTAAAAAGTACGGATATAATTTTAAAAAATGTGTTTTAATAAAAGGTATAGCATAAATTTAATTAGAATATTTTCTTATGATTGGGGGAATTGTATGAAGAAAATATATATGGATTTTGAAATGAACATGAACAATGCAAAAAATAAAAGGGAAGGATTTAAAGCTGATTTAATAGCAATCGGGGCTATAAAGTATGATACAAAAACTAAAGAAATAGAAAAGTTTAAGTCGTTAATAAAACCTATTTTTACAAAGACAGTTTATCCTCATATAGAAGAATTAACACATATTACAACTGAAGATTTGGAAAACGCTCCTACTTATGAGAGTGTTATGAGATCATTTAAACATTGGTTGGGAAATTTTGATGAAATAGAGGGGATTTACACTTTTGGAAATTTAGATTTAACTTGTTTTAAAAATACGGATAGAATAAGTTCACAGAAAAATAACCATCCTCGATTTTTAAACAATATCCAAAGTTTTTTTGTAGACATTAAAGAAAAATATTTAAGATATGGAATTAAGTGTATGAACTATATATCTCTAACTCACTTATTAGAGTTATCAAATACAGAGTTTAGTGGAGATGCACATGACCCTTTATATGATGCGTACAATTTACATATCTTAGATGAAGTTTTAGAAAAAGACCAAGATATAAGAAATTATTTAATAATTCAAGATATAAATAAAAATCCTTACAATCAAATAGATACTAGTATAGATTCTAAAATAAAAGATTATGAAAGATACTTATATCATAATGAAGGCAACTATACTATTGACGAACTATCTATAGATATATTGTCTATGGTTGGGAGATATGTATATTCAACTAGACAAATAAAAGTTAGAAATATAGACTTAGTAAAAGACATAATGAAAAAATTGGATACTGTAGATAAGCTAAGAGGCATAAAAGATGGTTATTTCTATGTTTTAAATAATTTTTATCTTGATTTAATGGATTTATATGGAGATGCACTTTTATATAAATTAAGTCAAGAAGAATATGAAGACGAGATGGATAATATTTTAGATTTATTTATTGAAGATATGGAATATGAAAACATCTTTATAGATATAAAAGTAGAATTTGAGCCGGCTGAAAGTTTGACCTAAGCTAATTGATAAAAAATCTTCCTCGAGAAGATTTTTTTAATGTAAAAAATATATCTAAATACTACTAAATTAGTATATCTATATATATTATGGTATAATTTCAATTATAGAAATAATTAAAATCTAATAAAAATTTGATAGGTGATTATATGGTTATAAGTGAATTAGTCAAAAAACAAAAATGCTTTTTTGAAACAGGAAAAACTAAAGATATAGATTTCAGAATAGAATCACTAAATAAATTATATAAAGCTATAAATAAATATGAGGGTAAAATAGAAGAAGCATTAAAAAAAGATTTAAATAAATCTAAATTTGAGTCTTATATGACTGAAATTGGAATTACACTTAGTGATTTAACATTTATAAAAAAAAGAGTAAAGAAATGGTCAAGAGAGAAGAGGGTTTTATCACCGATAAGTCAATTTCACTCTAAAAGTTTTATAAAAAAAGAACCTTATGGAGTTGCACTGATAATATCTCCGTGGAACTATCCATTTTTATTATGTATAGAACCGTTAATTGGAGCTATTGCAGCGGGAAATTGTGCAATATTGAAGGTATCTGAAGATTCAGTACATACATCAAAAGTTATAACTGAGATGATAGCAGAAACTTTTCCAGAAGAGTATATAACTGTAGTAAATGGAGATAAAGAAGTTACAACAGAATTGTTGGAAGAAAAACTAGATTATATATTTTTTACAGGTAGTCCAACAGTAGGCAAAATAATAATGAAAAAAGCAGCACAAAATTTAACTCCTGTAACATTAGAGCTAGGAGGCAAAAGTCCTTGTATAGTGGAGGAAAGTGCGGATTTAAAAGTAGCAGCAAAGAGAATAGTATTTGGTAAATACTTAAACTCAGGGCAAACTTGCGTAGCCCCAGATTATCTATTACTTCAAAATAGTGTAAAAGATGAATTTGTAAAATACTTAAAAGAATATATAGGATTATTTTATACTAAAGAGGCTTTACGAAATGAAGATTATACAAATATAATAAATGAAAGACATTTTAATAGATTAATAAACTTAATAAAAGGCGAAAAAGTAATTTATGGAGGCGATATAGATAGAGAATTATTAAAAATAGAGCCAACTATATTGGATAAAATAACTTTAGACTCGCCTATAATGCAAGAGGAAATATTCGGACCTATACTTCCTATAATAACTTTTGATAATATTGAAGAAGTAAAACATATTATTTTGCAGGGAGAAAAACCTCTAGCACTTTATTTATTTACTAAAAATAAAAAAGTAGAAGCTGATATTTTGAAAAATATATCTTTTGGAAGCGGATGTATAAATGATACAATAATACAACTAGCTACATCAAGAATGCCGTTTGGTGGAGTTGGAAATAGTGGAATGGGTTCATACCATGGAAAATATAGTTTTGATACCTTTACACATGAAAAATCGATTGTAAAGAAATACAATTGGATTGACCTACCTATAAGGTATATGCCTTATAACGATTTAAAAATGAAATTATTAAAATTATTTTTAAAATAAAGGAGATTTAAATGAGTAAATATACAGACGATAAATATATTGTTGTGGATTTAGAAACAACTGGACTAGACCCTTTTAGTGGGTGTGAAATTATAGAAATAGGTGTTACTGAAATAGTAAACAACCAAATAGGAAGAAATTACTCAAGACTTATAAAGCCAAAAGGTATAATACCTTCACATATAACTGGGATAACAAGTATAACTAATGAAATGGTAGAAAATGAACAAAGTTTAGAAACTGTTTTACCAAACTTCAGAAAGTATGTAGGTGATACTACAATAATAGCTCATAATGCAAAATTTGACCTTAAATTTTTAAATTACTATCTTGATTTACTAGGATTAGAACCTATAAATAATCATATATGTACTTTAGAAATGCTAAAAAAATGTAAATCTTATAAAGGTAAAAACAAAAAGTTAGAGACTGCATGCAAATACTACAATATAGTAAATGAACATGCGCATAGAGCAAATAGTGATACACTAGCGACAGCAAAATTATTTTTAACAATAAAAGATGATGTAGAATAAAATGGACTTAGGTCCATTTTTTTTATATAAAATAAAATTCATAAAATAAAACTAATTTCAGATAGGAAATTATATTTATAAAAATAAACGCCCATTATGTTAAGATTTAGATACCTCAAAGACTATAGGAACAAAGCAAATTTGTAAGTAATATATTAAATAAAGAATGTTATTAAAATAGTAATACTACTTGATTATATTTGAATTAGTATATTGAAATGGGGGATATATATGAAAAGTAATAAACTAAATAACAATAATTTGAAAAAAGATTCTATAGAACAAAATGATCCTCAAGTAAGATTAATTCCTTATATTAAAAATGGAGAAAATTTTAGACTTAGAAATAATGCATCTCCATATGGGGTGAAGATGATTGCAGCACCAAATATGTGGAAATCTTCTTATACAGGTAGGGGAGTAAAAATTGCAATTATAGATTCGGGTTGTGATGTTAACCATGTAAGTTTAAAAGATAAGATAGCAGGTGTAAGAAACTTTACCCCTGAAGATATGAAAAATCCCAACATAGTAACAGATAGAATTGGTCATGGGACACATGTTGCAGGAACTATAGCAGCAAAAAATTATTCGAATTTTTTGATTGGAGTTGCGCCAGAAGCTCAGCTATATATATTAAAAGCAATAGATAGAACTGGCTCTGGGAAGGCGAGTTGGGTGATAAATGCGATTAATTATGCTACTGATTTAAATGTAGATATAATATCTATGTCTCTTGGAATGCCAACTAGTGATGATAAATTAGAAAAAGCTATAAAAAATGCAATTAAAAATGGAATATCTGTAGTATGTGCAGCAGGTAATGAAGGTGATGGTGATTATGACGATTTTGAATATTCATATCCGGCTGCATATGTAGATGTAATATCAGTAGGAGCAGTAAATAAAAAAGCAGTTCCAGCATATTTTTCAAATGCAAATTTAGTTATAGACTGTGTTGCTCCAGGTGTTGATATTATTTCAACTTTTCCAAATAACACATATGCTAGTCTTAGTGGAACTAGTATGGCAGCCCCCCATGTTACAGGGACATTAGCTCTTCTCAAAAACTGGTCAGATGATGTATTTCAGAGAGAACTTACAGCAGATGAGTTGTATGCGCAACTAATAAAATTTACAAAAACACTTGAATATCCTAGAACAATACAGGGAAATGGACTTGTGTATTTAAAGCCGAGATAAGTAAGATATTAAAATATATATAAGAGATGAACTATTTTTTTAGAATAATAAAATGGTTCATCTTTTGAATTTGAGCCTCATATTATATAGTAATATAAAGTGGGGAGTTGAAAATCATGATATATATTGATATGGATATACTTACGGATAAGATACAATTCAGCATTTTTAGATATTTTTCTAATACTAAAAAAGTAATAAGAAGAGATGAAATAGTCTTGCCTAGATGTTATAATACAGCCCAAAAGTTGAATTATGTTAGAAATTTAGTGTCTATTTTTATCGAAGAAGATAACATCAAATACTACAAAATTCATATTGGAGACTTAGAAAATAATGAGGATGTTAAGAAAATTTTAGATGATATGGAAGAGGCAATAAAGATGGAAGGGGTATTAGAAGAATTATTTATAAGTAGGGGAGTTGAAAAATGGAAATAAAATCAAAGTTAAATATGAAGATTATAAAAAAAGTGCAGTCACATGGAGCCAATTCATCTTTATATATAGTAGAAGATACACAATTAAAAGAAATTTTTATGTTAAAACAAATAGATAAAAACACTATAAAAGAAAGTAGTAAGTATTTTGATGAAGTAAGAAAAATTAAAGATATAGAAAATAAAAATATAGTAAAAGTAAATTATGCTACTTATGATGACGATAATATATATATATCTATGCCATATTATAAAAATGGCTCTCTACAAGATATACTCCAAAATAGAAATTTAACTGTAAGAGAAATAGTAAAGTATTCTCTAGATATATTAAGTGGAATTTATTATATTCATAAAAATCAAATTTTACATTGTGATATAAAGCCGAGTAATATTTTAATTGATGATTATAATTGTGCAGTTTTAGCTGATTTTGGGTCTTCTATAAATATAAATTCAGATGGAGTAGGCAAACTAAAAAATGTGTACTATAAACATATTGCACCAGAGCAATGTTATAGTTCAAGAGTAGATATGCGTATTGATATTTATCAATTTGGAAACACTTTATATAGAATGTGTAATGGTGAAGAAGAATACAATCGCCAAGTCAAAAAACGAAAAAATCTACCCGAATTAAAAATGGCTATAGTAAATGGTGAATTCCCAGCCAGAAAAAAATACTACCCACATATACCAAGGAAACTAATTGAAATAACTGAAAAATGTCTAAACTTAGATCCAAATGATAGATATCAAAGTGTATTAGAAATTTTAAATGATATGGCAAGAGTCAATACTAACTTAGATTGGAGATATGAAAGAGAAGATAACATTTATAGATGGATAAAAGAAAATAAAAAAATTGTAATGTATAAACAAGATGGAATTTGGAGAGTAAATTATAAAACAAAGGGTGAATTTGAACAAAGTTTTGAGAAATTTTCGCAAGGATTTAGATATATTAGAAAGATTATAAAAGAAGACAATTAAAAATGGGGTTGTTGATTATTTATCCAACAACCTCATTTTTTAATTATTTATTATTCTTCTCTTTAATTTCCTTTTGGATTTTTTTGAGAGCTTTTTTTGAACCCATTGCAATATCTTTGTTTAATTTGATTTCTTTAAAAGAAGTAAATAAAGTATTTAAATCATAACCTTCTGGATATAAATCTTTAGCTTTTAAGTAAGGTTCAGTTCTCTTTACATTTACTATTATAAATTCGTTATTATATAAAACTTGAACGTTATTGAATTTGTCTATAGGAGAATATACTATTGCATAATCATCTTTGTCTAAAAGTTTTATTTTGTCTCCTACAGAATAATCAAAAGTAGTAGTATGTTTATTGTTTATTAGAGTTTCAGTTCTTATTTTGTTGTTATCAATTAATTTTATTTCATAATCTTTATTGTTTATATAATTAACAGCTTTCTTCAGGACTTTGTCTTTGATTCCCATTTTCTTAGAGATAAATAAAGCATTGCTATTTTGGGAATGTCCTATGGTCAATTTATAAAGAGGTTCTAATGTATCTTTATCAAACATCATACCTGCATTTTCAAAATCAGGGTGTATAGTGGCGTATTTTTTTAATTCACCATAGTGGGTTGATGCAATTGTTATACATCCCATTTCATATAACTCTTCTAATATAGCTATTGCAAGAGCAGCTCCTTCATTTGGTTCAGTACCACTGCCTATTTCGTCTAGAAGTACTAAGGTAGATTTGTTGCTTTTGTTGATTATGGAAGCTATATTTTTAATATGAGAAGAAAATGTGCTAAGTGCATTTTCGATACTTTGATCGTCTCCTATATCGACAAATATATTTTCAAAAATTGATATTGAAGTTCCTTTTTCAGCAGGAATATCAATTCCACATTGTGTCATTAAGACGAGAATGCCGACTGTTTTTAGTGTTACTGTTTTTCCTCCAGCATTAGGGCCTGTTATTATTAAATTTCTGTATTTTTCTCCAATTTCAAAATCAAGAGGAACTATATCCCCTTTAAGTAGTGGATGTTTAGCTTTTACTAATTTAATATAGCCATGATTATTTAAATCTGGTGTTATACAGTTATTATTTAGGCTGTACTTAGCTTTTGCAAATATCATATCGTAAGTAGAAATTACTTCTAGATTTATTTTTATTTCGTTTATATTTTCAAAAATTAATTCTGTTAAATATGATAATATTTTATATTCTTCAATAGCTTCTTCTGATTTAAGTGAAATAAGTTGTGTGCTGAATTTTGATATATTATCGGGTTCTATAAATACGGTACCTCCTTTTGCGGAAATATCTAAGATAGTACCGTTTACATAATTTTTATAAGTTGATTTTATAGGGATAACATATCTATCATCTCTTTTACTTATTAAAAATTCTTGTATATATTTTTTATTTGAACTTGAAGTTAAAAATTTATTAAGCTTTTCTTTTATTTTATCTTCACATGCCTCAATGCTTTTTCTTATTTTTTTAAGCTGGCTTGAAGCATTTGTATTTATTTTATTTGATTTTATACAGTGATTTATTTCTTCTGAAATAAAACTTAAATCTGTTATATTTAATGCATAAGAAGAGAGTGTTTCACCATAAAAGCTCATATTTTTCATGAAAATTTTTATTTTATTGCATCCTCGTAAGAATGCTTCTATTTTCATAAGATCTTCAGTATTTAAGGTTATTCCCTTTTCTAATTTATTTATTAATGGATTTAAATTAAATACACCTTCAAGTGGAATATGTGTACTATTGTTTAATATATTTCTAGCGTCTTTGTTTTCATTTAGTATAGTATTTATAGAATTGATATTTTTCTTAGGTGTTAATTTGTCTATAAGTTCTTTACCAAGAGAACTTACACAGTACACTTTGATTAATTCCTTTAAATCATTTAGTTGTAGTTTTTCTAATGTAGTATTATTCATTTTCGGCTCCTTTATTTATATAAGTTATTTTATATAACCTAGTAAATAAGGAGTTTTTAAGTTGTACTCCTTATTTACTAAGAAGCACCACTTCTAAATTATAAGTTTTATTCAAAAAGCATTCTCCTTTTATTAAATTTATTTGAAACTCTTAATTATATATTATTTAATATAATAGAAATTGTTTTAATATAATAAAAAACAATTATAAATAAGTTTTCCTAAATCATAAAAATTATACTTTAAATCGTAATATATTTATATAAATTAGAATAAAATTATTTATGTAGTATTATATAATATATACGATCATTTTCAAAAGCTTCTTCTACATATAATCCTGCCTGTCTAAACATATTTCTTTGTTGATAAATATCTAAAAGTTTTGGAGTATATATTGGAGCATTTGTTCCTATATATGAGTTTAGTGATTTTCTGCTTTCGGGATGAGCTATTAATAGTTTTCCATCATCTGATAAATTATTTTCGATAAGTTTTTTTGTAGTACTTATTTTGTGTTTTAATAGTGGAAAGACTGAAAAGAGTATTATTTTATCGAAAGTACCTTTTATATCATCTGATTCGACATCAGCCAATTGGAACTCTATATTTTGTACATTTTTAAATTTTTCTTTAGCAATTTCAATCATATTAAGTGATTTATCTACACCTTTTATATTACCTTTTGGATTGTGTTGATGAACAAATGGTATCAACATTCCTGTACCAGTTCCTACATCTAAGATTTTATCATTTTCCTTTATAGAAAATCGATCTAAAATATAGCTTATTTTACAGATGTCCATTATTTTTGTATAATCCCAGTTAATTGAGTTTGAATCTAAAAATTGTGTGTAATCCATGAAAATTTCCCTCCTTACTGCACAATAATTAACATTTTGAAAAAAGTAGCCACGAAAGCAAGTAACCTTCCTGGCTTGACAAAATCTTAATTAAATAATAATATAGAAAGTTAGAAAATGCAACTAATTAGCGCTTGTCTATTTTCGACAAATTGAGATAAAAAATTAAAATATTAAAAAAATACTTGACTTAAAGTTTAATTGAAAATATAATCAATTTATATCAATTAAATTTTACTAAACTGTTGGAAGGATGGTAAATATGTCAGAATACGATAAGTTAAAATTAGATAATCAGTTGTGCTTTTCTCTATATGCACTTTCAAGAGAAGTGATAAAAATGTACCAACCAGTATTATCAAAATACAACTTAACATATACTCAATATGTGACTATGTTAGCTATGTGGGAGCTTGAAAAAGCACCATTTAAAGAAGTAGCTAAAAAGCTTTATTTAGATTCCGGAACGCTTACTCCAGTTTTAAAAAAACTAGAAAGTATGGGTCTTGTAAATAAATACAGAGATAAAAACGACGACCGCATGGTAATTGTAGAATTAACTCAAAAAGCAATCGATTTAAAAGATGACATAAAAAAAGTTCCAGATGAAATGTACTGTAAAATAAATGGTTTGGAAGTAGATGAACTTATTAAATTAAAGAAAAGTTTAGACAAAATGTTAAAGCAGTTAGGCAAGTAATTGTCTAACTAAAAAATAACACAAATTGATTGAATTAAATTAAATTTAAATAAATTAATTATAAATAAAAATATATTTTAGGAGAATAAAAATGAAATTTTACGATTTTAAAGCAAAAAAAATAAATGGACAAGAAGTAGAAATGAAAGATTACGAAGGAAAGGTAGTTTTAATAGTTAATACAGCTAGTAAATGTGGTTTTACACCTCAATTTGCAGAATTAGAAAATTTATATAAAGAATATAAAGATTCAGGATTAGAGATACTAGGTTTTCCATGCAACCAATTTGCAAAACAAGACTCTGGAAGTAATGAAGAAATACATTCATTTTGCCAGTTAAATTACGGAGTATCATTTAATATGTTTGAAAAAATAGAAGTCAACGGGAAAAATGCACATCTACTTTATAGATTTTTAAAAGATGAACAAGGTGGAATAATGGGAAGTGATATAAAATGGAACTTCACAAAGTTTTTAATAGATAGAGATGGAAATGTAGTAAAAAGATATGCTCCAATTGTAAAACCGAGCAAAATAGAAAGTGATATAAAAGATTTATTAAAATAATTTAGCATTAAAATATTTCAAATGAAATTCTTAAAAATAAAAATTATAATCAGATATTGATGTATTTTTTAGTTAAATTTACAAATAATAAAAAAGGATTATAAGTAAATAATTAATAAATATAAAGGAGAAAAATATGATATACGATTATAAAGTTAAAGATACAAACGGCGAAACAACTTCCTTAGATAATTATAAAGGAAAAGTACTTTTAGTAGTTAATACTGCTACGGGTTGTGGATTTACACCACAATATGAAGGGCTTCAAAAATTATATGATAAATATAAAGACAAAGGCTTTGAAGTATTAGATTTCCCATGCAATCAATTTTTTGAACAAGCTCCGGGATCTGATGAAGAAATAAAAAATTTCTGTACAACAAATTATGGTACAACTTTCAAACGTTTCTCAAAAATAGACGTAAATGGTGAAGGTGCGGATCCAGTATATAAATACTTAAGAGGGCAAGCACCAAGTGCTACAGAAGACGAAAAATCTCAAGAGCTATACGAATTTTTGAGCTCAAAAGGATTTAATACGAGCGGTGATGATATTAAATGGAATTTCACTAAATTCTTAATCGATAAAGATGGAAACGTAATAAAAAGATTTGCACCAACTGATGATCCAGAAAAAATAGAAACAGAAATAGAAAAATTATTGTAAGACAAACTTTAAGAAAAGTAGTTTAGTAAAAATAAGAATAGTAAATATAGAAAAAATCAAAAATATATACAATAAAAAATTTAGGAGATATTGTAGAATTTTTATATTATCTACAATATCTCCTATTATTTTATACAAAAATAATATTTTAACTTTTAATATGTCGAAGTACAAACTTTTTGGAATCATCGAAAAATTTATTTAGAGATTCTTCTGTAAACAATTCATTTTTAGGAAAAGTCGGTATTTGACTTTTATAATTTTCATAAATCCACTTTTCAGTAAGCTCAATATCACTTGGAGTAATTGTATATACTCCATTATCAGTTTTTATGTCGATATTTTTCTTTGGAAATGTAAATTTATTTTCTATATCTAAATACTTTGCAATAAGATTGAAGTTTTTATGTTTGAACTTAATGCAAGACTCCCTATCTCCATAAAAAACACCATCTAAGGTCTTCATTCCTATGATAATATTTTCACTATTATAAATAAAATAATGTTCTTTTAATAAATTATTTAGATAATAATCTAAAAGTATATGGCAGTAGATACCTGTAGAGATTATATCGTTTTTCGCCCAATATCTATCTTTATACTTTTGTAAATCTGGCAAGCTAAGCTCATCTTTATAAATATAATAGTGTGAGAATTTTGATGATATTGGATTATCCATAGGTATTAAGAAACCTGATTTAATATCTGGAATTAAGTTTGCAAGTATAAAAAGATTTTCTTCTTCTTTATTTAAAGCTAAAGTATTTGAAATTTCATTAGCTAATTTTATATGAAAACTCCATGCTGGCATAATAAAAAGTCCTTTCTATAATATAATATTTTAAAAATCTCCCAAAATTTATATACATATTATGTATTATAAAGTAAATGGAATAAATTTCAATAAAAAATAATATATAATTTTTGAAGAAATTTATTGAAATTTAATCTTTATTCATGTATATTTTAATAAGTGAATCATAAGTTTTGATAATCAAAATATTTTATATAAAAAATATTTTATGATCTTAAGGAGGAATATTGTGAAAAAGAAATTAGTAATAGGAATTATAGTAACTTTATTAGCATTGACGGGGATAGGATATGCTATAGGAGATTATTTTGTAAATTATGCGCTATCACCAGTAAGTGACTCAGTAAATAGAGAAATAAATGAAGAAGATAAGATTAATATAAAAGAAGATGCCCAAAATATTATAAAATCAAATCAAACTAAAGAAATGAAAAAGGGAGAAAAATTCAAAAATACTACATCATCTGCAGAAATTAAAAGCAATGATGGATTAAAATTAAAAGCTAAATATAAAATTCAAAAAAAACAAACTAATAAATGGGTAGTTTTAATACATGGATACAAATCAAATAACGATAATATGATGTCTTATGCTGAAAAATACTACAAAGAGGGATATAATGTTTTACTTCCTAATAATAGAGCTCATGGAAATAGCGAAGGTGAATATATAGGTATGGGCTGGTTAGATAAAGAAGATATATCATGTTGGATAGATTGGATAGTAAAAAACGACCCAAAATCTAAAATAATACTTCATGGAGTATCTATGGGTGGTGCTACAACTATGATGACATCAGGAGATAATTTAGATAATGTAGTTGGATACATAGAAGATTGTGGATATACTAGTGTATGGGATATATTTGAAAGTGAATTAGATAAAAGATTTTCACTTCCTGCATTCCCAATATTAAATATATCTAGTACAGTAGCAAATTTAAAAGCTGGATATGATTTTACAGAGGCATCTAGTTTAGAACAAGTTAAAAAATGTAAAAAGCCGATGTTATTTATCCATGGTGGAAAAGATGACTTTGTTCCAACTGATATGGTATACGAAGTTTATAATGTTGCAAACTGTAAAAAGGACTTATATATAGTTGAACAAGCAGGACATGCTGAAGCGAAGGACTACGACCCAGATGCATATTGGGATAAAGTTTTTAACTTTATAAATGAAAATATCGAAATTTAATTGCTTAATATAAAATAAATATTCCCACAAGAGAAAGTACTATATCTCAGGTGGGAATATTTTTATTTTAAATATTTTTATGCGGTATTTATAAGGTATGTATTTTGTAACTTAAATTTGTTCAGATGAAATAGTTTTATCAGAATGATTTGCTGTGACTTTGTCTTCTGGTTTATCGACGTTGCAGAAGTAGTGTATTTCGGAATTGTATTCATATTTTGTTAAATCGCCGATTTTAAAATAAGTGTTACATTTTTCACATTTGGCAACAGAACTCAGTTTTGCACATTTAGGACATATCATATCGTAGTCATAAAAATGATAGTACTTATCCGTCGCCTTTATTTCACAGTCACAAATTTCACAATAACCTATAACTTCAGCAGATTCATCTTGAAAATTATCTTCATGATTATTTGAATAATTATAGTCCATTTATTTACCCCCTTTTATAAAAATAAAATTCCTATATATTACATTATATCATATGAATATATAGGAATTCGCGTGAATTTTAATACATATAATTCAGATTTATAATTTATATGAAATATTATATTTATACAGATTAACAATTTATTAAATAATGATATGCTATTTGATACTTTCTATTTCTATCTAAGTCTCTTTCAGTTAAAGATGGAAGTCTTTTTAAATCCATATTGTGCATTAAATCAGCAAGTTTGACTTCTTTTGCTAATTTGTTAGAGCTTAGATTTTTTATATATTCTTGATAATCTTGTTTAGGATCATATCTTGTAAGCAAAACAACAGCATCGACGATATGTTGTGATAGTCCAATTTCAAGCAAGTACTCAGAATCTACATCAGTATCTTCAATTACATCGTGGAGTATAGCTACGATTTTAGCATCTTTACTTTTTACATTTTCCATTACATGCAGAGGATGTAGTATATATGGATTGCCGGATTTATCAGTTTGACCTTTGTGTTTTTTTACTGCTAGTTCTAGTGCTAATTGAAACTGTTCATTATAAGATAACATTTGTTTACCTCCTGTAATATAAATTTATGTATATTATATCCTATGTTTTTTTATTTTTGTGAAAAATATAGGGATTATTGATTTTATGGAGAATATAGTTTTTTGTATAAATAATATATTAAATGACAGCGTCAAATAAAAAATAAGAAATAATATAGTATAATATAAGAAATATTAAGTTAAAAATTAGTATTTTAAGGTGGTGATATCTGAAAATATATAAAATAAAGTTTATAAAATAAATTCAGGGGGGATTATGTTGAATTTAGAATACTCAAGGGATAAATATAAGCAAATTGAAGATATCTTAAATAATAAAGAAGAAATAAATGAACATGATATAAAAGATATAGAAAAAAACTTAAAACAATTAGGAGAGATAAATTTAATTAATAATATAAATCAAATAAAAAAATACGACTATAAAGATTCTTTAATTAAGGAAGTATTTAAAGAAGTCATTGGAAGTGATATTAATTTAGATAACACTACAAACAGAGATTTTAAAATAAAAGAAGACAATATACAGGAAAACATACCTGAATCAACTAATACTTTAAAAGATAGAGAAACAGCTCACAATATTTATAATTTTAAAACTATAGATGAATTATATGATATATTTAAGTTAGATGCTAAAAAATATAAAAAAGAAAATATTTTAAATAAAAATCTTGATATAGTAAAAATATTTAATGATGATAAATTTGAATCATATCTAAAATTTTTAGATGATGGATTTCCTTTAAGTGTTTATCAAAGGTTGAATATAAAAATTTATAGTATATATGAAATTAACTTATTTTTTTATATTTTAGGATATGAAGATTATCTTATCAAAACAAAACCTAATATTAAAAATAATATAGAACATAAAGAAAATCAAATAAGTATAAATCAAAGTATAAAAGATGAAGTTTATTTAAAAAAATTACTAAATATATACTATATAGAAGATTTAGATTATATATATAAATACGATATATATAACAATAAAAATTCCACTATAAAAATAGGTAAATGCAGAGATTTACTAAACCCTTCAATAAACAAAACTCTAAGCAAAATTTTTAAAAACAAGATGATGAGATTTAACTCATCTATATTTATACAAGGTAAAAATAAGTTTAAATCTAAAAATAAAAACAAAGATATAAATACAGATTGCAAAATTTTAATTTATACAGAAAAATCTGAACATGAAATAAATTTATATCAGTTAAAAATACATATGCAAAGGTAGTGATTATTATATGAGTTATAATATATTACAAAAAAATATAGAGGATAAGTTAGAAAAGTATAAAAGACAAGTCGGCTTAAATTACTATACATACTACTACTATGAAGCACTTGATTTATTAGATAAATACATCTTAGATTTAGCAAATAATAAAACTACAAAGTCACAAGTCAAAATATCAGAATTACTTTACAAAGCAAATAATCTCCAAGAGGACAAATACATATATAGAAATTATGTATTATCTTTATTTATAGAAAATAATACAGAAAAATTAGATGATATTTTAAAAAAAGATAAATCTATTTATAAAGAAGGCAGCTTTAATGATGAAAAAGTTATTTATTTTTTAATAGAAAGTTTTTTAAAAAAAGACAAGCCTCTAGATAACAATAAGATAGAAAAACTCGAAAATTTATATAAGTCTTTAAATTATATTGATTATAGAATCCTATATGTTTTATATAAAAAGTATAATTTAGATATTTTAAAAAAAGAAAATAAATACTTAATAGATAGTTATGAAAATAAATACGAGAATATAAAAGATGGTAGAAAGACCCTAAAGACAAGATTAGCATACTATTCAGTATTAGATAATGAGTCTATAAAAGATAAATTTGAGATGATATTAAGTGATATACAGTACTTAGATGGAATAAATAATATAACATTTAACAATATATTTATAAAACAATTTTGTGAAAAATTCTATAAAAAAGAAAATATATTATTTTTTAAGCATGAAATAAACCAAGAGAATGTAGAAATTTACGAGTATTTATTACAATTTATAAATAAAGATTTATATAACGACTATAAAGAGATGTTTGATTATATTATACAAAAATATTGTGAATATAGACGATTTAATACAATTGGCGACAAGATGAAAATAGATTTGATATCTCATCTATCAATATATAATGAAAACTTAGCTTTATTATCAATATACAACAATAATTATATAAAATATCTAGAATACATTAAAAGTGTAGAATTAAAAAATCAAAATATTGAGCAAAAAAAATTAGAACAAATAGATAATTTAAAAAATAAATTAAGACAATCATTGAGAGAAAAGACATCTTTTACTGAAAAAGAATTGATCTTTATAAAAGAATTAGATGATGAGTATTTAAATACAATTATTCAAAATATACACCATATAGAAATTTGCGATATAACTTCAGGAAAATATAGAATAATATTTAAGTTTGAAAATTATGCAGGATGTGATCTTGAGTATTATGATAAAAATGCATTTTATTATCTTCCTGAAGAGCCAAAGGAAATATTGGTTTTAAATGACGATGTTTTATACAGAAAGTCTTTTACAATGACAAAAGCCACAGTAAATACAGACTTTAAATTTAAAAGATTGAGCAAAGAAACATTACCAGAGTATTATAAAGAATTTAAAAATAGTTTAGCTAATTATTTTTGTAAAAATCCTTTTGAAGTAAGAGATGAGCTATATAATGATAATTTAAGTTATAGATTTTCACTATATAAACTATATGAAAATACAGATGATTTTATCAGAAATATATATAAAAACAATCTAAAGCTCAATAAAACGATGGTTGATATATTAATCCAAAATAAATATATTTTCAAAAATAAAAGTGATTATGAGAAAATTTTAGACAAAATAAGAAATAGTATAAAATTAGATTTATATTCAGATCAAAATAAAGAAATAATTAAAGCTATAAGTATAGAACTTAACGATACAATAAAAAAACAAGATAGTGTCTATGAAATGATAAAATCAATTAAAATTACTAAACCTACAAAGAATCAAAATATTAGAGAAGTAGATTTTAGAAAAGAAAAAATATTTAAAAATATAGTAGATAATATAGTGGAGTTAGATGTTTTAGGGATTTTTCCAAATCAAGATATGTTTATAGAGCTAGTAAAAATAGCTTATGAAAATAACTATTATAATAATTTAGTATTTATTAATATATGTGAAAAATTTATATATAAATACAAAATAGTAGACAATATTATCTATCAATATATGAGAGAGTGTTATAAAAGGGATTACATCCTTACAGACGATACAAAACAAATATTAAATATAATAAGTATGTATTATGATAGTAACGATAACACAAAAGATAATTTAGAGATGGATTTAAATTATTTTATAAAGATAAATAAATATGATGAAGAATTTATATCTAAATTTAAAAATCTATGCAAAATTATAAAACATAATGACTTAGTTCATAATAATATAATTAAAAGAAGTATAGATTTTATGACTAATTTCAACAATTATAATAAATATATTTATGATTTAGATATAGCTATAATTATGGAAGAAGTTTATAAATACACAAAAGGATATAATAAATGCTTAGAAGCATTTATTTATAGATATATTAAAAATAACACTATAGAAAAAATTAAACCATATATAGAAGATATAGTTTCTTATTATACAGAAGAAAAAATAATAACAGACTGCTGCATGATTATAGTTAAAACTATCTATAAATATAATTACTATGAAACTCTTAATTATGAAAAAATAAAACTATTTAAAAAATACTTCTTAGAATTATTAAAATACGAAATGTTGAGTTATACTGACTACAAAGACTTGATAAAAGATAATTGTATCTTAATTAAAAATAAAAACAATAATATAATCTATAAATTTGAAGATGTAAAAAATGAAAATATATTGATAAAGCTAGGGTATAACGAAGTTTACAAGATAAATAATATAGATATTATAAGGGAATATATAATAAAAAATAAAGATATATTCATAGATGAGTTTAAGTTTGGAGATGATTTATTTAAGAAAAAGGCATTTGAAGTAATGATTGAAAAATCTATATACAATAAGGAAATAGTTGAGTTTGCACTTCAAAATGAAAGGATTTTAAAAGATAAAGATCAATATAAAAAGCTCTATATGACTTATTTATATGAAGAGAGAAATCTGGATGAGTGTTCTCTTTTAGAATATTTGAGAAGCTTTGAATATTTTATAGATGAATGTGAGATATATACTGATGATAATAAATTTATAGAAAATATATTAAAGAAATTAGGTGAATCTGAAAAATCCTATGAATTAGATTTATTTAAACATATAGACAAAAAACACAAGCAATTTGAATTTTCGCCAGAATACATATATTATGTTGTTACAAAATACAGCTTGATAGATAAAGAAGATTATTTTATAGAGTATTTTAATTTGAATAAAACTAGATTAAAAGAAGATCCAATAAATAAAGCTTTTGTATATTACTTCAAATCACTTCAATATATAAGCGAAAAGGTATATAAAAATATAACAAATATACTTCAGTATATTTCTACTTTAGAAAAAACCACTTTAAAACAAGATATATTAACTTGCATAGTTGATACAATACTAGAAAAAGATTTTTATAAAGATTTAGATATCAACATAAATAAATATAAATACTCTGTACTAGCATCTATCCATATCTTGATTTATATAAATCAAATCTATGATTATAAAAATGACGAAATATACAACAAAATAAAAGGAATATATTTATATATAAGTAGTTTCTATTCTAAAAAAGAAGAGATAAATATATTTTTAATAAGTAAAGTAAATGATAATTTAAACGAGCTAAGAGAATTATGCAAATTTATAACTGATGCTACAATAGGATATAAATTTACTATAAATGAAGAAAAGATAATAATTAAAAAGGCCAGAGAATTATTTGATAAAGGAATAAAAATAGAATTAGAAAAAGCTTCATCAAATAAATACAACTGCAAACAAGATAGTTTGAGACAGAGTATAGTTGATAATTATAAAATTATAGTTGGAAATTTAAAAAGTGAAAAAATAAGCGATACATATTATAGAAAATTAACTGAGATGGATTTTAAATCGTTGATAAATGACTTAGTTGTATCAAAAGCATCTAGCTTGAACAACGACATTATACAAAGATATATAGGATTTGAACTAAACAATATGGACGAAAAACTTCTTATATTAAAAGTCGAAAATAAAAATTTATATAAAGTCATAAAAAAATATCTAAATAATCAAGATTTAGATGATATATATTTTAAAGATAGCGATAATGGATTTGAAAATGATGTAATTGTAATTAAAATTATGGATACATTTGATTTAGAAGATGAGAGATTTAATAATATTTATTTTATACTAGACTTATTTATTGAATTTGTAAAATTTGAATCAGATTTATTAAAAGAAGATTTTATAATACCTAATTTAAATTTACAAAATGCAGTTTTTATACATAATAAGTTGTTTGTAGGCAATATACATCAAGGTGAAGTCTTGAATGTGATTAATAAGCGAAATTTAAAAAATAATATGCACCAAAATATCCAGACAATAACTGAGATTATTATCAAGATAATAAGCCAATCTAAATTAGAAAAGAAGGATATTTACATATCTTTGATAAAAAGTAATTTAGAAAATGGTGATATTGATACATTAGATAAGTTTTATTGTAAGTTAATGTTTATAAAAGATGAAATAAAACATGATAGTGGAGTTTTGTCATTTATATAAAAAAATTGAATAAAAAATGAGAGCCCTAGCAAATGTCCGATCTCTAGGGCTCTCTTAATTAAAATATATTATAAAAAGGGGTATTAGGGAATATATTTTATAACGTATAAGAATTATCTTAATACGCAAAGTCTATTTAGACTTTTTTATTTTGGGGAGTAATTTCAGTTATCGGGGAATAACTGTATATTTATAATAACAAATATCGACAAAAAGTGCAACGAAAAAACAAAAAAATATTCTAGGTAAAAAATGGTAAAATAAAATAGTGCATAAAATCATATACTTTGTATAAAATTTTAATATAAAAACATTGTAATATGTCGTGTTTGCAAGGTTTTTAGAATATAAACAAATCAAAATAAAATTTAAATTAAAATATTAATTTAAAAAAAGGAGCATTTTATGAATATAAAAAGACTAGGATTATTTTTATTGATAATATTATTAGTTTCTTTAAACAATAGTATTTATGCACTAGATGAAAAAGATTATAATGATACAAATTATTTAAAAAATTCAACTGAGCAGATAAACATCTCATTAAAAGATATTGAATTAGAGCAAAAGAATGTCGAGATAAGTGATGATTATGACAAATTTGCAATATTGACGTTTAATGTAATCAATACTAGTCTCGAACCCCTGGAGTTATCTCAAATAAAATATCAATTTTACCAAGATAATAAATTACAAGATACTTTTATAAATAAAAATCAAAATATTTATGGGTTTTTAGGCAAATTAAACAGTGGAGAAAGTAAGATAATAAAAATATGTGTTTCTCTTGATAATATGAAAGAGCCTATTGTGCTTTTGATAAATAATGATGTCGGAATTTATAAATATCATATTAAACAGACTATAAATATATCTTAAAATCAGCCATCCTAATATAAATAAAAATTATACATAAGTAAGAAGTATAAATTTAAAAAAAGATTAAAAAAATATTACAAAACAATTAAAAATCCTTATCTTACAAATTTGTATTTTTATTTGTTCTTATTTCATTGTATAATCTATTTATTAAAAGGAGGTAAAAATGGCTGAGAATAATGAAAACAGAATACGAAGACGCAAAGTTAGCTCAACTACCAACAATAATAGAAATACAGGGAAAAACGGCAATAATAATGCTAAGAAACAAAATTCTAATATAAAAAATACTAGGACTAATAAAAACAAAGAGTCTATACAAGAGGCTCGAAAAAAGCGCGAAGAACGCGAACAATTTGAATTAGAAAGAGAAATCTATTATAGAAAGAAAAAAATAAACAGAAAGAAAAGATTAAAAATAGCTACTAAATTAGCTTCAGTATTTTTAATTTTAGCTGTTATTGGAGGAATAGTATTCTCTGGATTTGCTTTATATGCAGTTCAGGGAGCACCACAGGTTACAAAGGAATTGATAAGAGAAAATTATATAAGTAGTCAAGTCGTAAGTGATGACCAAATACCAGATGACTTAAAACATGCTGTTGTAGCTATGGAAGATAGGCGATTTTATAAGCATCATGGAGTGGATATAAAGGCACTTGTAAGATCTGCACTAAACAACTTGGTGACTTCTTCAACACAAGGTGGAAGTACTATAGATATGCAAGTATCGAAAAATTTACTTACGAGTGAAGACAAAACATATAAACGAAAAGTTTTAGATATGTATAATGCTATTCAGATGAATAAGGTAATGACAAAAGACGAAATTTTATGTACTTATCTAAACAATATATACTTAGGAAAATCAGCATATGGCGTTGCGAAGGGAGCAAAGGTTTACTTCAATAAAGATGTATCTGAACTAAACTTGGCACAATGTGCAATGCTAGCTGGGATAACAAATAACCCTTACAGATTTAGGGAGCACGACCAAGCAAAGGCTAGACAAATACAGGTACTTGATGATATGCTAGAACAAGGATATATAACAAAGGATGAGTATCAAGATGCAGTAGATGACCCGACTTTGTTTGCATCAGAGATAGATTAATTAAGGAGCCTAGATATGTTAAAATTTGTTTATGATGAAAAAGAATACGTATTAGAAGAAAACAAAAATGTATGTTTACTAAATGACGAAGAAAAACCTGTAACAGGTATAAGTTTAGATGATATACTTAATATGATTGGAGATTTAGACGAAATCGACTTTGATACTCAATATTATAAAGAAGCATGTGTTGAATGTTTAGATGGAGTTAAAGAAAAACAAAAATTCTTTGCATTCCTAGAGTATCATTTCTATATATACACTAAAGATCAAAAATTTATAATAAGTGATATTCAAAAAGAATACGAAGGTCAATCTTTCAATAAGCTTTTAAGAGCTAATAAAGTAGACAATAGCTATATAGTAAGTCTTATAATTTGTAAGAATTGCGGAGATACATTAGTTCAAATAGAAAACTGTGTAGTTTAGATTTTAATATTAAATCATATAAAGAGAATTATAGTATTAATGTATTATAGTTCTCTTTATTTTTTGTATAAAATTAAGGGGGTATTATATGAAAAGAGTATTGTATTTATTAATAAGACTATTTGCAGGGTTTATACTATATGGTCTTGGAATTGTTGTAATGCTTAATGCAAAGATAGGTGTATCGCCTTGGGATGTACTTCATCAAGGACTATCTTTTAAGAGTGGAATCACTATGGGGCAAGCATCAATAATGGTAGGTTTGGTGATAGTAATTTTAGATGCTGCATTAGGTGAGGGTGTCGGCTGGGGCACTGTTTTAAATATGATTTTTATAGGTGTATTTTTAGATATTATAAAATCTATGAATATTGTACCAGTTGCGGATAATTTATTTATGGGGATTGTGATGATGATAATTGGAATAATTATTTCTGCAATTGCAACAGTATTATATTTGGGAGCAGGGCTTGGCAGCGGACCTAGGGATGGTCTTATGTTAGCGCTTAATAAAAAATTTTCTAAACCAGTTGGAGCTATTAGAATGTGCATAGAACTAACTGTTTTAGTTTGTGGATGGATTTTAGGGGGTAGCGTAGGATTGGGTACTATTATAAGTGCTTTTGGACTTGGATATGCTATTCAAATTGGATTTAAGATATGTAAAATTAATTCTAAAGAAATTAAACATAGAATAATAAGAGATGATATCGATTATATTAAAAATATAATTGAGCAAAGAAAAAATCTACAAGAAAACAAAGAATACATAACTAAAGATTGTAACGATAATAAATAAAAATAAGCATTTTAAATAGATACTATCATAAATACCACATTATGATAGTATCTATTTTTAGTTAAAATATATTAATTTCTAATAAATTTATCTAGCTTTAAAAGTATTACAGCTAGCATCTAAGTCGTTAATTTGCACAGCAGGCGCGCTACAGACTTTTTGTTGGTTATATACACAGTTTACAGCTTCACATTTTATTTCTGAAGTTCCAACTGCATGGTCGTGATGACAGCAACATCCAGCGTCACTAGAGAAAGAAGGATTTTCATTTTCTCTAAAAGTAGCGCAATAAGTATCAGCTGTAGTTACAGCTTGTGTACCATCTACACATATTTTTCCTGCAAAACATTCACAGTTGTCGTTATAAACACATTTTTCTGCATTACATTTTAAATTTTTCATAGGTTAAATACCTCCATAATTTTTTCTTTAGTTTGCGTGAATTTAGGAAAATTATTCATCTTTTTTTAAGCAATTTGAGCATAGCAAGATAACATCATCTTCTGTTTCACGTCCAAATTTTTTGTTTAAATGGTATACTTCGACGTTTTCTTTAGAGTGGCAAATTGAGCAACGAGAGTGATTTTTATACAATATTTGTTCTCTGAATAATCTCCAGTAGATACTGTTTAAATAATCTTCATATTTAACTCTTAAACAAGATTCTAAAAAATTTAAATACAAGTTGTCTAAATCAGAGGTAGTCAAATCGTTGTGATCGGCTTCGAAATACTCGCAGTAGTCTTGCGGGTTAGGTGTGCAGTCTTTAAGGACGCATTTTATTTCATATTTAAAAAATTCATCAGGACCATCTAGTGTTAGATGGCTACATAAACTACAACAATCTTTTGGTAATTTATCTTCAATTTCTTTTATTTTTTTATTCATATAATAAGACCTCCATTATTAACAATACATAAAGCTTGTTAAAAAAATACGTTTTTAAAAGGTAGTCACTTAAGGTATAAGTGAGAAAATAACTAATTTAAAATAATAAATTCAAATAATGCTTAAAATTAATGTTTTGTATAATTTTATTTTTAGCTGTTAAAAAATATTACTTTACTCTAAAATTTAGGATTTGAAATAAAGGGATTTTAAGATTTAAAAATTAAATTATTATATAAACTAATTAGAAGGGATAAAGGAGTTTGTAATGTATGAATATAATTTTAATGAAATGAGAACAAATATCGAACAAATTCTAGATATTTCCTTAGCTGAAAATAAAGATAGGTATTATAATCAATTAGAAGTATTTAAAAATAATAAAAATATGCAAGGCAGTTCAACAAATAATGATATAAAAAAGAAAAAAATAATAACAAAAGATTCTATCGGACAAAAAGGTCAGATTGAAAAGGAAATAGTTGATTTTGAAGATATAGAAAATCTAAAGTTTGAAACATTTTATAATATTGGAATAGGATTGTTTGAAATGACTTCACAAACTATATTTAAAACATTTTCTAATATTAAGTTTGAATTTGTCATATTTAAAAATTGTATATTTAAAAATGTAAAATTTGAAAATTGTACGTTTTCGGGATGCGAATTTTTAGAATGTGAGTTTTTAAATACAAAATTTAAAACTACAGAGTTTTTTGATTTTACAAATAAAAATATAACGTATTTCTTTGAATGTAGTTTTGAAAATACAATATTTGAAAAAAGTGATTTGAGAAAATCTATATTTCAGAAAAATACAATAAAAACTATACAATTTATATTATCAAATTTAAAAAAGTGTATATTCGATAGCAATAAGGTTGAAAGTATATATTTTTCGGATTGTAATCTAAAATCATTTTCTATCATAAAAAGCGATATATCAAAGTTGGAATTTGACGATGAATTTATAACAAAATTAAATGAAAATACTTTCTTCGATAAATTCATATCTAAAGATAAAAATAAATCATATTATAAAAATGTATATAAGTCATATAAAAATATAGCGTCCCAATTTGAGAGCAATAGAATTTTAAATATATCGGGAGAATACCACTATTTATATAAGTGTAGCGAATGTAAAACATTAGATGGATTTTCTAAATTTAAATCTAGGTTATTTTGGATAGTATGTGGATATGGAGAAAGACCGACTTACGCACTGATTACATCACTTGAGATAATTTTGATATTTGCTATAATCTATTTATTTACAGGGATAAGTATAAGTGGAAGGCTTATAAACTATCGACTATCTTGGTTTTCAATATTAGAAAAAAAGATAATTTTAGTAGATTTTTTAGAATCACTTTATTTTAGTTTAGTTACATTTACTACGGTAGGTTATGGAGATATAATTCCCACTGGAACAAGTATTATTTTATCGAGTATAGAGATGATATTGGGAGTTACTATGGTGGGAATATGGACAGCTACACTAGCTAGAAAAATTACAAGATAGATTATAGTTGTTTAATATTTTATATAAATGTGATAAATTTAAATTAGATATAAAACATAATTTTGGAGGACAATATGAAATTTTCACAATATAAATACGAACGTTCTTCTTATGAAAATATAAAAGAAGACTTCACAAAATTAGTAGATAAAATAAATAATTCAAATACTTATGAGGAACAAAAAAAGTACATATTAGAATTAAATAAAATAAGAAATGATATTCAATCAAATTCTACTATTGCATCTATAAGATATAGTATAGATACGAGTGATGAATATTATGAAGAAGAGAAAAAATACTGGGATGAATATATGCCTTTTTATGAAGATTTAAATTGTGATTTTTATAAGGCTATAGTAAATTCTAAATTTAAAGAAGAAATAATAAATGATTTTAGCAGACAATTTTATAATATTTGTGAGGATTCTATAAAATCTTTCTCAAAAGATATAATAGAAGATTTACAAGAAGAAAATATGTTATGCTCTCAGTACACAAAGCTTTTAGCAAGTGCAAAAATAGAGTATAGAGGTGAAACTCATAATTTATCATCACTTATGAAGTATATGATGGATAAAGATAGAGAAACAAGAATAGAATCGACAAAGTTGTATTACAGCTATTTTAAAGAAAATGAAGCTAAATTTGACGAACTATTTGATAAATTAGTTGCTGTAAGAGATAAAATGGCTAAAAAACTTGGATACAATTCGTTTACAGAGTTAGGCTATATAAGAATGAATAGAAGTGACTATAATGAAGATATGATCAAGAAGTTGAGAAAAGAAGTACAAGATTATATAGTTTTACTATGTAATAAGCTTTATGAAAGACAAGCTAAAAGAATAGGTATAGATGATTTTTGGTTTGCAGACGAATCTATAGAATTTAAAAGCGGAAATGCAACTATTAAAGGTGGAGAAGAATACGAAAAATACATAATTGAAAATGGTAAAAGAATGTATAGTGAATTATCGCCTGAAACAGCTGAATTTTTCAATTACATGACGGAAAATGAGCTTATGGACTTAGTGACTAGAAAATCAAAAGCAGCAGGTGGATATTGTACTCATATACCTAATTATAACAGTCCATTTATATTCTCTAACTTTAACAATACATCAGAAGATATAGACGTATTAACTCATGAAGCAGGTCATGCATTCCAATTATACATGTCTAGAGATATAGAAATGTATGAAATAAACTTCCCAACTTTAGATAGCTGTGAGATACATTCAATGAGTATGGAGTTTATAACTTATCCTTGGATGGAATTATTCTTTAAAGAAGATACATTAAAATATAAATTCTATCATATGAGTTCGGCAATTAAGTTTATACCTTATGGAGTGATTGTTGATGAATTCCAACACAGAATTTATGAAAATCCAGATATGTCACCAGATGAGAGAAAGCAAGTATTTAGAGATTTAGAAAAAAAATACTTACCACATAGAGATTATAGAGATATAGATATTTTAGAAAAAGGTTGTTATTGGTTTAAACAAGGGCATATTTTCAAAAATCCATTCTACTATATTGATTATGTACTTGCTCAAGTATGTGCATTCCAATTTTTAAACAAGTCAAATGAAGACTTTAAAAAGGCTTGGGATGATTATATAAATATCTGTAAAATAGGTGGAACTAAGTCGTTTTTAGAAATTGTAGAAATAGGAAATTTAGAATCACCATTTGAAGAAAATACTATGAAAAATATTTCACAAAAAGTTGGTGCATTATTAGAAAATATAAAAGATAGTGATTTATAATTGTATTGAGGCGATGTAATGAATAATATTTATGATGTTATAATAATAGGCTCAGGCCCTGGGGGATTAAGCGCAGGAATATACTCAGCAAGATCCAAATTAAAAACTTTAATAATAGAGAAAAATTTATTTGGAGGCCAAATTCTAAATACTGGAGTGATAGAAAATTATCCAGGTTCTATAGAAGATGAAACAGGAGCTTCATTAGCAAAACGAATGATAAAACAATGTGAAAAGTTTGATGCAGAGTTTATCAAAGATAAAGTTTTAGATATAGAATTAAACAAAGAAATAAAAACTATAAAATGCAAAAATAATACTTACAAAACAAAATCAGTTATTATAGCTACTGGATGTAAACATAAGAATTTAAATGTAGATAGAGAAGATGAATTTTTAGGTAGAGGACTATCTTACTGTGCGATTTGCGATGGTCACCTTTTTGAAGATTTACATGTATATGTTGCTGGAGGGGGCGAAAGTGCAGTAAAAGAGAGTTTATATCTATCTAAATTTGCTAAAAAAGTTACAATTTTAAGTAAATATGATGAACTTAAATGTAGTGGATATATAGAAGAAAAATGTAGAGAAAAAGATAATATAGAAATAATAAACAATGTAAAAATTATTGAATTATTGGGTCGAGATGTTTTAAATGGAATAAAAGTAAAAAATTTAAAAACAAATGAAGAAAGTGTATTTATAGCAGATGAAGATGACGAAATTATAGGATTGTTTGTTTTTGTAGGATTAAAATCTCAAACAGATTTATTTAAAGGATTATTAAATCTAGATGAGAAAGGTTACATAAAAACTGATGAAAATATGAAGACAAATATAGATGGTGTATATGCAATAGGTGATTGCAGATCAAAGGACTTAAGACAAGTAATAACAGCTTGTAATGATGGAGCGATAGCAGCTATAAATGTTGAAAAATATATAAATTAGATTAACTTGGGGGCGATATTAATGATTAGTGTAAATAAAGAAACATTTGAAGAAGAAGTTTTAAAATATAAAGGAAAAGTTGTTGTAGAATTTTGGAGCGAAACATGTCAACCATGTAAAGAATTACTTCCAGGTGTAGAGGCATTATCTAAAAAATACAATAAAAGTATGAAATTCTGTGATATAGACACTAAAAGGGCTCCAAGAATAGCTATAAAACAAAAAGTATTGAGTTTGCCAGTAATAAGAATTTATGAAGATGGTAAAATATTAGATGAAACTTCTAATGGAGATGTAACTATAGAAAAGATTGAAAATATGATAAAAAAATTCGTTTAATCCTTGTTACAAAATAGTAAAAAATTGTTACAAATTTCTACGTATATTTGTTACGAATTTGTAATCTAAAGTAACATTTGTGTAACCACAAATTAAAAATTTTGATGATATTATAATAGTATAAATTAAATAAAAGAAATAATAAAATTCATTCAATAAAACAAAAGGGTCTGAATAGGAGGCAAGTGTTATGAAAAAAGCTATTATAAGTGTTATCTCAGTATTATGTGTAGGTTTAATGGTAGTAGGTCCAGTAAGAGAAGCTTACGCAAATAATTCGAATAAAGAAGAACAAAAAACATCAGAGGTTGTAGCAACTAATACAAATATTAAAACTGATAAAAATGAAACTGACAAAGTTAAAGAACAAGCTACTGAAGCAACTGAAAAACAAGATACAACAGAAGTAAAAACTGATAATCAAACTCAAGATGCTGTAGCTAAAAAAGAAAATGTAGCAGTAAATACAACTGCAACAGAACAAAAACAACCACAAGCTACAACTCAACCTACAACTAATGTAGTAAATAAAGAAGAACCTAAAGCTGAAGAAAGTCAAACAGTTGTAGAACAAAAAACTACATTAACTCAATCACAAGCATTACAACTTGTAAAAGCTTATGAACCAGGGGTTGCAGGATATGATTATATGGGCGATGAAAATACATATACATGCATAAAAGAAAAAGGTATACAAGGATATGTTTTCTTACCACAATGTGATGGTGATATGGCATACTTAGTAGATAAAAACAGTGGTCATATATATTTCTTCCATCCATCAGGATACTTTGAATTATTAAAATAATAATTAAAAATTTATATAAATAAAAAAACTGAACTTTCGAGTTCAGTTTTTTTATTGTAAGAAAAAGTTAAGATTTATATAAAGTAGTATGTAAAAATTAATTATTATTATCAAAGTATAAATTTGATAATTTAATAAGGGAGGATAGGCGTGTATAATTGTTTTGAATGTGTTATTATAAAATATAATAGCACATGAGAAATGAAAGGATATTAGATTATGTATAATATATTGGTAGCCGATGACGATAAAGAAATAGTAGAATCGATAGAAATTTACTTAAACAATGAGGGGTATAAAGTATTTAAAGCTTATGACGGATTAGAAGCATTAGATATATTGATGAGAGAAGATATACATCTTATTTTAATGGATATAATGATGCCTAAATTAGATGGAATTAAGGCGACTATAAAAATAAGACAAGACAAAAATATACCTATAATTTTAGTATCAGCAAAAGGAGAGGATACGGATAAAATTTTAGGTTTAAATATAGGAGCAGACGACTATATAACAAAACCATTTAACTTATTAGAGCTTATCGCAAGAGTAAAATCAAATTTAAGAAGATATATGAACTTAGGAAACTTTAGCAATGAATCACTACAACAAGATATTTTGAAAAGTGGTGGCTTAGAATTAAATACTTCTACTAAGGAAGTTAAAGTAGATGGCCTTAATGTAAAAGTAACTCCTATAGAATATAGAATATTAGAATTGCTGCTTAGAAATAAGGGACGAGTTTTCTCGATTGACGAAATTTATGAAAAAGTATGGAAAGAAGAGAGTTTTAATGTAGAAAATACAGTGGCTGTTCATATTAGAAGAATTAGAGAAAAAATCGAGATAAATCCTAAGGAGCCTAGATATTTAAAAGTTGTGTGGGGGATTGGATATAAAATAGAAAAAATATAGAGGTGAATTAATGAAAAAATTAAAAAATATTTTTTTATTAGGATTTTTAATATGTTTATCAATTTTTTTAGGAATTAATATTTCATTTTTGGCATATAGCTATAATGCTGATTTTACTTATAATTTAATGACTTCAGATGTGCAAGAGAATGGTATGCATATAGAAACAAATTATTTTAAAAGTAAATATTTTAATCATAAGGTTATGAATAGCATTTTAACAAATTTAAAATATTCTGTTATAGATTCGGAAAATGAAGATAAATATAGTTCAAATGCTGGAGCAATGGGTTCATATTATTATGACTATAATGAAGGTATTTATTATTATGACAGTGAAGACAATATAAATATGACTGAAAAAGAGCTTGCAGAAAATCTGAAGTCTGAATCTAAAATAATATTAAACGAAATGCGAGGTATTGAATATTTTATAAAAAATAACACTACAGGTGAAATCACAACTAATACTGATTATAAAACACTAAATGATTTTAAAGAAAATGCAAGTGGATATTATCAAGCAAAGTTTGAAAATAATAATTTAGTAAATAGAAAAATAGGAAATACAGAATATAAACCAATAAGTAGATATTTTTATTATGCTGAAAATCAAGCAATAGATGTAAATGATGATATTGATGCTTATATTTCTATTTCAAAAAAATTAATAGATAGCAATCCATTTGAATATGGATACTCTTATTATCAGCAGATTGTAAATAAATATGAAAAATGTTTAGAGTTGGGCATACCAATGGGGCTATTGTCTCTTATATTCTTTGTAGTATATATGATTATGAATTTTAAATTACCTAAAACAAAACGAGAATTTTGGAATTATTATAATAAAATACCATTAGAAGTTATAGTTACACTTTTATCTATTGATATAGCGCTAATTGTTACAATAGCAGAAGAACCAAATGCATTTGTAAATCAATTTTGTATAATACCTATATTTATACTTTTATTTTACTTTATCCTTATTATAAAGCAATTATCTAACTTTGAAAGGAAAAGAGATTTCTTTAAAACGAGTTGGTGTGTCAAAGTTATAATTTGGTTATTAAAAAAAATGAAATCTGGTATAAAAGAAATGAGAAATGCAATTAAACAAAATAAAGATTTTGATTTGACAAAGAAAATAGTTACTGTTGCAATTTTATGTGTAGTAGCAGAATTTATAGTTTTAACTATGTCAGGGTCATGGATAGAGTTTTTTGTGTTAATAATGTTATTTGGAATTCAATTATGGTTTTTAATATATTTTGTCAACAAGCTAGGATATCTAAATGAGATAATGAAAGGCGTTCACAGGATAAAAGAAGGCGAAATAAATTATAAAATCGAAGAAAAAAATGATATTTATTTTTCTTCGCTTGCAAATGATATAAACAATATAAGTCAAGGACTTGAAAATTCAATTGAACAGAGAATCAAAAGTGAGAGAATGAAAAGTGAGCTTATAACAAATGTATCTCATGATTTAAAAACGCCACTAACATCTATAATAAATTATGTTGAATTAATTAAAAAAGAAGAAAATATACAACCAGAATATTTAAAAGACTATGTACAAGTACTTGATAAAAAATCAAAAAGATTAAAAATATTAATAGAAGATTTATTTGAGGCTAGTAAGGCTAGTACAGGAAATATAGAACTTGAATTAGTAAGACTAGATTTAAAACAATTATTGCAACAAAGTATAGGTGAGTTAGAAGATAAATTAGAAGAAGCAAACTTAAGTCTGAGAGTTAACTTAACAGAAGAAGATACTTATGTTTTAGCAGATGGAAGAAGGTTATATAGAGTATTTGAAAATTTACTTTGCAATATAAGTAAGTATTCACTTAAAAATACACGTGTATATATAGATGTCACAAAAGAAGATGGCAAAATAATTACAACTATGAAAAATATATCTTCCTATGAACTTAATTTTGATCCAGATGAAATAATGGAGAGATTTAAAAGAGCAGATGAATCTAGAAATACTGAAGGAAGTGGACTTGGACTTGCTATAGCTAGAGATTTAGTAAGCCTTCAAGGTGGAAAGATGAGCATAGAAATAGATGGAGATTTATTTAAGGTAAAAGTAGTTATGAATGAATATAATCCATCTATATCAATTGAAAAATAAGAAATAAAAATAATTAAAAAATAAGGGATTATTCAATAAAATTAAGTTGATTGAATAAAGCCCTTATTTTTTTATTCTAATTTCCAACCTCTTAACTTAAGCAACGGACGAAGTCGTTGGCGATATGAACGAAGTGAATTTTTGAGAAAATATATTTTTGTAAAATTCAGTAAATTAATACCGTGATAATATATTAGAACATCATAATCCCTCCAATTGTGCATATAAAAAATGTAGTCCATAAGATTATATCAGTAGTTTTATTCATTTTTATATCGTGAGCTATAAAAGAATTGTTTGGATTTTGAGGTTCATAACGTATTAAGATTTCATCCCCTATTTCATGGACTTTGTTTTTGGAAGAAGTAGATGATTTTTTAGTGTATGTTTTTTTATTTATTTCGTAAATACATACTTCAGTATATAATTTTTCACCTTGATGGTGTGATATTTCGAAGTCCTCTATCCTTCCAAGAATTGATGCAGTACATACATGATGCATCTTTTTTTGATTTTTTCGATATGTCATAAGAAATGTTACAATAAAGCTAGCGATGATTAATAAAAAAATAGCAATAAACATATTTTGCATATAAACTTTACCTCCCCATTATATTACATTAGGGTCAATATCCTAGCCGTCTAATTTTAAATTTATCCCATCTATATTGTAGCAAAAAGATTTCTAGAAATCAATTTGATAACTTTATATAAAAGTCAGATATAACAATATAAATAACAATCGAAATGAGCTTTTAGATAGAAATTTTTCAGGTGACTAAGAGATTTATATTAAAAAAATCTTACACAATGTATGGTTTTGTTAAATTTTCCCTAAAATAAATATATAGGGAATTAAAATAAGAGTTTTAGTATATTTGGATTTAAATATAAAGATAAAGGAGTAGGGTTTGTTTTGTGCTTAGATAGAGAATATAATGTAATAACTGAATTTAAGAATGAATTAAAGCCAGAAAATATAAAAATATTTTTATATACTATGCCAGTAAAAGATATAAGTGAAAGGCATAGTGAAAATTATAGTATTATACGAGAATTAAAAAAAATAAATCCAAATCAGCGTATAGTGTTTAATGAGTATATAATAGCATCCTTTGATGTAATACAAAATTGGGGAGAATATGAGAATATACCCCAAAAGTTAGAAAATAGAACAATTAATTTAGAAAATTCTACTGAAAAAAGGATATTAGAGAGGCTTATTTTATGTGATATTAAAGAAAATATACAAAATTTAAAGATGAATAAGTTTGAAATAAGGGGGAATTCAAATTCATCTGTATATTTAAAAAGGCCAATATATTTTAGTGATAATCTCATTATACGAAGAAAGATGAACTTTGATGTAAATATTCATAAAGGAGATATAATTATAGGATTTTTCCTAAGCCATGAATTTGAATATCAAAAAACACTAGATGAAGAAATAAAATCAGGTAATATAAAAAAAGGTGACAAGGTAAAAGACTTTTATAATAATATAGTATATGAATTTATCGAAGAGGCACCATTTACCATAAGTGAAAAAAATGATTATATAAAAACTTCTATAATCGAATATTATAAGAGTAAAAACCAAAATTATATTGTAGAGGGATTAAACGAAAAAATAAAAGCTGTTCTTGTAAAAAGTAGAGATGGAAGTATTTTTCCATATTTGCCAAATCGACTAAAGAAAATATGTATATTTGAAAACCTAGGCAATAAGTGCATAGTTGAAGGAAATAAATATATTAAAATGGATGCTAGCCATAATATGAGAGAAAGCATGGGTTTAGCAGAAGATATATTAGAAAAATCTACATATGTAAAATTTAAACGACACAATATGCTTATTGAAAGAACAGGATATAAAAAATATATAATTAAAAGACCTGTATTAAAGTTCGGAAAAGATGGGAAAAATTCTAACTTAATAAATAATAGTGTAATGTTTGGCCTAAATGCAGGAGGAAGCTATGAAACAAAACAAATAAACTTAGATTACTTTATAGATCCGAGCATTTTAAATAATAAAAAAAAGCACGACATAGTGACATCTTTTTTAACTGAGATAATAATTAAATCAAATGAGTTAGGTGTTAAAATTAATACTGATAAAAATTATATAAATTTAAATAAAATAGATATTGAAAATGAAAATATATTTGAATTTAATATTTTAGAAATAATAAATAATTATAAAAATCCAGTTTTAGTTATATTAGAAAAAGAAAACATGGAAAAATATTATGCCACATTAAAAAAAGTATTTGGCGGAAGCAATAATATACCAACTCAATTTATAGATTTAGAAACAATAAAAAAATTTGTAAATCTAGATAAATACACATCATACAATAAAAATGCCAAAGAGGCTACTTTTTTAAATATATTGCTTGGAATATACTGCAAAAGCGGTATTCAACCATGGATTTTAGCAAAAAATTTGAGTTCAGAGTGTTATATTGGTATAGATGTATGCAGAGAGAATAATATGAGTACAGCAGGACTTATACAAGTTGTTGGAAAAGATGGACGAGTATTAAAATGTAAAACAATATCAGTGAATCAAAATGGAGAGAAAATAGATACAGACCTTCTTAAAAGTATAGTTTCGCAAGCTAAAGAACTTTATAAAAGTACATATAATAAAGACTTAAAACATATAGTATTTCACAGAGACGGAATAAGTAGAGAAGATTTAGAAAAACTCAAAGAAATAACACAGTCTTTAGAAATAGACTTTGAATATATTGAAGTTACGAAAAATATAAATCGTAGGATGGCTATGTTAGAAAAAAGCCAAGAAAACTATAATTCTAAAGATAAAGAAAATAAAAAATGGATAACAGAAATAGGAATGTGCTTTGAAAAAGAAAATGAAGCTTATTTAATAACTACAAACCCAAGTGGTGCTATGGGAATGGCAAGGCCTCTCAGAATTAAAAAAGTATATGGTCATCAATCCATGCAAAATATAATAGAAGATGTATACAAACTAAGTTTTATGCATATAGGTAGCATAATGAAATCACGACTTCCAATAACAACTCACTATGCTGATTTAAGCTCAATCTATTCACATAGAGACTTTATGCCTAAGAAAATAGATACTAATATACTTCATTTTATCTAAAAATATAATAAATCGTAAAATTTAAAAAGGCAATCGCATAAATATTTAATTATTCCTGCGATAGCCTTTTTTTAACGATTAAGATAAGTTAATACCATATTCAGCAGATAAATCATGAAGTCCTTGTTCAATTTCTTCTCTACTGTAGTTATGCGCTTCTAAAACTCTATCTTCAAGTCTATTTAAATTAGTATAAAAATCAATACCGACTCTTAAATACTCTATATTGCTTTTATCAACTTCATCAAATAATAAGTTTTCAGCTTCATTTATTTTTCCTTCTGAAACTAATTTACCAAGCTTAGTATATAAAATATCTGTTTCGCTAATATTTTCTTGATCTGAAACTTCGTATTGTACCATGTCCTTATTAAAGAAAAGTTTAGATAAAGACATAGCTAAACTTTCTATTTGTCTAAGTAGAAAATCTTGTTTAAGCATATTTCATCCTCCCATATACAATTTTATAAATTATTATATAAATCTTTTAATAAATAATAACGTTTCTAGATATAAATATTATACACCAAAAGTTAAGGATTAGTTAAAAAAACTGGAAAACATCAATTATTTAAATAATAATAATAAAATATATGTTATAATAGAAAATAATATTTTAACATAAATTTGTAACACAGTAAGGAGAATGTAAATGGGCTTTCGTAAAGAAATAAAAGACGCAAAAAGAATTGTAGTAAAGGTAGGGACATCGACTCTAACTTATGCAAATGGACAAATTAATTTAGGACGAATTGAAAAATTAACAAGAGTTTTATCTGATATAGTTAACTCAGGAAAAGAAGTAACTTTAGTAACATCTGGAGCAGTAGGTGTTGGAGTTGGAAAATTAAAATTAAAAGAAAAGCCCACAAATATAAGAGAGAAACAAGCACTGGCAGCAATAGGACAGTGTGAATTAATGCATATATATAGTAAATTTTTTGGAGAATATTCACATACAGTAGGTCAAGTACTTTTAACTAGAGATGTAATAGAAGATGAACATATAAAACAAAATGTATGTAATACTTTTGAGTTATTACTTCAAAAGGGGATTATTCCAATCGTAAATGAGAATGATACAGTTTCAATAGACGAATTAGAAAATATAGCTAGATTTGGAGATAACGATAACTTATCAGCAATAGTTTCTGTTCTTATAGATGCAGATTTATTAATTATATTATCTGATATAGATGGTTTCTATCACAGTAATCCAAAAGAAAATCCAAATGCAAAATTAATAAAACAAATTGATGAGATTACAGAAGAAATAGAAGCATGTGCAGGTGGTGCTGGTTCAAGTTTAGGAACTGGTGGAATGGCAACAAAAATTGCTGCAGCTCATAAAGCGACAAAAGCAGGAGTAAATATGGTACTTGCAAATGGAGAAGAACCATCTATAATTTCTGATATATTAGAAGGACAAGAAGTGGGAACTTTATTCACTGCAAAAAGATAGAAAGGGGAAAATATTATGAGTAGTTTAATTTCAATGGGCCAAAAGGCAAAAGAAGCATCTTATGAATTAGGGATAGCATCTGCCGGCCAAAAAAATCAAGCTTTAACTTTTATGGCTGAAGAATTAGTAAAAGCAAAAGACGAAATAATAAAAGCAAACGAAATAGATAGACAAAATGCTATTAAAAAAGGAATAACAGAAGCTTTACTTGATAGATTATCTCTTGATGATTCTAGAATAGAAGCTATGGCACAAGGTTTACTTGATATAGTAAAATTACAAGATCCAGTAGGTGAGGTTACAAATATGTGGCAAATGCCTAATGGACTTGAAATAGGTCAAAAAAGAGTTCCTATAGGGGTTTTAGGAATAATATATGAATCAAGACCAAATGTAACTAGTGATGCTGCAGGTCTTTGTTTAAAATCAGGAAACGCTGTTATATTAAGAGGTGCAAGTGATGCAATAAACTCAAATAAAGCAGTAGCAAAAGCATTAGTAGAAGGTATAAAAAGAAGTGGTCTACCACAAGATTGTGTACAATTACTAGAAGATACTTCAAGAGAAACAGCAACTGAGATGATGAGACTTAATGACTATATAGATGTTTTAATCCCAAGGGGTGGGGCAGGTCTTATAAAATCAGTTGTTCAAAATGCAACAGTTCCAGTAATTGAGACAGGAACAGGAAACTGTCATATATTTGTAGACGAAACTGCTGACTTAGAAATGGCAAAAGCTATAGTATTAAATGCTAAAGTTCAAAGACCAGGAGTTTGTAATGCGGCAGAAAAATTATTAGTTCATGAAGCAGTAGCAAATGAATTTTTACCAACTATAGTAAAAGCACTTAGAGAAAACGACGTTGAAGTTAGAGGATGCGAAAAAGCTCAATCTATAGTAAATGATATAAAAGTTATAGAAGAGCCTGAATGGCATCAAGAATACTTAGACTTAATAATAGCAGTTAAGGTTGTAAAAGACGTTGATGAAGCTATAAAACATATAAATAAATACAATACAGGTCACTCAGAATCAATAGTAACTGAAAGCTACAAAAATAGCCAAAAATTCTTACAAAGAGTAGACGCAGCAGCAGTATATGTAAATGCATCTACAAGATTTACAGATGGTGGAGAATTTGGATTCGGTGGAGAAATTGGTATAAGTACTCAAAAACTTCATGCAAGAGGACCAATGGGACTTAAAGAACTTACAACTACTAAATACATCATCTTTGGAGATGGACAAATAAGATAGTTATAAAAAATAAATGAAAAATATAGCAATTTACTTTAAAAGATTGATTTAAAATAATAATTTTAAATCAATCTTTTTTTATAAAAACTACAAAAAGGTACAAGAAAATATAAACTAAAACTATAAATACTAATTATATGTTAGTTATCATATCGAATATTGGCATATAATCTTAATTATACATATAAAAACAATTAATATGTCGAGATTACGAACTATTAAAATTATAATTAAAAAAAATTTGAAAAATAAGATTGAACTGTGATAAAATAGAAAAGCTTGAAATTATACAAAACAATTTTAGAGGAGACGGGACGATGAACCAAGATACAGTAAATATGTTAGCTCATAAAGCTAAACATAAAATCGACTTTTTAAATCAAAGTAAACTAAGATACCTAGTATCAGCTATGTTTGCAGGTATCTTCATAGGATTAGGAGATATACTAATCTTTACAGTAGGTGGATATTTACATGATGTACATTCACCAATGACTAAAATAGCTGTTGGGATGTCATTCTCAGTAGCACTTAGTTTAATAATACTTTTAGGTAGTGAATTATTTACAAGTAACAACATGGTTATGGCTGTTGGGGCTATGAGCAAAGAAACTAGCATAAAAGATGGTGGTAAAGTTTTAGGATATAGTTACTTAGGAAACTTTATAGGAGCTATATTAATATCACTTTTATTTATAGGAACTGGATTATTCAAAGGTACTACTCTTGAGTATTTTGAATATACTGCATTAGGTAAAATTGATGCTGCAGCATATCAATTATTCTTTAAAGGTATCTTATGTAATATATTAGTTTGTTCAGGTGTTCTAGCTGCATATAAATTAAAAGATGATACAGCTAAGTTAATAATATTATTCTTAACTTTATTTGCATTCGTTACAAGTGGATTTGAACACTGTATTGCAAATATGATAACTTTCGCTACATGCATATTATCAGGAGCTACTTCAGTAACTCTTTCAGGAATGGCATACAATTTATTCTTTGTAACATTAGGAAATATGGTAGGAGGAATATTATTCTTAGGAATAGGAACTTATTTCTTATCTACTGGAGATAAAAAAGCAGAAAAAGTAGATAGAGCGGCTTAATTTTCTATCATTTAAAATATATAAAAAGACATCAAGATAAATAATTTAAATATTTATCTTGATGTCTTTTTTTGTGCATTTAAAATAAATATTTTTATGAATAATTTTTAATTAGGGTGATAATATAGTAAAATATTGTTAAAAGAGGTGATTGTAATGAAAGATATCATTGAAAAAATTGAAATAATAAAAGGTGATATAACAAAAATAAAAGTAGATGCTATAGTAAATGCTGCAAATAGATCACTTTTAGGCGGCGGAGGTGTCGATGGAGCCATACACAGGGCCGCTGGAAGAGAATTACTAAAAGAATGTGAAACATTACATGGATGTGATACGGGGGATGCTAAAATAACAAAAGGATATAATTTGCCTTGCAAATATGTTATCCATACAGTGGGACCAATATATAAAGATGGAAATTCAAATGAAGACAAATTATTGTATTCTTGTTATAAAAAATCACTAGAAATATTAATAAAAAACAATTTGAGAACAATAGCATTTCCAGCTATCAGTACAGGTATATATGGATATCCAAAAGAAGAGGCTGCAAATATAGCTTGTGATGCTGTAATTGATATGCTAAAAAATTATGGTGATAAGATAGACCAAGTTTGGTTTGTATGCTTTGGAGATATAGATTATGAAATTTATAAAAGACTTCTTAAAATTAAATTAGATATAGATTAGACAGTTTTTTTAAACTGTATATTAATTCGACATTTTGAATATATATTTTTATGTTAAAATATTATGATTATAAATATATACAAATTTACTGATAAAATGTTAATATATAGAGTAATAAAATAAAAGTTTTATATAAAAATATATAATTGCAAACTTTGTAGAAAGGACACAATATGGCAAAAATATTAGTTTTAGCCGAAAAACCATCAGTTGGAAGAGATATTGCCAGGGTTTTAGGTTGTAAAAATGAAAAGAATGGATATATAGAAGGTAATAAATATATAGTGACATGGGCATTAGGTCACTTAGTTACATTAGCAGATCCAGAAACTTATGATAAAAAATATAAATCTTGGGATATGAGTGATTTACCAATACTTCCAAAAGATTTGAAAACTGTAGTAATAAAAAAGAGTGCAAAACAATTTAATACAGTAAAAGCACAATTAAATAGAAATGATGTAAGTGAAGTTGTAATAGCTACAGATGCTGGTCGTGAAGGCGAATTAGTAGCTAGATGGATAATAGAAAAAGCACATATTAAAAAGCCTATTAAACGTCTTTGGATATCTTCAAGTACAGATAAAGCTATAAAAGAAGGCTTTACTAAACTTAAAGATGCAAAAGAATACAACAATCTATATTATTCTGCAATAGCTAGAGCAGAAGCAGATTGGATAGTCGGTATAAACGCAACTAGAGCGCTTACAACAAAGTATAATGCTAGTTTATCATGTGGTAGAGTCCAAACTCCGACTTTAGCTATGATATTAAAAAGAGAAGACGAAATAAGAAACTTCAAGCCAAAAGACTACTATACTTTAGATATTTTAACTGAAAAAGGTGGAAACTATTTAAAGTTATCTTGGCATGATAAAAATAATTCTACTTCGACTTTCAATAAAGAAAAAATTGAAAACATAAAGAAAAAAGTATTAAACAAGGATTTAAAAATAGTAGATGTCAAAAAGTCGAACAAGAAAAAATACGCTCCATCACTTTATGATTTAACAGAATTACAAAGAGATGCAAATAAAATGTTTGGATATTCAGCAAAAGAGACTTTATCTATAATGCAAAGATTATACGAACATCATAAAGTTCTTACATATCCAAGAACAGATTCAAGATATTTAACTGACGATATAGTAGACACATTAAAAGATAGAATAAAAGCTGTAAATACTAGTGAATATTCAAAAGTATCTATGAAACTACTAAAAACAAAAATAAAACCTAATAAATCTTTTGTAGACAATTCAAAAGTTACAGATCACCACGCGATAATACCTACAGAAGAAAGAGTGTTTTTAGGGGATTTATCTGATAAAGAGAGAAAAATATATGATTTAGTAGTTAAGAGATTTTTAAGTGTATTATGTCCACCTTTTGAATATGAGCAAACAACTATAAAAGGAAGTTGTGAAGGCGAAACATTTACAGCAAAAGGCAATAAAATTATAAAATTAGGTTGGAGAGAAAATTATACTGTAGATGACAATGAAACATATGACGGTATAATTGATATAAATGTAGATGAAGTATTAAAAGTGGAAAGTGTAAAAATAGAAAACAAAAAAACTAATCCGCCTTCATATTTAAATGAAGCTACTTTACTTACAGAAATGGAAAAACATAATTTAGGAACTGTTGCAACAAGAGCAGATATAATTGAAAAATTATTTAATTCTTTCTTTGTTGAGATGAAAAATAAAGAAATTCATATAACATCAAAAGGAAGACAACTTTTAGATTTAGCACCTAAGGATTTAAAAAGTCCAGAGTTAACTGCTAAATGGGAAAAAACTTTAAATGATATTTCAAAAGGTAAGAGCAAGAAAAATGAGTTTTTAAATGAAATGAAAAATTACTCAAAAACTATCGTAAAAGAAATAAAAAATAGTGAAAATAAATTCAAACATGACAACATAACAAGAAATAAATGCCCAGAGTGTGGAAAATTCATGCTAGAAGTCAATGGAAAAAGAGGTAAGATGCTAGTTTGTGAAGATAGAGAATGTAATACTAGAAAATTAATTTCACAAACTACAAACGCAAGATGTCCAAATTGCCACAAAAGGCTTGAACTAAAAGGCCAAGGTGAAGGAAAAATATTTACATGTAGCTGTGGACATAGAGAAAAATTATCTTCATTTAATAAAAGAAAAGCCGAAGAAAAAGGAAAAGCATCTAAAAAAGATATAAATAAGTATCTAAAAAATCAAAATAAAGAGCAAGAAGCATTCAACAATCCTTTTGCTGCTCTTGCTAATTTAAAAAATAAATAATATAAAGTTTAAAGGGAATGTAATAGGAAAATAAACAGAGTTTTTAAGGGGGAGATTTTGATTATCTATAGTGTAAGAGCCTTAAATATAATTGAAATATTAAAAAATTCTCATGATCCTGTCAGTAGTTTAGCTCTTAGTGAAGAAATTGGATGTTCTACAAAGACTATACAAAGTGAAATAAAAGACATCAATAAAAATGGCAAAGATGGGAAAATCATATCAATCCGAGGAATAGGTTATAAAATAGAAGGCTCATTTGACGATATTGCTATTCCTAGTCAGTATTTAGGGAATGTAGATAGGATTGATTATATTATAAAAAATTTGATAAACTTGACGACTAAGCCAGAAAATACTGTGAAATTAGAGGAATTAGCTGACTCTATGTATATAAGCGTCTCTACAGTAAAAAATGACTTAAAAGAAGTAAAATCTATTTTGAAAAAGTACAATATATCTGTTGTATCAAAACACAAGCAAGGTATAGCAATACAAGCGAGTGAAGATGATATAACGAGTTTTATATTAGATATATGTTCAAAAAAAGACAATGAACTTAATCTAAAAGACTTTTTAAGTGAAAAAGTATCAAATAATATATTCAACTTAAAAAATATTATTTTGAATATGTTGGGGAGAGAACATTTAGTGCTTAGTGATACAGAATTTAAAAATTTATGCAGTATTATCTTTATAAAGCTAAGTAGAAGTAATCAAGATGAAAGTGAATTTATACAAGCATATATAAAAGATTATATAATTCAAAGAGAATTAATAATGAATGATGATAAAAATAAAGAAAAAATAATACGAGCAATAAAGAAATTCTGTAAAAACTTAAAAATTGCAACATCTATAGACTTAAGCCAAGATGAAATATTTGAAACTTGTCTTTACAACCATATAAATAGTATATATAAAAAGATGAATTTGGGAATAAATCAATATGGAGTTTTACCTATTGATATAAGAATAAAATATCCATATGCATATGAATTAGGTAAAATTGCGAAGAAAACAATAGAAGAAGAATTAGGCTTAAAACTAGATGATGAAGAAATATCTAATATAGCAGTACATGTCGGTGGTGCTATTGAAAGGTCAGAACATAATCAAAAGAAAAAAGTCTTTAAAGTAATAATCGTCTGTGTATCTGGGATAGGTACATCGATGCTAGTAAAAAATAAATTAGAATATTTATTTGAAGGAAAAATAGAAATAGTTAAAATAATACCGGCATATTTAATCGATTACATAAATGTTATGGAAGTCGACTTTATAATATCAACAGTAGATATTAAATGCGAGAGGGTACCAGTTATAACAGTTTCTCCTCTTTTAAATGACAATGAAGTAAAAATAATAGAAAAGTTTATGAAAACAGGAAAGATGTATAAAGAAGTTGAGACGAGAGATTTATTTGACAGAAATTTATTTTTTACAGACTTAGATTTTAATACAAAGGAAGAAGTTATAGAATATATGGGTAGCCAACTTGTAAATCAAGGGGTTATAGATGATGAGATGAAAAAATCATTCTTTGATAGAGAAAAAATAGCTACTACAGAAATTGGACATATGGTTGCACTGCCACATGGAGCTAATGGAAAAATATTAAAAAACAAAATTGCAGTTGGTATATTAAAAAATCCTATACATTGGACATTAGATGATGTAAGATTAGTTTTGATTTTAGCTATTGATAAAGATGAAATATTTGATTATGAAAAGTTATTTTCAACAATATACAAGCAAGTCGGTTCAGTATCAAAAGTAATCGGTATATGTGAAAATAAAAGCTACGAAAAATTTATGAAGATGTTTTAGTTTATAAATTTAATATAAAATAAATGTTTAGGGAGATAAATAAATAATTTATCTCCCTAAATTATTTATTTATAAAAATGATAAATTTCTCTTTTAATTAAGAGAAATTTATTGACTTTCTGAAAACGTATTTTTGAATTACTATAGAGTTATAAGATAAATAAACGTAATAAAAAAAATAAAAATGAGCACTAATAATATAAAGGAGGCTTATGGATGATATATACAGTAACTTTAAACCCATCGATAGACTATGTTATAAAAGTTAAAGAGCTAGTTAAGGGTCATATAAACAGAGTAAATGAAGAACATGTATATCCGGGTGGTAAGGGAATAAACGTGACAAGAATACTAAAAAACTTGGATAATGATAATATAGCCTTAGGATTTGTAAGTGGATTTACTGGAGATTATATAATAAATTCGTTAAAAGAATTAGGCTTAAAATCAAACTTTATAAAAGTAGAGCAAGGTTTTACTAGAATTAATGTAAAAATCAAAAGTGAAGAAGAAACTGAAATAAATGGTCAGGGACCAAATATAAAAAAAGAAGAATTAGATGAGTTTTATAAAGTAATAGATCAACTAGTAGATGGAGATATTTTAATATTATCCGGAAGTATTCCATCGTGCTTAGATGAAAAATTATATGAAGACATAATGAAAAGAGTAGAACATAAAAATATAAAAGTCGTTGTAGATGCGACAAAGAACTTACTTTTAAATGTTTTAAAATATAAACCATTTTTAATAAAACCAAATAATCATGAATTAGCAGAAATGTTTAATGTAGAGTTAAATACAACTCAAGATATAATTTTTTATGCTGAAAAATTAAAAGAAATGGGAGCTCAAAATGTATTAATATCTATGGGAAAAGACGGAGCCTTATTAGTATCAGAAGATAATCAAGTACTTATAAGTAGTGTTGCAAAAGGTGAAGTTGTAAATTCAGTAGGTGCAGGGGATTCAATGGTGGCAGGTTTTATAAGTGGATACTTAAAATCACAAAACTACGAAGATGCTCTTAGATTAGGTGCAGCAAGTGGGGGTGCTACAGCATTTTCTTCTGACTTAGCTACTAGAGAATTTATAGATAAACTAGTAAAAGAAATAAAAATAGAAAAAATAAAATAATATATAGTCTGAAAAAGTCAAAAAAATTATAAAGAAAAATAATACAAATATATAAAGGCAATAATACTATTTAATAATTATGAAAAGGAGTAGGAGTTATGAGAATTACAGATTTATTATCAAAAGAATCTATCAAGTTAAACCTTTCATCTAAAACTAAACCAGATGTAATTGATGAAATGGTAGATTTAGTAGATGCAAGTGGAAATTTAAACAATAAAGCCGAGTATAAAGAAGCAATTTTAGCTCGTGAGGAATTGAGTACTACTGCAGTTGGCGAAGGAATAGCAATCCCTCATGCAAAGACAAAAGCAGTAAAAAAAGCTTGTCTAGCAGCAGGTATAACAAAAGATGGTATAGACTATGAAGCATTTGATGGAAGTTTATCTAATTTATTCTTTATGATAGCAGCTCCAGATGGTGCAAATAATACACATTTAGAGGTATTATCAAGATTATCTACAATACTTATGGATGAGGAATTTAAAAATAGTTTAATAAATTCAACAAGCGTAGATGAATTTTTATCATTAATAGACAAAAAAGAAACTGAAAAGTTCCCAGAAGAATCAAAAGAAGTTAAAACTCATAACGAATCTCAAAATATTAAAGAAAATAATAAATATCCTGAGGTCTTAGCCGTAACTGCTTGTCCAACAGGTATAGCGCATACATTTATGGCAGCAGAAAACTTAAATAATAAGGCTGAAGAAAAAGGAATAACAATAAAAGTTGAAACTAATGGTTCTGGTGGAGTAAAAAACGCTTTAACAAAAGAAGAGATAGAACATGCAAAATGCATAATTGTTGCAGCTGATAAAAAAGTTCAAATGAATAGATTTGATGGCAAAAAAGTTATAATAACTAAAGTTGCAGATGGAATACATAAAGCCGATGAATTATTAGATAGAGCAATAAAAGGTTATGCTCCTGTATATCATGCTGATGGAGTAAGTAATGATTCAGAAGAAAGTACAGATGAAAAAGAGAGTTTAGGAAGAAAATTTTATAAAGATTTGATGAATGGCGTATCTCATATGTTACCATTTGTTGTAGGTGGAGGTATATTAATAGCAATAGCATTTTTACTAGATGATTACAGCATAAATCCAGCTAACTTCGGTAAAAATACTCCGATTGCAGCATTCTTTAAAACTGTAGGTGAACAAGCATTTGGATTTATGTTACCTATATTAGCAGGTTATATTGCAATGAGTATAGCTGATAGACCAGGTTTAGCAGTAGGTTTTGTAGGTGGAGTTATCGCAAAAGATGGATATACTTTTACAAATGTAATGGATTTTGCAAATTCTAATCCAATAAGTTCAGGATTTTTAGGTGCTTTATTAGCAGGTTTTGTAGCAGGATATATAGTACTTTTACTTAAAAAGATATTCTCTAAATTACCAGAATCACTAGAAGGTATAAAACCAGTATTACTTTATCCAGTCTTCGGTATATTATTAATGGCGATATTTATGATGGCTGTCAATCCAATAATGGGTGCAATAAATACAGGGCTTAACAACTTCTTATCATCAATGAGTGGAAGTAGTAAGATATTATTAGGTGCTGTATTAGCTGGAATGATGGCTGTTGATATGGGTGGACCATTTAACAAAGCTGCATATGTATTTGGTACTGCACAACTTACAGTTGCAAATGCAGGACCTGAACAATTTGAAATAATGGCAGCAGTTATGATAGGCGGTATGGTACCTCCTATAGCAATAGCACTTGCAACTACATTCTTTAAAGATAGATTTACTGAAAGTGAAAGAAAATCAGGTATAGTAAATTATGTAATGGGATTATCATTTATAACAGAAGGTGCAATACCATTTGCAGCAGGAGACCCAGCAAGAGTAATACCATCTTGTGTAGTAGGTTCAGCAATAGCTGGTGCATTATCAATGGCATTTAGCTGTGGATCTAGAGCTCCTCATGGAGGAATATTTATATTACCAGTTATAAGTAATCCACTAATGTATTTTGTAGCATTAGTAATAGGTTCAGTAGTTGGAGGATTAATACTAGGATTATTAAAAAAGAAAAAAGTAAGTTAATTAGTTAATTAGGTTAAATTGATAAAATACAAATTAACTCATATATAAACACAACCCTTGATGCCACGAGTTTTACTCGTGGCAAATTTTATTTATACAAAATTAATAAATATATTTTCTAATATTGGAAACAATACAATAGTATAAAAAATTAAGGAAAAGGTGTTTAATATGGAAAATTCATTTTGGATAATAAATAATCAAGGTGAAAGTTATCCCACTTTAGATAAAGATATAGAAATAGACTACTTAATAGTAGGAGCAGGCCTTACAGGCCTTCATACAGCCTATATGTTAAGCAAAGAAAATAAACAAACAATAGTTATAGAGTCAGATAAAGTTGGATATGGTTCATCTGGAAGAAATACTGGAAAAATAACATCATCACATGGATTGATTTACGAAAATATAAGCAAAAAATATGGAAAAGAAAAGGCAAGACTTTACTATGAAGCTAATGAAGATGGACTTAAATTAATTAAAGATATAGTAAAAAAATACGATATAGATTGCAATTTTGAAAATTTGCCTAATTACATATTTACTGAAGACGAAGACTATTTAAATCAACTAAAAAATGAATATAAAATCTGTGAAAAACTACAAATACCATACGAATATTTAAATAGTATAGAAGACTTTCCTCTAGATATAAAAGGCGCCCTTAAATTAGACAATCAAGCTCAATTTAATTCTAAAAAATATATGGATAGTCTAGCAAAAGTTATTTCAGAAAAAGGTGTTGAAATATATGAAAATACACCAGTAGTAGGACTTGAAAAACATAAAGATTTTTATATTGTAAAGACAAGAAACGATAAAACAATTAAGGCTAAATCAGTTGTAATAGCATCATCAAATATATGGCATGATGAATTAGGACTTTATTTTACAAAAGAGCAGGCATATAGATCATATTTAACTGTTTCAAAGCTAAATAAACCTATCGCAAAAGGCATGTTTATAAATATAGAAAAGCCATCAAAAACTGTAAGAACGTATACTGATGGAGATAAATCTTATTTAGTATGTGGAGGCTTTGACCACAAAACTGGTAAATGCGATAATGAAAATGACATATTTAACGATATTGTAGAATTTGCAAAGAATAACTTCAAAATAGGAACATTAGAATATAAATGGTCTACACAAGATTATATAACAACCGACAACATACCTTATATAGGCCATATAAGCAAAGATGAGCCCGATATATATATTGCTACGGGATTTTGTAAGTGGGGCATAAGTACATCCGCTGTTGCAGGTATCGTTATAACCGATTTAATTTTAAATAATAAATCAAAATACCAAGAATTGTTTGACCCATCTAGAACAGGAAGTTATTTAAACTTAAACTACTTAAAAGAAAATACCATTATGGCTTATGACTATATAAAAGGCAAAATTAAAAAGGGAAGTATGGAGCTAGATATACAAAAAGAAGAGGGAAAAGTAGTAGTTATAGATGGGGATAAATATGGAGCATATAGAGACAAAAATGGGAAATTATTTGTTGTGGATATAACATGCACACATTTAGGATGTGAACTAAAGTTCAATAGTTTTGAAAAAAGCTGGGATTGTCCATGTCATGGGTCTAGGTTTAATTATGACGGAAGTATCTTAAATGGACCAGCACTTAAACCATTGAAATTGCTTGGAATGGGGGATAATGATATTGACCCTGATTTAGTATAAGATTATTATAGTAGCAAGAGTATGTCTTAAATCACGGAATTTTATAGACAAATTTAAATCTTTAAAGATTAAATCTGGAAAAATAGATTAAATATAAAAAATTGGGGAATTTATAAAATATAAAAGAAGTATGGAAGGAGTAGTGTTGTTACTACAACACTAAATAAAAAATGTTTAGCATTATAGGATTAATTTTATCACTTGCACTCATTATGTTTTTAGCATATAAAGGGTATTCAACAATAATCACAGCACCAATAGTAGCACTATTAACACTTATAGTAACTACTGGTTTTGATAGCCACCTAATGGCATCTTATACAGAAGTATATATGTCAGGCTTTTCGAGTTTTGTAAAAAATTACTTCCCGTTATTTATGACAGGAGCCATATTTGCTATATTAATGGAAAAAGCAAATTATGCAAAATCTATTTCTCATTTTATAACAAAAAAATTAGGTAGCGACAAGGCGATATTATCTATAGTTTTATCGGGAGCGCTACTTACATATGGAGGAGTTTCTTTATTTGTAGTTGCTTTTATATCATATCCTATAGCGAGGAGTTTATTTAAAGAAGCAGATATTCCAAAAAGGCTTATTCCTGGATGTATTGCATTAGGTTCATTTACTTTTACAATGACAGCAGCTCCAGGCTCACCAGAAATTCAAAATGTTATCCCAATGAAGTACTTTGGAACAGATGCTTTTGCAGCACCGTTACTTGGTATAATTGCAAGTTTGTTAATGTTAGGATTAGGAATGATTTATTTAAGTAGAGAAGCTAAAAAAGCTAGAAATAATCATGAAGGATATGGAGATTATATAGAAAATGAAAAATTAACTGATGAAAAACTACCAAATATACTTGTGGCAATTGTACCTATTTTAATTATATTTGCATCAAACTTATTTTTCTCAAAAGCATATTATCCTTCAGTTGATGGAGCCTATTTAGAAAAGTTTAATACAACTTTAGGTAATGTATCTGGAACATGGAGTGTTATAATTTCAATAGTTATAGCAGACTTATTTTTAGTTATTACTAATTTTAAAAAAATCAAAAACATAAAAAGTGTTTTAGATGAAGGTGTTACTAATTCTTTTAGACCTTTATTAAATTCATCAGCAATTGTTGGGTATGGCAGTGTGATTAAATCATTGGCTATTTTTTCAGTAGTTCAAAATTTTGTATTTAATATTTCGTCAAATCCTATAATATCAGAAGCCTTATCTGTAAATTTAATTTGTGGACTTACAGCATCTGCTTCTGGAGGATTAACAATTACTTTAGATGCTTTAGCACCTACTTATCTGCAAATGGCGAGTGATTTAAATATTTCACCTGAAATTTTACATAGAATAGCTTCTCTAGCTTGTGGAGGTCTTGATACATTGCCTCATAATGGAGCAGTTATTACAACCCTAGCTATTTGTGGTCTTACTCACAAAGAATCATACAAGGATATATTTGTAACATCTGTATTAATTCCGATAATTGTAACAGCTATAATTGTAATAGGTGTGAGTATATATATTTAAAATAAATGTAAGCCAGAAATTTTTATAACTTTCCTGGCTTATTTTATTATCTTAAATATATCTTTTAACAATTTCCTCAAATAGAGGCTTAATTTCTTTTAAATCATCTATTTCATCAAAGTCATATTTGATAGTGTCTTTGTTTTCATTAGATAATAACAAACAAATAACTAAGAATAAATTAAGGTTTTTATTATAAGGTAAAAACGGACAAAATCGTTAGCGCCATGAACAAAGTGAATTTTAAGCAACGGACGAAGTCGTTGGCGCCATAAACAAAGTGAATTTTAAGCAACATACGAAGTTGTTGGCGCAATGAACGAAGTGAATTTTCGTTAAAACTTATTTTACTATTCAACAATTTGTAATATTTTTTTTAAAAAATCATGTAAAAATAATGATATAATACAAATGTTAAATTTTATTAAATAATTAAAATAAATCTGTAGATATTAGATTTTAAAATATATAAATTATTCAGGAGGATAGAATGTTCAATAAAAAGAAAAAGGTAGAAGATACTTCTAAAGAAATAAATAAAGATTTAGAAGATAATAATCAAGAAACTAAAGAAACACCAAATAAAGTTGTAATTATGACAGAAGATGAGAAAAAAGAGCGAAAAATAATGAAAAAAGTAGCGCTAGTATGTGCTTTAGTTGCTGTAGTTGGAGGAGCTTTCTATGGAGGTTTATCATATGGAAGAGTTTTACCTGCAAGCCATAGATATTATTCTAATAGCGAAGTTTATGCAAGTGTCGGTGATAGCAAAATAACAGGAAAAGATTTAAAAAGTGTTATGGAACCTATTTTTTATGCAAATGGGTTACAAAAACTAACTGAGTCACAAATTTCTACATATGAATCGACAATGTTGGAGTACTTAGTAAATATCGAGGTTTTATATAAAGAAGCTAAAGAAAACAATGTTGAAATAACAGATGACCAAGTACAAGAAAATTATGATACTACTATAGCAAATATCAATTCTCAGTACAATTTAACAGAAGATGAGTACTTTGAAAAATTCAATCTTACAGAAGATAAATTAAAAGAGCGTATAAAAAAGGAATTAATGGGTGCTAAATATCTAGAAGAATATAGCGAGGTAAGTGAAGAAGAGGCAAAAAATTATTATGAAAAGAATCAAGATGATTTCCAACAAATTCGTGCATCACATATATTAATTTCAAATTATGACAGCAGTAATAAAAAACTGAGCGATGAACAAATAGAAGAAAACAAAAAAACTGCAGAAGCTGTTTTAAAAATGGCATTAGATGGAGATGACTTTGCAACATTGGCAAAAGAGTATTCTGATGACTCTAGTGCATCTAGTGGAGGGGATTTAGGATATTTTACAGAAGATGAAATGGTAAGTGCTTTTTCAAAAGCTGCATTTTCATTAAAAATAGACGAAATATACCCAGAGGTTGTAGAGACGAGTGCGGGATATCATATAATAAAGAAAACTGGTGAAAAAGTACAAGATTTTGATGATGTTAAAGATGACCTAATAAGTACATTAGAAAAGACAAAACAAACTACTTTAATGAAAGATTTATATACAAAATACGATGTTCAATTAAAAAGTTAATAGAAAAACATAAAGCATTATCTTTAAATAATTTAAAATTTAGATAATGCTTTTATATTGTAAAATTGTGATGTATTATTTAATTAAATGGAAATAAAATTTAAGGGGGATATACAAATGATAAGAAGAAAAGATGAATTGACAAAGGTTGTTGGTCCTATAGAAGGGGGAAAAGGAAACATAACTCGTGAATTGTTGATAGAAGGGGATGAGCTAAAAAATCAAGCTAAAGTATTTGCAAAATTAAGTGTTCCAGTTGGCGGTTCAGTTGGATTACATGAACATAATAAGGACTATGAGGTTTACTATATATTAAGTGGCAAGGGAGAAGTTTTAGATGGTGATAAAATAGTACAAGTAAATGAAGGAGATGTTGTATACGCCATTAATACTAAACACTATATCGAAAATATAGGAGATGAAGAATTAGTATTTTTAGCTGTTATAATAAATTTATAAAATAAATAAAACTGTAGAAATATATAAGTCTATTTCTACAGTTTTATTTATTTTATAGAAATTATATATTATCTGGTTTATGGATAATGTATAATTTCTAATCTATTAACTAAAGCAACTGAATCTTTGATTCGTTGGCGCCATGAGCGAAGTGAATTTTAAGCAACGGAACGAAGTCGTTGGCGCTATGAGCGAAGCGAATTTTAAGCAACGGAACGAAGTCGTTGGCGCTATGAGCGAAGCGAATTTTTTATAATATATATAAAGTTTTATAAGAATTTATATTTTGTATTTATTAATTATTTTAGAAAATTCTTTTTATGATTATTTACGAAATTAATAAAATCAATATTATTTTCTATTAATTTTTCACTTATTTCATATAGCATAGGTGAAATATCAAAGCTTTTGAAACATCCTAATGATTTTATTTGGATGGATTTATTATCATTTAAAAGTTTATTTATATTCATTTCAAAACAATCTACATTAACTTTATTGATGCTTTTCATTGTTCCGACTAAAGTAATACATCCGATTTGTTGGAATCCACATACGTTTTTACAAGAAGATATATATAGTTGTGGCATAACTTTTAAATTTTCTCTATCTTTGCTATTTATTTTAAAATAAGTAATAATATCAGACAGTAATTTTTGACTATTGCAAATACCTATTTTACAAATAGGTGTACCGATACAACATATGCTGTTTTCTAATGCTGTACAGCCGTTTATACATTCTGTAGTATCTAATATTTTTTTAGCCTCTTGCCCATCTAAATTTAATATATATATTTCTTGGTTCATTCCTAAACGAATAATAGGATTTTTAATTTTATCTAGTTCTTTTAATAAACATTTTAAGTCTTTTAATTTGTACATACCTCCTAATGGATGGATATAGACTGAATATAATCCTTGTTGTTTTTGTTTAAATAATCTAGGATTATCACATTCGATATCTATGCCTTGTTTATTATAGTCAATAGGAGTTGGATTTATTTTTAAATTTATATTTTGCCTTTGTTTATCGATGTATAAGTACAGTCTTTTTAAAAATTCATCTTTTCCTAATTTATCAATAATATAACTTATTTTTGATTTATGTTTATTTTTATAATCTCCTTCTGATTTAAAAAATTCAATCATGCCTTCGATATAAAATAATGCATCGCTAGGATTTATTAGATGTGGAAGTTTTAACCCTACTTTAGGTTCTTTTCCCAATGAACCTCCAACATATACTTCAAAATAAGGCTTATTTTCTTTTAGAGTAGCTATAAATCCCATATCTTGAGTAATAGCATATGCATAGTCATTTTGTGAATTTGAATAATAAACTTTAAATTTTTGAGGAAGATTATAAGTATTTATTTTATTTAAAAAATATTTATCAGTAGCTAGAGCATATGGAGTAACATCAAAGCTCTCTTTAATATTTACTCCAGATAGGGGAGAAAGACCGACGTTTCTAGGAAAATTACCTCCGCTACCTTTAGTATAGATGTCATTTTCTATTAATTGTTTCATTATATTGACGGTACTATCCATGTCTAAGTCTTGAAATTGAATTGACTGTCTAGTAGTTATATGTATAGATTTTAAATTGTTTTTATTAGCGATTTGATAAATTGTATGAAGTTGCGATCTAGACATAATCCCACACGAAATTCTTAGTCTAATTAAAAATAATTTTTTGTTTAATTCAGAGTAAACTCCATAGCCTGCTGCAAATTCTTTATATTGCATTGTAGATATATTTCCATTTAAATAATTTAATGTATAATCTCTAAATTCGGGAATTTCATTTAATAGAGTTTTTTTGAAATTATTCATAAGTACACCGCCTATTTTAAAATCTGATTAATAGTATCTCCAATAAAGTGAGTTTTATCCTAATATAGAGATTTTATAAAAATTATATTGAAAATAAAAGAAAAATTGTTAGTAAACTTACTTTTGTATTACAATTAAAATATGTAGTATTTAATTATGTATGTCATAAGTAAAAATATAATAAATTGGAGGAATATAATGGAGGTATATGAATCTATAATAAATAAATTGGATAGTATGTTAGATGAAATTGAAAATAATATAATAATGCATAAAAAGAATAAGGTGTTAATTAATAAAGATTTGAATAAAATTATTAAAATTGCAATAGATACAAAGGATTTTTTTAAAACAATATATTATGATGAAAAACAAGAAATAGTACTAGAAGAGATAAAAGAAGACGAAGCTAATATAATCTTTTTAAGACTTACGGAATGTGTTGCAAGGGGAGCTTTTTTAAAATCAATTATTTACATGTCAGATTATACGAAAAATTGTTAATAATTGATGAAGATTTTGTATATAAATAAATAATATTCTGAATCAAAAAACACTTTTTAAAATTATATTTTAACAGTATACAGTTAAACTTTGACATAGGTATACAATATATGATAAATTATATAAAGTATGTTGAAAATAAACATAAGTTTATAACCTTAGGAATTTAGACTTAAATTTAATTTTAGGTAAAATATATATTTTATACTATTTAAATGAAGACTTTTTAAGAAAATGATATAATAATAGAGGTTAAAAATTTGATTCGGGAGGATATTGATGAAAGACAGAATAAATGAAATTAGAAATGCAATAGTAGAATATTGCAAAGAAAATCTAAACGAACAATACAAAGATATGAGTTTAGATCTTCTAGCAAAAATAGAGCAAAAAGACGGAGAACTATTAACTTCATCTAGATGTGATATATGGGTAGCGGCTATATTAAACATGGTATTAGAAGATGCTGAAATGTTTAAAAGATCACATCCTATGTATATCACAAAAAAAGCTTTCTCTGAAAAAACTGGTGTTAGTTCAAAAACAATAAAAAGTAAATCAGATGCATTAAGAGCTTTATTTGAAGGTGAAGAAACTGTAGTAGCTGAAGCAGCAGTAACTGCTGAAAACACAGTAGAAGTTGTACAAGCTGAAGAAGTAAAAGTTGAAGCTACAAAAGAATTAACAGAAGATGAAACTAAATCTGCAAAATACAAAGCTTTAATGGGACTTGCTCACGAAGATTTACCATTTGAAGATAGATTAGACTATTTAAGACAAGCTATGGCTGTTGCAGAAGAAATGATAGTTGATAGAGAAAATACAACTAACTACTGGAATAATGAGTCTGCTAGACCATACATGATAGCAGCTCAAGATTTAGCTACTTTATTAATGAACAACAAAAATCACAAAGAAGCTAGAAAAATGTTCGAGTTATTATTAAAAATGGACGAAAATGATACTCAAGGAAACAGATACAAATTAATAAACTTATTAATAGCAAAAAATGATAGAAAAGCAGTAAATGACTTATTCGCAAGATTCAAAAATGAAGACTCAGCTCAATGGGATTACTTCAAAGCATTATACTACTTTAAAAATGGAAACTTATACTTTGCTAAATCTGCAATAAAAGACGGAGTAGAAAAAAATAAATACATAGGATTATTCCTAATGCAATGGACAGCTGCTTTAAGAATGTCTGGTTCAGTAATAGATCCTGTGTTATATACAGAAGCTACTTACTACTACAATGAAAACTTCGCGTTATGGAAAAGTACTAAAGGCGCATTAAAATGGTTAGTTAATGCAGTAGTAAAATAAAAAAAGGCTATTAAATAGCCTTTTTTGGTTTGAATATATTGAGAAATTATATTTATTTCAACTATAGATAAGTATAATTTCTTTTTTTATTCTATAAAAAATATTTATATATCTAGTTTTAAATCGCCAGGTTTAATCCAATTTTTAGCTCTCATAAATTCTGATATTATTAATGTTACAATAGCAGGAAGAATAAAGTGAAGAAGTAATATTCCAACCCACATCATACTTGATGTATTTCCTGATTCAGTCATTGCAGTTATTGTACCAAATTGTCCTACTAAACCACATGTACCCATACCAGAACCAATTGCGATATTTTCCATTTTAAATACCATAGTTGATAGAGGACCTAAAATTGCTGAGGCTAATGTTGGAGGAATCCATATTTTCCAGTTTTTTATTATATTAGACATTTGTAACATAGATGTCCCCAAGCCTTGAGCAAATAAACCACCGACTCCATTTTCTCTATAACTCATAACAGCAAATCCAACCATTTGGCAACAGCAACCGACAGTAGCGGCACCTCCAGCAAGTCCACTAAGTCCAAGCATCATACATATAGCAGCACTACTTATTGGAAGTGTTAGAGCTATACCTACTAATACTGCGACAATCACGCCCATTAAAAGAGGTTGCATTTCAGTAGCACTCATTATAACATTACCAAATCCCGTCATAAATGCAGAAACAGCAGGTCCAACGGCTTCAGCAATTAACACACCTATTAATATAGTTACAGCAGGTGTAACTAATATATCTATTTTTGTTTCTTTTGAAACTAATTTACCAAATTCGCAGGCAAAAATAGTTGCAACAAATGCACCTACAGGTCCACCTAACTCATTACCACAAGCTCCGACCAATGCACAAGAAAACATTACTAGTGGTGGTGCTTGAAGCCCATATGCAATTGCTACAGCTATAGCAGGTCCTGTAACTTGTTTTGCAAGAGGGTTAATAACATCAGTAAATAATGATATATGAAGATTTTGACCTAGAGTATTAAATATTGTGCCTATTAATAAAGATGCAAATAAACCAGAGGCCATAAAACTAAGCGCATCTATTAAGTATCTTTGAACTGATATTTCAATATTTTTGTCTTTTGCAAATTCTAAAAAACTCCTTCTTTGTTTAGTTTGTCTTATTTGTTCCATTTAAAATAATTCCTTTCTATACCATTTAGGTAATATATTTCTAAAAATAATCCTAGGTAAATTATAGTATTTTTTAGCTGACATTACAAATGAAATTACAGTGAAGTTTACAACATATTTAAAAGAATTGTTAAAACAAATTATAGTATGTTTAAAATAAATAAATTTTGCCAATAATTTAATAAGCATAATTGAAACTATTGAGTAAAATAAAGGTATTTGCACTATTGATTTTGAATATATTTGAATATAAATAAAAATATATATAAGAAATAATTATTAGTTAATTAATTTGATGAGGGAGTGATTATATGAAAAACATAAAATTAAATAGAAACAAAAAAATAATAATAATCATATTACTTATTCCCCTTCTATTTATTTCACAATATTATTTTTTTAAGCTTGGAATATTTGAACCACAAATAAAAGGAATTGAGGTAAATGCAGTAAAAGGGAAGTACATAAAAGATATAGATAAGTATGTTATCAAATTGAATAAAGGAGTTGTATTTTCAGCTGGTGATTATGTGAAATTTCCATCATATGCAAAAGATCCAGTAGTTGAATTTAAAAGTCTAGACGAAGATAATAAAGTAGAAATAAGAGACAACTCTAAAAATATTAAAAATACTGTCAAAATAACAGGGAAAAAAGAAGGACTTACATCTATCGCAATAGTTCAAAATAATAAAATATTAAAGCGATTTAACATATTAGTAGTAAATCCTAAAGTTGTCAACTTAAATGCAGAAATAGATGGAGATTTAAAATATGTAGGTGATATGGCAAGTATAAAGGACTATGTAGAAGTAGACTTTGATAGATTCAACGAAGAATACAAAGTTGAATATAAAAGTTCTAATGAAGATGTATTAAAAGTAGATGATAATAAAATTTATGCTGTAGGTGTTGGAAATGCAACAATTACAGCAAGAGCAGATTTTAAAGAAGAATCATTTAAATATAATATAGTTGCAAAATTAAAAAGTATAAGTGTTAAGAAAAACATAAGTCTAGATATTGGAGAAACAACAACTATACAAGCATCTGTTACAACAGAGCCTCAAAATTTAAAAACACCAAAAGTAAAATATGCGTTTGCAGAAAATAAGCTACCAGTACAGAGAAAAATAAGATTAGATAGCAATGGTCAAATTGTAGGTATTAGAGAAGGCGTAGAAAAACTAGTAGTATCATGTGGAAGTGGTGAAAATAAAGTTAAAAAATATGTATATATCACAGTAAAAGAAATTAGCATAGAAGATAAGGCTGTCGAAGGATTTTATTTAAGTTATTATTTTATGGAAGATGATTTGGTACTAAATTTAGAATGGGATGAAATGAATGATGCACAAACATATGAAGTATATATAAAAGATAATAAATTAGAAAATAGTGACTATGAATTAGTAAAAACTATAGATAAAGACAATATTACAAAACGAGATGGCAAAATAAACGAAAAAATTACACTTGATTCTAAAAAATCGAAAGAATTTGACTATGATATATATGTAGTTGCACGTAATAAAAATCAAGTCTCACAAAAAAGTAAAATTTATAAAGTAGAAAACAGTGAAAATAGCGATGATTCAGAGAAGACTGATTCAGATAATGATTCAAATTAAATTTTAATTATTATAATAAAAAATATAATAGCAAAATAGAATTAACATATTTTGTAAAAAAACATAAAAAATACTTTTTTTGTGTTATAATCAGAATGAATAAGTAAACTTATATAAAACTAGTCTGTTTCAAAATATAAATATTTCATATATGGGGATTATGTAGGACATTATAACTAATAGGGGGATTTAGGTTGTGTGTAATTATAAAAATATATTATTAAAAAGTCCGACACCATTGGTAATAGTTGAATTCCAAAATAATCATGCGATTATAACGGAATCAAATGTAGCATATAAATCAGTTATAACAGAATCAGCTTCTTACATTATAGAAGAGATTATAACTGACTGTATAGTAAATTCTAACTCTAGACAAATAAAAATAGAGCAAAACTTCTATAATTTACAAATAGAAAAAATAGATGAATGTAAATTTAGTGTTTGGTTTTATAAGATAGAGTGTAACTCTAAAAATATAAATGAAAAGTCATCAACTGACATAACAAATATAAGGAATTATTATAATTGGGATAAGGGAGAAGTTATGTGTTTTATATCACATGAAATAAAAAATCCTTTAAATATGATATTGGCTACTATGCAACTTATAGAAAAGAAAGCTGAGAAAAATATATATCCAAAAGATATTTTACAGCATGTAGAATTAGTTAAAAGAAATTCATTTAGAATTATGAAGATAGTAAATGATTTATCATCAAAATCAAAAATAGAATTAGGATATGAAACATTTAATCCTACTAACCAGGACATTGTTTATTTTGTAGAGGATATATGTGAGTCTGTAAGAGATTTTGTAAATATAAATGAGATGAATATTATATTTGACACAGATATTGAAGAATTAGTGGTGGGATTTGATTCGGAAAAGATTGGAAAAATAGTACTAAATCTTATTTCTAACTCTCTAAAATTTAGAAAGAAAAAAGATGGTATAGTACTTGTTTCATTAAGTCATGATAAAGACTTTGTATATATAAAGGTTAAGGATAATGGCATAGGAATATCTAAAGAAAATGCAAAGAGAATATTCAAAATATTTGAAAGAGTCAATGATAAGAGAAGCATTGTCAAACAAGGCACAGGAGTTGGACTTTCTTTAGTAAAGACTTTTGCCAAATTACACAATGGCTCTGTATCTGTAAAAAGTAAACTAGGACAAGGGAGTGAATTTACCGTAAAAATAGCAAATACATTAACAAGTAAAGACGAAACGCAAGATGAATATGAATTGACAAAAGATGAAAGAATACAAAATATAAGAGTAGCTTTTTCAGATTTACATTAAATTTTAAATATTTAATATATAAACAACAAAACAGATTATTACCTAGATTAGGTATAATCTGTTTTTTTTACGAATAATATTAACAAAAAGATTAGATAGGGGTAATTTTTGTGATAAAAAGAGCAAAGAGAATTAATGAATTGAGTGTAAAGCTTGCTGAAGAAGCATATAAAGCATATACAGGAAAAAAAGATTACAAGAGAGCTTTAGAGATATATAGTATGCTCGCTACTTATGAGTGTATTCCAAAAAATATATCCAATTATTCTAAAAATATGATGTCTAGACTAGGGAAAAAGATAAAAGAAAACAACAAATAAAATTTGATTGGGGTGATTAATATAGAATACGAAATAATTGTGAAATACAATGGAGATATATTAAAACTAGAAGACGAATTGAATGTAAGTATCGAGATATTAAACGACAATTTTGCAATTATAACATCAACTGATCCAAGTTTATTTGAAGGACTATTAGATTATAAGGAAATAGAATATATAGAAAGACCGTTTATATTAGAAACACAAGATGACCAGAGTTTTTCTAGGTCAGGAATAACTGCTTTTAAAAATAGAACTAATTTAACTGGAAAGGGAACATTAATAGGACTTATAGATTCGGGAATAGATTATACACTTCCGATATTTAGAGATGCTTTAGGCAATTCAAAAATACTTTATTATTGGGACCAAGCATTAGGGAACAGTCCTCCAGAAGGATTTACACAGGGAACTTTATATACAAATTCAGATATAAATGAAGCTATAAACGGAAATAAATATATACCAATATCTATTACAGCTATGCATGGAACACATGTAGCTTCTATTTGTGCTCAAATTGCTACAAATGCACAATTTATAGTGGTGAGAGTTGGAAATAGACAGACTGATGTATACTCTAGAAGTACAGAGTTTATGAGAGCGATTAAGTTTGTATTGGATAGAGCCTTAGATGAAGATAAACCAATTGCTATTAATATTAGTTATGGGACAAATGAAGGTTCACATAGAGGAGAATCATTATTTGAACAATATATAGATGATATGTGTCTATATTGGAAAAATAATATAGTCGTAGCAGCTGGTAATAACGGCAATAAGGGGGGACATAAAAGGATAGATTTAAATATAGAAAATCAAAATACTGTTGAATTTGTGGTGGGGGAAAGTGAAACAGTACTCAATATAAATATTTGGCCAAATTTTGCAGATATATTCTCAATAACAATAGTTGACCCATCTAATAATTCTTCACAAAGCATTTCTGTAGAAAATAGTGAAGTATCAAACAATATAAGAGGGACTCTTATAACAGGTGTTTTTTATGAAATCATGCCTTATTCAATTCAAAGAAGAATAACTATTAGGCTCAGCTCTAATAATCAAATTACGCCAGGAATATGGAAAATTGAGTTTACAAAAATTGAAATTGTGGATGGAAGAGTAGACTTATACCTTCCGACATCAGAAGGATTAAGTCCAGATACTAGATTTTTATCTCCAAGCGCTATATTAACAGTAACAGTTCCTGGAACAACAAGTAGAGTAATAACTGTCGGAAGTTATAATGCTAGAACAGATGTTGTATCTTCATTTTCTGGAAGGGGAGATACAAGTATGGGAATTTTAAAACCAGATATCTTGGCACCAGGGGAAAATATATTAGGTTACTTAAGTGGAGGGACAATTGGGGCGCTTACTGGAACAAGTATGGCAACTCCACATGTAACAGGATGTTGTGCCTTACTTATGGAGTGGGGTATAGTTCAAAAAAATGATGTCTATTTATATTCTCAAAAATTAAAAGCATTGCTACTTCAAAATGCAAGACGAAGTACAAATGGTGTATATCCTTCAGATTCAAACGGATATGGATTTTTAGATATGTCAGATATTTATTTTAACAGAGAATTTAGAAACTTAGATGAAATAATAAGTTTAGATAAAAAATCAAATAACAAATTAAATTTATATAAAAGGCAAGTAGATCCATATATCAATTCAGCAGTTGTATATTTTAATAATGAAGCAGCATTTTATGATAGTTTATCAAATTTAAATATAGAAAATTATTTTAGAAAACTTAGTGATAATAGTGGAATCTTTTCAGGACTAGATATACAAACTATATTTCCACAGCAGTTTTTTAATATTCCAGAGGTAATAAGCTTTGAAAGTTTACTGGAAATGAGTTTGTTATCAGAAGTATCTTCAAGTTCATCAAGCGGATTTTTTGTAAACGAAGATGAAAATATAAATTATATAAAAAACAACCCAAATTTGAATTTAACAGGACGAAATATAATAATTGCTGTTGCGGATAGTGGAATAGATTATCTACACCCAGATTTTATAAATGCAGATGGAACGAGTAAAATTCTTTATTTATGGGACCAAGGTGTAGAAGGCAACCCACCAGAGGGATTTTACTTTGGAACAGAATATACAAAAGAAGATATAAATAGGGCAATTAGTGAAAATGATAGGAGTTTATCAACTGATGATGTTGGAAGTGGGACATTAATAAGCGGAATTTGCGCAGGGCTTGGTAGAGAAAACCCACAATATGAAGGGATTGCAAAAGATAGTGAACTTATAGTTATAAAATTAGGAAAAATAGATAATAGATATAATAATGCATATTACTACATGGCACGAGATTATGCTAGAAAGAAAGCAAGAGAATTAGAAAGACCGCTTATAATAAATACATCAGTAGGTGCAAATAGCGATTTAGGATTTATAAACAGGGCAACACAGTCTACAATATGGTATCAATATGGCGAATGTGAAGTAGCGGGAATCGGTAATGAGGGGAACACCCAAACCCATGCAAGTGGCAAGATATCTATCTCGGGTGAAACCCAAACAATTGAAATTGAAATCGAAGAAGAAGAGGATTTTTTAAAAATTGAAGTTTGGATTTGTCGTCCAGATAGAGTAAATATAAAAGTAGTTTCGCCAACAGGAGAAGAAAGCAAAGATATAGGATTAGGTTATTATAAAGAAGAATATGGACTTTTTAATTTTGAAAATACAAGTTACGCTATCTTTTATATATTCCCAACTTCTTATTCTGGGCAAGAATTTATAATAATAAATTTATTTAATGCTACTCCAGGAATTTGGAAAATTAACTTAACAGGAGTATATATAAATAGCGGTTGTTATAATGCATATCTTCCAAATAAAAAGTTGATAAACAATGGTACAAGATTTATTGAATCTAATCCTTTTTATACAACGAATTTTCCAGCAGTAGACAGAAATATATTTACAGTTGGCGCATACGACATGATAAATATGTCTATGTGGCCACAATCTTCAAGAGGACCTAATATAAGAGATATACAAAAACCAAATATAGTTGCACCTGGAGTAAATATAATATCATCTTATCCAAACAATAGATATGGAACAATAACTGGTACAGCAGCTGCAGCGGCATTTGCATCTGGTGTAGCAGCGCTATTTTTCCAATATGTAACTCAAAATAATCAATATAAACGACAAGGATTTAGCCAAAGTATTTACACATTCTTTGAGCTTGGAGCAGATAGAGAAGAAGGAGTACAATATCCGAATTTTATACAAGGATATGGACTTTTAAATGCTAGAAAGATTTTTGAAATATTTAGATAGATATAAAACTTATGATGAAAATAAAAATAATTCAATTATAAGGAGAAAGAAATGCCTATATTAAATAGTGAAATAAAATCTTATAATATAATTTATACTGGAAGAAAAGAGAGCTTAATAGAATCTCTTATTAATAATAATATAACGCAGTATATCTTTCTAAATGATTTATTGCTTGTCATATATGTAGGAAATGATTTTAATGAAAATATATTTGATAGGATAAATCAGATAGTATGGTGGGAATCTCCATACTCAATGAGTTCGTTAATAAATATAACAGATAATTTGTCACAAGGAGTTCCCATATTACAAGCTACTGATATGTCTAATATGAGTAATAATTTATATAATAGATTGCAAGGCGAAGGAAGCATAGTAGCGATTATAGATTCAGGAATAGATTATTTAAATCAGGATTTTATAAATGAAGATGGAAGCAGTAAAATTCTTTATTTATGGGATCAAGAAAGTGATTATGGCTCTCCACCAGATAATATGTTATTTGGAAGTGAATACAATAAAGAACAGTTAAATGAAGCTATAGCAAATAATAATGCAGATTTAAGCAGAGATGAAATTGGAACTGGAACTATGGCAGCGGGAATTGTGGTTTCGGAAGGAAAAAATAATCCTGCTTATAGAGGAATTGCACCAAAAGCTGAGCTTATAGTAATCAAGTTGAGAAGTTATATATCTCTTTTTAAAGAGGGTAGAATAAATTATAAAAATACAGATTTTTTAGTTGCAATATCATATATAATCCAAAAATTTAAAGAAATAAACCGTCCTATAATACTTAATTTTACATTAGGGACAACATCAGGAAGAGATATTTCACAAACTTTATTAAATACATTTAATGAATTATATCAATCGGGATTTATATTAGTAAGTGGAGCCGGAAATCAAGGAAATACAGATATACACTATTCAGGTAATGTCTCTAGTGGAAATTCAGTAGATATTAATTTTCAAGTTGGAGACGATAAAAACCTAACAATATTAGTCGATGGATATAAAGTCGATAGATTTAATTTAGCTTTAATTTCTCCATTTGGAGAAATCAGCACAACGGTGACATATAGTCCAAATTTTAATTTATATAGAGGTAAATTTAACTTAGAAGATGTCATATATAGTATCTCATATAGCTATCCATGGATTTCTACAGGTTCGATGCAGATATCTATAAATTTAGAAAATGTTTATTCGGGAATTTGGGCTTTGAGAATTACAGGTGCAGATATTATAAATGGAAATTTTGATGCCTATCTTCCGAATAAAAATTTAATATCTCAAGACACTAGATTTATAGATAGCGATTCTAACTCGACGATAACGAGATATGGACTTTTAAGAGAGGTAATAACAGTAGGAACATACAATACAAAATCAAATAGCATGTGGATTGGCTCATCAAAAGGGCCCGCAACAGGAGCTGATTTTATATTAGACATAGTTGCGCCAGGAGTAGATATAATATCAAATTATATAAATAATACTTTTAATACGGGGACAGGAACAGGAATAAGCAGCTCCGTAACATGCGCAGTTATTGCTTTATTGATTGAATTTATAGTAAAAGAAACAGATTTTTATAGGTTATCAATATACAGTGAACCTATAAAAACATATTTGATGCTTGGTGCAACACAAAAATCAATATACACATATCCTAATACATCATATGGATATGGAATTTTAAATTACCAAAACACACTAGAACGTATATCTGAAAATTTATAAATTAAAAAATATGCGTTTTACATCAAATTATTCATTATGCATTTATAATTCTTTTTTGGATAAAATAAGACAAAAAGAATTGGGAGGTGTAATTTTGTCAAAAGATAATATAAATTACAGCAAAGAATGTTATAGCGAACATGGTGTAAATCGCCAACTAAGTGGGAGAAGAAATAAAAGATTACATTCAAATGTGTGTTTAAATAATGGCTACACAGCAGCTTATTCAGACCAAGCATATGTAGATCCAGAAACTAATGTAACTGCACCATCTGAGGTACAAACTGAAGAGGCGAAAAATTGGGTAGATAATGGCAGCAAACTATAATATATGAAATGAAAAAGAGTAAACTACTGTTTGCTCTTTTTTATTTTATAATTAGATTTAAATTGATAAGTAAAATTATATATAAAAATAAAATTATAAGTTGACATTTTGTGGTAAAAGACTACAATTACAATATAAATATTTTTAACTGGAGGAAAATACAATGAAAGGAATTAGAAGAGAATTTACAAAATTATATAGCTATCTATACTTTATATTCTGGGGCTTTTATTTTAGCGCTGGATACTTCTACTGCAAAAATATAAAAAGTAAATCTTTTCTAGGGAGTTCATATTTGACTTGCATTTAAATTAAAATTTTAAATTAGCCAAATAATGTTATATTTATGATAAAAAAGAGAACTCTGAAAAGAGTTCTCTTTTTTAATTTAATTAGTTAGAAAAATATGAATTATCAAATATTTCAATAAATAAAATTGTAATAATAAAACAATTAATTTATAAAGATTTATTTGGCTATAAATAAGGGGGAGATAAGATGTTAGACTTAAAGTATGGTGATTCAAAAGTAGAGATTGACTTATCAAAAGCAAAATCTGTGACAGTATTAAACGAAAATCCTATGGATGAAATCACAGACCTTAAAGCAGAATTTATCAAGGGAGTTACAAAAGATATGATAAATTCAAAATCATTAAAAGAAGTAGTATCAAAAGGAGACAAAGTAACTATAGTTATAAGTGATTTGACTAGATTTTGGCAGCGTCAGGACTTAATATGTGAACAATTAGTAGATTATTTAGTAGAAGAAATAGGCATAGATTATGATGATATAGCTATAGTCGTAGCTATAGGGACACACAGAATGCAAACAGAAGAAGAACTTTGCCAATTAGCTTCTAAAAAAGTTTATGACAAAGTTAAAGTTGTAAACCACGATTGCGATGCAGATGATTTAGTTTGTGTTGGAAAAACTAAAATAGGCACAGAAGTATATGTAAATCCGTTAGTAGTTGGAAGAAAAGTAATAATGGTAACAGGGACAGTTCACCACATTATGGCAGGTTTTGGTGGAGGAAGAAAAAGTGTAATTCCTGGAGTTGCAGGGCGTGAAACAATAAAACAAAACCATATAAGATGTTTATCAGAAACAGAAAAGAAAACAGACCCAAGGGTAGCGAGTAGGCTTTTAGATAATAATCCAGTAAATGAAGATATGAATCAAGCTGGAGAATTAGTCGATGTAGCATTTGGAATAAATATAGTTGTAAATACAAAATCAAAACATAGCAAATTATTCTGTGGAAATTTCCACGATGCATGGCTTGCAAGTTGTAAATATGTAGATGATTGCTACGGTGTAAAAATAGAAAAGGAAGCAGATATTGTTATTGCAAGTTGTGGTGGATATCCAAAAGATATAAATCTATACCAATCTACAAAGAGTATATTCAATGCTGCAAGGGCTGTTAAAAAAGGTGGAACAGTTATATTTTTAGCAGAATGTAGAGAAGGAGGAGGTGCACCGGATTTCTTCAGTTGGATAGATCCGCTAAAAAGGGGAGTACTTGATGAAGAATTAAGAGCAAACTTCACAATTGGAGGATATATATTCTATGCATTATGTGAAGCTATTGCAAAATCAGATATGCTTATGTTGAGTGAAATCGATCCAAACTTTGTAAAAGATTTAAATATAGATTCTTATAAAAACATAGATGAATTATTAGAAAAAGTTGATTTTGAAGGAAAAGATGTATGTATATTGCCTTATGGAGGTAGTGTAGTTCCACTTCTTCAAAAATAAAAAAATAGAGAATAATTAAATTTAAGGGATAGAAATAAAAATATAAAGAAAATAGATTATCTAGAATTAAAAGATTATAAAAGTGGAAATTTTAAATTTTAATATTATAAATTTATCTATAAAGGAAAGGGGATTATATTATGGATACGCCATTAATAATAGTAATATTATACGTAGCATTCTTATTAGGTTTAGGAATATTTATGTCAAAGAAAGAAAAGAAAGATGGGGAAAATTTCTTATTATACAAAGGTAAAAATGGTACTTGGATTACAGCAGTTACAATTGCAGGATTAGCAATCGGTGGAGCATCAACCATAGGTATAGCTCAAAATGCATTCGTTGCAGGATTATCAGCTGGATGGTATAACGTAGCTTGGGCATTTGGTGCTATAGTAGCGAGTTTCTTAGTTGTTAAACGTTTCAGAAATAGCGGACATAATACAGTGACTGGACTTGTACAAGATTTATTTGATAAAAAAACTGGGGTAATGATGACAATAGCTATGATTTTAATTCAATGTACAATAATAGCACTTCAATATATTGCAGGTGGATCAATATTAGCTAGTTTGCTTCCAGATACATTTAACATAGCTACAGGAACATTTTTCAGTTTTTTAATATTCATGTTAGTAGCATTTGTTGGAGGAATGGGTTCAGTTAGTTTGAGTAATATTATAAATATATCATTAATTTATTTCGGAATTATAATAGCTTCAATTATGGTATTTTTCAACCAAGGTGGTTGGGATGCAGCAATGCAAATGGCAAGTACTTCAACTGATGTTCCATACTTAAGTTTCACAGATGGTATGGGAATTCCAGCAATAATAGCTTGGATGATAGTTATGTGTGGTAATACAAACTCAATTCAAGGTGTTATACAAATAGGTCTTACATCAAAAGACGACAAATCTGCAGTAAATGGATTTAGATTAGGTGCTTTAATGATGATACCAATAGGTTTCTTATGTGCGATGCTTGGTATATCTTCAAAAGCATTAATCCCAGGTGTAGATGCGACATTAGCACTACCAATGATAATATTATCATTGCCACCAGTAATTGCAGGTCTTACTTTATCAGCTTTATGGGCAGCAGATATGTCTACTGCTTGTAGTATGCTAATAGGTTGCTCAACAACAGTTAGTCAAGATATATTCTTTAAAACTAGTATGGGTAAAAAATACAAAGATAAAGCATTTATAATAAACAAAGCTATAATACTTGTAGTAGGTCTATTAACTTATATATTATCTTCTCAATTAGGCTCAATATTAAATGCTATGAAGGTTTGTTTATCTATGGCAATAGGAACATCAATTGTTGTATTAGGAGGATTATGTTTTTCTAAATTTGCTGGAAAAAATGCAGGATTCTTTACTATATTAGTATCAGTATTATCTGCTGGAGCATGGTTATTTGTACCGGGAATCCAAAATGTTTTCTCAGATGTAGGTTATTTAATGTTATTAACTACTGGAGTTACATTTGTAGTAGTTAGTATATTTGATAAAAATAAAGTCAAAAATAATGAAAGTTTAAATAAACAAAAAGTAGCTAATAATTAATAAATAGATAATAATTAATAAAAACAATTATTAACATCACTCTGAATATATAAAATATTTGGAGTGATTTTATATTGCCTGCGCTATAAACATGTGAATCCTAAGCAATGGACGAAGCCGCCCGCGAATGAACGCAGTGAATTTTAAGCAACGGACGAAGCCGCCCGCGATGAATTTTTGTTTTTTATATTAAAATATAAAAATGTAATTAAAATTATTTATTGACAAAAATTATTTAATGAGTTAAAGTAATGTTAATGAGATTTAAAATATTATTAAAAAAGCTATGAAGGGAAGAGTAGTTATAAAACTGAGTTAGAGCGAGCTGGTTATGGTGGAAGTCCAGCACAAGGTCTATAATGAAGAACATCCTGGAGCTACTAACCGAAATCACAAAGAGAGTAGACTTAGTCGGAGCCAAACCGTTATAATTGGTGATGTATATTAGTACATTAAAGAGGTGAACTTTTTAGTTAAATTAGGTGGTACCGCGGAAGTACAGTCTTTCGTCCTATAGATGGATGAAAGGCTTTTTTTATTGCAAATTTTTATATTTTAAATTTACGAATTTAAATATTTTTAATTTAGAATAGATTGTTAGAAATAGTATAAATAAGTAAATTTAAGTTATAATTATAATATATTTAAAAAATTTAAAAAATTAAAAAAACAGACGATATAATTAGGAGGTATTCTATGCAAAAGGAATTCATAGAAATTAAACAACTTTATAGAAATAAAGATGAGTACATAGATAAGAAAGTTAAAGTTGCTGGATGGATAAGAACATCTAGAATGTCTAAAAACTTTGGGTTTATAGAATTAAACGATGGTAGTTTCTTCAAAAACATGCAAATCGTTATCGATGAAAAATTAGAAAACTTCAAAGAAGTTGGTAAATTATCAATAAGTACTTCTCTATTAATAGAAGGTACATTAGTAGCTACTCAAAATGCAAAACAACCAGTTGAAATACAAGCTACAAAAATAGTTGTAGAAGGTGAATCAGATAATTCATACCCACTACAAAAGAAAAGACATACAGTTGAATACTTAAGAACAATAGCTCACTTAAGACCTAGAAGTAACCTGTTCTCTGCAGCTTTTAGAGTTAGAAGTGTTGCAGCATACGCTATACATAAATTCTTCCAAGACAGAAACTTCGTATATGCTCACTCTCCAATCATAACAGGAAGTGACTGTGAAGGTGCTGGAGAAATGTTCAAAATAACAACTTTAGACTTAAACAATGTACCAAAAACTGAAGATGGTAAAATAGATTATTCACAAGACTTCTTCGGAAAAGAAGCTAACTTAACAGTTAGTGGACAATTAAATGGAGAAATAATGGCATTAGCATTCAGAAATGTATATACATTCGGACCAACTTTCAGAGCTGAAAATTCATATACTGGTAGACATGCTTCTGAATTCTGGATGATAGAACCTGAAATAGCATTTGCTGATTTAGAAGATAATATGGAACTTGCTGAAGATATGATCAAATACATAATCAACTATGTACTTGAACAATGCCCAGAAGAAATGGAATTCTTCAACAGCTTCGTAGATAAAGGATTACTTGAAAGATTAAACAACATAGTAAACTCTGAATTTACAAAAATAACTTATACTAAAGCTATAGAATTATTATTAGAGTCAGGACAAAAATTCGAATATCCAGTTGAGTGGGGATGCGATTTACAAACTGAACACGAAAGATATATAACAGAACAAATATTCAACGCTCCAGTATTCGTAACTGATTATCCAAAAGAAATAAAAGCATTCTACATGAGAATGAATGAAGATGGAAAAACAGTTAGAGCTATGGACTTATTAGTTCCAGGAGTTGGAGAAATAATCGGTGGTTCTCAAAGAGAAGAAAGATACGATGTATTACTTGATAGAATACATGAATGTGGACTAAACGAAGAAGATTACTGGTGGTATTTAGAACTTAGAAAATACGGTACAGCTACACATTCAGGATTCGGTCTTGGATTTGAAAGAATAATAATGTACTTAACAGGTATATCTAACATAAGAGACGTAATACCATTCCCAAGAACTCCTAAAAACGCTGAGTTCTAGAAATTAAATAAAATATATAAAAGACTATGTTGAAATAAAAATGACAACATAGTCTTTTTTTTCAACATAATAATTAATTTCTTACGTGTTATAAAAAATTTTTATAAAAAAATTTATGTATACTTTAAGCTTTATTAAAATAACTCAAATATTATGCTATCATTATAAATAAGCATGTAATTGAATTTAGATAAGGGGTAGATTTATGGTAAAAAATTATTATAAAGAATACAGTAGTAATTTAAATAGAAATATGGAGTTTAATGTATATGGTTATGCAGGACTACCTGTGCTAGTATTTCCAGCGCAAAATGGTAGATTTTTTGACTTTGAAAACTTCGGTATGTTGGAAAATGTAAGGGATTTAATCGATAGTGGAAAGATACAACTATTTTGCTGTGATAGTATAGACAGTGAAAGTTGGTCTAATGAAAATGGGGACCCAAGATTTAGAATATGTAGACAAGAGGCTTGGTTTAATTATATAGTAAATGAGATTGTTTCAAGAATACATCAAATAAATAAAAGTGGGAAAAAAATAATAACAACTGGCTGTTCTATGGGGGGAACACATGCAGTTAATTTTATGTTTAGAAGACCTGATGTATTTGGAGGAGTAATATCGCTTAGCGGATATTTTGATTCAAATATATTCTTTGGTGGTTATTGTGATGATTTAGTATATGCAAATTCACCTATAAAATTTTTACAAGGAATGAGTTACAACCATCCATATGTAGAGATGTATAGAAAGTGTAAAATAATATTATGCTGTGGCCAAGGGGCATGGGAAGATGAAATGCTGAGAAGTATATATAGAATGAAGGAATTATTACAATATAAAAATATACCAGCATGGATAGATATATGGGGACATGATGTAAACCATGATTGGAATTGGTGGCAAATACAGTTTTCATACTTTATAAGAAATATATTGGATTAATTATATAATATTTAGATATTGGAATTTGTTGTAAAAATTAAGGAGGCATTATAAATGAATGTTGTTTTTATTTCACCAAATTTCCCGCTTTATTATTATAACTTTTGTAAAAATTTAAAAATAAGAGGTGTTAATGTATTGGGGATAGGTGATGCACCATATGAATCTTTGCCACAACATACGATAGACTCAGTTACAGAATACTATAAAGTTGGAAGTCTTGAGAATTTTTATGAGGTAGAAGAAGCGTGCAGATTTTTTAATCAAAAATATGGAAAATTAGATTGGATTGAATCTCAAAATGAATATTGGCTAGAAACAGAGGCAACTCTGAGAAAAATATTTGGTGTAAATAGTGGGACTAAGATAGATGATATGGCGCCTATGAAGTATAAATCAAAAATGAAAGATGTATATAAATCATGCAATATACCTGTAGCTAGATATATATTAATATCAACTTATGAAAATGCTATAAACTTCACAAGAGAAGTTGGATATCCAGTAGTAGTAAAACCTGATAATGGTGTGGGAGCATCTAGTACATATAAACTTGAAAATGACGATGAGTTATCATATTTCTTTGCTACTAAAGATAACAACACTACATATATAATGGAAGAGTTTATAAATGGCCATGTCGAGACATTTGACGGAATTACAGATTCAAATAAAAATGTTTTGATTTCAGCAAGTCATGTTATGTTACATTCTATTATGGATACTGTAAATACAGGTTCTGATACTGCATTTTATTTTCAACCTTTTGAAGGAAAAGATATTGAATTTATAGGCAAAAAAGTCGTAAAAGCATTTGATACAAGAAGTAGATATTTTCATTTTGAATTTTTTAGATTAGAAGAAGATAAAGAAGGTCTTGGTAAAAAAGGAGATCTTGTTGGTCTAGAAGTAAATATGAGAGCGCCGGGGGCATATATACCAGATATGATAAATTACGCTTATGATGTAGATACATATGCCTTATGGTCAGATGTATTGATTTACGATAAGATATTTGTAGATGTAAATAGAAAATATGTAGTTGGATATGCTAGTAGAAGAAATGGAATAGACTATACACATTCATATGAAGAGATTAAAAATAAATATAAAGATAAAATAAAAATATATACTGAAGTACCAGAAGCTCTAGCAGCAGCAATGGGAAATCATGTATTTATATTTAGAACAGAAAAAGAAAAAGAACTTATAGAAATGATAGGATTTATATTAAAACGAAATGGAGATGGAAATTGGATATAGATCTTTGATAATATTTAAAAATAACCACATCTTAGGTAAATAAAGACTAATATGTGGTTATTTTTTATTTTTTTAATACTATTTTAATTCTTGTTATGAAATACTTTAAGTAAGTCGATATTATATTTAGGAGGTAATAAAAATGTATAATTTAAATAAAGTAGGAGAAAGAACATATTATATAGATAGCCCCACAAATATAGGTATATACAAATTAAATGAATCAGATATTTGTTTAATTGATAGTGGAAATGATAAAGAGGCAGGAAGAAAAATAAATAAAATTTTAAAAGAAAATAATTTCAATCTAAAATATATAATAAGTACACATTCAAACGCCGACCATATAGGAGGAAATGAATTTTTACAAAAGAGAACTGATTGTAAAATAATTTCAACAGAAATCGAAAATTTATTTATTAAATATCCAATTTTAGAACCTTCATTTTTATATGGTGGTTACCCTATAAAAAGTCTTAGAAATAAATTTTTAATGGCAAAAGAAAGCAATCCGACTGACACTATAGAGAATTTGCCAGAGGGGCTTGAGTACATAAAACTAGGTGGACACTTCTTTGATATGATAGGAATAAAAACTTCTGACAATGTATACTTTTTAGCAGATTGTGTTTTTGGAGAAAATATTATAAAAAAATATCACATATCATTTATATACAATGTAGATGAGTTTTTAAAGACACTAGATTTTGTAGAAAATTTAGAAGGAAATTTATTTATACCATCACATGCGCCGATTTGTGAAGATATAAAACCACTAGTTAAAATCAACAGAGACAAAGTACATGAAATAATAGAAACTATATTAAGGATATGTGAAGAAGAATTGATATTTGAAGATATTTTACAAAAGTTATTTATACATTATGATTTAAAAATGGATCTAAACCAATATGTTTTAATAGGGAATACACTAAAATCTTATTTATCATACTTATACGATAATGAAAAGTTAGAAATAGAGTTTAAAGAATCTAAATTATATTGGAAGACAAAGAGCTAAATACATAAAAGTGCTAGATATTTTATTCTAGCATTTTTAAATTCTAAGAAAATTAGATATTATTTAGTTTAAAAATATTTGTCAAATTTAAGCGTAATTTAAGATTTGATTGATATAATTAACTACATAATAAATAGATATAAATTAATAGTAATGGAGGAATTAATATGCAAGTTAGAGGTTCAGACGATACACTACAATTTGCGGATAAATTTAGAAATTATTCAAAAGAAGATGGACATGCATATAAAAAAATGAACAACAAAAAATTCGTTCTTAGAAGAAAAAGTAAATTATATTGTCCAAATTGTAAAACAAAAAATAATTTAAACAGTATTTATTGCAAGGAATGTGGAACTTTATTAGAAGATATTAGCAAGAGAACTTATGATTTTAGTATATCAAATATATTATCAAACATAAGTCTAAAAGATAGTTTTAAGGTGGCGGGATTTGCAACGTTAATACTATTTGCTATAAGTATAGTATTAAAATTAATTTTAAGGGTGTCATTAGGAAATTATGTTTCTTACATAAGTACTTTTGATTTACTTTTATTAATAAATGGTGGAAATTTAAATATACTTACTAATGCAAATAGTATGATGAACTATGGTAATTATTATAATTTTGCATTTCAAATTTGCTCATTAGCGCTTTTAGTATTGCCAGTAATATGTATGGTTGCTTCTTATAATATATTTATGAAACAAAAAAATACTGATGAATTAACATTAGCTAGACAAGCTATAGGAGTAGGAGTGATATATGGAATAATACTTACAGTATTAGCTCTTGTGTCTAGAAATAGCTTATCTATAGGCGGAGGATATCTATCTTCGGGATACAGTTTAGTATATGGAGTTAGTTTTTTAAGTGTTTTAGTTAGAGGTATTTTATTAGGATTTTTATCAATTTTATATATTGGAACAAAAAAAGAATATATACAAAACAACATGTATTTAGGAATATTTAAACAAGTAGTAAATACAGTATTTTTAGGATATTTTATAGTATTTGTACTTTTAGTTTTAGGATATTTTATAGGTTTAAGTTATGTATATGAATTTGGTATTTCAGGTTCTATCTCAAATATAAATATATTCGTAGTAATTAGCCAATTGGCAGCATATATTTGGGGATTTGCAAATTTAAATCCTGTAACTATAGGAAATCAAAATTTATTCTTAACAAATATATTTTCAACTTCCTTAAGTATAGATTTTAAATTATGTTTAATAGCATTTATTGCTCTATCAGCTTTAATATTATTGATATCAGGAATAAAGCTAAACAACAAATATAAAACTCACGCTAAAAAGACTACATTAATATTTAGTGGATTTTATGCAATCTTAATGGGAGTATTAGCTGTATTTACTTGTGTAAATGTAAATGGAGGCTCATTATTGGGATATAATGTACAAATGAATATGAGCATAATTTTTACACTTATAATAAGTTTTATTTACAGTTTTATAGTAACTTTTATAGGATTTAAATTAAATAATTGGGATTAATAAAAGAGAGGTATATAATAATGAAATCAAATGATAAAACAATAAATCGTAAGTTTATAAATATAGAGCATAGATCGAAAAAATCTCAAATAGAAAAAGAAATTCAAGATTTTGAAGATAAAAAAAGTGAAAAAATTATGGAGCTTGGAATCTCAGCATATGAAAAAATAAGAAGAGGTCTTATAGATGAAAGTATATTTGGAGAATTAACTTATGAAATAAAAAAACTAGACTTAGAAATATACAACAGAATGTTAGATATAGCAAATATAGAAGGCCACGATGAACATACACCTATTTGTGAGTGCGGTTATATATCAAAAAATAATGAAAAATTCTGCCCTAATTGTGGCAGGGAGATAAAAAAAGATAGGGAATTTATATTATGTGATGTTTGTGCAAGCAAGATAGATTCTGATTCTAAGTTTTGTACTTGTTGTGGCTCTAAAATAATTAAAAAGAAAGATATAGACTTAAATAAATACGAGTATGACTGTGAAGAACAATTTGACTACAATGAAGAAGTAGATGAAAATGATGATGAAATACAAGTATATGAAGGTGACGATTTTGAAAATTATACAGAACCTAAACATATAATTGATATAAAAGAAAATAATGATGATTTTGAACTTGATAAAGAAAAATTAAATAAATAAGGTTTCTCTAATAAATGATGTGAATTAGGATAAAGTAAATCAAAACTTATAGCATTATATATAAATACTCTCTGATATAAAACCATAAAGGTTTTGATTGGAGAGTATTTTTATTTTATACATAATCAAAAAGTTTACAAAAACTTAAAGAAAAAGATACAAAATTGAAAGGTTTCAGAAGGTGAAAAATATATTTAACTGTGTTAAACTATAATAGTATGAATAAACTTGGAGGGATTAAAATGAAGAAAGATAAAGTAAGGTCTAAAAAAAGGGAATACGACACCTGTAGTATTACTATGGAGCTAGAGAAGCCTTTACTTTACGAGGAAGAGCAAGCAGAAATTGCAAAAAAAAGAAAAAAGCTTAAGAAACAATCGATGAATAAGGCTATAATAAAAGCCGTTTTAATTTTATTGATTTGTTCAGTGTTAGGTTTTTTTATTTGGCTAACTAGCTACTATGCTCCAACATCAGGAGCAGAAACTTATTTGAAAAGTGATGATGCTGTAACAGTAAGCATAGACAATAATTTTATATGCTTTACGCCTACAAACATAACACCAACAAAAGGATTCATATTATATCCAGCAGCAAAAGTAGATGCTAAGGCATATGCAAAAATTTGCAAAATGATATCACAACAAGGTTATCAAGTTGTTGCTGTAGATATGCCATTTAATTTCTCTGCATTTGGTAAAAATAAAGCCAATGAAGTTATGAACAAATACAACAATATAGAGCATTGGGTTATAGGTGGTGATTCACTAGGAGGTCTTGTTGCGACAAGATATGTAAATTCAAAGCTAGATAATATTGACGGTGTTGTATTAATATCTTCATATCCATCAGATTCATATTTAAAAGAAGTTAATATGAATGTTTTATCAATTTGGGGTAGTAAAGATGGTGTAATAGATTTCCAATCTTTAATAGATGCGAAAGAAAAATTACCACCAGGTACTACTTATGTTGAAATTGAGGGTGCAAATCATTCACAATTTGGTGATTATGGAAAATACAATAATGATGAGAGTGCTTTGATAAGTGGAGATGATCAAAAACAAAAGACAGTTGACAGTATTGTAGAATTTATGAAAAATATAGACTAGATAAAAGATTGATATAGAAGTTTTAATATTTAAATTTCTACATCAATCTTTTTTTATTTTTAGATTTGTTTATATAGATTTAATGCACTCCAATTGCTCTTTTTAGGGTCTTTTTTAAATGCATCTATAAACCAAGTAATGTCTTTTTTAGAAATGCATTTTAATAGACATAGTAAAATTACATACACTATAAAAATAAGGATACCTTCAACAACTAAATTATTAGTATTTAGAAAATGAAACAACTCTTTTATAGCTAAAGATGAAATAGATATAGATATAATCGGTTTTATAATCCAATTAAAAATAGAAAAATCTAGTTTTGTGACTTTTAAAAGTCTATTAGCGCTTAATGAGAAGTTAAGTGTTGTACTTATAAATAAAACCATTATAAAGCCCTCTATACCGAACATAGGAATTAATAAGTTTATAATAAGTATTCTAACTGTCATATCTATTAAGTTATATCTCAATGTATAGACTTGTTGGTCTAATGCATTTAAACTACCATCTACAATTCTATCGAGATACATAAAAGGTATTAATGGAGCTAATATTTTAAGCATAAGACCGACTTCGCTATTGTGATACAAACTTTGTCCTAATTCGTTTGAATAAACTATAAAAAATCCCGTTGAAAATAATGCTATTATAAGCGTGAATTTTATTACTTTTGATATTACAAAATTAACTGATTTTTGTCTGTTTAATACGTTATATTGTGCAATTTCAGGTATTATAAGCGTTGAAAATGAAGCTAAAAATATTGATGGAAAATTTAAAAGTGGCAATGCCATACCTTTAATTACACCGAATATTGATAGAGAAGTTGCTGTTGATGAACCGTATGATTTTAATGCTTTAGGTATTAAAATATCTTCTATTGATCTTAAAAATGTCTGTACATATGCACTTCCCGCAATAGGAAGGGCAACTGAAATTAATTCTGTAAATATAGTTTTTTTCGATGTTCTCATTTTAATAGCAGGCGAATTTTTCTTTTCAAATATGTACATAAGGTAAGCACAAAAACATGCTATAATACTTCCTAAAGTCATGCCGAGAGTTATGTAAGAACAAGTATATTCTAAATTTGCAGTTGAAAAAGAAGTTATAAAAAAAGTAACTATAACCATCATAGTTATATTTTCTATAAAATCAGCAGTAATACTTTTTATAACTTTTCTACAACCGTAAAAATACCCATTAAAACAAGCAGAGATACCTATAAATGGCATACTAAATGAGAGTATTTCTAGAGGAACTTGAGCTCTAATATCTCCTATTAATACCGTACTTATAAAGTGAGAGCCATAATATAAACCTAAGGCAGATATAGAACTAAAAAATAATGTATATATAAAACCACATCTAAGTAAACGCCTAATTTTATCTTTGCTACTTTTTTTACCAATTTCTTCAGCAATAAGCCTTGTAAGTGTAACCCTAATACCAGAAATAGCTATAGTCCATGCAAAAACATTGATGCTCATAATTAATTGATAAAGTCCCATACCTTCACTACCAATTTGATTAGATAAATATATTCGAAATACCATACCTATAAGGCCTAAGGTCATGGTAGAAAAGGTCAATAAAAATGTGTTTATAATTAGATTTTTTCTCCTCATAAGTTTTTCTCCTTTAAATTCAATATATTTATTTATTTATATGATTTATAATTGAAAAAAATTTATGAAATTTATAGTACATATTATATTGTTGATGAAAATGTAAAAAGAGTGTAAAATTATTTCTAATAGAAGGAAAAGGAGAAATGGTTTGGATAATATCTCAAAAGCTAGAAAAGGAAATAAAAAAGCTATAAAGCAAGTTATAAAAGATAATATTGAACAGATGTATAAATTGGTATTTTTACATACTAAATATGAAGATGATGCTAAAAGAATATTGACAGATACGATGTATTTTATTGAGGATAATATGTCTAAATTAGATGAAAACCAAAATATTATATTATGGTTGTACAAAATAACTATTATAAATACAAATAATTTTTTAAAATATGTTGGTATGCTAGATAAAGATAAAAGTTTAGATAAATATTATTGTGATGGAAAAATAAATTTATATGAAGCGATTGATTTATTAGATGTAAAATATAAAAATGTAGTTATTTTTAAATGTTATTTTGATCTGTCTGATGAAGAGATAGGGGAAGTATTGGATTTAAATACTGATACTGTTAAAATTTATTTTAGACAATCATTAAAAAAAATAAAAGCAAGTGTGGGTGAATATTTATAAATGGAGGAAAAAAAGTCGTATAATATGAAAAGTGATATATCTAATATTGACATAAATATAGATGAAGATATAAAAAAAGATATTAAGGATTTCTATTTTTCAAAGAAAGATTTAGAGAATATAAAGATTCCACTAGATTTAGAAGATATAATTGATGAACCTTTTAAAGAAGAAAAAAAAGAAAAAAAATCTTATTATTTTAGTTGGTTTATTGATTTATTATTAGTATGCATAATATTATTGCCGATAATAGGAGTAATTAAGCCAAATATATTTATGAAGTTTGGTAATATATATTCTATATTTCTTAGAACTCATAATTTCTTAGAAAAAGATAATTTAATGAAATTATTAGGTGGAGAAGTAGAGTCTATGGATTTAAATAATGCTAAACCAAGTCTAATAATTAAAGAAGATGAGGTAAAAGATCCTACTTCCAATGCAGATGAATTAAATTTAATACATTCACTTGCAAATACGCTTATAAAAGCTGAATATAAGTGGGAATGTACAGAAGTCACGCCAAATACAATTGAAAAAGCACTTTCAGGTATTGATTATATAGAAGATAGATATCAAAGGATTTATTTTAGAAGCAGCTTGGAAAGTTGGAAAGAAGGAAATTTCTCAAATGCTATAGAGGTACATAATAAAGTATGGTCGATGCTTGAAGGTAGTGTAGGTGAAGCGTATGATTTGGATGAAGAGAGTATAGAAAAGATAAAAGAGAAATATTTTAAATAAAAAACTGCCTTATATTAGAATGGATCTTGTAATATAGGGCAGTTTTTATTTGATGTAAATTATATTATTTTAATTCTGTTAATGCTTCTCCACTTAAATCATCTAAAGTATTTCTACTTAAAGGATAATAATAATTTTTATCTTTTGCTTCAATTAAAATAGCTTTTTTAGCAATATCAGAGTCTACTGAATGTAAAAAAACAAGAGCATCACAATTTTGTATAAATTCAGTTATTAATTGTTTTGAATTTTTATTTATAGAATATGTCTTTTTTTGTTTATCATATTTACAATCAACTAGATAAATTGGACCTATTTTTTGGTTCGTTTGTATAATTGCGGCACTGTTGTAAGTGGAAGATAGCTGACTATAAACAGGTTTTTTATCTTGTAGATTTACTTTTTTCATAATTTGTTCAAAATCTACATCGCCATCATTAATTGATAATATATAACCTTTTAGTTTTAAATCAGATATTTTTTGATTAGATTTATCTTCACTATCATCAATTTTAGTTCCAGAAGGAGAATCTAATTGATCAGTTTGCGCTTCTAAGGTATTACTTTTTAAGTTATTTTTTATAACGAATCCACTGATAAGTATAATAGCTAGAAAAATTATAATATATACTACTCTTCTTTTTTTCATATAATCACCTCCTGTATAATTATAGAATTTTTAAAAATAGAATAAATTTATGTATCTTTAAAAGTATAACACAAAATGCCAATAAATTCCTATGAAATCGAATGTGAATTTTAATTAAATAAAAATATTTAATGTAGAAAATATTAAAATAAAAATTTATTTAAAAAGCATTTACTTAATATTATTATAATTAAATAAATGCTTTATTATTTATACTTTTATGTAAGTAATTTGATTGCCGTGGTTTTGTATAACTTTTACAAGGTCTTCTAGTGAAATCCATAGAGTAGACGTATTTGTATTTGGATGTACTCCGATTTTCTTTTCGCCTATTAAATCCTCGTCTATTAAAACCTGTACTTCACAGTTTGTATCATTTAAGATTCCAAGGGGAGTTACAGAGCCTCTTGTAAGATTTAAATATTTTTTTAGCCTTTCTTCAGATGCAAATTTAAGTGAAGTAGAATTGATTTGAGTTTTTATTGATTTTAAGTTTGCTTTTTTATTTTTATCCATGACTAAAAGATAGTGATTTGTTCCATTTGAATTTCTTAAAAATAGATTTTTAACGACATTTCCTTCAAGTATAATTCCAAGTGTATTCATATCTTCTATAGTAAATACAGCTGGATGCTCGGTTATATCGTATTTGATATGTAATCTGTCTAACGTTTCTAATACTATTTGTTCATTATTGTCATTCATATAAATTCACCCCTAATACATTTAATTTAAATTTTAAAAATCTTAAATTAAATATTTCCTAATTAAAACAAAAATATACTACATATAAAAATATAGTATAATAAATATATTGATAATAATACTATATAAAAGAAATAGTTACAAGATTTATGGATTTGTAAGATTAAAATATTATTTGATATTATAGCTGATATTGAGTATAATTGAAAAGGTTAAAAAATCTAAATCAAACAAAATTCTATTTATAATCTATAAAAGTTTTTTGTTTGATAATGAAAGAGAGTAAAATAAAATGAAAAAAGATTTATTTAATGGAAAAAGATTAAAAATTGCTAGGGTATATAGAGGCAAAAGTATAGATATTTTAGCAAAAGAAACAAATATAAATAAAAAAGATATATTAGCTTTTGAAGAAAATAAATATAAACCAACTTTAGAAAATGCATTAAAATTATCTAATATACTTCATTTTCCAAGAGAATATTTCTATGATAATGAAAATATAAAAGTTTTAGTAGAGGATTCACACTTTAATCCAAATTCTACACTGCCAAGAATGGAAGAAATATCATACAAAGAAAAATTAATTATGTTAAGAAAATTATTTTTATTCTTTGAAGATTATATAGGTTTCCCACAACTAGACTTACCTAATAATTTACATAGAGGAGATTCTATGGAAGTTCTTTCTCAAAAAATAAGAGAGCATTGGGACTTATGGGATGACGAAAAACCAACACCTTTAAATTTAGGTGATATAATGACGGCAAAAGGTATAATAATAAGCTATATGAATGTTAATAGAAGGGGTGCAAGTCCTTTTACTCAAAAGCAATCAGTAGATAAAAATACAAAATATGTTATTGCTTTAGGTGGAGATAAAAATATTGCGCCTATAAGAAATCATGACTTAGCTTGTGAATTAGGATATATAGTTAGTGATATACTAAATATACCTTTAAAGAAATTTGACTGTGAAGAATTTGCTGCTGAATTTTTACTTCCAAAACAAGCATTTTTAAATAGTATTCAAGAAGCAAATGAATTAGAAGACTTTGTTAATCTAAAAGCTAAATGGGCAGTACCTGTTAGTTTATTAGTTTATAGAGCATATAGTCTAGGTGTAATAAGCTATAAAAAATACAATTATCTACTTAACGATTGGCAACAAAGAGGTTGGAATAAAGTTGAACCACTAGATGATAAGTTTAAATTAACTGACTCATCATTACTAAAAATGGCATATGAAGCTTTAATAGAAAATCATATAGTGAGCAATGCAACTTTAATAGATAAATTATATTCTCAAGGGATAACTTTATATCCAGAGGATTTAGAGATATTAATGGATTTAAAACCAAATACATTACAAACAAAAAACAATAAAAATAATGTAAAAAAAGTTGATTTTAAAAGAAAAAGAGCGTAAAAAATACCCCCTTGTTTTAACAAGGGGATTTTTTAATCTTAAGGAAATTATATATTATCCGGTTTGTGGATAATGTATAATTTCCAACATATTAACTAAAGCAACGGAATCTCCGATTCGTTGGCGCCATGAGCGAAGCGAATT